>RCNJ01000082.1_pt1 | contig 82577 bp, 69 predicted proteins | sample 2041171 | NCBI WGS metagenome assembly RCNJ01 (sample SAMN09708213, study PRJNA481090) | feces metagenome | biome: feces | host: Pygoscelis adeliae | place: Antarctica: Rookery Lake | collected 2010-03-01 | reverse complement strand
CTTGGGTCTTGGGGCTGTACCGTCGTTGCCGAAGCCGCTGCACATCGAGTTCTTCTGCTTCGGCAAGATAGTGTTCCGGAGGGTGTTGTACTTCGTCGTCAAAAAGCCACGACTCGTCATCGGTGTCATCGTCGATACCGTCTAAAAGGGAATCGAGGTCGAAAACGCTCGAGCTATCGGATTCATCGTCGGAGTAGGAAGTCATTGACATGTCGAGACGGAGACGTGTGGAGTGTTGAATGGATTAGTAAGAGCAGTCGAGGGAGGTGCAAAGTGACTGAACAGAAATGCAGACGAGGAGTATTGAAGACTGAAAAGAGAGACTACGAGCGAAAGCTTGTAGGAGGGGTGAAGAATCGAGTTGCATCAGACGTGAAAGAGAAGAGATGGCGAAGAACAGACGAAAGAGAGCGAACGAGGGACACCTTCGCCCTTAAATACCTTTGAGTTAGCGGTTCAACGAGGAGACGGCCACTTTTGGCTTTCGTGGGCACCTGGATAGTGAGGGCCAGGTGGGATGGGTTGGCCAGAGGTTTGATGGGGTGAACGAGGTGAACGATGTGGACGAGCTGTTTCAGGGGTTGTGATATGAACCTGAGGCAGAAATAGGTGTGCGGCGATTAATTTTGGGGTGTGGGAGTATTGAAAAGTGGGCAAGCGAGCTGCGTAAAACAGCACCGAAGACTGCCCTTTTCAGCAGCCTCCTAGCCGTCACATCGTTAAATAGAGTAAAGTATAAGATCGTCGTATTCTGGGAGTAAGAAAGGAGGTGAATCATGTGATATGTGTTGTCGAATAATAAGCTTGGCATAACTGGCTAGAGCTATGTCGCTGCTTTAAAGTTGCGGTAGGGATCAGCTCATTACCCGGCCCGCCGGACGATAACGAGGCGATAAGCAGTACCAACGACGGTAGGGCTCGAGTAGCTGTTCCCTTGACGGATACACCCTGCCGGCAGAAGACTCTATGGTCTTATTTTTGACAACACTTGCTTCCCATATCTAGACTTGGATCTGTGATTTCCCAAGCATTCAGTGTTCATCGCTGTTCCGAAACAGCATACTAGAGGTTCTGTAGAATCAGCAGGCCTGTAACCAACAAGAAGTGGCACGACAGACATCGAGGCAACAGGTTAGCACGTCGAACGTGTCCGTGGGTGACAACAGCATCTGAATATTAGTTGAATGAATGCTTGCGTATGACACAGGGCTGGTATATGCTTCGTTGGAACGATTTTGCAAACTCTTTCCCTAACAGCGCCCTCAGACCCTATAGACGATACCACAAACTTCATTTCAGCCACCTTCGATATCCCAACCCTTCCGCATTGCTGGAGTGAAGCCATACGAAACCCGAGCGCCAACCGAACATTCCTTGTCATCTTGTGATCTGGGTGTTGTGCGAGTATACGAAAGCAGACGATGGCGACTGAGGCGGAGCTTAGAGAGCGATATCAGACGAACCGGTTTCGAAATTCCGCATCGGCAAGCCCACCAACACCAACAACTAGCAACCAAGTTCCTAAAGACGAGCTGGCCTTATATGAGGGATTAGAACAACTGGGTCGAGATAAACCGGGGTCTAATGTGGCAGACCACGCGATGTTTGGTGTTGGTGCATCGGCATCAAGTTCTCCTGGTGGCACTACGACGCCGCTGATTGATATATTGGAAGAACGTGCGCATGTTCAGGATCCGAGGGAGGAGTTGGCGATGTATGAGAGGATGCAAAGGGCTCTTGACAGGACAGCGGAGCCATTGGCGGTGCATGGTGTGTCGGATGAGGGATCGTCTTCCAGAGTCGGCGATACATCTCACAGGTCTCCTGGAGGGTCGGGCAGTCGAGATGAGGACGAGCTTTATGGCAGAGGTTTCCAAAGGCCAGTTCTGAATGAGGTCGAGGAGGATCCGTCTAGTAAAGGTCTGGGAGCGCCCATGGATGCAAACCCGGAACGAGGCGAGTTTGGACTTCCCAGGGCCCAAAGTTTTGTTGGGCCAGACGACGAGCTCTCAATGTACGAAAATACGTCGAGTTATGGATCTGAGCCGAGATGGAGGCGACCATCATGCAACCCAACCAACGACGGTGAAGCCAACGGTCAAACCAACGATCGACCCAACGAGCAATCACAGGTGGACTTGGAGGTCCAAGTTCCTAGTGAACATGTTAGTCAGCCCGCGCGCCGGTCAGAGCCAAGTACAGCGCCTTACACGTCTGAAGAGGGCATTCGGAATCCAGTCTTCGCGCCAAACAACCCCGAGCCCGCAGGTGGTCAAGATCCAGTCGAAGGTCAGGAAAATACCGACGCCGAAAACCGCACCATGAATGAAACCGATGGTGAAATGAGCCGCTCCGCTCAGGATAGAGAAGAGGAGATCGAGCTTCCTCGCTGGCAGCCTGATGCCGAAATGACGCATTGTCCGATATGCTCCACACAGTTTAGCTTCTTTATTAGAAAGCACCATTGCAGGTGAGTAAACAATGTTTGATAAATAATCAGGATTTGTTGTCGGCCAAAGAAGCAAGCACTGACAGTCTTGGTAGAAAATGTGGTCGCGTTGTCTGTTCCAGTTGCTCTCCCCATCGAATTACTATCCCTCACCAATTCATCGTTCACCCCCCCACAGAAGCTAGCTCCCGGCCAGGCTTCGCCCACAGAGACACAGAAGCGTTTTCGACATTTGGAGGCACGAAAGTGCGGCTTTGCAATCCCTGTGTGCCAGATCCTAATACTCTGCCACCATCACAGCCACAGCGCACACCTGCAGACGAACGCTGGAGACAGGCGCGTCCGACTTACTTTTTGGGCACTGGTGAGCATGCCTATTCTATTAGTGAAGAACAGCTGCGAAGTCTCGAGGGTCAGACAATGGGACGAGGTGTTTCAGGCCAGAGACAGAGGGCTGCAAGCAATTCCACCGAGCAGGTTCCAGGTCTTCCTCGATACACCCCTCTTCCGCCTGGCAGGTACCCACCGCGGACGAGTAGCCAACAGGTTTGTTTTTTCTTCACTATTTTTCACCACATACATTTCTAACATTAATTCAGCACGACCGCAACGCCTCATACACAGGCGGCTACTACTCAACCTCGCAATCCTACCATGCGCCCCGTCACCGCCCCCCCTGGCCCCACACCACCCATCACAGCGTCTCAGGAGTACCCGGCCCAAATAATCCACAAGCACACTACCGCTCCATGATCGACGTCGGCGCATCACCAGCAACAGACAACACACCACCCCTCCCACCTGTCCCCCGCACAATTGCGGAGGAAGACGAGTGCTGGGTCTGCCACCGGGAACTGCCGGATTCATCATTACCCAATGCCGAAGAGCTGAGAGCTGCTCATGTACAGAACTGCATTGATGAGAATAGCGGTGCCTTGCGCGAAGCATCGTCCAGTTCCCCCGGCGCATCCAGCCCTGGGACTGCTGGGAGGGCAAGTCACAATCCGAACTTGCCCGGTAGCTCTGGTTCACCGCCGACTTACGGGAATAGTTCAACGGCGAGAAGGACATTGATGTTTCCGTATACGGCGACGGAGAAGGATTGTGTGGATGATGCGGAGTGTACGATTTGTATGGAGGAGTTTGCCGTGGGTGATGAGATGGGGAGATTGGAGTGTTTCTGTAGGTTTCACAGGGCGTGCATTATGGATTGGTGGAGTAAGCAGCCCAATAGGTGTCCGGTGCATGGACATAATTGGATGGGACAGTAGGACCGAACGAGGACTGTTAGTGATTAGCGATTTTTTGGAAGATAAAGTCACCAAGATGGCTCTGATTGGCGAAGATGGGATATGCCGCATCGCAGGGTGGATTTAGCGCGAGAGTTAGGACACAGATTGCAAAAAATTTGGCATCACATCTTATCAATCACAGTACAGCGATCTATCATCAGGCCTCCTTCGCCAAACGCCTGCTCGGCTCAATACTTTTCAAATTGCCTCCTCATATAGCAGCTTAGCTTCTTATCCTTGCACACCAACCACAAATCTGTCCACCCAAATTTCAATCACTACGCAGCCAACTCCCCATCCCTCCCAACCTCCTCTTCCCTCTCCTTCCTGTAGCTCTCTTCTTGCTCCCGCTCCTCCACGATCTCATCCTCAACCTCCTGCCTCAACCCCGTCAAATCTGGCGGGATCTCCTTCATCTGCACACTCGGCGCATGATTCAGAAAGCGCAACTCCTCAGTGATAGACCGGACAATTTCGTCCATCTTCTTCGGCGTATTCTTATTCAGGCGATTCTCCGTCAGGAGCTCATTCGGCGTTGGGAATAAGGTGTTTTGCCTAAAGTGTGCGCGGTAGGGTGCGTGGAGCGGGAGGACGGGGTTGAGCGTTCTGTCCACCCCGATAGCGATGGATGTTTCGTTTGTCCATGCGCGCGCGACGTTGCGGGGTGTATAGCCGCCGCCACCGACGAGCATGAGGGGGAGGTTGAGGGACTTGACAAAGCGGACGCATTCCCCGTGCCCTTGGACCTGGAGGTTGAACGGCCCGAGGCGGTCACCGGCAAGGGAATCAGCCCCGCATTGCAGAACTATGGCGGCGGGTTGGAAGGCGGCGACGCATTTGTTGATTACTGTTTTGAAGAGGGTGGTGTACTGCACGTCGTCGATTCCGTCGTTGAGGGGGACGTTGATGGTGTGGTGTGCGCCGGGGTTTAGTTCGTCTTCTGGGCCGGTGGAGGAGAGTGGGCCGGTGCCGGGGAAGAAATGCTCTTTGTCGTATTTGTGGAAGGATACGGTCATCACGCGGTCGGTGGAGGAGAAGGCTTCTTCCACGCCGTCGCCGTGGTGCACGTCGATGTCGATGTACAGGACTCTGGGGTGGTGACGAAGGAGCTGCAGAATGGCGAGCACGATGTCGTTCATGTAGCAGAATCCGGATGCTTCGTTCTTTTTTGCGTGGTGCAGCCCTCCAGACCAGTTTATCGCGATGTCGGATTGCCCGTTGCACAGCTTGCGGGCCGCGTCGATACTGGCGCCGGCGTACATGGAGCAGTACTCGAAAAGGCCTTCAAAGATGGGACAATCATCTCCTCCCAGATTGTGAGGATGTTCTGGGAATGGTACTGGCTCGGCTGGGGTGGCGGTCTTGAGGTAGTCGAGGTATTCGATGGTGTGGAACTCTTTCAGTTCTTCGGGTGTGGCTTTCCGTGAGAGATACGAGTCCATGGCGAAATGCATGCCGTAGGAGGTGATGAGGGATTTTGCTAACGTGAGGCGCCAAGGCTTCATGGGATGTGAACGGCCGAAGTGATGGCGCTCAATTTCGGGATTCAGATGCCATGACACATTGTAGCCTTTAGGCCTCTTGATTCCGTTTTCGATTGCAGCCTTTTTGATCTCCTTCAAGAACTTCAGATTCTCCTCGTCGCCTGGCACCGCAAACGGCGGCTCATACTCCTGCACTATACTCATCACCATCTTGGACTGCGCCTGAGACGGTCTCAGGTACACTGGTGGCTCCGTTCACGTGGTCGTGGCAGATCAAGGGCTCTTTGCGCCAAAAAGAACAAACTGGTCTATGGCGTCGTAAAGTGAGACACGCGGCAGTTGTATATAACAAGCAGTGGCCGCAACGCGTCCAGATTCGTGCCTTGGCGTCGTCTGCCGCTGTATGGCCCAAGTAGGGCAACGTTCTCAACGTGCGGGTCCAGGTACAAAGTTAGGATCGCAGCTTTTTAATGGATTGGCACGTCGTAAGGTCGGTGATGATGTGTAGGTGTGATTGCGAGTCTGTATATCACTTTTCTACACGAGATCGGCAGTTTCCGGGACTATGCGCGGCGTCTAGAGTATATCTGGCGTCTAATGCTGTTTCGGTACATGACAAGCGCGGGAGGCGACTTTGAAGGTGGGCTGTCTCCCAATGCGGCTAGTGGGGGCCGTTCTGGCACAGATCCCGGCGCCAGCCACTTACTTCATGCATGGAGCCAGCGGCAAGGCTGACGCAGCACCCCGCCATCGGCTGTTTAATGCCTGTCGGCGCCGTGTCTTCCTGGCCTGTTCGGCCTTCGTCTCTGTTCTATTTATCGCCAACTCCTCAGCCTCACGACTCCACCCGCAACCTTCTCGACCACGCTTCCAACTCCACCCATACCTGCAGTGCTCCACTACCAGTAGACGAGACGATCAGCATCTCTCCTAGTCGCAGCCTGGTACAAAGGTTAGTTTCTGTTTAGACAACACCATTGCAATTATATTGTTTCAGCGCGCAAGCATCGTTGTTCAGCCGGCATTATTGTATTCATCGTCACCTCATCACCACCAGCAGTAATCAGCGTGCGTTTTGGTTAGCGTTTCAGCAATACATGAGTTGGCTCTCATAATTAACACACCATGCCCAGAGACGACCTAACCATCGCGGCGCACTTCCCCAACATGCCTCCGGGGCTGCCAGATCATGGCGCCATCGATCCCATCACCGTCCTCGAGGACTTCGTAGCAAGATCGGCCAACCTGCCTGCCGAGATACAATACATGAGGGAGGAGATGGATGATAAGGAAAGACAACTCCAGTTATGCATGGACGGCATAAACGTCCGCGACCAAGCAATCCAGAAATTCATCAAGCTCAATGGCAGCCTCGCGCCAAACACAAAGCACGCACGGCTAGTCAAGGAAGCTATAGACCTCTACGACAGGGCACAAATATTGCAAGAGGAGAAACACGCCCTGGCCATCAAGACACAGCAGACTGTGGATCGACAGATCCGCTTCCTTGATCACCAGCTCGATACACTGCAGAAGCGCGGCGAGTTCCCGGCTGATAACGATATACCTTCTCTCCTCCGCCCACAGGAGCCAACACGCGCACTCACGGCGTCTACACTCGCAGCACAAGCTGGACGGATGACGGCACAGCAGCAGGCACAACGATTGGGACAACAACAGCAAGCGAACTCTGCACCTGCCACACCTGCCGCCGCACTGATGCTGCAGAGACAACAACGTGAGAGCTCAGCTGGTGCGGCAAGTGCATCGAATAAGAGACAGCGTATGGGCGTCGGCCTGAACATCCCAGTCACATCTTCAAACCTAGCACGTCATGCAAGCACCGGCCCAGGAACCCCCAAAGCAGGGAGCGTTGGGGGAGTCGGCACACCCGGGACATCTCGAGCAGGGAGTGCAGGACCAAGAGCGGGACAGAAGACACAAGCCAGTGGGAAGAAAGTTGCGCCGCACAAGCAAGGCGCAGCTTCAGCGAACAGGTCAAAGATTGGCAAGTCCGGCCTCAGCAGAGTCAAAGGTGCAAGATCAGGCAACAAAGCCTCGCCCTCCGCATCAACGGCAGACAGCGATCTCTCCGACGCTGGGTCTGGAGAGGACGACGAGCACACCCCGCCACCAGGGGAACGCAAGGATGAGGAGATGGAAGAGGATGAGGGGAGCGATGATAGAAAGTATTGCATGTGTCAGAAAGTCAGTTATGGCGATATGGTGGCGTGTGATAATCCCGATTGTGCGTATGAGTGGTTTCATTGGCCGTGTGTGGGTCTGACGAAGGAACCGGTGGGCACGTGGATTTGTCCACCTTGTAGTGAGAGGATGATCGCGGCAGGGGGGAGGAAGAGGTGATTGTTAGGTGGGGGAATTGGGAAATTGGGGTCATGGTGGTGGTGGTGTGTTAAGGGGACAGAGAAATGAGAAAAAGGGAGATAGTATGGGAGTTTTATGGAACTGTGGTGGTGGAGGGAACAGGGGTACTGGTCTGCGTAGCATTGCTTGCAGACCGCGGGTAACCAGGTATATCTGATCAAGGGGGTTTGATTTTGGTGGTACGGACTTTAGCATGGCGTTTTGGGGATGTTAAAATGACGAGAGATGACAATGGTCAGGAATCGGATTATTAACATGGTAGCCTAAGGGCAAACGAGGCGCAGGAAGTGGAATGGTTGGCTGTTGCGGGCTATGACTCGACCCCATGGCTTCATTCAGGAATTTCACCGATTTTATTGCGGTTTACTACAACGAAAATACTTGCTAGGATCTCCGTCTTTCTGCTGCGTTCGACAGCACCCACGCGTATCTAATACTCAGTCTACAGTGTTGGCGATGAATAGCTGACTACCCGCGACTACTTAAGTGGAGTAGTCTCAACTACTCGACTCCTTGAGGTCTGACTACATATTGGAACTACTCACGCACTACTTGAGCAGCCGTCAGTAGTGCCAAGATTGGAGTATCAGCTAAGCCAAGGTTCAGTTTGGGAATAGTCTCGAAAATTGACGTGATTTGGAACAGCTTATTATGTCTTCACACTCAGTGTTACTAATGAGTAATACCCCAGGGGTCGCCGGGTAGTGTAGCTACTTGGGACAATATGCTCGTGTGCGTACTGGGTAGTTACCCAGTATGGCGCCTGTTCAACACGTGACTATTTGTAAGCGAATACGGCGCTTAAAGAAGGAGACTTTGTGGCCCGACTGGTAAGCTCCAATCGTGCGCAAAACCCAGTACTTGTCTACATTTGTGAGTTTACAGGCGGCTCGTATCAGATGAGCTTCGCTTAACTTACCACTTCGATACTGGGATCCTTGAAGGTAGACCTTGGCGCTATACTGGCTAACTAACCGGGTACTCGGGTGGGGTATACTGAAAATCTGACGGGTGGGTATTCGGGTACTATATACCCAGTTCGGAATACTGTTCACACTACTTTTCGTTACTCAAGTAGTTTGGTGAGTGTTATACTTGCCAGTGCATCACTTATAGCCACCATGAATATGAACTATTTTAGAATAACTCGAATTGTGATGGTCGTCGCCCACAGTTGCACAGCTTTGCGAAGATTGCGGCGCATGCCGCCGCAGATTAAGAAAGTGCTCAGCCCTGAAGGAGTCGGCTACCCTTGGTGGCTTCAGTACATCTTGAAGTTGTATGGTCGCTTCAACCGCAGACGCTGTCATCGCTCATATGGGATATCTACTCCATATCAGTAGTACTCCACGGCGATGCGGCACACAGCAAGGAAGCTTGCAAAGCTACTTCTACCACCACTCAGTTCTTCGGGCCGGCGGTCGGAGGGAGGGACCAGCGTCTCCCCCCACCACAATCCCTTTGCAGATACACTTCAAGCATCTATGCGAGAGATGCAAAGTCGTTGCTGTCTGGGGTTTCAATGTCCGCTGTCATGGCGCTGCAGGGTTCTGTCCACAACTCGCCTTCCTTAATACCAGGGCGGAACAAAAGAAGGATGATCCGGCCTCTCTCTGAATTGCCCATCTCCTCAATTGCGGTTGCCAGGACAGGAGGGCCGTTACCCTTGCTCTGCCAATACTTATGGCCCTTTGCCGCGATATCAAGAGGATTGGCAAGAGGATTGGCAAGAGGATAGGACGTATCGATACCAGACTCTAGATACGCGGTTTCGGAACAACTGTCGTCTTCGCTTAGGTCCACAGTCGTGAGAAGCCTCTGGATATATTTACGGTGTGGTGGTGGACGAAGAGGGCTTATCGGCGTGGAGTTGCTCGTTGGGGTCGCGACGCTTTGCTTCTTGAAACCGTGAGGTTCGCGGGTAGGTAGAAGCAGGATAGGGCCCATCTTACCGTTCGCCCAACTCGCCACCAACACCGTCTGGATCCGCGACAGCGCTGGGCGAGCGCTTGCGTGATACTTGTCTCACCTTATCCGAAGGCCGACCCGGAACTGTGGAAACAATCTTGAGAATAATCACACTCATGTATTATCAAATCCTAAACATAATGCCCGCTAGAAATGGGTATAAACCAACATCGTCTCTCTCCCTCTTCTCCCTCTCTGCTCCTTTATATCGCTTCCCTCTTAGATGAACAATCCACCCACAAGCGCAATAACGACCCCCACCGCAACACCAATCAACCCACCCCTCCCAACATAAGTACCCGCGACAGGCGACCCCGACTCCTTCACCCAATCTCCTTGCATCACATTCTCGTCAAACGCGCCCTGCACATTCCCATACGGCCAATACTCACAAACCACAAACCATCCCGGCGCCTTATCCTCTTCTCCATCGCCTCCATTCTCTTCCTTCCCACCCCCACAATGTGCACGGCCACATCCAACTGAAGTAGTTTCCTTCCAAACTAGTTGGGTGAAATGGCCTGCTTCTTCGGAAAAGCCTGAGCCGGAGTCCTTCTGTGGATCATCCTGGGGTTCCGAGTCTCCAAAATCGTAGAGGTCCCTCTCTTCGCCCCAGACGCGGATGGATTCTGTGGCGTTGGGGTATCCGCTGGACAGGTTTTCTCCGGTCTCGCCACCCTGTGTCGTATTAGCTTTTTCCCCTCTCTTCTGTGTCTGTCCCTTAATTTCCGTCGTCTCATGGTGATAAGGGTGGTTGGTTATACGTACACTATGCTCAAAAACACATCTCTCCGCCCACTCCGTCGCAATCTCAGCGAGTGTATCGTTCCATTTCAGATCGGTAACGTTGTGTTGTTGGCGGTAGAGGTTGTGCGTGTCGAGAGTGGCGTGTTTGAATTTGTCGTCCGAGGTGTACTCCTCGGGCGAGTTGTCTGGGCCTTCCACGTCTCGGGTGCGGAGGGTGGGAATGGAGGAGCCGAGCGAGGTGGCGAGGAGCAGGGTGCTTGCGACGAGTAACGAGAGGTGCATATTGTAGGTGTGCGTATATTAAGAGAGGAGGGCGTTTTTGCCGTGATGAATATGTAAGTGCGTTGGTAGTATATAGTGCTGTATACAGTTGTGCGATGAAAGACAGAAGGGTATATAGCGCTCAAAAACCAAAAGATGTATATTGCTCCTTGCCTGACTTTACGTATAGATGTATATTATATAATAATTGCTGCAGGTATAAAAGATCCTTCATCAAAGACAGGACAGCTCAGGTATATAAAGCCTCGCAGCTACCGCGCTTACAAACGCCTAAACTTGGCTTCGCTCATAGCTTACAATGTTTACCTCAAATCCTGAAATGTAACAACCTGCCGGCAGCTTTGCGCCGGAAAGGCCGGACACGCGGCGAGCCATGCGAGCTACGCATGCTGGGAACGCATTCGGTGTGGGATCATGACGAGAAGCGACGCGATAAGCTCTGGCCGAAGTAGCCGAGACTGCGCTGATGTGGTATTTTGTGTCGAAGAGCTTGATTTGGTAGCTATGGCAGGGAGCTAAGCGCAAGCCTCAGTGATGTCATTGTGGATGAGTGATGGCTGGGCCCGCCCCACGTGAAGGCTTTCGATCTTCAAAGTGCAGAACAAGCGAAATAAAGCAAAGTGATTGAAAGCATTGTCAGATTGCTTGTTAAAGAAAGGTTTGTTTTATACAGAGTATTATACAATGTACAAGTTATATGATATAGTCCATCTAAGTCTAAAGATATGTCTAGATGGATAGCTAGTGGGAGGTAAAGGCTGACGTCGCAAGCAAATGACTGGATGCGAGGGTGAAGAAACTACACAAAAGCGCAAAGTTTTAGCGAATGCACGCTTGATGCTATATGGAAGCAAAGCACGTCAACAACTGACAGCAACCACTAGGTGGTGGCGATGGCAATCATCTCAAGTTCATTCAATGTCATTTCATTCATCACTCCTCCACAAGGCTTGATGCAGTGCAAGAAGCCGCTCAAAGCAAGCTCAACTAAGCGACAACAACGCAAACCTCATACCAAACTCATCATTCATACAAATCACTCCAGTGCGACTCTTGGGAGTCTTAATCAATCTTCCTTTTTCTTTTTCCTTCTCTTTAGGTCCCCATTTTTGCGCCTGTCCCTTGATGTGTGTGTTCCTGACCCAGACCTAGGAAAAAAGTTGTTATTGGTCCAAAGACTAGAAAGTGAAGAGTGAACTCCGTTTCCGGAAAGGACTGGTCGAAATGAAGATGTGGTCAAAATATGGACAGCAAATGGATCGAAGGCCCCTAGTGTGTGATAATGTGCTGGCTATGGCGATTATACGATGGCGGCAAGACGTTGGAGAACGTTGAGAACACCTAGTTCGGGGTCAGAATTATGAATACACCACTCTTGGTTTCTGCGGAATGGAAAAGCTCACCAGTAACACCCTGAGTCAAGGTCTTCTTCGCCTCAGTATTCCTGCTTCCAAGCGAAACAGTGGTAACATAGGGCACCTTCTCGTTATCCGCCTTCTCGTTCGCCCACCTGAAGCAGACCTCATCCTCTCTGCCGTCACCAACCACGAGCAAGAAGTCAACTGGAAACGCGTCGCCGCCGTTTCTGGCCTTCATGTTCCTAACAATAGCCTCGGCAGCAGTGGCCTTGGTGTAGACCGTCGACTCGACAATAACAGCACCCTCGACTGGCACAGCGCGAACGTTCTGGTCCTCACAAGCATCGTTGATGTGGGACGCAACATCACCAGCCTGTCTAGCAGCAGTCTCCTGATCCTCAGCATTCTCATGATGGAAGATGACAGAGCAGCTCCTGGTCTCGATGAAAGATCCTGGAGTGCGGTCCTGGAAGTAGGACAAGACGCCCATAACGCTGTTTTGCCAGCCGGACATCTCTTGTGGATCCGCCATCTCGATCCAGTCGTCAGAGCCAAACTCCTTCAAGAATGCACCGCTCTCGGCCATCAGACCAAGTCCTGGAACACGCTTGAAGAGAGTGTCGAGCTCTTCTGGTCGGCGGCCAGACATGACGTAAACTTCATTACGTTCGTCCTGCAGCAAGTCGTTGAGTGTGTCAATTGTGCGTTGTGGCGAGGTAAGAATGATGTTGGTTGGCGATCCCCAGACGGCAAGAGTTCCCTCGTAATCGATAATGAAAAGACGCTTGCTCGACGCCTGATACTGAGCACTGAGGGTTGGAATGGAGAGACGTGGCACAGATGTGGTATCGCGCTTGTGCTGCTGCTGGTAGACCTCGTCAAGCTTGTTGACAAAGGTATTGAACCAGTAGTCGGCAGTGTTATCCATGACTGCCTTGTAGAGGTTCTCCCAGCGGTGCTTCTTCTCGTCATCCTGCATCTCTAATGCCTGGCGGATGGCATCAGCGCAAGCACGGTAATCCCATGGGTTAACAGAAAGATCGTGTCCGCCGAAGACTGAAGAGGAACCAGTGAACTCGGACAAGATCAAGGAACCATACTTGTTATGGCCTGGGAACTTGCCGTCCTGGCAGAAGAGATATTCGTGAGAGGTCAAGTTCATGCCCTCACGCTGCGAAGCAATCATCAGCGCGTCGGCAACAGTGAGCAGTGCCAAATACTGGGCGTAACTGATATCCTGCTGGAGGTAAACCAATGGCTGATATGCAAGGTTTGCCCAGGATGAGTTGATACGGGTGACAATATCCGAGACGGTGGCATCCAGCTCGGCCTGCTCAGTGGAGGAAGTAGCAACCTGGATCAAGACAACCTTGTCTCTCCACTCTGGATACTTGTTCAAGAACAACTCATAAGCCAAGAGCTTAGGTCTGACACCACGGACGTGGTCGAGCTTATCTCTCGCAACAATGAGCTTCTTCCCCCTGTATCTTTCTTGCATGGTCTTCATCCACTCGGCAATCTCGACATCCTCGCGGTGGTGTGCTAATGCGACAGGATCAATACCAATGGCACCGCTCATGACATTTACGAATCTATCCTCAAGCTGGACGCCCTCGTTCGTTGCCTCAACACATAACAGGCGAGAACAAGTCTGCAGGAAATGGCGAGAGTACTCATGGATCTGGAAACCGATAAGATTGGCGCCAAGCATACCCTCCAAAAGCTCCTTGCGCACTGCAAGACATCTGAAAACCTCAGATGATGGGAAAGCAACATGCAAAAAGAATCCAATCTTGGCATCTGGCAAAATCTTCTTGATCATAGCTGGAACAAGGAGGAGATGGTAATCGTGAATCCAAATAGTGTCACCACGTTTCCAGTTCTTGATGATCTTGTCTGCAAAGGCCTGGTTGATCTTGACGTAGTATACCCAAGAATGGTCCTCATAAGCCTTGCTCTTTGGGTTATCTGGAATCTGGTAATGGAAGACTGGCCACAAGATCTGCTTGCAGTAATGGGTATATGCGCCGTCAAAATCGCTGTCCTTGCAGAAGACGGACAAACAGTCGTACTCGGTGGCCATAACATCCTCAATATCTTGCTTCTGCTGGGTTCCTTCCAGTGCATCGGTGGGCATTCCGAGAGTTCCGACCCAGGTGAACTCGGCGTTTCCAGCACGGGCAGCTGCCTGGACGGCGTTTCTCAATCCGCCATTGCCCTGGTCGGCTGGAACGACATTCCACTTTGCCTCAGCAAAGACCTTATCATGGCTCTCAGTGCGGCTGGAAAGTTGTGGCTTGGTGACTCCGGCTCTCTTCAGCTGAGCAGCCTTCGCTGCCAGCTTCTTGTTGTGTTCAAGAATAGACGCTGGTGGTGGAGAGCTAGCTCTGGACTTTGGCTGGACAAGTCCTCTGCCTCTGCCAGCACCCCATACTGGCGCGTGTGGGTCGCTTGGCGCTGCAATTGAGGAGCGTTTGTCATCAAAATTTATGCTGTGCTTGTTGCGCATAGAGACCGCAGTCTGCGCGAAGAACTTCTCATGGTCGTCGGCATCCTTGTCTGGCGAATGTGGAGGAGTGAGCTGTTTTGAGCCAAACAGACTCGGTGTCGGAGCAGAGGTATCAAGCTGAGTCAATGCGCGAGTTGGAGCTGGACGGGCTGCTGGCGGTGGCTTGAGAGAGGAGCGACGAGGTGGAGTAGGAGCCTGTGCTGGGAGTTTAAAGTCGATGGTGTGAGGAAGGAAACTGCGCGTTAACAAGTTAGCAAATTGTTCTCAGAGTTGGAGTTTCTCCATCGTGGATCTTCCGGCGGCTAGGAAGCCAATTCGATCAAGAATCGGCATCTTCGACTAGAAATTCTGAGTCGGCAACATTAGGATTTATAGCTTACAGAGAAACTACGAAGATTGTCATATTTGCTGTTGGTGCTGGGCTTGCGAAATGTTTAGGTTGTTTGAAAAAATGTCAAAACTGTTTGACGTTTGGGTATGATGTAATGGAACCCTGTGGTAAAAATGCTGTAGAACACTCGAAAAGTGAAAAGAGGTTCGGAGTTTAGAGGTCGGATGTGTGTATGACGAGAAGAGTGAGATGGCGGGCTTGTAGGTATTAGGACAGGCAGGGAGTTGTGTTTGTCTTATTGGATTTCCGAGGCAGCGTTCGCACAAGAGGTTGTCGCGAGGGGTGCGCGGGGCGGGATGATGTAGATTAAGGCTTAGCGGAAAGTTCAGGGATCTCTTCTGATGGCATATATGCCTTATATGAACTGAGCGGAAGAGAACTTTGAAAACAAAGAAGATCAGTTTAGGTGATGGCTTTGAAGAAATATCTTTCTCAGCGGATATATTGCCGTTCTCTCTATATTTGTTTCGCTCTTTGGTTCTCGCATTCTCCACTTTCCTTTGACGCAGCATCATCATTAATACAGTTGCTGTTTAGCAATGCGCATGCCAATCCCTTGGTTGTCACTGAAGCCCACCATTCACAGACCGTGGCCAGCCCGTTAAGAAAGTGTCGGGACCGACGTCAGCCCTTTCACTTGTCTTGGTGGCTCAGTTACAGGGGTCAGACAGCTCTAGAGCAACCGAGCGTTCTTATCTTTGATTTCTCACTTCTATCAAAACACCTCATCTCTACTCAATCTCTCTATTTATCCTAATCGTTCTCCCTCCTGGTCATCTCAACAGATCGTTGAGCGTCTTCAACGACTCTTTGGGTTATTTCCAGCTCTCCAGGTACAGTGAAAAAGGCTGCCGTACTGCATGAGCGCAGGCCTCATTCTCTCCCACCTGCATGGTGGCTCTTACAACCACCTCAATCTAGCATCTTGCGATCCTGCTACTCGTACAACAATTTGGGCCAGTCATGGCACTTACCAGCCAACCAGTTTCTGCATCTCTGACCATTCTTGTTCAACACGAGCACATGCCTTGGTACCTGCCGGCTTCAGAGAAACCGCAATGGTTCTCGATGACAGAGAGCTCCGTCGAACTTCCCAATTCGGACCCACAGATGACTGGCCTGACGAACACGTTGTACGTCTCGCTTGAACTCTCGGAGAAACGGCGGATGCGGACGTGAGGCATGCCACGCTTCAGCCTCCTGATTGCTTCATGTGAGAGAAATGATTACTCCATCTGTGTCAGACTGAGCACGTCCAATGGTTGACTACACGTCATGAATAAGGCTGTGAAAGCAGAAGGTCTACGGGGCCCGCATCTCAATCATCAGTTCCGGTTGCAGTCGCAGCCGTGTTTCGACCACGAGTCTAAAGTCTAGGGCAAGCCACAAGAAGCAACGATGGAACGATGGCGTTTGGAATGCTGGTCTGCCACGAGGTCACCGGATCATCCAGGCGTTCTTGTTCAGTGTTCACAATCGCCAAAGACTATCCATTTTCACACCTCAACAACCGAGTCTCGACCGGCCCTTCAGCGACGCATCCTCGAGATCAGAGCTCCATAAACCCATATAATCTGGCCCAAGTGCTCAACATTAACCAATAACATCACAGCGTGTCCCATCAGCCCACCATAAGTGGACAGAAAGTGGTCCTCATTACGCCATCCCGCGCGCATCCACCTGTCCCAAAGAACAAAGTAGGACGCGACCTTGGCCATGCCACGAACATCTATATTGCCGTTTTCCTCCGAACTGCGGTGCGCCTAGTATTTTCCTTTCAGGCTCAATCGGTCTGTACAGGCTAAGCAGTCGCCGTGGGCTCGACCAGCCGAAAAACCGCGAGTTCGAAGTTCAGAAGTCGGAATTGCCGATTTATCCCATCACAAGCGCTCTAGACGCCGGAAGAACAAAAACCACTCAGAGCGAAGCCAAGCCAGGTCTCATCATTATATGTAAATGATTCTCTGTTCCAAGACGTCCTCTATTATGCCATCCTTGGCTTCTCCAAATTTTGGATATGCGCCCGCAGGCTTAGTGTTCGCACTAACCGTTCCTCCGGCGTCTGCATGTTCCCATAACTTCTGTAGTCTACATTCTGGACCTTTCGATCGGCGAGCTTGTCCCGTTTTCTGCCAACAAAAGTTTTGTCTCTCCTGCTCGTAGGGGAGCTGATACAGAGGTGGCCCTGCCACGCAAATCGACCCATGTCAAATCACCTCGCACGTGCCGACTTCGAAGCGATTTTCGAGTAAACATAGCAAGAGCCCAACGCAAGTCAAAGACAAAATTGATTGCTTAGATTAAAGATCGGATTACAGCGAACAATCTTGTCGTTAGAAATGCGCTTACTTTTCGTCATCATTGTGCTGAAATTGCGGATTACACTTGGTGTGTTTGGGTCGGCCGATTCATCGATAAGGCGAAAGTGTTGTTGCTTCTGAACGGTGTAGCAGTTTACTCCGTGACAGAACATTTGGCCACTACTCCTGTGGGGGCCACATGTTTTGTCGAAAATGACTAAAGTCTCAGCGTAGTTCTCCAACGATAGGTACGGCTTTTGGGGCCGCCAGCGTATCAAACAGGGCCGTCTTCGTATCATTCCCGTACTCGTACTGTAGGCTGCCCCGCCAATCTGTTTCAGGAATAGCTCCATCCAACTTCTTAAACCTACAGGACTCGTAACTAGCGATCGTAGAAAGACGTCTTTTATCATTGGTGTGCGGCAGACGGACACAGTACAGCTACAAATTCTGTTTAAGGACGTATCTGCACAGACCCCTCATCTAGCCACTTGCCGCCCAAAAGCCCATCAAAAGGCCAGAAGTCGAGCTGGCCGCCAAAAATACCCTCAAAACTGGTCAAAAAGGTAAAAGCACCGACCACTTTCTGTGAAGATACAGGAACTTTCCTTGAAGGACGCATAAATACACGTCCCGTAACTTGCAAGACGGACGTGTATAGCAAGAATCTTGAACGCTACTTGTAACAACACCATAAACAAATAGAGGAGCGTCAACGCACATAAAGCTTTCGCATGTGACGAGTATCACGTTTCACGTATGCTACGCAGTAGCTGCCGCCCTTGGGATGCAGCGCCGACGATCTGAACGCGCAAGCAGCTTGTATGCGCGATTTGATGACGGGTAAGCACAACGGAACTATAGTAGTTCGGTATAGTAAGTGCATGCACTGCATTTAGATATAGTATACGGTTGGAGATAGAATGTGGCAGATCTCTGCATTCTGCTTTGATACATCGAGTCTACCTGCGAGGCAGAACACGTTGGTATCTTGCCTTCTACTCTAGCGCCACATCGCCGATCACCAGTCTGACTTCGAATTGCCCTCGGGGAGAACAGCTCCAAATGTCGGAGTTGTGGGTACGACGCACTCACAAGATGGGTACCCAGTGCCGCGGAATACGTACTGAGTACATGTTAACAAACACAACACACTCTCCTGACATCTCGGTGCGACGCGGCTATCATAGGCTTCTGCCTGTGATCCCTCATCGCACCGCATCGGGCTGATATGGCAACAGCACAAGTCATCAGCCTTCTTTAACTGGCCATCTTTCAATGCCGCGGCTTCCTCCCTTGCACTCTTCTCACCCCTCTACCTCCGCCTCTTAAACACGACCAATGGTATACCACTCATCTTTCCAACTCCAGACGCCTTCTTTAAACAGCTGCACTGAGAACTCTCTCGTAAACGATTACGGCGCTTTGTTCATTTATTGAAGGCAGTTCGCTCAGTTTTTCCACACGCGAACAGCCTTGTCCTTTCCTCCACTGCCGACTTTTTGTCCGTCTGGTGCCCAGTCCACGGCGTATACCTCATCTTGATGACCTGGAAGATCTGGTGGTTGTTAGTCAGGTTCGAGATGTTTGTAAACAGTGGAGCGATTATGGTGATGTGACTAGATAAGAGGTGAGGGGTAAAGAGGGGTTGTCCTCGGCCCTGAATGCCATGCAAATGTGACAAACCGGTGGGTTCGTCAAATCTTGCCAGTCATAACCTCGATCTAGACCAAACGAAAGAGGTCAGAATGGGAGAAGGGAGAAATGAGTACGTACCAACGGCAAGCTTATGCGTCCTCATATCCCAAACCTTCAACGTAGTGTCTTTCGATCCAGTAACGAGTAACCTCGAATCTGGAGAGAATGCACACTGATAAACCGGCCCAACATGTCCTCTCAACGTATTGATAAACTTCCCATCCCTAGCATTCCACAACTTGGTATGGTTATCAAAGCCGCTGCTTGCAATCATCAACCCATCTGGCGAGAACGTTACATGGTTGACTTGTTTCTGATGTCCCTGCAAACGCGCAATATGCTTATTCCCCTTCTTCGGCTCCCAGAGGAACATCGTGAAGTCGTCCGATGCTGACACCAAGCGCTCGACAACCTCGCCCTGGATCGTGGCGGCTTTGAGGAAACGCTCTTTGGCGGCCTTGAGCTTGCCTTCTTCGGTGGTTGGGATCTTGCCGGTGTGATCGTGGTATGCGGTGCGGAGGACGAAGTCGGTGGAGAGGGCGAGGTGGTTAACCCAGTGCGCGTGCGAGTTGAGAGTGTTTGCCAGAGTTCCGTCAGAGACGTTCCATACTTTTATGGTCTTGTCGTGGGATGCGGTGTAGATGAAGCCAAGTCCTCCCCACTTTACGCAGGACACAGAGCCCTTGTGTCCGGAGAATACCATGTCGATGGTTCCCTGGTTAACGTTCCACACGCGCACGGTGCAATCTTTTGAGGAGGAGGCGAGACGTGGGTTGGTGGGCGAAGCGACGTGGTATGGCTCCCAGGAGAGGGAGGTAACCCATTTTGTGTGTCCCTTCATTGTCTTCCCAACCTCCTTTCCAGTCTTTGGATCCCAGATTCTGACTGTGTTGTCCATGGATCCTGTTGCAATTCTGCTATCATCTGGACTCCAGCTGACAGCCAACACCCACGAGGTATGGCCCTTCAGCGTATGCACTGGAGTTCCAGTATCACAGTCCCAGATACGGGCAGTGTGATCTCCAGACCCTGTTACCATTCTGCTCGAGCTTCTTGGGGAGAACTGTGTTGCTAAGATGGCCTCGCCGTGGCCTGGAATGGTGGATGCGCATCGCGAAACTGGTTGGACTTTGAAGACTGCCTGTGGTGCGGCGGAGATGTTCTGGACGTTTTCGGTAGATATCAGCCCAGGTTGGAGAAGGGTCTTGTAGACATTTGATGGGAAGGCGGTAGTGATAAGGTTCTCGGTGATTTTGCCCGCGAGCTTCTCCGGTACTGGGAGAGTAAAGCGGTATGGAATGTGTTCGGAGGAGTCGTGGCCTTGAAGGGCGTTCAGAAGGATTTCGAGGTTCTTTGGTGTTGCGTCTGCGACTGGGACGAGCACTGGTCCATTGCCGATTGGGAGACCGGTTGTCTCGTCGAAGAACTGGATGCGCAGCGATCCTGCATCTGAGGGTATCGTCTCGATAGCTTGTTGTGCAGCTGCTTTATCGGACTGCTCCAGGCGCTGGCGCTTGGATGGTGGTGGGAGGACGGTGGACATTGCGTGTGGTGGTGCTGAATCCCTACCGGAGAAATGCAGCGATGTGGTATGAGGAGGGGAACCGTCAAGTTGAAGGCTCGATAAGCTGCTGCTTCGAAAATAATTTTGGGGACAAGGTCTGTGCGAATTCAGCCTTGTGGTAGCCTTACGTACCCCGGTCGATGTCAAGCGGTTGCCAAGACGTGTCACTTTCACTTTCATTCGACCCTCTCAATTCAACCCTCAACTTCAAGTCTCTTCTTCTCATCTTTCTTCCTTCACCACTTGTGATGTGCTGCATTTGTATAGTAGTTGATCTCATAATCGGATCCGCCGACCTTAAATCGTTTAGAAACATCGTCTTATCTTACTTTTTTATTACCTTTCTCTATCGTCTTCTTCTAGAGCGAGTATATCATGTCTTCCACTCCACGAGTGCCGCCTGCCTTTGGAACTATGGGGTCAGACCAGCGAACTCCGGGGTTTTCTGGCTCCTCGGAATCAGCTCGTATGACTACGACCGTCGGGACCTCTAACTCTACCAAGGCCACTCCAAGGCCAGGGACTTCCTTCAGTACCAGGACCACAAGCACCTCTCTCAGATATGGAGGACAGACGACGTCCACGTCGTATGATCTGAGTAGATCTGTAAGTCGTGCTACCAGTCGTCCACCGACAAGGACAAGATCTCGTGCCTCCTCCATCGGCGGCTCGTCTCAACATATTGTTTGTGCAGTCAGCGAGAGTCGTGGAGTATCTCCTACTGTCGGTCTGGCGTTTGTCAATGTATCCACGGGAGAGGCTGTGCTTAGCCAGATATGTGATAACCAATTCTACGTCAGGACCATTCTCAAGCTCCAGGTCTTTGAGCCGACTGAGATCCTCCTTGTAAATACCTCAGGACCACCGAACGTCAAGTCCAAAATGTATTCCCTAATCGAGGAAGGAGTTATCGGATCCAGAATCGTTTGTGCAGACCGTAGATACTGGTCCGAGTCTGCCGGTATGGACTACATCCAGCAGCTAGCTTTCCCACAGGACGTCGAGGCCATCAAGGTGGTCATCGGTGGCAACTTCTACGCTACTTGTTGTCTGGCAGCGGTATGCTCACTCGTCCAGTGTGAGCAAGTTCAACGTATTTCTATCTGTACTAACCAGGTTATAACGTAGGCTCTCAAGTGTATGGAGCATTCTCTATCTCTCACATTTGCTTCTCATTCTCTTCGTATCAAGTATCAGCCGTCCGAGGGCTCGATGATGATTGATCTTTCTACCATCCAATCTCTGGAGCTAATTCAAAACATCACTAATGTCAAATCCAAGGATTGCCTCTTTGGTCTGATGAATGAGACCTTGACGCCTATGGGATCTAGGATTCTCAGAAGTAATGTCTTGCAGCCATCTACGATTGAAGCGACGCTCAAGCATAGATGGGATGCTGTCGAGGAGTTCTCTGCTAAGGAGGATATGTTCTTTGATGCTAGAAAGGGCAAGTCACACGCCAAATCACAGCATAGACTTTCTCCCTAACTGATTTTACGTAGCTCTCAAGAATTTCCTTGACGCCGACAAGTTGCTAACTGCCGTGAGTACTGCTTCTCAATTAAGCAGTAACAAGGAAACTGCTTACAAGTTTAGCTTATTATACGTCCTACGCAACCAAATATCTACCACTCAGAGCAATCCATCAACAACATTCTCATGCTGAAGACCTTCGCTCAAGCCGTCGAACCAATCTATGAGGCCCTATCGAGCGCCCGCACAAAGCTCTTGGTGGACATCAGAAGCGTCTGCCATCCAAGCAACATCAATCCGACCCTTGAAATAATCCACAGAGTCATCAACGCAGATGTCGCCTTTCAGCGTAGGCCAATCGACCTCAGAAACCAGAGAACCTACGCTGTCAAGTCTGGAGTGAATGGCCTCCTCGACGTCGCCCGTCAGACATTCAAGGAAGCCACGGAAGATGTGCACCAGCATGTTTCAGAGATCAATGAGCAGTTCGACATTCAGACTGAGACTCGTTTCGATAATGCTCGCAAGTACTACCTACGCATTAACGAGTCCACGCTTGAGGGAAGAGCTATACCAGAGATTCTCATCAACCGCTACCGCAAGAAAGGCTACATCGAGTGTCAAACTCTTGACCTCGTAAAGCTTAATCAGCGCATCGAGGACTCGCATCAGGAAGTCATCCTCATGTCTGACAAGACTGTTGAGCAACTCATCGAGGATGTTCGCCCCGAGACTCCAGCACTCTTTCGTGTCTCGGACAGTGTAGCTATGCTGGACATGCTTGCGTCTTTTGCGCAGCTCGTCACTACCGGCGATTATGTCCGCCCAGAAGTCACTCGTTGCCTCGCCATCAAGGCTGGTCGTCATCCTGTCCACGAGAAAGCTCACGCTGAAGTTTATGTTCCAAATGATGTTTACGCCGACAAGCAAAAGCGCTTTCAGATCATCACTGGATGCAACATGAGTGGCAAGTCTACATACATCAGATCAATTGCATTGATGGCTGTCATGGCGCAGGTTGGCTCGTTCGTGCCTGCTCAGTACGCCTCATTCCCACTCGTCGACCAGCTCTTTGCAAGAGTGAGCATGGACGACTGCATCGAAGCCAACGTCTCAACCTTTGCCAGCGAGATGAGGGAAACTGCTTTCATCCTCCGCAACATCGGCGAAAACAGCTTAGCTATCATCGATGAGCTTGGCCGTGGCACCAGCACAAGAGATGGACTCGCCATCGCACTCAGCATCGCAGAGGCGCTCGTTGGAAGCGGTGCATTCGTCTGGTTCACGACTCACTTCGGTGATCTTGCCCAAATACTCAACGAGAGGCCAGGGGTGGTGAACATGCATCTCGAGACAAAAGTCTCTCCCACTTCCCTCCAAATGCTCTACACCCTCTCACCCGGCCCGTGCAAAGAGACAGCCTATGGACTCTCATTAGCTCGTGTCGTTAATCTCCCTCCTATGGTTCTCGAGGTAGCTGAGGCGGTGAGTCAAAGGATCACTGAGACGAAAGAGAGGAAGAAGAAGGGGGGGAAAGCACTGGCGTTGATGAGGAGGAGGAAGTTGGTTCTGGGATTGAGGGAGATGTTACTCCAGGCTAATGAGAGTGGGATGGAGGGGGAGGTCTTGAGGGGGTATTTGGTGAAGTTGCAGGGGGAGTTTGTGAGGAGGATGGATGGAATAATGAGGGAGGTTGATGGAGATGGCGGTAGTAGTGATGACGACGGAGAGGAAAAACGAGAGGAAAAACGAGAGGAAGGTACGGCTGAGGAGGAGACGGATGAGGAGGAGACGGATGAGGAGGGCGGTATGAAGGTGATGAGAGAAGAAGCAGAGAGTGCCAGGCCGAAGGAGACGATGAGAAGGGGCTTTGAGAGAGGTGACGTGGTGGAGATTCCGGATGATGTGAGCGAGAGTGAGGCGGAGTAGACGGAGACGGGAAGCGTGCTAATGTAGATTTGATCTTGGACTCCATTACTCGCTACCACCTGCTGCCACATAGCCATTGAGACTTAAAGATACGAAAGTTCATGATGCAAACTGGCAGCAACTTGGTGATATTCAGAAACTCGGAATAGTGCATAAAAGCTATTCAAGATCCCCGATGTCGTTCCAATCTGGCTCTCAAAATTGCGCGTTGCTTCCCCCGCGGTGGCGAGTCGACGATGTAGTGCCCAATGGCAACGACACCACCTTCAGATACTTTGGCATCGCTTTTGCTGCTATTTTTATTGGTCTCGTGGCGTCAAAGTCTAAACTTAAAGAGGCAGACAAAGAGTTTGCTGTTAGTATAGTATTTAACGTCTCTTAGTAGGTACCGTCTGAGGGTTGAAATGTGGAGAGTTTCGAGTCAAGGATCTCGCCGTCAAAGGGCGAGAACGGAGACAAGAGTTTTGGATTCAAAGCAGGTGTCTGCCGGTTCAGGGTCGTAGAAATCGATGCCGTATTTAATTGAGCCTTAGTTCCTTTGGCATCAGGAGAGTGGATCGGATATCGGATTTCCAGGCTTTCCATTCCGACCCAAACTTGCGCCTGATGGCCAGATAAGCTTCTGCTGTAAATGCCCGCATAGGTGTAAAATTTCTGTTTCTTTCTGACACTTTCTTGAAGGCACCCGACTGCTCCGTTGTGATATGTCTTCCTGCAATCACTGCAGCCTCCGTGAGCGCCTTCCTCCTGTCAATCTCCAGTTCATTCAACAGTGCGTCATAAAACCTCGTCTTCTCATGATCTTCCTCCCTCGTGGCATCCATCCACATGTCGTCCGCCCATTCAGCGTAAGGATTTACCAAGTCCCTTTCTATAGAGTCTTTCAGGAATGTTGTTCTGGCCTCGGGACTCTTCAGGTATATTCAGCTTGATGAGCGCTTTCTTCTGCTCAATTTCGTCTTCGGTAATCTCTGTATAATTGAAGATTGGTGGCTCGGCCTGTGGTCTTGCAACCAATTGGTGACCAGGCATCATTGTGTCGTTATGCCATTTGTGCTCGACGTTCGGTGTGGCAATTGGTAGTGGAAATGCGGGTTAGACGTGTCGTTCCAGATATCGCAAAATTGTGACATCCAAGATGATCAAGCGATTGATTCCTAATTCGTGGCGAAGCTGTTATGACTTCAAATCACTATAGTCCAACACTGGTGGTTGACGCGAAAAAAGTCACCGAAGCGGTGCCCAAGGCGGGGATCCCAGGACATGCATAGTGTGGGCACAAAAGAAGCGCCAAACCACAACTACAGCCCACAGCACCACAGCCAATCTCGGCATCAGGTCCCCCTTTTCCTACGACAGCTTCACCACCTATGACTATGCCTCTTATAACCCATCTCTCCCAAACGCAGTTCCTTATCCAAACACGATCCAGAGCTTCTCCTTCTTCGCCTCTCCCGTCAACTACTATCAAAAACCACGATTCACAGTTCCCAAAATATTAATGGTATGTATCGTTAAGGCATGCTAATCTCAAGAACGGTCAAGAGGAAGAGCACGGAAAAAAGGCAACCTTTTAAGAGTATCTCGAGATGAAGTGAATATGTATTAGCCGGCACTTTTCGGCGCTTTTAAACAAACACCACACCATCAGCACCGCAAATCGCTTCCAAACATTACCCACCATTACCGCCACCAAATGGACACACATCTTCAAGATCAGGTTCATGTCATCGTATTAGGTATCGCCAGCTCATCTAAGCTAGCTATGATCATCGAAACCCCATTCATGGAACCATTAACGCCATTCATTTCTATGCAGCCAACTACGCGAACGAAGTGAGGCAATGTCGAGGTCGACGAGTATACAAATGGTTTGGACGGTGCTTGTAAAAAAGCAAAAGCAAGCGAATGGCCATGGTAAGTCGAGTGGATTGCAAAAGCAAAAGATGCCGTTGTGCGAAGGAAAAGGCGTTACGTCGGTGAGTATAGGTCGGGAATGCTACCGAAAAGGAAAAGGCAGATTACATAACAACGCAATCCTTATCCTTCTCTTTCCCCGGCGTCGTCGCCTTCTCGCCATTCGGACTCATCGGAAGCTGCAACTCATGCGCACCAGACGGCAACGAACTGCTCCTTGGCGGCATTTGCGACCTATCCCCATCGTCATTCATCACAGGCTGACTCGCTTTCCTCCCCCCAATATCCAGCCTACTCGGTTTCTTCCCCACCTTCTTCTCCTGACTCTTCTCCTTCTTTTCCTTCTTCCCCTTCTTCGCCTCCCTGAACACCAGTTCCGGATCCCTGCCTTCAGCGGCCGCACGAATAGCTTGCAGTCTCAACTTGGCCCTCTCGTCTCCAGCCTCGGCCGCACGGACATACCATACATTAGCCTCTAGCGGGTCGCGACGACAGCCGATGCCCATCTCGGTGAAGTAGCCTACTGCGTACTCGGCTTTTGTGAGACCTATATTCATTCCTGTTAGCATGGAGGACTTCCAAACGATATGTTGCTACACGAGGCCCGATTTGTTTTGGTCTTTCTACTTCGGCTACAGAAAATTAAGAATTGTAAGTATAGGCGGAGGAAGGAAGCACACTTGGCTCTCCTTCTCCGACTTCGGCCACATCTAACGAGGAGAACTCTGGAAGCTCCGGCAACTTTGGAATGTCTGGGGAGTGTGGCAACACTGATTCCGGCATCTCGGATAACAATGGTGATCCTGGTCCTTCCGACATCTGTGGCAGCACACATGACTCCGCTAGCGTAGTATTGCTTGCCAAATAACTTTCGGCCATTGTCACCTTCTCGATAGTCTCTGGCAGCGCACTGAGCTTCACTACGCTAGTATCGGTTGCCAAATAACTTTCGACCATAGTCAAGTCCACTTCACCAGTCTCTGGAGCTTCATAAAACCACTTGGAACCGAATCGAACCAACTTAAGCTTCCAGCCAGCCCTTGTGGTATGGCCAACCTCTGAGGAAAGGGTCATGGTTGGCTCCGAGTTCGATCCTGGTAACTTCAGACGGTAGAGATCCCGCTTGGACCCCAACTCGGCACTGCCTTTCTCCTCCTTGAGGTTCGTACCGTTGGAAATCTCTCCATCGCGGCCAACACCAAAAGAGGAATCCGAACTAAAATTTGGTATTGTCGTCCCCATGCCTACTGTGACAGGTTCCCGAGTATCCAAGTGATCGAGTACACGGACAGCAATTGGCGCGGATGCGGGAGGCGCGTCTGTCTTCGCGCCTAGGACGGACAGAAGAGAGAGACTACTTCTCATTCCATCGTAAGCCAGAGCCACTGAACTCCATGCTTCCGCGGTCGACTGCATAACAGAGCCAGACAGACGTTCCAGTAAAGCCCGGCGTTTATTCTGCTCCCACCACTGGGCCTCTAGCTGGATCCTGGTATCTGTCCACGGCTTCGCGAATTCAGTATAGTTATGGCAAAACTCCAAAGGGAACCTACGGACCAGCAGGCCATCTTCCAAATAAGGTGCGGCAGCAATCTCCGTATTCCTCTCCTCAAAGGCAAGAAACTCCAATACTCCGATACTCCTGCCGGGCACGACGAGAGTTTTTAAAGAACGCTTGTAAAGACGCTTCAAAGCAGAGTGCAAAACTGGAGGCATGGGGTCACGGTAAAACTCACCACTTTCTGCAGCCTTCTTGGCCCATTCATATGCCTCATTCTCGTCCTTCTCCAGTACCGGCTCCGCGCCGACCATGTACCAGGCGCAGAGGTTGAACATGGCCTGCGAGTGACCCTTCTGTGCTGCCAAGGTGTAGAAGTGCACGCTCAGTGACGGATCATTTGGGCAATTGAGTCGACCATGCTCGTAAGCCTCTCCCAGTCGAAATGCCGCCTCCATGTGTCCCAGATCCGCCGCCTGTGTATGCAGTTGTGCAGCATAGCTTTCATCTTTGAAAACATCCGGATCCCAGCCATTCTCATACAGCTGACCCAGATAAAACGGCGCCTCATTATGCTGAACATCCGCACTATCCGTCGCACGCTTCAACCACTTAATAGCTTCGCGCTCAGCCTTCTGTCCCAGATCGCCAATCAGTCCAGCACGGCCGAGTCTGGTCATAGCACCGGGATGATTCTTCGTCGCAGCCTGCCTGTAGAACTGCTCGGCCTTCATGATATCCTTCCTCGTGCCCCATCCAAACTCGTAGCAGATCGCAGCACGATAACTGGACTCTGCATGTCCGTGCTTAGACGCCGCAACAAAGAGTTTAAAGGCCTCGGCGAAGTCCGGTTTGCCTTTGTTGTTGAAAAACCCTGTCCAATAGCCGTCGGCCAGGTAGTACTGTGCATATGGCCATGAGTTGTTTGCGAGCTTGGTGAGGATGGACTTTGCTTCGCGGATAAGGTCGGCAGAGGTAGAGACCTCGGTTTCAACATGAGGGGACTCGAGATCGACCATTGGTTTAGGTGACTTCTTAACGGTGGGTGTGGAAGCTGGCTCATTTGGCATCATTGTTCGCGCAGTCTCAATAAGGAGGAGGGCGAATGTGTAATGAGTCTCTGGATCTTGTTGCTTCTTAAGATTGTCACGATACATCTGAAGGGTCTTGGTGGTACTGAGAAGCGAAGCGTTATTGCCGACTACTGCACGAAGGTCAGAGTTGTCAAATGTAGCCATTGGCATGGGCGCCTGCTGAGGGTATTGTCCATTCAACATGTCCACGTAAGAGCCCGGACGGCTGCCTTCCGGTGTACCATTTTGAGATCCACGACCTTGGCCATTCTCAGAATAAGGTGAGTAAGCATGACTACCAGGCGAGCGGCGCTGTGGGTTGGTGTCATAGGCAGAGTAGGTAGACGCAGGTCTTTGAGCATAAGATCTACGCCGGTTTTGCATGTTCGTAGCAAGCGGAGTAAGATGGCGGTTTGGCTGCTGTTCTTGCGCGTACAAGTCCTGCTGGACTGTATCCACAGAGCGATGGGGAAGGTGATGATACTGCAAAGGCGGGACAACTTGTATGTTTCCGGAGTTACTGCTCTCGTCGGATCTTCGACCATTAGTATTGCGACCACGATCCGTGCTATACCTCGGATCATCGTTGTAAGGTTTCGGGCTACCTCTGTCGAGAACGCCATGCTGGCTGTGGTGTCTCTCGACATTTCCAGCATACTGCTGCCTATTCACTGCCTCATCATGCTGAACAGTGTCCTCAGGTCCGGCATCTCTGTATTGTTGCGAGTCGGTAGTATGACCACTAATTCTAGCATCTTTCATGCGCTGGCTCATATTCTCAATCTGCACTGTGCTAGCTTGCGCCCACTCATCTTGCTGAAAGGTGGTGCGAACTGGTGACAACGGCGCATTTTGTATTTTGCTCGGCATAGGCAGAGTATGCGGCTGTATTGAGCCATTGAGGTATTCTTCGGAAGACCTATATTCTGGAGACAAAGCTCCATGTTGTGGCGGTTCAGATTGTGAGCCCAAGTGCTGAGTTTGGCCTATGGAAGCCATATTGCTGCTCGTTTGAGTCTGAGCCTCGAACTCGCCGAGGAACCGTGTGCGGCTTGTCGATAGCTGAGTCGTCGCGTAGTCGTTGCTGGATTGGGACGACCGGACTTGAATTAGGCGCTTAGTCGTCCTCGAGAAGACGGACTTCGCTATGGTGAATGATAGTTCTCTGCGACTATGTCCGTTAAAACACAACAGTGGTGAAGTTAAGCCTTGCGCAGGTCGGCAGAGTGAGCTTTAGTTCGTGAGGTGCAATTAACGCGACCGCGTTTTCAATGCGGCTGGCTATAAAGAATGCTCGTTAGTACTCGTACGAAACTCGTCCTATTTCCCACCAAGTTGGAGGTTGGAGGCATTCCTTACTCCACAATCTCCAGGTATGCCGCCTCGGAGCGTATTGGCACGGAGCGAACAGCGCGAGTTGATCCGTGATTGCTTTGCTGATAGTCAAAGGTAGATTATGATCTCCAAGCTCTTGTCCTCACAGTTGTTTCACCGTGCTGAAAACAAAGGAAATGTGTTGTGGCCTGTTGTTGGAGATGCAGCGGGCTGTGTGGGATAAGGTTGGTCCAGCTCCTGGGCGCTGGTGCGGAATGCGGAGAACGAGCGACAAGGACGGAGGTAAGGTGGATGGTCAGCTCCGCCGCCCTTTAATCCCAGGGCGTCAATTTCAAGAGGTCTAGGGATTTAATGAAGATGTCGTTTAGGAGGCTCTAACGATATTTCAAGGCCGGGGAACCACAAAATGTGGGATAAAAATGCGCAAACGTATTCGGTGTTGTCTTCTCCTACTGGGCTGTACCTGGATGTTGCGGTACGAGGGACAATCAAGGTGCACAGGGATCAAGATCTAGGAAGGCACAACATTGCAACAAGCACTGCACTGGTTGCCGCGCCAGAGTGGCGCCTACATGTAAACGAAAGGGTGCTGTCTGTTCACAAGTTCATGTTGTGTGAGTTCCAAATGTTTTACGAAACGACGTTTTGGTGCTGTGCTGCAGCTGGGATGCACAGCATCACACTCATGTACGAGCAACGTGCCTAGCATTCCTCGAGATCCTCTAATTTCCAGCCTAGCAATTGCCGGCTCGAAGGCTCCAGCAAGACATAATGACGTCTTCAAAGTGTTCTCGGTTATTTCATTGTTAAGAGGTCTCATATTCCCTGGTTGCTTTCTACTTGGTGCTCTCTCAGCCAATTTTCAGTCTTGGAGGATTCCATCTCCGGAATCTTTGACCGCACTCAGCCTCCTCAGCTGCGCCTTACCTGAGAATTGGACGCTTATCACCTCATCCATACGAAGCGCCAAGTTACAATTAGTCCTCGTTGTCCAAAAACGGACAGCGGACAAGAGAGCGGCGGAAAAATCTCTGTGATAGGAGGTGCTAAGTGGGCTGTACGGACACATCGGTCCTCACTCTGCCGCCCTAGCTTATGTAGCCTTTTGTAGACATATTAGCCTGTACGCCAAATATTCGTTAACATTTGTTAGCCTACGAGGTTGGGCAGCTTGTGGCTTCATATCTCAATGTTTGGGCAACGTGAAGTTTGAGTCTGTCAACCGGTTGGCAGCCATTAATGTCAAAAGAGATTCTATCTGGCAGACCGACACCTGGCTGGTTAATTGGATCAGGGTCCTCCGGATCGGCGTGCTGCCGCTGTCTGGTATGCAGCTGATAAATGTAACAGCGGGATGAAAGGCCGTAGCGTGGAGAGTGTGGCCGATGCTGCGAGTTGACAATCACAACAGCGAGGCTGAGTAGCCGCGCTGCATCAAGAGTTCCCCTGCCCAGTCTCAGCTTGTCAGCAAGATGCACAGTAGATGGTGTTTGAGCTAATGACCTGGCAATGTTGATGTTGTCGTCCTAAAATACAGCAACCCTGTCGGCCCAAGTCTTTGCAATTTTACTCATCCCTGGATTCCATCCAAGCAGGTTCCCTCAGTTTCGGAAATCCCGACCTGTTCGAGCTCGGGTTTGAGCCGATCATTTGGTCGTGAAACAGATCTAATATCTCTTTCATGTTCTCGAATACGATGGAACATAAATTGAGAGTCCTTGGTCCGAATTCCCCGAAACTCCGTAAAGATTGAAGAAACGGAAGCGGATGTGGTTACGGCCCAACAGACATGGCGTTTTGCTGACGATATATATCGCTCCGTAGTGCGTCCAACAATTTTCCTACAAGCCGTCTTGGGCTTCTTGGCTCGAAGTTTTCGGCTTAGTCTGTGGAGAAGGTCGCGAGTATGAATTAGGTGTTGGGCCGTTCGCAATTGCTGACGGACTCGAGGGTTAACTGGTTAGCAAATGCCGAAAAAATAACGCCCAAGATCAGCTCTGCGAACTCATCCTGGTATGAAAGCACGACTCCATACAGAGTAGATGTGCATCATCGATGTGCGTCCTGGTGGGCATTTCACAGCGAAGGGGCCAATGGTGGTGGTGGATAGGGACGAGCGTGAGAAATCTGACCAGTAGAGAATATCTCCAAGACTGAGGTAAAGTTTGCAGCCTTCTTGTCCTCGTAATTCCTCCGCTGATCGTTCTTAGCTCTGAAAGGCTGAGTACGATCGATCTCCCGTCTGAACGAGGTACAGTATTCGGAAAAATAGCCACGACTTGTAATCTCGACGCCTCTGGCGGCTCACCGGTGGTTGGAGTGGTCGACCGTATCGTCAAGCATTCGCCAGCCGCCATAAGTCATCAGGCCGACGCAGGTTTGTGCCTGACTGAGCCGTGTTACTGAAGATGTTCCTGAAGAGCTGAAGGTTGGTGTTGATGGAAGCCAGCAATGCCCTTCTCATATTTCCCCTTGGCCAGGATAATGGTACTTCCTGGACCGCAATCACTCCAGCAACATCAGTGTGGCAGGCTGGCAGCTGCAACTGACAGTTGTTAGCGAGAGAGCCAAAATAAAGAACATGAGAAAGGAACCAAAAATAGTACTTAGATCGGGCTGCAAAGATATTGCTAAGCTTTGGCTATGCGAGCTTTATTAACCATCACATAACTATGTTGCCTGATAATTGGTATACACAACTTCTGTCCTCCACGCTTATCAACAGGCCGCTCACAGGGGAGCTGTTGCCCTTAGTGGCCATAACGCCCTCTTTGGCAGGCCGTCAATTGCTGTAGCTTGTGTGCCTGACATTTTAGTGACTGTCTACACCAATCAGCACTGTCCGCCGTGCTAGCTCAGAACAGCCTGTGGCCCTTCGTATCCCATGTCCATCAATAACACCATTTATTTACACATCCGTTGAACTCGACGACGACGCCGAATACTCGGTGGCATCATTCGTTGCCGTTATTCATTCATGTTGTATTATTGAGCGCTTGAATTGTTGTTATTCATTCGTTAATCAATCATTTCCAGCTATCTGCCCTCGTTTCAGTCGCGCGACACAAGTGAGGAGTGAAGGCTCCCTTTTTCCGATTCTTTGCCACGAACCTCTCTTCTATGGCAACCTCGCGTACCCACGACAACAAGGTCTAGTAGAGGCGACCTTTACAGGAACACTACGGCGATTGACGCGAACGGGGCAATCTTTGCGCGATCTTTGGGTGCACAACTGTACTTGAACGAGCAAATTCGCCCAAGTCCGGCGAAAGCCAATACACACCAGCGACCACATCAAAACACCACAAAAACATCTTTAGTGGTAGTACCAAACTCAAAACAATACCGCGACAACATTGCGCAGCAGCGTCAAAAGGTCGATTAATAACGGTACGTTGGACCCCGAGCTGTCTGGTGGGGCGGCTCATTTACCCCATTCCCCACGATCAGCACTGTCATGTTGTGGAGGAAGGTGGCGGCCAGCGTCTGGACACTTCCCAATGTCGTGGCGAAGTTCAGGAGTCAACAACTAACATTATATCACTAGGCTCGAGACAATGTCCTTACCTCAGAGGCCTGGGGCAGGGGACTCCCCGCGTCGTGAGAGAAGTGCATATCGAGAGTCTTCTCGCCGCGATCGTAAACAACAACCGAACATCCAAGAGACGGACCTGGGATATGATTCGCCGACGGAGAGACAGCCTGCATCGCTATCTCATAGGAGACATCGAATCGAGGGAAGACAGACCAACGATAGAGACCATGGACGCCATGGACCACCACCTGCGACTCGCAATGTACACTCGCCGACCGGTTTCGAGCGCAAGAAGAGCCTTATCAGACCAGAGAGGAATCGCATTGACTCGAATCATCCAAACTATCACTACCGTCAACATGCCGCTGGCATGAATGTGCAGCCATCGACTACTGGAAATGATCCGATTCTCGAGGACAACGATGTGGATGAGGTGACGGACTTCCGAAGCTCAAACGATGCAGCATGGGGTGCCCCATCGCTTGTTGACTCGAGACCACTTGCGGCAGATGGTGATACGGAGCCAAAGAAACTGCACAGAGCGCCGTCGAAGTCGAGAAAGAGCTTGAAGGCAGAGAAGAAACGTGCTCGGGAGATTGAGGCAGCATCGCTTAGACCACCGAGCTTGTGGAACGTCTATTGCTCGGTTGTTACGTTTTGGATGCCTGGATTTCTGCTGCATAAGGTTGGAGGAATGCCGGCAAAAGCACAACAGAGAGCTTGGAGAGAGAAGATGGGACTTTGCAGTTTGATTCTGTTGGTCATGGCATTCGTTGGTTTCCTGACCTTCGGTTTCACTGCTACAGTATGTGGAACGCCACCAGTTCGCCTTCGTGTCAACGAGGTGGGCAATGGTTACATGATCTTCCACGGTACTGCTTACGAGTTGATCAGTTCCAAGCATCCTCGCGCTATTGGTATTCGCGACGGCGCCAACGTCTTGTTCGACTTGCCACAGAAAATGGGTGGAATGGACGGGAGTTTTCTCTTCCAGAATGTCAATGGAAAGTGCAAGGGCTTAATCACCAAGACTTCCGGATCCGATGTCCCGGAGGACAATAATAGAAACTTGGCATGGTATTTCCCATGCAAGCCTTTCAACCAGGATGGTTCGACCAAGCCAAACACCACATTCGAAGAGTATCAAGGTTACCGTTGTCACACTGGGGACGTGGCCCGCTCCGACTTCTACGGCATGAGGCCACAGGGACAGGTGTACTACAAGTGGGACGACTTGAAGAACAAGTCGAGAAATTTGGCTGTCTACTCTGGAAACGTCCTTGATTTGGATTTGCTCAAGTGGTTCAACGGCACTGAAGTGACGGTTCCGAAAACGTTCGTGGACCTTAGTGACCAGACATCACCACTCAACAAGGCACTGAGAGGAAAGGATATCACGCACAAGTTTCAAAGACCATCAGAGAAGAAGATTGCGGACTGCCTTGAGCAGATCATCAAGGTTGGCCAGGTTGATACTGACACTGTTGGCTGTATTGCATCGCAGGTCGTGCTTTACGTTGCGCTTGCCTTCATCATCTCGATCGTTGGAGCCAAGTTCCTTCTTGCACTCTACTTCCAATGGTTCATGAGTCGCAGATATGCGGCCAAAAAAACTTCCCAGTCTTCTATTCCAAAGAAGCGTAATGAGCAGATCGAACAATGGGCCGACGATCCGTACATGCTTCCGCCACGCATGGCAGGAGATATTGGCAGTACCGTTGCTGGTTCGTCCAACAGAGACAGCAAGCGTGGCAGCGCCATGTTCCTTCCAACAACTTCTCGTTTTACGAGTCCCTACAACGCTACGGAGAAGAGACCGATTATCACTACCATGGCGTCTCAACAGTCAACCTCGAACTTGCTTGCACCAAATGCCTTTAGAGGACAGAACAACAGCCGCATGAGTCTGATGGCCGGAGGTGATGATCAGTCTATCGCTGGTGTCATGAGTGATATTTCAGCCGAGAACTCTCACGGACCTGCTGGCATGATCCACGAGTTGGCGGTCCCTCAACCACCTGCTGGATTCCAGCCGTACGGATTTCCACTCGTTTACACCATCTGCCTTGTCACCACCTACTCTGAGGGCGAACTCGGTATTCGTACGACTCTCGACTCGATCGCCACGACCGATTATCCAAACTCGCACAAGACTATTCTCATTATCTGTGATGGTGTCGTCAAGGGCCAGGGTGAGGCTATGGCCACGCCCGATATCGTTCTGGGTATGATGAAGGACCATGCCACTATGCTAGACCAAGTCCCAGCCTTCTCTTATGTCGCCGTTGCTTCCGGAGCCAAGCGCCACAACATGGCCAAGGTCTACGCTGGTTTCTACGACTACGGTCGTAACTCTGCAATTCCGGCTGATAAACAGCAGCGCGTGCCAATGATGGTTATTGTCAAGTGTGGCACTCCAGATGAGGAGACGAAGTCCAAGCCCGGCAATAGAGGAAAGCGTGATTCACAGATCATCCTCATGTCTTTCTTGCAAAAGGTTATGTTTGATGAACGTATGACGGAGCTTGAGTATGAGATCTTCAACGGCTTGTGGAAGATAACAGGAATTTCGCCGGACTTCTTCGAAACTGTTCTTATGGTCGATGCCGACACCAGGGTCTTCCCTGATTCGCTCACACATATGTGCTCGGCGATGGTCCAGGACCCTGCTATCATGGGCTTGTGTGGTGAGACAAAAATCGCCAACAAGCGGGATTCGTGGGTTTCGATGATCCAGGTCTTCGAGTACTTCATCTCTCACCACCTGTCCAAGTCTTTCGAGTCGGTCTTTGGTGGCGTGACCTGCTTACCAGGCTGTTTCTCCATGTACAGAATCAAGGCGCCAAAGGGCGGACAGGACTACTGGGTACCAATTCTCGCCAATCCGGATGTCGTCGAACATTACTCCGAGAACGTCGTCGACACTCTGCATACTAAGAACTTGTTGTTGCTTGGAGAGGATCGTTACCTGTCGACTCTCATGCTTAAGACTTTCCCGAAGCGCAAGCAGGTCTTTGTGCCGCAGGCGGTGTGCAAGACTGTTGTGCCAGATCAATTTAAGGTGCTGCTTTCCCAGCGCAGAAGATGGATTAACTCGACTATCCATAACTTGATGGAGTTGGTGCTTGTCAGAGATCTGTGCGGTACTTTCTGCTTCTCTATGCAGTTTGTTGTCTTTATCGATCTTATTGGTACTCTTGTTCTGCCTGCCGCTATTGCGTTCACTATCTATGTCGGTAAGTACACTCCCACAACAGTATATTTTCATCACAGCAGGATCATGGTACTAACAATAAACAGTCGTGATATCCTGCATCAAGAAGCCGGTCCAAGTCATCCCCCTCGTCCTCCTCGGCCTCATCCTCGGTCTTCCCGCTGTCCTCATCGTGCTCACCGCGCACCGCTGGGTCTACGTCCTCTGGATGCTGATATACCTGATCTCCCTCCCGATTTGGAACTTCGTCCTGCCAGTCTACGCATACTGGAAATTCGATGACTTCTCCTGGGGCGACACACGTAAGACGGCTGGGGAGCAGGGCAAGGTTAAGAAGGGCGGTATTGAGTATGAGGGCGAGTTTGACTCGAGTAAGATTACGATGAAGCGCTGGGGCGAGTTTGAGAGGGAGAGGAGACTTAGGTTGATGGGTCAGACGGGTGGTGGACAGGAGAGGGGGTATACGATGGGGAGTAATAGTGGGTATGAGCAGAGCTATAAAGACGACGGTGGATACTATGCTTCCCAAGGCCTGTGAAAGCTTTAGCTGCATCGAGTCTTGTTCTTTAGCGTCTGTTCTGCCTGGGTGGATGGTTTTTGCATAATTAGCGGATGAGACAGTCTCGCTGGGTTTGGTGGTTTGGTTCGATTTTCAGATTGTTTCATGGCGATCGTTCAGGGTGTTCGAGCCGTATTCGCTCTCGTCACTTTGCTTTGCTTTGCTTTTGTTGGAGAGGATAAAAAGTTGGCTAGAGGCTTGTGGGGGCTGGAGGCTGCTTAAATAACGATTGATGCAAGGATAGATACATTAGGCTAGGCTATGACATTGTAATATGAGCTCTTGAGCTACTCGTCTTTCCTTCCCGTGGTGCATGTGGCGCGATTTGTGATGATGTTGCTGATTACGGTAACGATGCCATAGTGTATATTGATGGAAAGATGGGGAGTGCAGGGCAAGGTTCCGTGGGAAGCTCGAATGCTGATATGGGTGATTTTGAATGCACAATTAGGCAAGAGAGCGTAGAATAGATCGAGTCGAATGGAAGATTAATGCGTCCATTGGCCCGCTTAATTGACGAAGTTTATTTCACGGGTACTCTCTTGTCAAAAGAACTGGCTTGATAATGCGCTTGTCACATCAGACCTGACATCAGAAGTGGGCAAAACAAAGTAGTAGAAGGTGTAAGTACTTTCATTCATATAAGCGTTTAATACAATCCCCTCTCTTCCCTATACTGACACCGTCCACCGTCCGTCACGCTCCAACCCTCCTCCCAAGATCGTCAATCCGTTAACCTCCTCTCAGACTCGCCGCCAGTCAGTCATCAAGCTCATAAAAAGACTTGACTGACTGATGGCCGCGCTGGCGGTAGCTTTACAATGTCCCAGACCGGCGAAACTGGATTCATGTTAGACGTCTTCGTGTACTATCAGCGCAAGCCGCAGAACAGGCGCCGAGCCCGAGCTGCTGAAAACCTACCCTCCCCCCTCACACGGCCAAAGGCGGAACCACCCATCTTCCAGTACACTGAGCTGGTTGAGGACGATGTTAAGAAAGAGAAAGCCAACCGTAAACTTGAGGGCTTTGACCGGGAGTATGAGACAAGATTTCCTCGACCACGAGGTCGAATTGTAGTTGTTGCAGATGTATGGTGATTGGGTGGCCTTGATGAGAGAAGATGCCCCGATGACGAGCAAGAAGGAAGCGGATCCTATGCTAGGTTAGAGGAGGTGATTAATCATGAGCATTATTCCGTTTCTCAAGATCACCCCTGTTTCTATCATCGCTGATTAGACGTTTGGTCTCTGAAAGGACTCTCTCGCACTCAGCACTCATTGCTGGGGTGGAGAAGACATCGAGTGCCAGCCTTGTTAAGATTGGAGACTGGCTGTTTGGTGATTTAGCAAGATCGATCCAGTACTGAGGCTGCCTATCGACGTGTTTGTAGTGCAAGTTAATTCCAGCGCACCAGCTCACTAAGGATTAGGGCGTTTCTAGCTCAGTTTTGGGTAGCATGAGCCTCATCGACGCTGTTGGTAGCCTCCCGGGCTTCATCCTCACCATCAGTTTCAAGTATCCCAAGAGCAATAAACTCTGCTCTTCTTCTCTCAGCTGCTTCTATTCATCTGCGAGATGCAATCCTTGACTAATCTGCTGCCCATATCTCCGTTTCATCCCCACCGTGTTGTCTACTGTACTCTTCAACCAATGACTTGATACCGTCTTCGACGGTTTTCAACCAGGTTGGGTAGTCTCTCCACTTACCCTTGAACCACGCCATTTTGTACTTGGGATGAGGCACCACACTCGCATAATAATAAGGACCTTCAGACATTAGCTTGTCCTAGTATTCTTCGAGCTTGCCTTTGCCGTATAAAGCTAATGTGTTGAACGGTGAGTCTTCACCATGTCTCAGCTCGCCAAAAATCTTCTCAGCCTCCGTTCACAGTGTTTGTAGGCAACTAAAGACTTCCCATACGGATCCTCTTGTTCCTTCAAAACCTTTGTCCTCTGGGTTGCCCTGAAGTTGACCGGTTGCAAAAACAAAAGGCTCTAGGCGCCGAAGATAATGCTCGACTTCCTCCCAATCTTCAGCCGTAAGTCGGTCGTCAGTTGCTGAATGTGGCGCATTTCCGTCGTTCTTGGTTGGCTTACAGCGAATTTAATACTGCTCAATAGCAGTACTGAGCTTGAGGGCACGATAGAGCATATGATAGGTGGAGTTCCACCTCACACCTCGGTCTTTGACCAGCAGCATCTCTGCCCTAACAAAAATGCTATCGTCACCTGTCAGCTCAGCCTATAAGCTGATAAAGGTTTGACGGCGCTGATCACTACGCATGATCCATTTCACAGTATTGTGAACCTTCCCAACCGCTCCAAACTGCCGCAAGAGCTAAAACGATGCATCATCACTGCAGCCAACAATCTTCTTTCTAAACTCAGTCAGGCCTTCCCAGTAAAGCATGGCTTTGACTACTAAGTTCATAATATGACCAGCACAGCGCAGGCGGCAGCTCCTGTTGACAAACGAAATGGTGATCTCCAAGTTGCCCATCATAGTGTTTTTATTTTAAGCATCGTCCATAACTGATTATGTCCCAATTGATGGTTGTGAAAGGAGTAGTCAATGCTTTGTTAAGCTTTTCAGTCTCCTCTTCTTCGAGAGCAGCTTAAGGCGTCAGGGTAGATTTGGGCTTGCGGCCAACCAGTTTACTGGCTTTCCAGTCGGCTTTTTGACCAGGCCCTGCTCTCTTCGCTCTTGCTCATTTCTCATGGCCATTCTGTATTGTATAACTTCGGCTGCGGCATGCATTGCCCTCGCACAGTTGTTCCCTTGCGTTATCGATGAGGGTTGTAAGTTGGAATGCTCGAGCATATCTGGGTCACAAGATGGTATCGGTCCTTCGGTCGACGGTGTTACCGAGAGAGTTGATTTCGGGCATGGCCTGTGTAGCTCTTAAGTTACTGCCTGAGATGATTACACTTGGCGTTGGCAGGCTTGTGTGCTTTTCTTGTGGGCGTGGACGATTGGGGTTTACCCAAACTGGTTGAGTAATTAGCAGTTGCCGGCGGTGTTACAGATGGCTCGCTCATGATCAGTCGAGCAAACTGCTTGATTAAAGCCCCTACTACATCCTCGCTTGAGCAGAAGTAGGTAGTTGCCATGCTCAACAACGAACTAATTGGCGGTTATTCTGATACACAGTTTACGGGAGAGTTGCCAAGGAGTGTTGATCTGACACTTATTACCGACGGTACTCGAGATGAATTTAGTGGCTCTAGAAATGTAAGATGGCAGACCTTGGTCCTCATGGATCGTGGCGTTCGGAAGTGCGAGGACCCTGGGCCATGCATATTGGGGACCACGTTAAGCGCGAACCGTTACAATGCACACAAATCAAGAACCAGTCAGATCTCGACTTCTGTGATCGTAACCCAATGCACATGATCAAGCACGAAAAGCACGTGGAAAATTTGATAGTTACTACATAAGCCGCTAAATGCTAATATAAAGCACCATAAATGCTAAGAAATCTCTTTCACTGTCATTATCCGAAAAGCCACAACATTCAACACATCCATTCACATCCTCCACCTTGCTCATCACAGTCATGGCACAGCCTCAACGACCAAACTCCAAAGCAGGAATAACAACCGGCCCATACTTCGTCGGCGCATTAAACGCCCCCTCTCCTTGAACGATGTAATCAATAGCAAGGCTCAGCCTGCCTCCTCCGACGCCACCCCACCCATTAAGCGTCTGGGCCCCCGGACTCATCATACCACCCGGACTGAACATCCCACTCCCATGCCCCTCCCCAAACACCACACCAGCGATATAATTCCTCCGCCCCATAATGCGCTTGCTTTCGCGCTGCTCGGTGAATATCTCCATCATGTCTTCTTTGGTGTCGGAGGGTTGGTTGTTTGTCTTTTGGCCATTGGATGGCACGTATAAGGATGCGGAGACTGGGGAATGGGAAGCGGAATGCAGGAGTTTGAGGACGTAGTTTGGCGGTGGAGCTGCGACGATTGATGATGTGATGAGTTGGTACATTGTTTTGTGATCGCTGGGGTGGGTGGGGTCGTGGAGGAGGGAGGAGGAGGCTGTGTTTGTGTCTGTGTAGGTCAGCAATCATCCCATATAAGTTAACGGAGGATGAGGAAGCATGACGGGGATAGGAATAGGAGATAGGGGATATGGAGACATACCGCCAGATAAGAAAGTCATCCTGACACCCTTCTGCTGCGCAATACTCTGCAATGTGCGGATAAGGTATGTGCGTTCCAAGTCTTTAGATTCGTGCGTCCACATATCTACCAGTCCCTCACCGATATCTACCTCCCCGAAGGAGTTGAGGACGCCGCCCATAAGGCCACCCTTTCCCACTGCTCGTTTGACGGATGAGAAGCCTGAGGAGACGATCTCTTTGCCCCCTACTACTCCAGCGACGGAGGAAGTCACTTTACCAAGAAGGTTATAAGTCGAGTTAACCGCCTTCTTACCCGTCGCAATCGTGTGGGTCAAGGACTCCATGGTGTCCAGGCGGGGATAGAGGAGCGGAACACCGATCATCCATACACAATGCTGCACTGAGGGCGGTAGGCAAGCGACCTTGGGGAAAAGACCTTGGTAGGTAGGTCCAGCCATGACTTGGTTCCTCGTGCGCTCCGAGCGTACATCCGGTCCTACGACCACCATAGCGGGTCCGAGGTATTTGACAAAATGCCAGCCTGTGCCTGTAATGGTGAAGAGGTCCACATCATCTGAGACATTGCGTAGCAGTTCGAGGGTGGTATGGTGTTGAAAGAGGAGGTACACCTCAATCCCAATCCTGCCGATGTTTTTGAACATATGTGAGCTTTGCATGTGCTCTGGATAGCTGCCGAAGCCATCGAAAACGTCGTGGTCTCCGATTTGGCAGACATGCGGAATTTGTGCAAACGCCTCCCTCAAAAACGATTGGTCAAAGTGGGAGGTGTAGTAGTGGAAATACGCATGTCCCACACTCTCCTCATGACTAGCAGTCCACTGCGCATTCCTCCTTGCCTCTTTCCCCGGTAGAGTCAACCATTGTTTGAGGGACGGGACCTCTTTCCACAGTCGATCAGCGTAGATCTGGTTCCCCAGTCCAAGCTGGACGTGGAAGCCCCCGCATTCGACGTTCTTGGCTAGTATGTCTTTCCACATGAACCCAACTCCACCCAGTCTCGAGCGTTCGGTGGCGTTTGTGCCCAGGGCGAAGTCGTTACCGGAGTGGGCTAGGAAGCGCCAGTTTGTCTCGTGTCGGCCTGCGACGAGGAATTCGTACCGTGTGCACCCCAAGTGCGAGGTAATGGCGTATGTCCATCGCACGCTCGGGCCGTCTTCCATTTGTAGGTCGATGTCGTATCTGTAAAACACCCAGCGTTGGTGCGTATATATCGCCTTGCCATCCAGCTGTCTCGGATTTGGAGACAAGTCGGTGGATTGATGGATATGGATTGTCGGTGGCTGTGCATCACTTACTAGCATGATGCTGCCGAGCCAGATACCGCGTTCTAAGTCCATGTTTATGTACTTGAGGTAGGGGCCGAAATAGACACCGTTTGTGGGTTGGATCTTGAACATGTCTACACCTGCTGATGGCGGCGGACCGGAGAAACCGGTTGTGGTTGCTGTAGACATGGAAGACATAATCGATTCGGCATATCCGGGTGTCTGAGGGGGAAAGAGTCCTGGAGAATGTATGCCATGCTTGCCGCCGAATTGGCTGAATGCTGGACTCATGATGCCCGGGTTTAGCATGCTGCCGCCGACAAGCGTTCCGGTCGGGCTGAGTGGTGCAGTGTCGTTCAGTGGTGTTGGCCCCTTGGGGAACTCCCATTGTGTGGCTTGTGTGGCGAGATGGATATAGTAGTACTGTCCTGAGTTCTGATCGAGATGTGCTATCCATCCTTCTGGTAATGGTGGCGGAGAGGCAGGGCCAAGTGTACCCTGGTTGAAAGGCTGCGCACTCGCAAACTGCTGAACTGGAGTCTGGTCCGGATCTCGAAGCGGCTCGTTTGCAAATGCTGGGTGGCCAGCATGAAGACCTGGAGAGGCCAAAGGACGGGCATACGGATCCACTTTGCCAGTTGGTGCTGGTGTCTGAGGAAGTGGCACAGCCGCAGCGACAGTTGTCGCAGATTGCTGAGATGGCAAGCCAGTATGTCCAGGTGTCCCAGCTTTCTCATTAGGATATCCTTGAGCAGTCTGGTTGTTGGCAACACTGGAGTAAGATGGAGGAGGGTCTGAGGACATCTGCATGCGTTGGAAGTCCTGCTCCAGTGCAGTCGGCTGCACGGCAATCCTGTCGGCCGAGCCTTGTCTGCGATGTTCCGGTCTCTGTTGAGATTGCACAGATGGCGCGGGGGGGCTAATGGTAGGGCCCTGGTACAGGACTTGCGGACCATGCGGGGCCATATCCCCTGGTAACTCAGTAGGCGTCCACGGTCTTGGAGTGGGCTGCTGCTGATGCGTCATTGCTGGCGAAAATGCAGGAGAAAGTGGCATCTGTGGAAGCTGCGGAGGTTGATACTGGTTCATCCGCTGCAAAGCAGCTGCACTCTGGCCTTGCAAACTATTAAGCGTTGCAGTGCCAGAGATACCTGCAGCAGCATAGCGAGTTTCAATGCCACCATCAGACTCGCCGGGACCGACGATTGGAGTTTCTGGCGGTGCTGGCGAGCCTCTAGATGCTCTCGTGGTAGATGTCGAAGCAGTTGACGTATAGCGATCTAGCTTTGTTGGCTGTGGCGCAATGAGGCCCTCGTGCCCAGTGTACTGCTGACCGACAGGTATGTATGAGAGTCGCTGCTCCTCCTTCGCAAACACACCCTCCTTATCTGGGACGTCTGGTCCCGGAGACTGCGGAAGCGGCTTCGGGGCGGTGCCTCGTCTCTGTGCTAAGCCTGGTTGTCTCTGATCGGTTGGGCTCTGTCTTGGAGGCTGGTCGTAAGACGTCTTGCGACTGTTTCCTGCTGGGCGACCAGATTGCACCGACTCTGTGCGTTGGGGAGGGGAGGTAAATTGGTACTGCTGAGGGGAGTGTGTGCGCTGGTCTCTGTCATCATCTGGGTATGGGGCACGATATTGCTTCCGCTCCGGCTTAGGATACTGAAATGTGCCCTCGTCGTCTGGGTATGGCAGCGGTGCAGCGGAGCTCGAAGCTCCTGGCGGAAGTGGAAACGAGTGCTTGCTGGCCTGCTTTGGTGGAGGATAGTTGTATTTCTGCTGAGACTGCGCACTCGTAGGCTGAGGCGACACAGGCTTGTTTATACAGAGTGGCTCGATGGTCGGGCTGTCACCGCCATTGTTTGGACGGGCGAGGTAGAGCTCGTCGTCTCCACGACTGCCGCGATTCGCCATGGTGATGTAATCTATGCGACTCTTGAAGCTGCGCAACTACAGAATATCGGAACTTTCAAAAAATTGGAGTTGGGGGCCAAGATCTTGCGATATCGCTGCCAGCTGGTTGTTGGTCGTATGAAGATAGCAAGCTGGCGATGCGGCCTAAAGTGAGGCCCGCACTACAAAAAGTCACAGGAGATGATAGAGAAGTACAAGTATAGGGCCGAGAAGACGAAACCGTATGCGGGAATTTTTTACGGAAGTTAATGCGACGAGATCTGGGACCTACATGGTACGGAGAGCTGAGGGGTTCGTCGTCCCCGCTGGTGAGCTGTCGGCGGTTAGAGCTTAACCAGTAGAGTTGCAGCTTGAGATCGTGATCCTGGTTGGCGACGCGTACTGGCTTGGAAGGTCTACAACTGTACGACGGCGCAAAGAAACGTGTACAATGATGAGATAGCCCGCCGTAAACGCTTCGATATGCAATGTGACAGGAAAGTGATGAAATAAAGCATTACGCGTATGAATATAACCCTTCTTGGTGTAAGCGGAAGACAGTAGTGAAAGTAGCTTACCGTGTCTTAGAAGTTGTTCGGTACCTGCGCCGTTTCTTCAAGGATACTGTTGAGCTGCAAATCGGGGACCATGACGGCGGCTACAGGCCATCCTGGCAACCTCTGGCGGCACACAAAGGTCACAATAGGTGCGATTGAAAATGATAGCTTCTGTGAGGAAAAGAGATGCTTTCCAGCACAGGGTTGAAGAATGTAAAGAAGACGTAGTATATAGGAATAAGCGAGATATCAAAATGATTGGTTGTCTCTATGCCAGCCTTCAGTTAGAAATGTCAAAGTCAAGCCCACCACGTGACAGATCACTTAAACACGCCAAGGCCTCGACGCGAGCACTCTACGCGCCAGGACGCGTCTGACGCGTAAAGTGGCCCCTGACACTTTTAGTCCCTTGGGTATCTTAAGCCAGGAGCTCCATTCGAACATCTTGAACCTCAACATCACAACTTCCTCTCCACCACGTATTTCTTGGTTGCTCTTCTCTGCTGTACCATCAATCGCCTCAGCAACGAGTAATTGGGTCATTGGAAAGGAAGCAGCATTGCAAAACTCGAGGAAGGGAGCACGATGGTTTTAGGAAAGAGGACCAGGAGCAGCGGCAACGATGGTAAGAACTCTCAACACCAACCAGTTTTTCCTTCGCAGGAACAACCGAGCTAATAACCTCTTTCTATAGCCCTGAGCTCCAGTCTACCACGCGCAAAACGTCAATCAATAGTAATCCACGCCGATTCCGAGGACGAGAACGCCTTCGTCACAACCCCGAGCACAACACGCACAACCCGCTCAACTCGCACAAGCACAATCCAAAACACATCCTCCTCTCCCACCGACCACGATACCGAGAATGATGTATTCCTCGACCAGAAACCAGTTGTCACTCTTCCTCGTCGCCTTTCCGTCGCGTCCCCCTTGGTGAAGTCCAAAACTCAACAACGCGTCGCTTCGACTTCAACCGCGATAAAGAAGCATTTCAGCACAGCGAAATCCGCAGCGGCAGACGAGAATGTTAAGTTAGAGGCTAAGCTTGAGGCGAAGCTTGAGACGATTAAAATCGCGGCACCGAGTACACCACGTAGACGCGACGCGCTAAGCAAGCAAGTTCCCGTCACACCACGGCATTTGGTGCGTGTTGCGTCGAGTTTTGGGACACCAAGGACACCGCGCACGCTTTCGACCCCAAGCCAGAGCACGATATACAATGTTGCGCGTCAAGCTTTTACTCGCTCCAGCGACCCTGGCAAGATGGTTGGTAGGGAGGAGGAGAGACTTGAGCTGGGCAGCTTTACCAAGACCGCGATAGAGGAGGGCAAAGGAGAATGCATATATGTCTCCGGACCACCAGGGACTGGAAAATCGGCTACTGTATCTGAGATTGTTGGAGAAGTGGAGGAGAGTGAGAGCGTGAAGAAAGCATATGTTAACTGCATGTCTCTCAAGTCCTCGCGGGATATGAGCTCAGTTCTCCTCACAACTCTTTTGGGCGAGGATCTGGATATCCTCGAGTCAGAGGCTCTGCATACTTTGCAAGGGATGTTCAACCCGCGCAAGACCAAGGCGGCAAGGAAAGGAACGATGTACATCATTACCCTCGACGAGGTCGACCACGTCCTAACCCTGGACCTCGAATTCCTATACTCCCTCTTCTCCTGGTCCATGGCGCCCAACAGCCACCTCATACTGATAGGCATCGCCAACGCACTGGACCTTACCGACCGCCTACTTCCCCGCCTCAAAGCCCGTAACCTCAAACCAAACCTCTTGCCATTCTTGCCATACTCGGCTCCGCAGATCAAGGCGGTTTTGACGACGCGGTTGAGGGGGTTGATGTCGGAGGGGATGAGGGGCGAGAAGGATTATGTGCCTTTTTTGCATCCTGCCGCGTTGGAGCTGTGTGCTAGGAAGGTGGCTGCACAATCTGGAGACTTGAGAAAAGCATTTGACATTGTCCGCCGCGCACTGGATATCGTCGAGGCGGAAACCAAGGCAAAGCTGTTGAATACTATCGAGGAATCTCCATCCAAAATCCTTTGCGAAAATCCAAACTTGACATCAGCACCAATCAAGCACGAGAACGGGAATGGGATACAGGCACTGATGAAGCTTACCGCTGAGACGGCGCCGAGGGCGTCAATTGGTCATTTGAACAAGGTTACGAACGCAGCGTTCAGCAACGGCGTCTCATCAAGGTTAAAGATGCTGAACCTCCAACAAAAAGCCGCTTTATGCGCCCTGCTCGCTCTCGAACGACAGAAGCGCGGACAAGCTCAGATCAATACCATGTGTTTAACACCGATGACGCCTAGTAAGAAGAACGACGCGCCTACAGTCTCCCAACTCTACACGGTGTATAGCAATCTATGTAAGACGGAGGCCGGGTTGCAACCACTTACTAGTACGGAGTTCAGAGATGTTGTCGGCAGTCTAGAGACACTGTCTCTTATCTCCGGTGTGGACGGTAGGGGATCGTTCGTTCTCAGCACGCCGGGAAGTGGTAGAGGTAGAGGGCCGAAGTTTGGGCAAGGAGTTGGATCAGGGGATGAGAAGAGGGTGGGGAGTTGTATTGGTGCTCAGGAGGTGGATGCTGCGCTTGACGGGGTTGGGGCGGGGATCTTGAGGGGGATTCTGAATGGGAGTATTGATATGTAAGGGAAAACCGAATGACAGAAAGGTTGGATAATGCCAAGAGTGTACGATGGTTTGATTTCTGCATAGCGCGGCGTAACTGGTTGATTTGGCATAGGATTGTATAACGGTGTCTGGATAAGCATAAGACCGGAAGGATGGAAAAGTATATTAAGGATGTTACTAGGGAGTGTCCATTCTAGTCTCAAAAAGAGAGGGACAATCGGAAACAAGGAGTGCAAATCTACAGACAACGACACGACCTCGAATCGAGAGTGATCAATATGGATAAGAATCAGAAATATCAACAGCGCTGCGCCTGCCCTGCTTTTTGCACTTTGCGTGTTCATGGTCATAAACTGAAAATCGCGCCAGGTGGTACTCTATATGGAAGTGCCATAAAGCGTTCAATGTGATTGGGCAGCCAGAACTGGCTGCATCCCAGCTCGACATGGGTGGCTCAGCTGCAACTCTTTGGCAATCGCGTGATTTCTCTCCCCCTCCCATTCTCTCTCTTCGTTCCAGCTACGCTGAAACTTTGAAAATCGTGGTTCTCAATCCAATACGTGTTTATATATTCTATGCAAACGCTACCAACTGGTTTGTCGGGTAGAAAGAGGCGAATAAAAGACGAATAAGTTATGGGTTGTATCACAAGCAAATAGCGACAGAGAAGCAACGCGTCAATAAGCGCTCCACCGCGAAAAATCCAAAAGCTAGCGGCGCAGCAAGATCCAGAAACGAATGTCAGTGTGGAGAGGTCCGAGGCGTCAGAAGGCTCGTACATGCGCAGAGATATGTAGCGAGCAGCAGCAATGCAGCACCTCATAGCCGCTTCTCTACGGACTCTGGCTCAAACTATTCAAAAGGTACTGCTTCACCAAGGGACAGAATGAGCCTTTAAAGAGTGGCCAGCGATCATTGGTAGCTCGTCGCAATGTGGCGGACATCCTAAAAGGCAGGCGTCGAGGCAAACATCAAGCTGCCTTTGCCGCACCATCTCGACCACGTAGCGAACCCGCAATCTTCGACTACACAGCTCTATTCAAGCACGAAATCCCTTGATGAGCGTATGGAGCGCGAACTGGTGGGCGACGCCCTGGAAGATCTGGGACACGACGAAGAGGCCATACCCTTCTTTCATGGGTTGAAGAGGGAGCCGGACGTCGACAGCGAGGAGTTATGTAATACGCAGTCACACAAAGTTGAGGGGGTCCCGTGCGAGAAATGGCTGTTGTTCGAGAAATTTTCAGATAAACCGGCTGTGATTCGGAGGATCAGCCCTATACGATGGCTCATACGGTCTAAGAATCAGTGCTAGCTGTGGCACATGTGGCCCGTTCTATTTGTCGAGAAGTCGGAATTTTGGGAGATGGCGTGTGAAAATCCATCCAATATTGACTTCATCTAGTCTGCTTCTTTCCCTCGCATATCTGTGGCCAGAAAATCACCGTGATATATATTTCACCTCTGCACAGCCCCTTAGCTCTGGGCCATTTACAAATTGAAAAGCTTCTTCAACTCAGCCACGGTATCCTCTGGGCAGGTAACGGCATGTCCAATCGTCTTCTTGTCCTCGTAGATCTCGTAATCGTTTCCTCCCTTGTAGGTCTTGTCACCAAAGAAGTGTATGGTGGTGTACTCCTGGCCGCCGTTGGAGCGGGCCTCGTTCTCGAGATGCTGGAGGCAATAGGTCTTATCCCAACCCGTTGGGAAGACGTCGAAGGAGATCTGGCCTCCGATGGAGTAGCTGTTCTTGTTAGTCGATGCTCCGTCATTCAACTGGTTGGAGAAGGGGACGGAAAATGAGCAGGACTTACGTGAGGCCATAATCTGGGAACTTCGCACGGAGAGCAGCAACAAACTTCTCCCTAATTTTATGCACCTTATCATACGCCTCATACTCATCTCTCTCTCTCACACTCGCATTTCTGCCCACAGGGCTAATATTCACCATCCCATTCCTATACTCAATAAAAGTACCCCTTTTGATCGGGATATCCAGATCAGCAATGTAGTGCAGCACGAACTTCACAAGCTCCTTGTAGCGGTCCTCGCCAATATACTCGATGAAGGAGTGGGAGGCGAGTGGACGACCGAGCTTGTAGGCGGTCAAGCCGTTCTCGGCGAAGCAGAAATCGAAGAGGGAGGTGACTGGGATGGTGGACGTGCCGAGCTGCTCTTGTTGCTTGGCCAGGTCGGAGCCGCCGACAAAACCGATGGCGACGTTGTGGCGGAGCTGGGAGAGGAGGGCAAGGGTCTCTGGTGCGACGGTCTGGGTTGGGGAGTTAGCTTAAGATCATTGCAGTGTTAACTGGTTAATGGAGCCGGCCTCAGCTGCCAATTAGTGCAGGCTGTATGAAGTTGCAGAGCTCCCCTTAGTACAGGGAGCTCTCAGCAAGAACTATTCTTGCAGAAGCTTGAAGAATATCCGATGAGGGCGAAAAGAAATTCCTCAGGGTAACACCTACACGTCTAGCTGGGGTCAAGGTGCCATCAACATCGAAAAGGCAGATGGTGTTTTTGATTGGGCGGGCCTCAAGTGGAGGATAGATGGCAGCAGCTTCAGTCATATTTGCGATTTGTATAGAGATGTGTGAAGTTTGGAGTTGTGGGAGTTGGACTTAGAATTATCGGATAGGAGGGGTCGAAGGAGACGGGTTGCAGCTCTAGTGGAGAAGCTATCCGGTAGACAAGGCGCTAAGGGAGGGGTGAAGTAGCGTCCGGATCTACATTTGTCCAGGATGAGATGAATGTTGAAGATAGCAATTTAGAGAAGAAATGAGAAGAATACAGAATCGATTAGGTTTCTAGGACAGCTGTTCTCTTGCGCACAGCCTCAATCGAGGTTGTGGTGAGTTTGCTTGAGGTCTCATCTTCTTGACAGTCTCCGAGATCTGGCATCTTCAACCTTGTCGAAGTCATGATCTTAAAACAAGTTTCGTATTATTTGAGTGCAAACGATGCTCAGAAATGTGTATCATAGCCACCTCCATCACACAAATCGCAATTAAATCACGTTGTGAAGGACGCGAATCTTCTATGGAGACTGGCAGGGATCTGCTCTATCCTGGTAGTTCATGGTAAAAGTAGGTATTCGCTTTTCGTATCTCTATCCGTCACCTTGATCTCTGTACATAGACCAATCCGTGAAGCCCATTCGTAGATGATTTGACGTGCGCAAAAGGACAAACTCCTCTCCGGTATGCTATGCTATGCCATGCACGCACATATCCGCTAACCCCGTATGAAACCCACAGAAAACGTCATGAAATATCAACGTCTGCAATCATCATATCCGTCGTCGCGTCTATAAAGGGAAAGGGAATTTAGGAGGAGGTAGATGGATCGAGGGTAACACCGCTGATGTCTCGTTAGTAAATGCGATTTGTGTGTGGACAGGAGGGATAACTTACGCAGCGATGGTAGCCCAACCAATCAAACGCCAATGCTTCTCAATACGTCTGGACAAGGCAACCTTCTCGCCGATGTTGGTGCAAGCTGGGGAAGTAAGAACCAACTTAGCAGCATCCTGGCGAACGGCAACGACCTTGGCACCAGTAGCGGTGGAACCAATATTAACCATAAGGACCTCGTTCTTGGCCAACTTGGCAACCTTAGCCTGCTTGCCATCGGCAGTCTTGACACCCAGCAAACGTCTGAGGAGGTAGTAGTTGACCTCGATCTCAATGTAGATGGATGGAAGTCTGCCCTTGAGACCCAAGACGAAACCAACAAGACGATCGGCACGGCAAAGAGTTGGATCAATGCGAGTACCAACACCGATGAGTCCACCTGGAACAGCGTACTTAAGCTGGTTGTTCTCGGAGTTGAGGGTAACAATGCGGGAGAAAATTGGAGTGCACTTGATGTTTCCCTTCTCGTCTCTGGTGACAATTCCTGGGCGAATCTCAATCTCGTCTCCGAGCTTGATAACACCGTGGAGAATAGATCCACCAGCAACACCACCCTTAAGCTCATCGATCTCAGCTCCTGGCTTGTTGACATCGAAAGAACGAATGACAATCATTTGTGGGTCGCGTGAGAAGTCTCTTGGTGGGACTGGGATGGTGGAAACGATAGCCTCGTTGATGGCGTCAATGTTGAACTTCAACTGGGCGGAGATTGGGATAATTGGAGAGCGATCGGCAACAGTTCCGCGGATGAACTTCAAAATCGACTGGTAATGCTGCTGTGCGCCATCCTCCTTCATCAAATCGACCTTGTTCTGGAGAATGATGATCTTGTCGAGCTTCATAATCTCAATAGCGGCCAAATGCTCAGAAGTCTGTGGCTGTGGGCAGGACTCGTTTCCGGCGATCAAGAGGAGGGCGGCGTCCATGACGGCGGCTCCAGACAACATAGTGCTCATGAGAATGTCGTGACCTGGGCAATCGACGAAAGAAACGTGGCGCAACAATCTGTAGGTTCCTGGACATCCCTCACGCTCGCAGGGTGGGTCGACCTCCTTCTCGGACTTGTATGACCTGTAGCATGTTGGGCGTGGGCATCCGGCGAAGTCGCACTTGTAGATCTTTGCGTTGGCGTAACCAAGCTTGATGGTAATGTTGCGCTCCAACTCGTTCTTGAAACGAACGGTCTGGACACCTGAGATAGCCTTGACAACAGTGGATTTTCCGTGGGCGACGTGACCAATGGTACCGATGTTGATGGTGGCTTGTCTGGCGATAATCTCTGGAGTAAGAGGGGTGAGGGACTTGACGTCTAAGTCTGTTGGCTCGGTCTGCTCTGGGAGAGTTGGGCGCACAATTGCTGGTGCCTGCTCCTTTGGCGCAGCGGCTTTCTTGAGGGATGGCTTCAAAGTCATTTCTGGTACGTTGTCGTTCTCCTCGACGGCGTTGAGATCTGGAGATCCAGCCTCAGATCCCGAGTCGCTCTCCATATCATTTCCGAACTTGTCGCCGTGGGAGGCCATGTTTGCGAGTGTCGCGTAGGTTTGCGGCTGTATTGTCGTCGTGTTGTATCCTTGATAGTAACGTGGGACTTTTCTGATCGCACAACGATAAGCGCGATTTTGGGTATATGTCTTGTGGGTTACAAAGTGGCGTTAAACCTAATGCGACGTATTGTCCTTCAAGCTTCAAAGATTGTTACCAAAGTTTCCGTCCAAACTTGGTGACTCTTAGTGGTGGGGTACGCTTGAGCCAATTAACGGCCACTTAGTCATGTGATGGCCCGGTATGCTGTCACCCGTCTGGGTGACTTGGAACTTTGGGAACTTCAACTCTCGACAACTTATACGAATAATTACTGCACTACCACCAAAGAACGCTCATTCATTTTCTATTAACTATACTATTTCTGGACGCTACTGATATAAACGACAACCATGGCGCAACCAATACTCAACACCCTTCCACGATTCTTACTCCCGAAACTCAGCTGGCAAGCAGCTCCAGCATCGGCGCAATGTGCTATGCGGGCGATGAGTACATATCAGACGGCAAGGTCGAGACAACAGCAGCCTAGACGTGCCGCTTCACAGTGCTCGATGAGAAATAAGCTGGCGGTCAACTCTCTTATCCTACAACAAGTACAACATAGCCGCGCATTTAGCGCAAGTCCGATACATGCTCGCGACCACCACTTCGATACTCTCAAATTTGTCAAACGTTTGCGAGAGGAAGGATTTACAGAAGAGCAAGCAGTAGCAATGATGAAAGTGCTGAGCGACGTCATTGAAGAGAGGTATGCGCAAGCGTTCAGCTCACCACCTTTAACTTGAAGCCAACCAGTTCTCACTTAGCATGAACCACAGCTAACATTCACGTCAACAGCATACAAAACCTCACGCGCACAACGGTCCTCCGCGAAGACCAAGCAAAAACAACCTACACCCAAAAAGTCGACTTCGCGAAACTCCGCTCCGAGCTTCTCTCAGCCGACTCATCAGAAGCCAGCGCAACCCGCGCATCACACGAGCGCCTAACCAACGATCTCGCCAAGCTGAACTCCAGGTTACGAGACGAGATATCACGCACGCAGGCCAGTGTGAGGCTAGATCTGAATCTAGAGAAGGGAAGGATAAGAGAGGAGGCCAATGTGCAGGATCTGAAGATTAAGGAGACGGAGACGAAGATTGAGCAGGAGGTTGCGGGGTTGAGGGAGAAGCTGGAGGGTGTTAAGTTTCAGACGTTGCAGTGGCTGATGGGTGTTGTTACTGGTTTTTCGGCGCTTGTGTTGGGTGTGTGGCGCTTGTTGATGTGAGGTGGGAGGTGGGTGATTAGTGCCGGACACATAGGAGACCTCGAATACGAATCACATTCAAGGTTTACAAGGATGGCACGTTCACCCTGCGAAATGTAGACGATGAGGCTGGAACGATTACGGAAGATTGGCTACGTCTATGACCGCTCTCAAGTCAAATTACCAGGACAGAGAACGGTCGTCCGCTCATTCTCAAGCGCTATTTGGCCACGCAGATCCGCCCCCAGCTCAAAATGTTGGTCAATAACCAGGTAACCTATCGTCGTCAGCCATATTTCTGGCCCAACCTCCTGTCGGCAACTCGCCTTCTCATCATCAAGTTATGGAATCGGAGCCAGCAAGGTGAGAGCAGCACACTTGGCGCTGCATACGCCGAAAGCGGCATTGCAGCCCAAAACGGCGGACGTAGCCGCTGGAGCAGCGACTGGGACAGCGCCCCAGATAGCTCCCGCAGCGCTGTAGCATGCCATGACGACGCCAGCGCAGGCGGACTGGCAGATGCCGTAGGAGATGGGTCCCGCAGCCGCGAATGAGGCGACCAGGAGGGTCGGGAGGAGGGTGGCGAAACGCATTGTGGGTGTTGACGGTAGACCGATGGGTATTATCGTCGGAATGTAACTGGTTCTAGGTCTGAGTGGCCCGTTAGTGCTATTTCGTGTCATGTTTTGAAAGCCGACCTTCTGAATGTGTGCGTGATAGTTTCTCGATGTTTGTTTTGATCGAAGAGGAGACTAAGGTTAGAACGGGAAGGGCGGCCTTTATATACCTTCCATCTGGTGTTAACCTGTTTGTAGCGCAAAGGAGGGATAATGTAATGTAGTCTGCCTTATCCAATATTCCAACATGTTGTTGCAGATTCTGGCTGAAACGGCGACTTACTAGCAGCCGATACACAACATGCGGTGTCCAAAGGGCGAGTCGTTAGACTTGCTTGCTTGCGCTTGGCGAATGGGTCGAGAGTTGCATTATCGCAGCTTCGTCACCGTTTTCTTGGCAAGCGATTGGAGACTCCACAAGAGGGGTGTGAGTTTCTGATGAGGTAGCATGGACTGTCATTCTCTAAGGGCTGCCGCTGCTGTTCTGCCTCGAAGGGTTGTGTGGTGGGCCGGCTTTTGGGTCGTGATGTTGGTGATTGCGCATATGCGGCCATCCGACTTCGGCAATGCGGTAAACGACGAGCTCCAACACAAGAAACCTCGTCCCAAAGATTCAGTCTGTATGCGTTCCTCTCGGCAAGTGGTATATCTGCCATAGCCTTATCTGCGCCAGTCTTACTCTGCTGATTGGCAATGAAGATGGAGAGCACACCAGTAACAGCTTGGGTTCCATTCCCAAGGTTGCCTGCGAAATTGCGAGCTGCTGGTGACTGCTTTACCAGGAATATACTGATCAAGGCGAGGCAGAATCCACCATGAGAGGCGATCCACACGCATATCCATTTCCGCAAGAGGGATCCTGAATGCTGGCGGTTGTGAGTTAAGGACCAAACTATGGTCGAATACACACCAAGGAGAAGAAGAATGTTGTCTGCGAATGTGGACCAGAATGCACTGTCAGCCCATCTGGCAATACCCTTCGAAGGCGTGTATTCGGGCTCGGCTTCGCGGTTTTCGAGGACCCAGGCTAGGGCCATGGAGGCGGATGTTGTGGCTCCGAGCAACCATCTTTCAGGCATTTATATTTGCCATTGGGGGACGGCTGGTGCTTAATAAATGTGGGCATCTCTTGAGGCCAGTTATCTATCTGAAGTTGAGGTGAGACCGTGCCCATTGTTATTTCTGACATAGCAACTATGCGCCGAAAGACTGTATGCTTCAAATGTTGTTGCTACATAATATCCTCAAATGTGGTGTATCAATCTTTACATTAAAGGAGGTTTAGTCTGCACTCAAAGGAACAGCCTCTTCAAGCTTCCTATGCCCTGTCTAGCGGACATAGGGTGTGATCAGTATTTGAGAAGAGAGCTTCAATGCTCAACGAGGGCTTGTGCAATAGGATGTGACTACATAAATTGCCTGTCCGCCTAAGAGCATCTACACAGCCTAGATGGATCACATCCAAGTAAATGCAGCCGTCCTCCTGGGATCTCGAGGTACGGTGAGGGTGCATCTGAGCCAGGTTGGTGTCGTACACAAAAAGTGTTTATTCGACGTCGGTGCCCAACCTGAGGTGTCCTGCTCCGCCTCGACAGCCTTGCATGATATACGCATACTGCCGGCATACAAGATGAATACTGGACATTAAAGGCAGCCAATATCACCTATGATGTTGTAAGAAATTGCTGTACAATCTTTGGCATTTGAGTTCCTGCCAAGACCGACGGCAACACAGGCCAGCTGTCTTTGGGTTGCAGCGAAAACGTTTAGCCAGTAGTCGATATGCTGGCTGAATCCGAGCTACCATTTTCTCCCGGAAATCCGTGCACGTTACCTATTTTGATTGTATGTAGTATGGAGATCGCATTTATGATGAAGCTGAGGCGAGATATGGAGACTGCCAAGGCATCAGATTTGTGGGGTTAATCAGTCATCAACCTCGAAAAACAGTCAACTTCATCACTCAATTCCAAGGAATAGAGAAGAGCAAGAGTTAAGTCCTGACATTAAGCTGGGTGTATCTGTAAGGGTTTGTGTAAGCATACAGAAAAGTATACCAACCTCACTCTTCACGCACGTTGATTAAGTTCCTGAGCGACGAACTTCAATGAGTCGGCAGATCCGACGGCCAAGAAGGGTGAGAACTTAGTATCAATGCCCAGGTGAGCTATGTAGTTTATAAAGAGGGTGTCTCTGAGGGATGAGTAGTCTTTAGTCCAACATTCTTCAGTGGGCGTCTTCTACCAACCACTTACTTGTTTCTTCGCTTCGAATCACTTGAATTGAGTGATTGAACAGCATTCAAGACGTGTTATCCAGATGTTGTATTATTTCTAATACATTCTCAGATATAAACCACCCGGAGAGCCATGGGTGCAACAAATCGGTTAGTGGAGCATCAAGCTCTCGCATAAACACCCGACGAGCCATGGGTGCAACATATCGGTCAGTGAAGCATCGAGCTCTCGCCTCGAAGGCGAGGAGCTCTTCGGTATCGTCAACATGAACACAACACTCACTCCCCTCGAGCGTCTGCAAGTCTGTCTCAGTCTTCAGCGAGGACAAGGCGCAACGGTAAGCTTTTCCAATTATTCTGGAAACAGGATACTGACATCATCCCAAGTCTGCAGAGTTTTAAGTTGCAGATGACCTGAGCATCGTCTCCGTCTCCGCCACCGCCGATGGAAAACAGACCGTCTTTGGGATCACCCTTCACCCACGCTACTGCTCAGCTCGCCAAGTCTCGACCTCCTGGGGCTCAACAGCCATTATTGATAGCGCCACGCTCCTGAGCATGACGAGCATCTACTTCATGTCTGCGGAGCACTGATGTCTTGATAATAAGCCGTACTCGGGCTCTGGGCCGTGACCCATGAACTTTGCTGGTACGTCGAGTAGTCCGGGAGTGACGTATCTGCGGCCAGGGTTTCAGGGACGCAGAGTAAGGGTTGAGACTGAGATCGTGGCGCTGGGTGAGCGAAGGGCGACTACCAATGTTAGGTTGAGGTATATTGAGAAGGATGGAAGCAGTGGGAAGGTGATTTGTGAGGTGGTGCACGAGGTTCTTAGTATGGCCCAGGCGCTCAGAGGTGCGGAGCTTTGATATGTCGGTGGGAGGTGATGGATGTGGAGGTTGTAACTCCGTCGACTTTGGTATACTTCTTTCGATAGTGGTTGTAATGGAAAGTGATAACGACCGGAGCAATCTAGTCTTACCGCTCCAATTGCGTTGTAAACCTTTCAGAGTCATTTTTTTCCCAATTGAATCGATCTCTTCGGGTTTAAACTGATTGGCAGCGTCTATGCTCGATCTCCAAAAAGACTTCCGCGAGTTTTTAAACTCGCTGTCAGCTAGTTGGCAGTCTGAGATATCAATGTTGAACATAATTTCGTAATTCTCTCTTCGCGCTACTAACTGGTTAACTAGCTGTAAAGCTGAGGGACATGGTCGGTGTCGGTCGCCTAGGTGACAGGTGGTCAATGAACTTTTGCAACACATAGCTCGCTCTTCATTGTGATAATACTTTGACACAAACAGCTTAGCAGATTAACTGTGAACATACCATTGATATCTTATACATCCACAACGCCTCCCTACATATACAACATGAATCATTTCTTGCCATCTCGGTATCCTACAGATAGCCACCATTATTCCTATCACTCTTCCACCACCCCAACACATTCCCCGCATCCCCCACCCAGTTTTGAAACCCATCAATGACGGCCTTAATAAGACTATGTCCCTTTGGTCTACCCTTACCCCCATCATCGATTCCCGGAACCCCTCCTGTTGCTCCACTCGCGGCCTCACTTCCCATGGTTGGCAGGACATTGTCGGAGGCGCTCAACGAGACGAAGAGAGCGAAGGGAACGAGCCAGACGCAGAGGCCGAAATAAGAGGCGATCTCGGTGAATGTTGGGACTTCGGTGCTGGGAGGTGTGTAGATGCCGTATGAGCGGGCGGCAGGGAGGGAGGAGAAGTGGGTGAAGCAGAGGTAGTGGTTGAAGAGGACGAGGACTGTGGAGGATGTGTCAGCTTGTGGCCCTCGACGAATCTCAGGAGCGCAACGAGTTTGGGCACTACCGGTCAGTAACAGTTGCCAGCCTACGGTGCTGGGGAGGCAGGGCTTATGGCCGATGGGGGATGCTCGCGCCCATGTAAAGTAGAGATGTAGCATGACAGAAAGAAGCACGTACCACACGAAGCAATGAACAGAGGATCACTAAGCTTCACAACCGGAAAGCGTCTCATATTCCCAAGATACACAAGATGGGACAATATGCCCAAGGCGACAATCTTGATCGGGAAGCCATCTACAGCCAGAAGAAGAACTTGAAGCGCGATTACGAAGTATATCAGGCGCGTCAACAAGCGCTTCGCAAGAACTGTATGCTCTTCTACTATCTCGGAGAGATAGTATAGTCCTGATGCTTTTGAACAGTTAGCTATGAGCTTGACGGGCCGTAGATTGTGTGTAGACAAGTTGCTTCATGAGGCCAACCAGGCGCATCTCCAGCGACGTTCGAGCACGCTGACGGGAAGAACGCATTGAACATACCTATGGCTAGAGTCAAGAACCCAAACCCCAGGGCCATGCCCAGGTATCCCACAAGCGGTAATATCCACATCTTTATGTATCAATGTATTCTTCAACAACGTTGGCGCATTGTTCTCAAAACTTTTGGTGTCCTTTAATCCTTACCTCTGGCTGTTGCGACGTCAGGGCAGCTCCGCAAGGCTATTACAAGTGCCAGATCCCAAAATAGATGGTATCATGCACGACAGCGGCATTTGCCGGGACGAGGGTCTGATGGGGTTGATGGCTTGGCACCGATAGCGCAGACCCAAAAAATGCTCGATAACGACGGTGAGGCTGGAGGAAGAGAGAGCAGGCTGGACTTTGCGACAACACCAAAAACGGCGACTACAGCAACTCTTTAACAACAAAAAAACCCGCGGCGTTTCATCTTATATCTCGAGAATAGATCTGCTTCGGCAGTAACGACCACCCAGCATGTCTCGCCCAGAAGATACCCTGTACGTCGCATCCCGTTCCCCAGCTTGATGTCCTCCTCGAATGCGCCCAATACGTATTAAGCTTTCCAACTTCTTAACATGTATACTGACTATGCCTCAGCCCACCAGACCTCCACTACAACGACGTCGAAGCCCGCAAATACACCACCAGTTCCCGCATCCAAAACATCCAAGCCTCGATGACAAACCGTGCTCTCGAGCTCCTCGACCTCGACACCCCCTCCATGATCCTCGACATCGGTTGCGGCTCCGGACTCAGCGGTGAAATCGTCTCCTCAGTCGGACTGGAGGATGGCGGGCCACACATCTGGGTCGGCATGGACATCTCGGCCTCCATGCTCGACATCGCTTTACAGAGAGATGTAGACGGTGACCTAATGCTTGCAGATATAGGCCAGGGCGTGCCGTTCCGCGCGGGAACGTTTGATGCTGCGATTTCCATTTCGGCGATCCAGTGGCTTTGCAACGCTGAGTCGTCGGACGTCTCGCCTGCTGGCAGACTTACCAGATTCTTCAACGGCTTGTACTCGTCGTTAAAACGTGGTGGAAGAGCAGTCTGCCAGTTTTATCCTAAGAACGATGCACAAAGGACCATGATCTCCGGCGCAGCAATTAAAGCCGGTTTCGGCGCCGGTATCCTCGAAGACGACCCAGGGACCAAAAACGGTAAGCTGTACCTCGTTTTGACAGTCGGAGGCGCAGCAACCGAGAACGCAGGAGGCGATATTACTGGTGTGGTGAAGGGAATGGAGGGTGTGGATGTCGTGGATGCGAGAAGGAAACAGGTTGCTAAGCAAAGGGATATCAAGAAGGGATCCAAGGCCTGGATCTTGAATAAGAAGGAGCATATGGAGAGGAAGGGTAAGGTTGTTAAGGCGAGCAGTAAGTATACTGGTCGCAAGAGAAATATTCGTTTCTAGAGTGGAAGCGATGTTGTGGTTCCGGAATACAAAACGGATGGGTTATGGGCGGCGTTTAGGTGTTATAGTGGACATGATGTAGATGAAGAACTGCGAATACCAGGTATCCTGACGTTATTCGTATGGCCCTTATACGAATGATTCGTGGTGCTATGTGCCTTGACCTCCATGCAGAAATATTACCCATGCGACGTCGAAAGTTTTGCCAGTACCCTTTCACAGCTGGCAAATGTTTGCTAGTTAAGGTACCCTCGCATAGAATGCATTGTCAACGATTACACCGGCTGAGCTGGAGCTTTTGAGGGTTTCATAATACATGGCCATTCTAAAACTATCTACCATCCCCCCTTTGTTGCGAAGAATGGACCGCGCCAGTGTAGCACTGTGTGTTGTACAGCTACAAATACATGTGATAATTCATCGAAGCATAAACCATAAAGCATAACATCGTAGCGCATAATTCATCCCGGGTCGTCTCTGATTTTCCCCCCCTACTTTTGCCATCTCCGCCTTCAACCACCTCTCCTATTTCAAATGAGTGTGAGCCATTCCAACAAGCTATATGCGTCCTCCATTTCTGCCTCCACCTAAATCCCCAACGTCCCAGCTAAAGCCATTCCAAAAAAACCACAACGGGGCCTCGTTATCAATCACATATTGTATGAGAACGGATTGCTGTTGTACCCATTGTGATCGTTTTGGCTTCCACCACCGACACCTACGCCACTTACGCCACTGGCAGTCTCACGAAAAGGACTCGGAATTACCAATGGTTTAAAGTCATGGTGGCTCTGCAACGTGTCGTTGTTGCGAAATGGGCTCGGCATAACAATTGGCTTCCACTCTGTCTGGTAGGACTGTTGCGGTGGTCTGTAGTCGTTGAAGCTGGGCTGAGTTGGCCTGTATTCGTTCTGAAATCCATTCGAATTGGTGAGAACCGGCTTAAATTCTCCTGCATAGGCATTCTGGGATGGCGGAGATGGTCGGTACTCGTCATGGAAGACCGGACTATCTCTAAAGCCGTAAGATGCGTAGCCGTAGGAGTGGTAGAAGAGCGGGTTTGCGTTGTTGGCGTGGTTGGTATGGAAAGCATGTGGCGGAAGATACGCATTCTCGTTCCCAAGTGGGCGACGACCAGGAAGCTCGCGTTGAATGTTTTCGTTGCCGCCATACTGGAGGGCTCTGGGTTTCTGCAACTTAAGGGGAGAGCCATTCATGAGCCCAAGTCTTGGTGGTGGTGCAAGATTGTCGGTGGCAAAAGTGTTGTGGAAATCAAACCTTATCGATTAGATTAGCAGTCTGCTGTCAATTCTCTGGAGGGGAGTCCATTACCTGCGCTCTTCAAGAGGACTCTCGGTGCGTCCTATACAATCAGCCATGCTCATTGATCATTGGACAATGCAATCCGCGGGCAAATCTTTGGACATACCCGGACTGCGCTCATCCTCATCCCGAAAGACTGCCAGTTTTGACTTGTTACCATTGGTATTTGCTGTCAATGTCATCTCCTCTCTGTCCTCGTCGTGGCCGTTGAGCTTCCCAAAGCCGCCGAGAGGATTCTGCAAAGGCTGGTTGTAGTGGCTCAGGCTACGAATACCCTGGTCGAGAATCTTGTCCTGAAAGGTTTGCCGTTTGTTGCGGCCATTCCTACTAGAACCCATAGGAATGTTAATGCTTAGCTCTTGCAGAGGCTTTGATGGCTTGCTACGAATACGGCGTTTCTTCGCTGATGGCATCTTCTCGGATGAGGTCTAGTACCATTAGTCATGGTCTGTTTCGATTATAGAGCCACTTACAGGGCTTGGGAGTGGGGACGACTCGTATATGTCCTTGACCCTCTGAAGCTCCCCCTTGACATCGTACACAAACTCGTCAGGCTTGACATCTCTAGAGGTGTTCTTCATCTGCACTAGAATAGAGCCATCTTTCTTCTGGTTGCGCATGCGCTTCATCTCTGCTGTGGCTGAATCAAACAGTGCCATGCCTGGCCAGTAGATGCCTTTGAGTTTGCTGTTATCTACCCCGTTGTCGTCCTGCAACTCGCTCGACTTGATAGGAGATGTTGCGGAACTGTCTCGGTCAGCCTTTCTGCAGCGAAAGTGTCATTCACGGGAATTTGTAGTGGTTACTTACGTAGTCGTACGCTCATCTCCCTCGTTGCTATGGTTTCCAGTGAAGTTCGGCACATAACGCCTCATGGTAGGAGTCGCATATCCTCCATCCTTCTCCCAGCGAGCGGGTGGCTCTGACTCGAATGGTGAGCGGGCGGCAATATGCTGAGAATTCCACATGTGCATGATAGGAGCTTGAGCCCTGTAGCTCGGAGTCGCAGGTCCTTGGCCTTCCAACCCATACTCAAGCTTGATTGGTTCCTCGAGCATTGAGATCTTCTCCTTTGGCTTTGGTTTTGGACCCTACACGAGATACGTTAGCGATTTTGGTCCCTACATGCAGAAATATGTGGGATATACATACGGCTTTTGATGTAGTTCTCATTCGCTTGATCGTGCTCTTTGACTCCTTCGAAGCGAGTCTTTCTGCAAGCAGTTCATCCAGGTTGTTGTCTGCGTACCAGATCTCATATCTCTCCAGCTCAATTCTGGCGTGTGGATCTGTCTGGCCACGAATCTGCAACTTGAACTTGTGGGAAAGGTGACCTTTAGAAGAGATATGGGTAAGGAGATGAGAGATATCAGAGAAAATCGGCTCCTTTGGGCACAAAGTGCACCGCAATGGAATCGCGGATGGTTTGAATGGCCTAGACATGCTCTTGAACCTCCGTTAGCATGAGATTTTACCCATTTTCACAACCACTCTCTTTCTCACACTTCACTGAAGGCGGAGCACCATGATAGATCGCTGCCTTCGGAGCCATGTTACATTGTGAGCCTGCGATTGGCAATGCTCAGGCCATACTTTGGCTGCTGCTGCAATACTATTTGCTGTCGTAGCGCTAGAAATTCTGTGATTTATGTGTTCAATTGATATGTGGGGTGTGGAATTCGTTCTGGTCCTCCACTCACTCGTGAGTTGGTCCTCCTCGACTGCTCGTTGTTGGTTGCGGGTCTCTACAGCCGACTATGGTGAGCAGGGGCGACAGTGTTGATGGACAAGTGTTACTATCTCCAGCTTACATAGAGTAATACCGACCAACAATTAAAAGAGGAGATGTTGAGGAAAGGAAGAAAGAGAAGTCGAGGACGAAGAAGGTATAAATGGAGAACGTGGGGGAGCCCGTGCTCAATCCACTAGTTGCGGCTGCCAACTTGGCTGAGGGAAGTGAGAGCTGTTTAGAGGGAAAGAGCCGCACTCCGGCCTCGTGACCGCCCGTTCTGCCACTTCTGCCTTCGCTTCTCAGACTGCGTCTCCTTAATCGGAGTCGGCCGTGCGGTACCGCGTTTATGATCTGCACGACGGGGCTGGAAAGCGGCGCAGATAGAGTTTGGACGACTTAGACGCTGCTTAGACGCGATAGCGGCAAACTGATGAACCGATTTACTTTGAACTTCTGAAAGTCTCAACCAATTTCAGCGCGGTACTTGACTTGACGTGCGTGCAGCTACTTGTATTGCTCTAGCTCAACCTACTGGAACATGGTGTGAACCATATGTCCTTTGTGCTTGGGACTTTGATGTCGAAAGCCTTCATCGGACAGCAAAGCTTCAAGACTCGTACTGGCCAAGAATCTTGTCTATCACTTTCTTTGGCATACAACTAATACGAGGTTAGCAGCTATCCACCACGTCAATCTGATCTTACTCACTATCTTGGATCGACCTCTACCAGTCCTGGGTATTTCAGCAGACTCAACCCGGCAATGCCAAAGACAGTATGAAAAACATCGACCGTGTCGCCAGGTCTGTCTGCCATGCCACCGCGCTCAGTATCTTGACACTCCAAGATAAACTGCTCGAGCTTCTTGCCATCAATCCACTCCAGCTTGCCCAGCATGGCCAGACTGCTTGCGACCCACCAGCTGTAGCACACGTCCTCGAGCTTCTCAGGCCTGCCATTAAGACCGCCTTCTGGTGTCTGCCTTTCGCTCAACCAGCCGGAGAGCTTACTTGACTCGACAACGTCGAGTCTTTTCGCTATCGATAACGCTCCGAGACATGCGAATATTTGCCCAGAATGGCTCTCAGACCCAGGCGAAACACCGAATCCACCATCAAAGTTTTTACACTTCTTGACGTATCCCACAGCCTTATCGACATCAATTAAGTGCATCATACCGAGCAAGCTTAATGCGTTAAAGGCGCAATATATGAATCTGGTATCGCATTCTCCCCACTCGTCGCCAGCGAAGGTGCCCGTTTCCTTGTCCTGCAGACCTGCAATCCACTCTCCCAGCTTCTGCTTCCCCGGACCACGTTTATCAAGTTCATCAATAGAGTCGACCGTTGCTAGTATCTGAACCGCAGAGGTTGTATAGAGCATGTGTGCATCATGACGCGGCGCAGCACCAAAACCTCCGTCTGGCTTCTGACACGAAAGGACGAATTCGATGGTCTCTGACCGCGGCAGAGCATCTGGATGGCCGAGAAGATGAAGCGCAGTAAGGCCCCAGTAAACTCCATTCAGTCTTAAGTGCTCAGTGTAGTGATACTCAAGCTCATCCTTCCTCTACAAGGCGTGAGCTTGATATCCAACAGTGAGGCTGACGAGCTGCGACTTACGGTATCTAAGCTTTGGATATATTTTACATGGGAATCTACAGAGAGTGTGATGTCTTCTGGAGCTTGCGATGAGCCGCTTGCGACGTCTGGGCCAGAGAACGGTGCCATTGTTGCTAACTTCGAAATAGTTGCTCCGGCGAATGTCTAATGAAGTTAATCGGAGGTCAACAGTGCCACGAGGCTGAGACATACCCTGACGGGTTGCTATTTTAGTGCCCGGATGGCCCCGTGGGGTTCTGCACGGACATCAGGCTGTCACCGCCCTGGGTGATTCTGCCCAACTCTGCTGACATACAGTACGTTTGCACGGCATTGGCAGTCATCTTGTCTTCATCACTTTATGTTCTGTAGTACTCTGTAGGTTGTTTCTTTACTATCATGCCCCTACCTATGACGTGAACTCCACTTCCAGACTACTCCATCAGACAGGATAGATAGGTACAAGGACCCAGCAGGTTGGTGAGCCGCCGCCTTTGAGCACTGTCTTCTCGCCGCTCTCAAACACTGCCGATCCGCTGTGCTGGAAAGAGGCGACAGCTGGAAATAGACATGGTAAGTGCGATACTCTTTCCTTTGTCAATTCCAGTTCGATGGCGAAAGCCATGGTATTATCTTCCGATGACTTCTCCATAGAAGGTTTCTTCCGATACTGGCATGGAGTGAGCTTTTACACGTACTTGCTGGATTTGAACTCAGTCTGAGAACCGAGGAACATTTGTCGCTTTTAAGCGCTGGGGTCTCTGAGCAGGTCGCTCGGAGGGTGTTGCGTGCTTCAATTGGCTCGTCCAAGACTTCTACCAGATGTTACTCCTCAGCAGCAGCCAATGAGAATCCAAAGTATGCCAGAAATCCATGCACGAGCTTAACCACGACAGCACCGTCGCGTGCATTACCGCCAACCACCACTTTATTGACTTTGCGACCCTGCCCATCGAGAATAGTGAAGCCAATGAAACGCACAGATCACAACTACGCCGTTGATGCTGCAACATGTGGACGTGCACCATGCATTAGCTGCCGAGCTGGCGCCAGCACAACGCAACCATTGGACTTTCACGATGTCTTGCCCACGAATCGTAAATCGAGTCAGTGAGCGGTAAGGTCTCTTTCATCGCCAGGTATGCCATCCAATACGATCTCTCCCCTCTGCTTCTCGCGGCTTCGTCAACTCTTTGCCTCCTGGTCGAAAGAATCACGTTTTCTTTTTGTATGTCGTCGAGCTTGAAAGACGCCTCTTTGTAGAGCACTTTTGTCAAGGATACAAGCCTCGTCATCACAGAGCTGTGAGCTGTGCCGTCTTCACTGCCACATCAGAAGTGTAGCCGCAGACAAAGGACCGCCGGTGCCACCGAATCATTGTTCGAGTCTATTTTAGAACCGGTCCCCGGTCCAATAACTTGGATATCCCCCAGCTCGTCCTATCACAAGCATTTCTTCTTCCGCCCTTGGCGGCCCTCGATCACCTCTCCAACTGGCAAGTACCCCACTTATTGCTGCCTCTCTGCTGAGTCCCATGCTCATCTAGATGTACCACAGACCTATCCACACCACGCCATTAAAGAGAGCGCGCCTACACAAAACCCTCTCTACCCCGTCCCATTCCCGAGCTCTTTCTTCTCTTTTTTCCGCAGCTGGTCTCAATTAGTAAAACTGTTTATCATCCTTCAAACTTTCAAATCCACAAAAGGTCTTTAATTCTCACCTACGACGTCGATTGCTGAGATCTACAAGTCACCGTCGCTAGCACTGCTTGATAGCATTATACACGCAGTTGTTCTTCTATTCATATAGCGCCTATCATGTCTTACAGTAAGTAGCTAGAGTCGCACATGCCATAGCCACATAGCTGACGACAGACAGCAATCGATGAGAAAAGACGACCTGAGCCATTAGTACGAAACCTCACATCCGCATCCTCATCATCAGAAGAATCTATCTCCCTCAAAGTCTCACGTACACCCCGCTCTGCTCGCTTTGCAGAAGCTACTACAGTCTACTCGCCCATCGACGTCTCGGAGAACGGCCGTTCACCCTTTGCAGATCCACCAGAAAGAAGGATGGATCAGTCAAAACCTTCAGATGTTGGCTTTGGATATATTGCAGATAACACGCAAACCAGACATGTGGAGATTCAAGTCGGTCCTGCATCGCCAGGATTGAAGAGTGCGATGAAGGTTCCAGGCACGCCAGGAAGGAAGATCGACAACCCACTGAGTCCAACGTTCAGAGAGGACCAAATAGTAGAGAAGCACGAGCAAATGACTGAGAAGGAACAGGCAAAAGATTTCGTAAGTTCTCATTTCTATGTAATTAACGGTGAAAAGTTAACATTAGCCAGAAAATCAAAACCCGTGTTCGCATCGTCAAGATGCTCCTTCGCAGCGTCAACTTCAGTTGTTCCCTCATCGTCCTCGCTCTCGTCGCCACCACCCTTCACATTTTCTTGTCAACTAAGAACCTCGCTGCAAAGTCGAATCTTCCAGTCTGGGCCCAGGGTGCAGAGACATGGCCACAATATGTCGTTCTCGCTTGCGCCTGTATCTCTCTTACTTTCTGTATCATGGTCTTCTGGTCTTATTACCGTGGTGGCCATCGCAGAGCAGAGAAGACAGCTGTTTACTACACCATCTTCGCCGTCGGCTTCTTTATCTTCAGCATTGTTATGTGGGCCGTGGCAGCTGGTGTTCTTCAAGGCACCAGAAGCAACAGTGGAAACCAAGATATCTGGGGCTGGTCATGCGTCGACAACAAGCGTCGTGATCTTTATAGCGCGGAAGTGGACTACGCGCTCGTCTGTCGTGTCCAGGTATGTTGAACCATCCTCAATACCCTCGATCATCTGCTAACATCAAACAGTCCTGGGCACTCATCTGTTGCATCATCGAAATCGTCGTCGAAACCATCACAATAGCCATCTACGGCGTAATCTTCTACCGCTACTACTCCAAGCGCCAGCTCCGCAAATCCATGCACGTCCGCGACAAAGCCCGCTCTGATCTCTACCTCGCCCAGCTGCGCAGCCAGTCCGCACCAAACACCCCAGGCTTCCCGGGCATGAAGAGCCCTCGCTTCCCACCGAGCGCTCAGATGTCTATCAACCCATTGAGTGATGCCGAGGAGGGCTTTGCGGGAAGCAGATTTGTGGAGGCTAAGTCCGAACCGAAGATCCCGAAGCCGTTCCAGTTGCAGCCACCACCGATTCGTGTTCATGCCGCGTCTCCAAAGACGACTACGGGCCCGAGATTTGGTGAGCAACAGCAGGAGAGTAATGCTGTACATGCGCCAGCTGCTTCTGGTGAGGTCCAGTACGCCGCTGTTCCGATCCCAGGCGCTTACCAGCCAGCTTCGCCGCCTCCACAACAGACCATTTTTGGTAGCTTACTGGGTATGGCTGTTACTGCTGAGTACAGGGTCGAGAGTCCGCCCTCGAGTCCAAGGATGGGTGCTAGGTTCACATAAGAGATTGTACTGATGGTGATTTGATGGCGTTTGGGGGTATAAACTTAACCAACAACAAAGCTCCAGGATGAGCATGGAGTTGATTGTGTTCGTTTGTCGTGATATCCTCTGAAGGCATGCTGTCGTTATATAATTTGAGAATATACATATTTATACAAACTACGTTGCTCTATTTGTGATGGTGCTCAAAGAGGCTTCTGTGCTTAGACTTCCGTGCTTACATCTTGTATGTGTGTTATGCGCTCTCGTGTCAACCGCTTGAAGAAAGAGCAATGCAAATTTAAATTTGCAATAAGTACGGAAACTCGATGAGCTTTTTAGGCACGTCGTCTATCGCAAGGGTATCGTTTTTTATATAGGGTAATAATACATCCTGTAAACTGTGTGTTGAGGACAAGCCCCTTAATAGGGCACTTCCAGTGGTGCATCGGCGGCCGATGCCGGAACCACTTAACGCGTATCGCGTCTCCCAAGATACATTACCCTGCACGACATCAACACCAAACAATTATCGAGCTCGCCATTGAGCCCGCCAACTGCTCAAGATGCCACCGAAGTTAAGTCAAACCCCAAAAGGACAGCAGTCTATTTCAAGCTTCTTTACCAGAACACCAAGCCAACAGAAATCCGCCACTCCAGCGTCGCAGAAACCATCACAATCGCCTGCACCGCCGACCCCGAGCACAAAAATTACGAACTTAGATGGCTACTTACACAATGTTGATAGCGACGAACATGGCGATGATTTTGCGCCAGCGACAGGAAGGTCGATTTCAGCAGCATCATATAAAAGAAAGAGTCCGCTGGTAGAAGACAACGACTCCGCGAACGCCTCTGCCGAGCCTCCTAGCAAGCGGTCGAAGGCCGACGACGACAATCTGCAGAGCTCATTTTTCGGAGGTCCGGCACATTTATTCTCACCTCAGAAAACGGCGCCGCGCCCTGAACCAGCGAGCATACGGACGGACAAATACCTATACTCCAGCTCTCAAGAACTTCAGTCGACTGCGGAACCCAAAGACGAGGCGACAAGACTACACAGAGCAAGACTCCATGAGAAATTCGTCAAGAAACTCGGCGCCCCCGACGCAATCGCACAAATAAAACGCCGCAACTGGCAGATCGACAACGAAACGGCAGCATTGGATGAAGAAGACGCAGAAGCAGGCGCAGACGAGGATGACGAGCCACCACCACCACCCAAGGGCCGGAGAAAGGGTGCCAAAACCGGCAAGCTTACGCCCATGGAGCTCCAATTTCTCGAGATTAAACGAAAGCACATGGACGCTATCCTCATCGTGGAGGTAGGCTACAAATTCAAATTCTTCGGCGAAGACGCGCGGATTGCCGCTAAAGAGCTAAGCATCGTATGCATACCGGGCAAATACCGTTTCGACGAGCATCCCTCAGAAGCGCATCTCAACCGCTTTGCGTCAGCGAGTATACCGGTACATAGGTTACCAGTCCATGCTAAGCGGTTGGTGCAGGCGGGACATAAGGTGGGAGTGGTGAGACAGATTGAGACGGCGGCGTTGAAGAAGGCGGGGGATAATAGAAATACGCCGTTCATTAGGAAACTGTCGAATCTGTATACGAAGGGGACGTATGTTGATGATACGGAGGGTTTGATGGAGCCGAGTGCCGGGGCGCCGGGCGGGGCCCCGGCCACCGGTTACCTGCTGTGCATCACGGAGACAAAAACTAAGGGGTACGGCACTGACGAGAAAGTTGATGTGGGAATACTGGCTGTACAGCCAGGGACCGGAGATGTCATATATGACAATTTTGAGGACGGATTTATGAGGAGTGAGATTGAGACGAGACTGCTGCATATAAGCCCTTGCGAGTTCTTGATCGTGGGGGAGTTGACTAAGGCGACTGAGAAGCTGATCTCGCACCTGAGCACGAGGAGTACGAATGTCTTCGGAGACAGGATACGAGTAGAGAGGACAGAGAAGGGGAAGACGATAGCTGCGGGGAGCTATTCGCACGTTGCTCAGTTTTACGCACAGAAGATGAAGGCGCATGGGGACAGTGAGGACGAGAGGAGAGCAAATTTGCTCGACAAGGTGCTACAGATGCCGGAGCTGGTCACCATATGTCTTAGCAATATGATCAAGCACATGTCGGAGTACGGGCTGGAGCATGTTTTCGATCTGACGAAGTACTTCCAGTCATTCGGCGCAAGATCCAACATGCTTCTCAATGGCAATACGTTGACCAGCCTGGAGATCTATAACAACCAGACTGACCACACAGAGAAGGGATCGCTGTTCTGGACACTGGACAAGACACGCACCAAATTTGGCCAGCGCCTCCTCAGGAAGTGGGTAGGCCGCCCTCTAATTGACAAGCAACACCTCGAAGACCGAGTAGCAGCCGTCGAAGAGCTCAAAGAAAGAAACCAAACACCCACAGTCGATAAGCTCAAATCTCTCCTCGTGAAGATCAAGACCGACCTTGAGCGCAGTCTCATCCGCATCTACTACGGCAAATGCACGCGCTCCGAACTCCTCACCGTCCTCCAAACAATGCAACGTATCGCCAACGAATTCGCCACCGTCACATCTCCTTCCGCTGCGGGCTTCAAGTCGGACCTCCTCAACGAATCCATCGCCAACTTGCCAATGATTGGGGAAGATGTAATAACCTTCCTCTCCAAGATAAACCCCGTAGCAGCCGAGGATGACGACAAATACTCATTCTTCCGCGACGAGCACGAAACCGATGAAATGGTAGCCCACAAAATGGGCATAGCAGGCGTAGAGCAAGATCTTGAGCTTCATCGCCCTGCTGCGGCCAAATGCATCAGAAAAACAAACGTCGCATATCATACTTGTGCGGGCATCGAGTATCTGATTGAAGTCGCTAGCCCGGACCTCAAATACGTGCCAGCGAGCTGGATCAAGATCAGTGGGACGAAGAAGATATCGCGCTTCCATACACCTGAAGTCGTGAAGTTGATAAGGGAGAGGGATCAGTCTAAGGAGGCGCTCGCGGCGGCGTGTGATGCCGCCTTTGCGAATTTGTTGGGGGAGATTGCGGCGCATTATCAGGCGTTTAGGGACTGTGTTGCTTCGCTGGCTACTTTGGATTGTCTTTTATCACTAGCAACTGTTGCGAGTCAGCCGGGGTATGTAAAGCCAGAGTACAGCAGCTCAACCGAGTTAACGATTGTGGGCGGTCGCCACCCCATGGCCGAACAGCTCCTCCTGGACTCCTACGTACCAAACGACACTTCCCTCTCTTCTTCGGCCACAAGGGCGCTATTAATAACCGGCCCTAATATGGGCGGTAAATCCTCCTACGTCCGCCACGTAGCACTAATCTGCATCATGGCGCAAATCGGCTCCTATGTCCCTGCCGAGAGCGCAAAATTGGGTATGCTGGATGCGGTGTATACGCGTATGGGGGCGTTTGATAACATGATGGCGGGGGAGTCGACATTTATGGTTGAGTTGAGCGAGACAAGTGATATTTTGAAGCAGGCTACTCCGAGGTCACTGGTTATCCTTGATGAACTGGGAAGAGGGACCTCGACGCATGACGGAGTAGCGATTGCGCAAGCTGTTTTAGACTACGTGGTGAGGGATCTGAAGTGCCTCACTCTGTTCATCACTCACTACCAGACACTGGCAAGTGTTGCCAAGGCGTTTGAGAAGGAGGAGTTGAGGAATGTGCATATGATGTTTGAGGAGGGGAAGGATGAGGAGATAACGTTCCTTTATCAGGTGGGTGACGGGATGGCGCATAGGAGTTACGGCTTAAACGTGGCTAGGTTGGCGAATGTGCCAAAGCCTGTAATCGGAACAGCCAAGGTGAAGTCTGCTGAGATGGAGGAAGAGGAGAAGGAAAAGATGATGAGAAGTATTGGGAAGAGTTTACAGGGGATCGTGAGGGGTGAGGACGTGGATGTTGAGTTATTGGCAAGGAGGGTAGAGCAACTGTAGAATGTTCGCATTACTAGATCTGAAAGAGCAGAAAGCATGCTATGTAACATGCCAATCTTGCTCCAATCCAAGTCAAAGGCGATGAAGAAATCCATGCCTCGATAGCATAGGAGAGAGAGATCTATGTGATGCTATGCGATGATGCTAATTAGTGTATGAATATGAGCTTTGAAGTGTAATCCGCGAGGCGGCTCATGACTCTAAATGTGTTCAGGGTGAGGGTGCTGACGTGGAGCACGTCTAGGACAGCTTCTCGGTATTTCCGAACCGCAAGCTCTACCTCGTCAACATCGTTCACCTTAAAACTTATTCAGAACGTTCCACTTCCTTATCCACAGCAATATTATTGCATCTATGAAGCTTGTCTCTACATAATTCACCTTACTCTTATTGTTTTTTGACGTGCTGCATGAGGAGGACAGCAACTCGGGAATCCCGAGCAAGGCGGCGCGTCCTTGTCAACAACATCTTTGCGCCGACCTCTTTATACGAATGTACCAAGCACTACACGTCAACACTGAAGACACTGACTCGATAAATCAAGCCATGGCAAGATCAACATCCCGTCCTTTCTTGTAATGATTTGTACTAACTGCGCCACAGATTGGTCCATGTAATGAATTGCTCCCCTTCATCCTGCCGCGCTCTCTCTGGCGACCAACGGCGGGAGTCGGAAACTCCGATATCGTTATCACCAGATACTGTCAAGATGTAGGCCCAGGACACGTGATAATGGATCGACAATTACAAGCCCCGCCCTGCGGCAGCCACACCCAGTAATGTCAGTGCAAGCCACTTTAGACAGGTTGAGCACGACCCCATCAGCAGCGGGTGTTCCTGACAGGCTAGTGACAGCGAAACGACAGCCCGAGGGGAGTATCAAGGGTGATCAAGAGGGACAACCACCGAGACGCACATCTGCAAACATATTCAGCGCCTCGTGTGATATCCAAATATATCTACTGACGCTGTTCGCATCACTCGCATATCAACAGCATAGCTAATACTATCTCATTGCGGCGAAGAAGACAAAGAACGAACTCAGACACCCAAGCACTTTCAGGGGCCCCCAGATCGACCATCGGACGCTTTTGTTGCGGGTCAGCCTTGTCAACCTCGAACACCCACGGCGCTCCAAATATACTTGCAGCCGCCGAGCTCACCTCTTTGAGATTGCATTCTTGTATATTGCATTGGGCGCCTATCGCTCTCGACACACCAAGGCGACCATAGCTGCATTGCCGTTGCATTCTGTCCTGGACTCACTTGCGACACGACAAACATTTCGTTTCGGGGCACTTCCTGGAATGTAAACGTTGATCACCCTTTACGTCCACACCACAGCATTTCTTTGTGAAAGAATAAATACTCCGACGCACTCGAACATAGTCCCCAGTAGCACATAATCCGTAAGCAAACTGCTCGACATTGTCGCGCGCAGTTCACCTTTGATACTCATAACTCAATTAAGACATAAAGCTCAGCAACCTAGGCCTCGGTCAAGGTTGACTGCAGCGCTTACGACTTACATCCATTCACACGCAGCAGACCAGTCCTACACATAAACAATGGGCCGCAAAGATCCACCAATGCCACTGGCTATCCGCACCGACTCCAGCAAGAGCAACGGCGTGAACGAGAACTACCCACCACAAACATCCGGCTCTCACGAGTCGCCGAACACTCCAAGATATTTCTTCGGAAAGGCGTCCAAGTCTACCGAGGATCTTCATCAGATGCAATCATCAGCTCAAAACAACGCTCCATATCCACAAACATCGCGCATGCCAGACATGCCTTCTCACAATTTTGAGCAGTCGTCCGCGTCCGCGCACGCGGGACAGCCGGATGGTTATGGACACGCATATAATGAGCATGAAAAGGTTCCGACACCACCGGCGCAGAATAGCCCACAGAAGAGTGGTGGCTTCTTTTCGAGTTTCAAGCCAGGTGGAAACAAGAAGCAGAATGATAGCAAGAGACCGGGCACTAGGGATAACCTGCAATCGAGAGACGCGGAGCATCAGCTGAATCAGGCTGCGACTGCCGCGGACTTGGGATCAGAAGATAGTAAGTTCAGCACACATTCACTGTGGACGACGGAACGTGAGAGCGCGGAGCTAACGTAATGTCTTCTCAGGATCAAGAGGAGATGAGAGGCCTGTGACCTCCGACAAACAAAACAACTTGTCGCAAAACAAGTCGGAGCCAATGCTCAACAGACACTTGGACCACGGAAACTCCAAATCATCGCGCGACCGAGCTCCACCAGGCCAGGGTCACATTGTCACGGCTAAGCGCAGCAAACCAAAGGGACTTGGAAACATCCTCCGCCGCACCAACTCTACTCGCAACGACTTCCAATCCGCCGACAACAACATGGACGACGGCAGACAGCAGCTCTCTATCCCAGGACAACACCAGCAGTACTACGATGGTGGTCTTCGCACCGCCCCGATTCGTGAGGACCAGGGCTCGCGCTTTGCAGGTAATTCGAGCAACCAGCTCCGCAACCGCTCGGCGGACCGTCACCCATATGACCAGCCAAAGGCCGAGTACGGAAGACGTCTGAAAGATCAGCATCGTCCAGCAGGATCGCTGTCCCTGCCGAGAGATGCATCGACCAACAGCCTGATGACCAGCTTGAAGGGTGCCGCTACCAAGGGAGCCACCAGCTTCGGGAGGAACTTCTTTGGCAAGACGCATACTGAGAAAAGCGTCAGGGATATATATGGCGAAGTGAAGTACCAAACTAAGAACCTCACTCTGCCTCTGATTGAGCAGACGAGGACTAGCAGGATCTCGAAGCAGCTTGAGACGAGCAGAGATAAGACGGAATACTGGATGCCGAGTTTGCCGTGGAGATGTATTGACTACCTCAACTATCGTGGTATTGACCAAGAGGGTCTTTACCGTATCCCGGGCAGCAATAGAGAGGTGGAACTCTACAAGGAGAGATTCGACACTGGTAAGTTGTCTCATTTCCAGCCAACCCCGAAGGCCATACCGCTTACAATCATCCAGGGCACGACGTCAACCTCTTCGAGCAGAAGGACCTATACGACATCAATATCATCTCCACCCTCCTCAAATGGTGGATTCGCGAGCTGCCAGATGAGCTATTTCCGAAGGAATCCCAGCACCGTATTGAGCGCGAGCGTAACCCGGATAACGACGATGAGGTGCCGGATGCGATGCGTGAGGAGCTGTCGAATTTGCCTCCGTACAATTATTACCTCCTTTTTGCGCTTACGTGCCACTTATCGTTGATCAATGAGCACAGTGGTAGCAACAAGATGACGTTTCATAACTTGAGTGTCTGCTTCTTGCCGTGCTTGAAGCTCGATGCATGGTGTTTCAGATACTTGGTCGAACACTGGGCCGAGTGTTGGCGTGGGTGTAATACGGAAACGGAGTGGTTGGAGAAGGAGAGGCTGTATGAGCTGGAAGATCACAGCTACAATCTCACCGGAAACCCACGGAAGGGATCTGTGGCCGCAGGTTCGGAACACCAACGCAATCTTTCCAACTTGAGCTCGAACTCTTCCAACCTTCCGGGATCTAAGCCACAAAGTCGCAAGGCTAGCCGCGAAGACGACAACTTGAAGGAGGGACACAAACACTCCAACTCCTCCTCTTGCGATCGCGAACGCGAGTACCGTGAGCCAGAGAAGCCAAAGCCAACACTCACCGCCCCAACAATCCGCCAAATCCGCAACGAGGGGAATAATCGCCTCCAAACCCCACCGGACAATTACGCCGGAAGAGGTCAGGATTTGTTGAGCCCGATTCAGCCGTTGAGCCCTATGCATATGCCGGGTGCTTCGAGTTCTTGAATTTCTCAAGCTTCAGGCTGAAAGTGGAGGTGGATGGATGAGAGCTTGATGACCTTGACCTTGATTAACCAGAGTAAAGCAGGTGGTTGATGAAGCGGGATGTTGTTTACCTTGACGCTTAAGGCCTCATGGCTTTGTATCAAGGAGGTGCGGGACTGCTGCTCGATACCGCTTGTTGTGTTTGGGTGATATCATGGCGATGGTCGTTGAGTTCCTTCTACTAGACCTTGACTTGATCGTGGGGGATGGTGTTGGGTTGTCGCTTCTGAAACGCTTGGCGATATTGCCCAACGACATGGACCTTGCATCGTGGGGTCTGGCCTTGGGACTGAATAAATGGACTTGGCTATGTCATCTGGATTCCCATTAGCGAGGGTTAGGCGGGGCGTTTTTCAGCGATGGGTGCTTAGTCGTTTGGGCAGTCTGCTCAGTCGTCGCCGAGACTTGCTTAGTAGTCAGCTTCGGCCAAACTGCCTAGAAACTCAGCATCCGCATGGATGGACTACGATCCGGCCAGTTCACCGTCTCCAGCACACCCGGTTTGTCTTATGGTGGTTATGGTGAGGCTTGATAGCGCATTTCTTTATTAGGGGAGGGTTAGTTACACATCTCTTGTGTAGCCCGACAAGAGACGTGTTTCCTTGTTTACATGAGGGGGAGTTTACATACGTTTTGCTTTGCTTAAGGGTTGGCTAGCTGATTGACTTGCATGGATACCTGGATTTGTACTTTGTATGATAGGCGCAGAGAAGGCGCATGGCATTTACGTTTTGCTTTGCACCAAGAAGGATATGATGGAGATGGATTTGTTTATATCGGCGAGGCGTTGGCGGGCAGATTTGCTTGTTTAGCTGAGCGTTTAATTGCTTTCATTGAGGCGGGATTTGAAAGAGATGATTTGAGATGAGCATGCAAGCGTTGATTTGATGAATAGTTCCATAGCGATACGATCAGATTTGATTGTGAATTAATGGAATGATATCTATAAAGTTGCTTTTGTGGGCGGTGCTTCGCAATGTTGATTGTTGTACTCTATGGCTGTGGATAATGCTGTGTACGAGTACTTGAAAATGGTGTCCAGGGCAAAGTGGCCGCGTCACTTTGAGTTCGACCTCATTTTCGATCACCTCCGTTTTTGCCCGTCACTTATCTCCTACTCCACAACAACGGCTTCAAGCATGTTACAGTCACGCCACCAAAGCCCCAGCACACACCCGACTGGATAGAAACAACAACATATCATTCATAACACAAGACGTCTTTATGCTACCAAACCCACCACACCCACAACTCCGTTAGCACATCCTCAACGCCATCATCCCATCATAAATCCCTTCTTTCCCTCTTCCATTCATTTTCTCCCACACCTCTTCAACTCCCACGTGCCTACTCGCCGGCCGCAGCAATAACAGCCGTATGATCCCTCCTAATCATCAGCTCCTCCAAACCCGCCTGCTTCTCAATAACCAACCCCTTCTCATTCGCCAAATGCAGCACACAGATAAAACAGAAAGACGTCGAGATATCGTTCATCGCCTGTTTGGGGTACACCTTCTCCAGATTCTGCATTACTTGCGTGAACCTCAATGGCTCCTCTTCCTTCTCCTCGTCTTGAGGCTCTGGGTCAGGCGTTGGGAGACGGGACTTGTCTGTATCGTTGTAGGCTTCCTGAGGGTTTATTAGCAAGCATTCCTGCAATATTTGGTATCAAGAGGAGTGCGGGGGAGAAGATAGAACTTACAGAATGAAGACCCATATCACCAATCCCTTTCCACAACTCTTCCTTGAGTCTCCTAACATCCACCTTCTTCGCCACGCGGGCATACTGCACATACTCCGGCCTCAACCTCCTACTCTGCGTAACAAGCTGCGTGCCAAATGCTCCTTCAGTCTCTTGCATACTCGGAATACCATTAATCAGCGCACTTAGCCCACCACTGCCAGGGGTCGTCTCTCTTGCGTCCGCGAATTCGTCGTCGTCGTCGTCACCCATGTTCGGCATTCCCCCGTCGTCGTCGAAGAAATTAGCATCATAATCGCCCTTCACCTCCTCTTCCTCCTTGGCAAGAGCGTTCTCCTTCTGCGCCCAGAAAGCTTCGTCCATCTCGCCTTCTGGTACATCCTTCTCCTGTTGGCCGAAGGCCGACTTCGCACTCTTCCTGCTGCCGATTTGAGCTTTAGGCTTGAGGAAGAGTCTAAGTAGTTGCTTCGAGGAGAAATGTTTGTCGTCAGGAAGAAGGTTTCTAGTTTTCGACTTCCATTCCTTTTTAGGCATTGAGATGGCGGCGTTCGATGATGCCTGGGTATATAAGAGGTCGTGAGTTTTACCATCCATTGCGCCGAGGAAATCGATAGTAAACGGCTCCTTGACTTTCTTCTCCTTCGGCTTCTCGGTGGTAGCCGTAGAGGATTTCAGTTTCTGAATCCTCCAATGCTCTGGCCCCGCCCAATTTTTTTGGAGGGCCGTGTCGAAAAAACTCAATATGTCTTCGTGAGTTCCTCCCTGCCCTGGCATCGGCGTCTTCTCGAGAGTGTCCATTTTAATGATGAATTCGCCCGATTCTGGATCAAATATACCGGCTTCGTCCCCGTCGGCGCCCATACCCATTCCCTCATCGTCGACCATGTGGGGACGCATCTGTGGTTCTATGGCTGCCTCACGCGCCCAGATCTCACCACCTTCGCCGAATCCAGCTTCGGCTTGGCCTTCGAAGTTACCGCCGAATCCGTCGTCGTCGTCGTCGAAGCCGCCTGGGTTGTCGTTGATATCAAGTCCAGAGTCGTTGGCACCATCTGCTTCCGTCTTGTCTTTCCATGTATCTTCTGGGGCTTTCAAGAACGGGATATCCAAGGTGCCGCTTGGGTCACCCAGATCGAAATTACGGAGACTGTGGCAGACGTCCTGGGTATCAAGGATATCGAGGTCCGGAAAAAATCTAGCACTGAGGGCGGAGATATCGATCTCTACATCCTCATCCTCCTCCCCCTGCTCCCCCCCAGCATGTTGGGATTGGATAGTAGTATCCCCCTCCTCCTCCTCCTCCACATCGCCCTTCCTCCTCGGCACCTTCCCCCCCTTACTGACATCCCCAGCATCATCACTCGAATCAAAGACAATCCTTCCCTGTGCATCAATACTCAAATGGTTAAGCAGTAATCCCTTCGCACCACCTTCGTCAAAGTCCGCAGATGCCTTCTTAAACAGAGGGTCGACAGAGAATTCCAGCTCCATTTTCTTGAGTTGTAGGGATGCGAAGCTTGGTGCCAGTGTGTTTTCTGCGCTGCGCTGGGTCTTGCGTTTCGATTTCTTGCGGACTGTGCCGTCTTCGTCGAGTTCGTCGTCTTCGTCGCCGCTGCCTTCTGCTAGTTCGCCGTCTTCTCCATTTTTCTTCTTCTTGCTGTCCCTTGACTCCGCCAATCCAGACAAAAGCTTCCCGGTCTCGGTAGCGACTGAGTCGACTCGAGAAGTGTAGATCTTAACACATCCATCTAACGTGCACGAAGCTTTCTGGAAGTTGACCCCGTTTCCCTCCTTCAATAACGACATGTCGTGGAAGTAGTCGATAAGAGCAAAATTCCAGGAGTTTGCAGCATTAATCTTGTTATCCGTAGCCATCTTCATCCACTCCTCGAAGTTCGCCAATATTGGCACTCTTTTCATCGGCGTCACCGCACTGCCTCCCACAATCAGATCGTCGTCGTCCATTGAATTTTCTTTGCCTGCCGGCCCGCGACGGAGTGGTGTTTTGGGTGCGCCGTTCTGGGGAGAGGAGGATTCGTTGGAGTTGAAGGATGATACTCTGCGTGCGGCGGGGTAGGCGGCGGCGCGGATCTTGTTTACTTGGATGCCGTGGAGTGCGTGTCTACTTTGAAGGCGCTTTGCTTTCTCTGTGGCATCGTCATTGAGTGGGATTCTGTAGCATGTTAGTATGACTACTCCTATGCGACCAAGTGGGCTAAAAGTTGCGCCTTACTTCACGGGCGTCTGGTGTTGAGGTGTCGGAGGCGCATTTCTGCTGCTTGTGCCTCTCGGTTGTTGCACGACTCTCGGCATGGTGTCGGCGCCTCAAGCTATGTCGAGCGTTGGTGATGTGTGGTGCTGTAAGTTCGGTCTTTGTTGTCGTCGTCGCTGCCCACGTCGGTTGTTTGTTTACTTTGGGCCCCTACACGACAATCGCGATAGGCTGTGGCTTGGGAGACACCTTTTCGACCTCGTGTCTCAGGCACAAAATACTGGTGTGGCTGATGAGTTGCCACTGTGGCTCAGCACTAATGCTTGGCGGAGTTATTGGTTTTCGTGTTCCACAAGCTTGATCTTGATCCCGCCAATCTGATAAGATTATCAGGGATAAAGGGAGGGTCCAACTCAGCCACGCGGGCATCGTCGGTACTGAAGTAGCTCTCCGTCATAAGCACGCCCGAGGACGGCACAGGAACAGGTACGAGAGCTGCATTGCAACCAGTTTACTCACCGCAGAGCCACCGAGGCATTCAGTATAGCATAGTTACAGAATCATTATCAAGTCGCTCTCTTTCACTCATGCATCTAATGATTCAGAAGAGGCGACCATCGCTATTGCAGTTAAGAAAGCGTTGAAACCTTGGGTTACCGCCCCACACGACACTGAGACTGAATAAACACCATTCCGGATATACCACGGTTGTGGAGGATGCGATGCTGGCCAAATACGGCACCATGACAAACTCTGCGTCAGCGCAGAGACTGCAAAGGAACAGGAGGGAATACTCCTTCCGCGCATTCTACATCTCAACCTTACTCCTATGCGCCATCACCATCTTCGCATTAGCATCAACCGGTTACCAACGATGGAGAGCAGGAGATGCGCACGCCGAGCTCCAAAAGCGCGCAATCGATGCGTTGGACCCCAATCGGCTTGTGAAACGAGATCAAGAGGTATGCGCCGCCAATCTTCACTTAAAACCACCTTGCTAACTGGTTAACAGTGCCGACTCGTACACTACGCACCCGATAAATGTGCATTCATCAAAGCGAACTGCCCCGACGAAGAAGCAGGCCTCTTCTCCTATCTCTCGCTCTATTATTGCGCGCTACCAAAGGCTCAGCCGCTTGCTTTCATAATACTGGTACTATGGATCGGCCTACTCTTCACAACCATAGGCATTGCCGCCTCAGATTTCTTCTGCATAAACCTCTCCACCATCGCTACCATCCTCGGCATGTCCCAGTCCCTGACCGGCGTCACTTTTCTCGCTTTCGGAAACGGCAGTCCCGATGTATTTTCTACATTTGCGGCTATGAGTACACATAGTGGGAGTATGGCGATTGGCGAGCTTATTGGCGCAGCAGGCTTCATCACCGCCGTTGTTGCGGGCTCAATGGCCTCGGTGCGGGAGTTCAAAGTGGGTAAGAAGTCCTTCGTGCGAGATGTAGGGTTTTTCATCGTTGCGGCGAGTTTCAGCATGGTGTTCCTAGCAGACGGCCATCTGCATCTCTGGGAATGTTGCGTCATGATAGCATTCTACATATTCTACGTCGTGGTCGTGGTGACGTGGCATTGGTACCAACAGAGGCAGAGGAGGAAGAGGGAGAGGATTGCGTTAAGTAGGGGACATTTCCAGGGCCCAAGCTTTACGGAGATTGAGGTGCAGCAGGAGGATGGTGATGTTGAGGAGGATGGGACTACAGGAGACGCTTCGTCTAGAACGAATGTGGAGGATTTTGATGCATTGGAAAGAGGTTTCAATGTGCCTGACTCTGACGACGAAAGTGATGGTGAAGGTGAGAGAGGCAGATTGCTTGCCACGGAGGTGAGCAATAGCATGAGAGTCCTCCGCCCGAGGGGCGGCAGGAGGAGCACCATGACGCCTATCAGACCGTCTTTGGTTGGAGCTATGGAGTTTAGATCAGTGCTTGCGTCGCTGCAGAAGGCGAGGGGAAGTGATGCCCATCACATTCACTTGAGACGATATTCAGACGACAGACGCGGCACCTACACCCCAGGACGATCCTACGACGAGCAGTACCTCTCTACTGTGCCATCCGAGTATGGCGGCAGCGTGATTGTCACTCATCCATCGGATGGTGCAGGAGACTCGCCTCTCGATGGATCGCCAAACAGAATCCGCTCGGCTTCCATGAACGATGCGACCAATAAACCAGACTCCCGCGAACCAGCCGCCTCCGACGTAGCCAAGATTCCAAGTCTCGGACTCGTCGGCTCAGAATCAACATTTCCCCACAGCCCAGACACAACATCCAGCCTCGAAGTAACCGACAGTACCCACCTAACGATCCCCCAAAGCGACGTTGCCCCAGACTCACCAACGATTACCTTGACACCATCAGCATCCGTATGGGGATCAAGGGGCGTCAGTCCAGCTCCCGCAACGCTGACTGATGTCAATTCACCCGAG
>RCNJ01000081.1_pt1 | contig 82633 bp, 72 predicted proteins | sample 2041171 | NCBI WGS metagenome assembly RCNJ01 (sample SAMN09708213, study PRJNA481090) | feces metagenome | biome: feces | host: Pygoscelis adeliae | place: Antarctica: Rookery Lake | collected 2010-03-01 | reverse complement strand
AGACCCTCATCATGAGCTCTGCACGTATTTCATCGTCGTGAGGCAGCCGTGCAACTTCGTACCACAACGGCTCGTGTGGTTTCTTGTTGAGAAGCTTACATCGAAGGGTGTGTCATCATTGTTTGCCACAATGCATGAAGACGGGTCGTCATTAATTGCCACATGCGGTGAAGGAAACATTGGACGACCACTTTTGTCAACCACATATACAGTACGAAGCGAAGGCCGCAATAAGATAACTGATTCATGAGTTCTGAAAGTCGTCGATTTGAGGTTATACCAGCGATTGCTACTCGGATAACCCAACACTTCTTCGTTCCTCATTTACAGACCCTACTTCGATATCGTTGAGTTTGACTTCGAGCGTGTTCTTGAGTCCTTGGATAAACCTTCCAACCACATCCACTGCTATAGAATCCAATTTCAGTTGGCTGATACAAAATTCGATTGTCGATGTCGAACTGATTGACTATGATGCCAAGACCAAAGCCATGGAGACCGGCGAAACCGGGACACCTGTCCAAACTGATCCGATCGTTCCAGGTATCCGCGAAAACATTAGAACTGCTCGCGGAGTGGCAGATCCAATCACCCAAACGCCGGCGAGACCACCGCCCAGTATTCCAACGGAGACGCCGGGACTGCAAGCACGAGAAACAATACCAACAGCAAACTGTCCTTCATCGACCCTCTTCGCCAGCATGAGATCATTATCCCAGGTCAACTTGCAGCCGAGATTGACCACCCCATTGCCATTTATCGCGCCCACGTCAGTATCATAATCGCAGGTTATCATGTCCTTGGCTTCGCGAGTGCCTTTTAGGTGAACTGAGACTTGCGTCCGAGGGGCGGATGTGGGACGTATAGGACGGTGTGTAGATGAGCTACCTTGAGAGAGAAAAAGACACATATGTGCTCTGAGAGGAGCATACCAGAAAATCGCTCTTTAGGGGGGGGTGGACTGGTCCTCAGGACGGAACCTGAAGCTACATTCGCGATCGGGCCCTTCCGTCGCTCGTTGGCAAGCAATAACCCTCGATCGTCCTCGATTCATTGGAGGTGAATGCTGCAGGTCATCCTCAGGAGCCAATGGTAAGTGTTGACGAAGTCATCGTGATGGTGCTAAGGATGCATCATCAGATTAAAAGGACTGGGAGTAAAAACATAGTGGCATGTTCGACGAAGGAGTTTCTTTCTACTTAAGCAGCGCTATGCGTCCGCGAGATCTGCGTTTTCTTTTCATTTCCCACGTTTTACCATCTCCTCTGCAACTTGTTCCGCTTTGATCGGCTTACATACCTGTTCACAGTGGCCATCATCGAGGTTTCAACTCCAGTCGTGGAGGCAGCTGGTCCTGGACCACCCTAACTGGGAACGCTTCCGTTGAGCATAAGGAAATTGCGGCGCAGACCACATCCGAGGCAGAAGCTGCCCACCAGATCCGTAATGAGCCAATACCGCGGAGTTATGAAGTCGAAGCAGTGAATGCCACAAGTCTCTCGATCTTCACTTTACCTATCATACTAGAACGACGTAGGCGAGCGAGACACCTTATGAGTGTAGCAATGGCTCGGAAGTGCTTAGTGTCCTAACAGACCTACAACTAATCTTATGAATGCGCCCCAACTTTAGAAACAGCGGAACAGCCACCATCAACTCGGGGATCTATGTTAGGATATACCAATCAGAAAAGTTATTCACAATGTTTGTTTGCGTGGGATCTAAACCAAGGAAGCTTACTCGGAAAGAATCGATATCGAGAAGTTCTCTCGTACGATGTTGAGGTCGAAATATTTGCTCCCATTTATGATAGCAAACATCGTGACGAATTCCCCCGCTCCCTGAACACCAGTGAACATTGGTATATATACCACTCTGTACGTAGCGAATGCAGATGAGAGAGAAAAAAGGAATACGACTTTTGAGTGATTGATTACATATATTAAGTGATCGCCGAACCCCAAATCCCAACAATCTACCGTGGCTATTTGGGAATCAACAGACGGCGCCTGTTCACCAAGGACACGACCATGAGCTTCCAATCCGACGATAAAAAGTGTGAATCCATGGAAGCTGGTAATACGGCATACGCAGCCTTGAATGCCAGCAAGCCAGCCCGCTATCTCACAGGCGTTTAGGGTTAATAATCTCTTTGGAAATGCCGAGATCGCGGTGAAAGTGGAGATGGTTACCTTTGCTAATGGGTGACAATGGTCAAGGCAAGGGAAACATTCGCAGCCACCTTGATTAAGCTTAATATCGTCTTGAGGGAGAGAAATCGTTGCTGGTTACCAGTAGCAAATAACTTTTCCGTGCCCTTCTGTTGAAATAGGTAATTGGGCAGAGCAGATAGCGAATGCGATTATTATATGAAGTGTATTTCTTATTCTTGTGGCTATCGACACTGCTTTAATACGTGATGACTATAGACATGCAGCTCCTGTTTTCGGTGTGGTGCCGGATGCGGCAGATCTCAGGAATTAAGATCTGCCCCTTTATCCGCAGACGGAACCGGCTACGGACGGATCAGCCAATTCTCCAATAGTATAACTTTAACACCTTCTGTTGAATCAAAAGAGGGAAAACAGTTCTGGTCTCATGTAGTGGGCCTGTGGGTACTCAGGAGCACGGATACGGGGTCAACCTGTAGCGGTTAGAGCCGTTCCCCCTCCTTGGCCTTCCCCATAATCGTCTTGCCCCGCGAAATGTTGGTCCATTCCCCGGCGTGTCACAGTTTTTAAATCTCTGGCATCTGCAACATATCTTTCGGATTTATTCTTTATATAATATGGCTTTTCGTGACACTTTACAAAGTGGCTCTCCAACGCCACAGCCGGAGGCAACTGCGCAGAATGTGTTCACGTCTGAGCACCTACCGCTGAATAATGAGATTGAAGCCGTAAGAAACACTTCTAAACAATCAGAAAGAGCGACAATAGCGTTAGAATGATGATCTGGACTCTGCCCTTGGCGAGGAAGTGCAATCTTGGGTTGTTCCATGCCCATCGAGCAATGTACTAACACCGATCCCAGCCAGTGCAAATTGGCTTGTTGGAAATGATGAAGTGTCCATACACCATATCTATAGGCCTGATATACCTGGAGCAGCGCTCTGCAGGAGTAGCGCGCAACTTGAGTAGTACTCGAGTGATGGTTGAGTATTACTCTGCTCATAGTCATTTTAACTACTGGCTTGTCTACTCCAGCAGTGACAAGACGTGATAACACTAGTGTATTCCAAAATAGTCCTTCATAAGAGGTTTGGCGAAGTGCCAGTAATTTGAAGCTAGTCTTTAGAGGGGAAGTTTACTAGGTAGTCACGTATTTAACAGCTGTCAGCAGTTAACGCCAGTTGCTGTGAGCGTCGCTGTTATACAGTTTCCTGAGAAGCAACAAACTAGTCAAAACATCACATGATCTTGGCGACCACTCGCTACTCGAGTAGTTTCATCTGGCTACTTAAGTAACCACTACTCGAAGACTACTCACTCGACATGACGAATATGACTACTGAGTACCACTCTGCGGAACACTGACCTTGGAAACCTATGAAACTACATGCAATCCGTTGAGGCCACGGATTTTCGGATTGGATTGAGGTTGAATCCGGATTATGATACGGATCCAAAAACCTTGGAAGCAATCCGGACCGCGTGGGCTTTAATCCGAAATCCGTTCGGGTTTCCCAACACATCCGCCGAATGGTCTCATCTACAACCATCCATTAACACGTTATGACTTTGGCTCATCATGCACCCTAGTTGGCCAACCGTCACCACTGCAACTTCGCGACTAGGCAAAAACCGAAAACCGGCCTTTTCTAATTGAGCCAGTGTCGTTTGTGCTTCCAAGGTTCTTACAAGCTAATTCGCCTCAGTGTGCCATGAAGGTGTTCCAATGTCAGGGGTTCACAAGTCCGAATCTACCGCCCAAGCTGTTAAGCACAAGCATTAGCAGCCCAATACCTGCCACGATCAAGTAAGAACGCGATGAGATAGGTAAGCAAGGCAGGCATCTTCGACAAAGATGGTAATCACGCCTCATGCGTCGTATGAAATAACTAGACTACTACATAATCATCTTACCTGAATAAATCGCAAGCTATGATACGCACTTATCCTCCATTCTTGTATTCCATGCTCTCATATCTCTCTCCTCTCAGCATCTGGAAAAATATCTAAGCCCACCCGCAATAGCACAGTATCCATAAGCCTCCCCATTTTGGTCCCCAAACGCCATACATTAAACGCAACCACCAGCTTCATAACCATCTACCATACACTCCGTCCCGCAAATCTCCACCACACTCCTACCTCGAACGCGCATGAAACCCAACCTTCCTCCTCTCCTCCGCCTCCCTCTCCCTCCGCTCCATATCCACCAACCTCTCCCTCTCGACCACACTTCCCCCACCTCCCCCAACAGCAATCAAACCCGTCCTCTCCCTCTCCCTCTCCCTCTCCATCTCCATCTCCTCCCTCCTCGTCCTCTCCACCCGCTCCAGGAACATCGGATGACTCGCATTAATCTTCTGCTCCGCCTCCACGGTATCCCTCTCAAGTTGCGCCGTGTGCGCCGCAAGTCTATCCCGTTCCTCCCTGCCCAGAAGCGGTCTATCCCTCTCATCTACATTCGTATAGCGTAAGCCCGGCCCTCCCGGTACCTGTTGCATTATCGGGCTGGGATGGGTAGGCGTATAGCTCCTCTGTCCCGGCTGTCCTGGTGGGCCAGAAGGCAAAGGTTGTCTCGGATTTTGCTGAATTTGGCGAGGACCTTGAACTTGCTGAGCGTGCTCGCGGTCGGCCTGTCCTTGCTGAAGCAGGTCCCTCGACTGTGGCGGCCACGGACGCGAGCGCGGCTGCGGCTGGCGCTGCTCCACCTCCTTCTGATACCTGCCAGGTTGCTGTTGCACCTCCCTCGGATCAGCCGGGGGTGGTTGTCTCTCCCCTTGTCTGTTCAAACCAACATACGGATCGTTCCCCGCATTCCCATCTTGCGAGTAAGATGGTTCCTGACGCGGATAAACCTTCGTGGAAGGAGGCAAGGGAGGGAAATATGCCACGGCGTCCCCAACCGGCAAACCCCCAGATGGCAAACCAGCACCCACCACTCTGTCGTTCACCACCTGTCTCTGCGCGCCCCACATCGTCTGGGTGGGTGCCGAATATTCCAGTGCTTGCTCCTTGGTATGATACGGTGGAGGCCGGGAAGGATAGGCAGGCCCTGATGGACGAGCGCTCGTATACACTTGCCTCTCCCCATTAGGGCCGACAGCTACATACTGGCCTGGTGCCGGCTGAGCCTGGCTGCCAAGCGTCATGCCTGCCTGTCTCCCATCAAAGGAGTTGCCTCTAGACCCATGACCGAGTTGCTCACGGCCATACGCGGTTCCTCTCAGACCATGCTGGAACTGCGGTTGCTGCTGCTGCTGCTGTGCAGGCGGCGGGGCTTGCGGGTAGTGGTTTCTCACCTGCGGACTATTGACCGCTAAACCCGACTGGTGTTGTTGCTGCTCGTGGCCCCCCTTCGCCTCAATATGCTTTTGCATAACGGTGCCCTTAGGCATAGGCCTTCCAAGCATCTCCGCCTCCCGCCGCAGCAGCTCTTCAAAGAACTGGTCCATAGGGCCCCCCTGGTCGTGGGAAACATCATGTCTGCTCAACGTGTTCGCCATTTCAAAGGCTGCAAACTGTGTCATCACCGAGCCGTCTGGACACCGCACCATGGTATCCTGATGGGTACCGCCGCGAGGATAATTAGCGTAAGGGTCTGGCTTCAGTCTCTCGATCGGACTACCAGCGATTGAGCCGGCATGGCTCCTCGCCTGCTGCACACTTGGTGGACCTTGTGCCTGTTGACGCTCACCCATGAACTGTGGGTTGGCATTGGGGTTGTCGACACGGGCATTCGGATTATCAACTCTCATCTGCTGCCGGTGCTGCTGTTGCTGGCCCTGGCCCTGGCCTTGGACCTGAGGAACCAGCGGCATAGTTCCCGCCCTCTGAACCGGCGGCCTCGGATCCACACTCGACCTGACATGTTGCTCCGCATACTGCGGCCTCTGCGAATGACTCACACTCGTAAGCAGGGCAGCTTGAGACTGAGTAAGATGCTCCCCCGTGGCCAATTGCGCCTGCTGCAGGGTAGGAGAGGGCCTGAGGGCCAGATTCATTGTCCGCGGTGATTGCAATTCCGCTTGTTTCACCTTGGGGCTACGACGATAAGGCAAATCATTAAGCACCCTAGGAGGAGAATGGGACACGTTCTGTGGAGGTCCTTGCTGCTGGCCATGCTGCTGGCCCGATTGTTGGACTTGTTGCTGGCTATATTGCTGTCCCTGTTGATGTCCCTGATGCTGCATACCCTGCCGCGGCGGTGGTGGACCCCTGGTAATCTGATTCGGAGGACCTGAAGGCGCACCATATCCCTGGTTCATTTGTGGAACAGGACTCGGAGTCGGCCTTGGCATTTGTGGCTGAGGTGTCTTGGCCGCCGCTGGCTCATCGTTGTTCAACAGACTAAAAACGTTCGACTTCCTAACCGGCTCAGTTCTTGCGGGGACTGGCGTAGATTGCTGCGAGCTTGGTTGCTGCATATGCTGTGGTGGCCAAGGCCTTTTCTCCTGTTGCTGCATCAGCTGATCTCTCGGATCCTGTGCTCTCGGATCCTGACCCTGTTGATGCTGATGAGAAAGCTGAGGTGGTTGAGGCTGACCATGGATATGCGCCGGCCCACGTTGCGGAGCACCACCATGACTATGCAAATGATGATGATGCGGCACCACATGTGGATGTTGCTGTTGCGGCGGAGCCGACATCGTGTTTCCCCTTGACACCATACCCTGCTGGACACCAAGCGGTGCATGGGCAGCGATAACCGGAGTCGAGGGCCCGGTTGTGACGCTTCCCATCTTCGGGTCCATTCTCTGGCTTTGAACTTGCTGCTGCTGACCCTGGTAGCCGTAATAGGTGGACATAGGACGGCCACGCTCTTCAGGAATCGAAGGTGAGATGGGCTGGGATTGAATGCCTCCCTCGTGAGGAAGCCTCTGTCCCATTCTATGCTGTGGCGGCACACCATGCATTCCCTGCTGTGCATGATGATCAAAGTTCGGCATATCCCTAACCACCGGACTCATGTGCTCAGGCTCAACCTTCATCCTTCCCATGCTGCCAAGTCTTGCTCTCTCTTCCTCTTGGAGGCGCACGGCTTTGGCATGCTCGGCTTGCGCTTCTTCGGCTGCTCTGGCAGCCTTGGCAACCATATGTTGTGACTGGTTGCGATCAGCTGGCGCGGGAGAGCCGTGAGGGGCGGAGTTGTTGCTGGAGCGAGCTGATAGAATTGGACGAGTTTCGGATGAAACGTTGTTGAAGTAGCCGAGTCGAGGACCACGCTGCTGAGGTTGCATCTGGTGCTGCATTTGGGGCTGCATCTGGTGCTGCATATGCTGTGGTTGACCTTGGTGCGGCATGATCTTGGCATTCGGTGGTTGCGAGCGGGCATCGGATGCTGGGCCTTGAGCAAGAGTCAGGAATCTTTGCCCTCCAGGTTGCGGAGAGGGCTCGTGGCTACCCAATCCGTGCTGAGAAACACCCTTGGTGCCGATGTCGAAGGCGCCGAGGGCTCCAGCACGGGATGGAGTTTGAATATAGCTGTCGAATCGACCAGTACCAGGCATTGAGCCAAATTTAAGCGGTGGCTGTTGTTGCGCCGGCCCGTTCGAATACATTTCCTCGAGCTCATCCGGACCCATCGCACCCAGCGGCCTATTCGGACTCCCCGGCAAACCATCATACTTCCTCTTCACGGGATTGCTACTTGGCTGCGGTGGCGGGCCGGTGCTCTCCCCCCTCGCCTTCTTCTCATCCGCCGCCTTCGCAATCATCTCAAGGTCGGCGCGCCCTGCCGTGTCAACTTGGCGCTGGTAATAATTCTTTACCTGTTCGGCAAGGTTAGCGACAAGCCGACTTTTGTTGGAGTCAGATGGCACTGTGAGCCAGTCCGAGAAGACGGTGGTATATACCATGATGTGGGTCTTGCTGGCCATCCACTTCGCAATGCCATGCCAGTCTGTCCCGAAGTGCTCCAGGAGCATCGGGAAGTCTTGAGTCTCGGCTACACTCCAGTAGCTGGAAGTCGGTGCGCCGCTGTTACTGTTGTTCCTTTGATTCTGCTGCTGGTCGTATGGGCTGAGAGGCATAGGGCCAAGGCGGTCTGGTCCTGCGTATGTGACTGGAATATCGTGGTGAGGCGCGATATGCGGAGGTGGTCTATCGACGATAACACCTTGTGGTTGGTACTCCATTGTTCGCAACGGTGAAGCATCCTGTGGTGCGAAAGTTTGCGGTCCTGAATTCGGAGCATAAACCGTCTCTGCTGGCGGTGGTCCAGATCTCGGTGGTCCCTGGCTCCAATCAATATTCGGCTTAATCGCAGGCTGCGGCTCAATTCTCGCCTCAGCCTTATTCTTCGCCTGAGCACTATTATTCGTAGCCTGAGCTAAGAGTTGCTGTTGCGCGTTGTTCTTCGCGGCTTTTGTTCCTTTCTCCCTTGGAATGCCTTTCTTCCGCTTTCCAGGCGCTGGCGTGTCGCCGTTCGTCTCTTTGTTGGCTCCTCTACCACGGCCGGAACTCGGTGCGGTGGTTGTGGTATCTGATTCGCTTGGGACGGGTTCGGCTCCAAAGGTTGGTGCCGCAGCTCTTTTGGGTCTGCGTCTTGTGCCACCCTCGTCGACCACTGGTGGGTCATCCACTTCATCGTCGCGAGCAAGAGTAACAGTGTTGACACTTGCCTTTGGCTTTCTCTTCCTGCGACCCTTCGTGCCACGCTTCAGCTTCTCCTTAAGCTTCAGCGCATGCTTGACCAGATAGTAGTACTGAATGACATGCTTGTAATTTCTTCCCGGCAGCTGATTTGCAACCTTACCCCACTGCTTAGGATACTCCAACATGGTGGCCTCAAACTTGTCCTTTTCCTGTGGAGTGAAGTCCGGAATCGGCGGCAGAACCTCGAAGATAACAAGTGCTCTCTCTCGATCTACCTTGTTGGTATAGTTGCCGAATCTATACTTCCCTCTGTCCTCAGGAGAAAGCATATCAGGAATAACGGCCTCCTTCTCCTCCTTGAGCCTATCCTTGACAGCCTTGTCAGATTTGGCCTTCTTCTCACGTGCCTCAAGTTCAGAGATCTTCAGCACGCGCTCGATGTCCATCTCGGTAGCAAAGCGACCCTTACGCCTGGTACCCTCTGACCCATCCTTGTCGGGTGCAGCGCTTGCTGCACGGCTGACTTCGGCCTCGAGGTTGTTCTGCCATTTTTGACGACATTTGACTGCGAGAGGATCTTGACTACGATGGAAGAGAATCCAGCTTTTGTAGTTCTTTCTGTATTCATCTGCGTTTTTCTTGACAGTCTGATACCACTCATCCAGCTTGGCTGACTCGCTGTCGACGATGAAGTCCTCGATCTCCATGTTTGCGTCGGCGTCGAAGGCATTGATCTGCAGCGACTCGATAGCATGCATAATGTCACCGTCGTCATGCAATGGCGTAGCTGGACGGAATGGTAAGGTATTAATTGCAGGGGTAGTCATGCGCTTGCGGACATGCTCAATAGCCTCAGCTTGTTCCCTTGCATGCTCATCATCTATTTCCACATCCTCTGGAACAGCAGCAGATAGCCTGGCCGTTGGCGGTAACTTCGGCTCGAGGACAAGCTCAGCAAGCCCATCCGAAGGCGTCGTAATCTCGACAGACTTTGCAATAGCAGCAGGCGGCGTAGGTTGTTTGGCAGCAACTGGTGCTGGCTGAGCAAGCAGTGTCTCGTCAAAAACAGTAGTCATTGGCTCATCGTCCTTAGGCGCAGGCGTCTCCGTTGGCTCCTCACGAACAGGACTTGGCACTCTACCGGGAATAATAGGTGACATAGGGGGCGGTATTTGTGGCGACGCGAGACCATCGATGGACGTGAAAGGTATTGACACAGACTTGAAAACCTCCAACGTATTTTTAACAATAACCTCACCGAGTGCTCTCTGCAATCTCGCGGTCTCTTGCTCAAAGTACTCGTCATCTAAGTCATCCTCCGACATATCTTCGTCGTCGGAAACGGTTTTGAGGAACGTCTGCTTCCTTGCCAATGTGACCAATTCCTCAGCCTTTGGTGCAGGTGGTGGTGTTGGCTTTTTTGGAATGGATGCTTTTCGGCTCTCATCAACCTCTCCCGCCTCCATCATACGCGTATCCTGCCCGTGCTCCTGCTGCTGCTGCTGTGGCTCTTCCCTCGACTTCGACATCTCCATCTGCCCATGGCTACTGCTCGGTCTCGCATTCTCAATCCTCGGAGAGCTCTTTGGTCTAAAAGGCTCCTGAGACTGTGGGCGTCTATACTGATGGCCCGGGAGTTGCTGGCTGTGCATCCGAGGAGAGAATCTTGGTCCGGCTGGAGTTCCTGCTGGTGGTCCCACTGAAGGTCTATTAGCGGTCCATACCATAGCGCCAGGGTAGTGATTAATGGTTCCAGTTGTAACTCTGCTGATCGAGCCTTGTCTATGAGGTTTTTGTGGGGGCAGCCTACGGGGTCCAGTCGGTGTGTTCTCTGGCAGTCCGGATGCTATAGCTCCTTCATTAGGTGAAATTTTAACCGGTTGTCCGGATGGCGATGGTCCTTGGGTTGCTGGAGTAGGTGGCGCCGACGGCTGACTTGGGGGTCCTTGTGCTGATGGTCCATTCTGCGCAGAATTGCTCACAACAGATCCGAAGGCTGGAACCTCTGGTGCTTGTGGCGGAGTCGATTCCTTCTGCAGAGAGACAGTGGAGTTTTGTCTACCAAGGAATGGCGACTTCTCAAAGCTCTCTGGTCTCCGATCCTGGTGAAAGGGTGGACGACGGTCTAGTGGTGGAGACGCGCTACGGCCACCACGATTGGCGTATCTGTTGTCAAAAGTGCTGCTATAGCCGCCTCTGCCACCACGTCCACCACGCTGGGACGAATAGTCGCCCCGACCGCCACGATAACCGCCTCTGCCACGGTTGTTATATGGTGGAGCGTAGTCTCTTGATTCGTCTCTTCTTTCCTTAGATGTGCCTCTTCGTGGTGGCTCATCGCGATAGCCTCCTCTCCCACCACGACCACCACGGAAACCATCTCCGCCACGCGAGTTAAATCCACTGTCTCTGCGGAATTCTCCTCTGTTGTCGCGATCATCGAAGCGGTCCCCATCTTGGCTGCGGTCGTCTCTGAAAGATCTCGCAGGTGGTCTATCGTCGGCTCTATCTCTGTATTCGCGATCCAAGTCTCTTTGCGGTGGTCTGGTGTCATTTCTGAACCCACCACGCCCTCTATAAGGAAAGCCTCCTCCTCTCGGCGACTCCGCAATACCAGCACCTTTCGGGCCTCTTGGAGCATCCGGAAGCGCTCCCTTATCGCCAAGTCTGCTTGGACCGCTCGGTGGGTGTTGCTGCTCTCTGTTCTCTCTTGGTCGGAAGTTCGGAATCAGATCTGTTCCCTCCCCTCTGAAACTGTCTCTCGGTGGGAAGCCATTTCTGTTGTCACTTCCTGGTCTGTAGTTGTTTTCTCTGCCTGGTGCATTGTATGGTCCTCTATCTTGAGCATATGACGCTGGCGAGCGGTCACGACGGTCGCCGCCCGCATCGGATGGTGGATAGCGCGACCTAGGAGGAATGGTGTTAGCATTGCGGTTCATGGTGTTATCATTGGCGTTAGATGGCCGCGCGTACATTCAAGACATCGGGCAATGACCCAAATGTACAGCAACGCAAAAGCCAGCGGGTGTCCGTGAGCATGCGATGCAGCGCTGTTTGGGGTGGTTGTTGTGTACTCTAGAGTACAGTTCGCGATCGACTGCGCGTAGCCGTATGTGGCGTCCAATGTTCAGACTGTGTCTAAGCGCAGATGTCAAGATATCGTATAGCACAAGACGCCTGTAAGCAAAATATCGATGCAAGCGCGTGACTTGTGGTGTTGCTAATCTGCTTCGGTGCATCTGAGTTCGTGCTGGTTAGGATCTGTCGGCGTCCCTGGTCGATCTCGGAAGCCTGGACACTACGCTCGATTTGGATTAGCTCCAAGAGTGATCCCTGGCAATTCCACTTGCAAGGATGCATCCACCGAGCCGCGGCTATCAATCCTCTAAATCTGCAAGGTTTTGCTGACGTAAGTGGTAAACATGGGCGATTTCAAGCTCCGATGTCTCTGCCTCCGTCACCTTCTTCATTTTGTGTTACCCATGTTTCGCTCAAGAGAAGGAACATCGCGCTTAGGGCGCTTAGAAGTTGTCAATTCTCATTGCTCATATGAACGGTGCGCGGCTAAAGCGGCATCTACTAATCTATTTCTCCTCTCTTGAGCCCCTCCCGAACTTAGTGCATTTGTGACACATCAAGCCTTTCAAAATCGGTACCTTTCGGTGGGGAAATAGTGGATTTCCGTCTTATCGGTATGAAACTTGTCAATCTTCAACGACCATGTCGCAACTCATAATTTATATCTTTCTTATCCGCCAGACTAAGCGCGTTTAAGTTGCTAAACGCCGTATTTAATTTTGTCAAGTCTTCACGTAGACCCATAACACGACTTACCACATATTACCATAACCGCCACTATGTCCGGCGCACCAGATTCCGCCCAAACAGCAGTCCTCGTCAAGTCAGAAGACATGCCAGTCGACGCCCAAAAAGTCGAAGAATTAGATTTCAACAACTTTAAGGGCAAAAATGTCACCGTCGAAGACCTTCTATCCGGAATGAAAAACATGGGTTTCCAGGCCTCCTCAATCGGCGAGGCCGTAGAGATAATCAACGGTATGGTACGTATCACGTGGCTACTAAGCCAACTCGCCTCTCTTCGAAAACACATACTAACCAGTGAACAGCGCGAATGGAGAGATCACGAGACTGGCGACAAAACTACAATCTTTCTCGGATACACGAGCAACCTAATTTCCTCCGGCCTCAGAGGAACACTAAGATGGCTGGTCGAGCACAAACATGTCTCTGCAATTGTCACAACAGCCGGTGGCATAGAAGAAGATTTTATCAAGTGCCTCGCACCAACCTACATGGGCTCCTTCTCCACGCCCGGCAAAGACCTGCGCTGTAAGGGTCAGAACAGAATCGGAAACTTGGTTGTTCCCAATAGCAACTATTGCTTGTTTGAGGATTGGGTCGTCCCAATCCTGGACAAGATGCTCGAGGAACAAGAATCCTCCGCCGGCACCTCCGACCCTATCTACTGGACGCCGTCAAAGGTCATCCATAGGCTGGGCAAAGAAATCAACCATCCCGACTCGGTTTATTACTGGGCCTACCGCAACAACATCCCCGTCTTCTGCCCCGCCCTCACCGATGGGTCTTTAGGGGACATGTTGTACTTCCATACTTTCAAATCCAGCCCGGCACAGCTGCGGATTGATATCGTCAGTGATATTAGGCGGATTAACACGATTGCGGTTCGGGCCAAGAGGGTGGGGATGGTGATCCTGGGGGGAGGGGTGGTGAAGCATCATATTGCTAATGCGTGTTTGATGCGCAATGGGGCGGAGAGTGCGGTGTATGTGAATACGGCGCAGGAGTTCGATGGGAGTGATGCTGGTGCGCGACCGGACGAGGCAGTCTCATGGGGAAAAATCAAGATGGATGCTAAGGCTGTGAAGGTCTATTGTGAGGCGACGGCGGTGTTTCCGATGATTGTTGCGGCGACTTTTGCGAGGAAGGATGCGCAGCCGGGGAGTGCGAGAGCTGCTGAGCCAGAGAATACCGAGCGAGAGGTTTAGAAAGAGAGGGGAAAAGAAACCTCAGTTCAAAATTTACTGGGAGCCAATAACTGCTGCAGGGATCACGCTCAAGACTTCAGTTGAAGCGCTCTTAGCTATGGTGGCTCGTTTGCTCGTGGAATCAATGACTGGCTAGCAAAGAACAGCGTTGGGCGGCTTGGAACCGGTTTGGTTTCGGGCATGTCGAGATTAAATTACCCGGTCAGCCCAAGTCTGAAAGCCATAACCCTCACGGTTAGGTTAATGACTGTTATTTTTGCACGTGAGCTCACTTAAATCTAATCTATCCGTTTTGAGTGCATTGACACAGCTAGTGACAGCCGACGCGCCACAAATGCTTTTGAGCTTTGATTGTCTTATGGTTTAATCAATTACGCCAACTAATGTCAATTTTTAGAACTCTGTCATGTAAGTAGTAAGTAAACTAAATTATTCTAAGCACGCATATTTGAATCTTGGCATATTTGAATCTTGGCTAGCTCGTTTATTAACCGGTTCTAACCTCAAGGTTAGGTTAATTTTCCAGATCTCCTCGTTAGGTTAAACTGCCTGTTTAACCGGTTACCACACGACCACAAGGCACTTCGTGCCCAACGCTGGCATAGAAGGGTTTTGGTGCATTGTCCGAGGTTTTATGGTTTCAAAGTTCAGGCCATGCGGATCTATGCAACGTTTACGGAAAATAATTGGCATTTATAACAAGACACTCACGCGTATATAACTTCACAGAATGGTTATATAAATTAAACATTTATATTAATTTCCCAAAACCATGCAATCTATCGTGTACCAACCAACCCCAATGTATGTTGGTGCGCGTTACCGGCCAGCTGGTTCGGAGGCTTATCGTTGAGTTGTGATTGGCTCCCCACTCGTCTCTTCTCTCGTCACTTCTTTGTCCGCCAAGGCCGCTGTGTACCTTGTCGCATCGCGCTTCAACAATCGCACAGAACATCGCGCTCCTTGCGCTTAACCACCTCATTCGCTTCACTACCTACCATTCAAAGCTACCGATTGACTTCGAGTAGTGCCTCAACCACTTTACGCTCCTGGTCAGCTTAGCAGCCGCGCGCGAGGCGGAGGATTAGAGGACGATTGCGATAGCGAATGTGGCCGTTGCGCGACGACCAAGAACGGTCAAGCGATTAACAGCGAAGTCGACTACGACTCACAACGACATATACCTCGTTGCCGCGCCGATATCGAATATTGGCAACAATTGCGCTTTGACGACTGACTTCTTGATAAGGATCGCGATAAGGGTGAAGGTTGCTGGTCAGCCTTGTGGAGGACATTCATAATCTATCAAGGTCGGATCTGGGAGCACGGGGACGACATTACTTTTTCGCTCATCTTTGGTGCATCTTACACGCACACTGCTGAGACACCTAACTGACAGCTTCGGCTATCGGAGCGAATACAGCACAGAGCGCCAGACAGGATAGATAGAGCACAACCTTGACACGGAATAAGATCAAGCAAGCAAGCTACTTCTTCGACAGCTGTACAAACCTCACGACCACGATCGCAGCAGAGACTGTACCCCGAGCTGGGATCCCGAGCTAAGACCTACAGGCCAAGATGTCGCAGTCACAGCTCGCTGCACCGCCAACTTCATCTGGTCTTCCATCCAAGCCACCACCACCACCTTTACCATCTTCGAAAGACACAAGCTCCCGAGGGTCTCTTCTGAAGCAACCTGATAGCTCAGGATGGCAGGCTGCCCCGGTCAGCCCATCAAGAAAACCTATCCCAGCGAAGGAGGGCAATGGGGAGGAGAGGAACAGTGGGTGGGTAGGAGCCACACCATCCCACAAGCTACCACAACCACGCAGGGGTCCACCAACCTCTAAACCCTCTGCAGCAGCAGCACCACCGGCGCCGCCAGCCGAAGACAAGCTCACTCCACCTTTCTCATCCCTATACCCCAAGATCGACTCTCTCCACAACTCTCTCCCAGAGATCCCTTATCTGGTCAGTGTGCCCATGCACTTCTGGGCCTGGGAGAATCACGAAGTCAAAACCAAAGGGGTGGATAAATATGGCAAAGAACAGACCGTGACCCGCACCGAGAAGCGCGCAATCCCAGAATGGAACGGCCGCAGGTCCTGGTCAGAGAACTACCGCGGGACGCATTTTGCTCCGTGGGAATGGGAGCCGATGCAGTATATGACTATGGTGCAGGCGCAGGATGGTGTGACGAGTGAGATGGAGAAGGGGAAGGAGCAGGAGAGGAATTTAGTCCTTGAGGGGGCAAGGGATAAGGAAACGGCGTTGACGAGGGGGTGTTGGGAGGATGAGATTCTGGAGAGGAAGGAGAGGTGGGAGAGGTGGGAGATGCGGTATGGACAGAGCCAGAGACAGAGGAGGAGTGGGAGTGGGAGTGGGACGCCCGTGCCGACTGGGCAAAGTACGCCGATGGTTAGGGAGGGGAGTGGGGGTGGGAATGGGAGTGTCAGGCCGAAGACTGGGTGGAGAGATTATTTGAAGAAGCCTAAGGCGGGGGATACACCTGTCAAGGCTCCAACCAATCCTGCGGCTGCTGATACGCAGAAGACGAAGACTGATGATGCAACACTGTCGGCGAAGCCAGTCGTGGCCAATGGTCATCAAGCCACACCCTCAAAGCCACAAACACTTCCATCGAAACCGGAAGGTCTTTCATCAAAGCCATCAACTACCGTTCCATCTCGCGGTCCACTACCAAATGGCCATCATATCTCCTCACAGAAGCCTAATGCACCAGCTCAAGGACATACGAATGGAACTGCAAATGTTTTGCCAAAGGCGCAACCACTACTTACCGTCACAGCTCCATCCACCGAGCCAGAAGACGCCAAGTCTGCCTCAAAAGACTCATCTTTCGAAATCACAGAGGCGGACTTTGAGATGCCTGATGCTCCTTCAGATAAGGTCTCACCTTCCAAAGCAAAGACGGAGGTCAAGGCCGAGCCAAAGACGTCACCAGTCAAGCACAAGCTCGATGTCGAAAACCGTAATCCACCCTCAGCGGAGAAGAGACAGAAAGTCGAGCCTACCTCCACACTTTCCTCACAAGCCTTGCCGAAGCGACAGCCGTATACGGGGACTGCTAGACCGCATAAAGGGGGGCCGAGTGGTGGAAGCAACTCCCTCAAGTCCTCACAGGATCCTAAGGTTGCGCCGATGCCGAAGATGCTCTCGCCTTTACATGGTATGCCTGCGGCTGGTGGTGAGCCAATGAAGAAGAGTGCGAGCAATGATAGTCGACAGGGTGGCGTGGCTATGAAGAAGAGTGATTTCAGAGATAGCAGGGATGGTCGCCGTGGCATCTCCCCAACCCCTTCATCACTGGCCAAGAAAGAAGCACCAGCACCGGCAGTCAAGAAGCCTATCTGGGACAAAACATCAACACCAGCATCCAAGCCCCTTTCGCAATCGTCAAAGCCAAAGGTCGAGAAGAGGCCGGAGCCAGCAACTAAATCAACACCGAAGCCAGCACCAATGCCACCCCTCTTCAATGGCGACCTCCCCCCAAATATATTGGAAGCACTCGCTGCTGATCTCGAACTCGGAGTCGTGGCGCCCGATGCTGAGCCGGCTGTTAATAAGATTATTGGCCGTGCGAAGAGAGAGCAACGCGACCTCGCTGCCATCGACACCCCGCCGGCAAGCACGAACAGGAAGCTGACCACCACGGAGGCAAGAATAAAGGAGGTCAGGGAACAAGACACGCCGGGAGTTACGAGACGAGCGGCTGCGCCTGAGAAAAAGGTGAAGATCAACCTCAGAGTGAGTGAGAGTCGTGAAGCAACTCCAGCCACAGCCCCTCGTAAAGTGGCGGTCCTCAAGTACGGAAAGCCGCGCGCAAAGAACGTCACACGCATCCTTCAGATGAAGCCAATCCCAGACCGCCATCTCGACGACGTCGCGCAAAGAATGGGTGCGGGGAAGACACCCGCCAAGGGCACGGCGACGGGTCAAAAGGGTGTCGCTAAACGGATTACTCCTGCGCAGAAGCGCCAACGCGAGAGGGAACGGACCCTGGAGCTGGAGGCTGAGGAGCGCAGCGCCAAGAAACCGAAACCAAGCGCACTCAGCGAAGAATTCGAGCCGTTAACTCCTCAGAAGCAAGTCGAGACGCCGAGGCTCGGCCCGCCGAGTGCAAAGAGAGATAAGGAGAAGGGAGTCGATACCCCGAGTTCAGCGTCCGTCTCTCAGACGCCACGCGCAGAACCCATATCGAGTCCAGTTGCTGCTAGGCCGTTGCCTACCGCGACAAGAGAGGAGATCGCTAGGCTTAAAGCCGATTCCGAGCGCTATATTTCCTTGGGAAGAACACTGAAGCACGAGAGTGACGCCGTGTACAAGGCTTCTTTACCCTCGTTGCCATCTCTCGACGATGTTAAGAAAGCGCAGGCTATGGCCGTCCAGAGTTGTCTTGCCTACATAGTTGGGTTTAATTTGCAGGAGGAGAGGGAGAGGCTGTTGAAGGTGGATAGGGGGAGGAGGGGGGAGGGGTGGAAGGATTTCTTTCCTTATTTGGTGCAGGTGCAGACGAATTTGCGGAAAGGGTCAAGGGATAGCGAGGACCAAGCCAAGACACGCGTCATCTTGGACCTCATCGTTTGCGTGGTCGGGATGGCGGCCACAAGGGCGGCAGGTGCTTGTCTGGCTGAGAGGGAGGGCGGGGAGGAGCTGGCGAGGGATTTGAGGGATGTGGGGGGGAAGAGAGAGTTGTTTATGAAGGGCTTTGAGCATCGTTCTGACGAGGTGGAGAGTAAGTGGGCCTACCTCGTCAAGGCTGACCGGGCGCTGGCTTGGACGACCACCAATGGTGTGATGCGTGGTGTTGACAAAGTCCAGAGCCGATTGAGCGCATGCCTGAAAGAGTGGTGCGCGGACAATAAGGTGGAGTGGGATCGGCGGATTGACTTCTAGGTCTCCTATTGCGACGGAGGATGCCTCGGGAAGGAGAGGTGATGGGGCAGATATGGGAGATGTACGATGGGACATGCATAGCAGTGGAGTTTGGGGCTTTAACATCTGCTAGTAAATAGCGAGATATGGCGTTCGTGGACCATGATTTATGGGATGATACCCGAGACAACTTGAGCTTATTAGCTTATTAACTTTTAGCTATTTGAGGCATGCGCTGATTGCGGTGATGGGTGGAAGATGTGCCATGAGTTGAGGCGGATAGTGGTGATAGATTAGCTACATGTGCATACCATTCATCAAAAATCTCGACATAAGTGTATATTTTCTGATGTTTCTCGTGATACGACGACTGATGTTTGTGATCTGATCCATTCTGTCAGGATTCGAAGCATAAGATGGGCAAGGATAAGATTGTTAGTTAGTATTCTAAGAGAGAGACTAGATGAAGTATTGATAATGGCTGATAGCCGAGATAGTGAGCGTCACCTTGCGGGGAAAAAGTGTAATCTCTAGAGCTTATTCGTAGTTTGTTTTCCGAGGGGTTTGTCTTCGCGATTCAAATGGTTCTGACGGATGCAGAGATGTAGTCCGGTCAGCACGGATTGAAATACTAACGTTTGTAGTTTCATGGTGTAAATGATTTCCTTTTAGCTCGAATGAGTTTCATTGATGATTGAAGATCAAGGTTTTTGCCAATTCTACTTTGGGTCAGAGAGTCAAGTCCATTTACTTTGTATCGTGGTTAAATTTGATCGAAGTTGGTGATGCTGATCTTGGTGCATTCGTTCTTGGGTAAGCTAGAAGTTAGCCTTGTGACGCGGACAACGGCGAGGCTGCAGAATGTCGCGTCTCCTCCACAACCAGCATCGAGGTAAACAAACATTACATCGCAACATCTCCCACCAATCGGTTACCATATATCAAGTTTGACTTGGAAGCAGCTGGCCTTTATCAAACTATACCATCAACCAATTTCGAAAGCAGCCTGTGCAGCAACACCAATTCAGCGAATGCGCACAGCGCTAACCACAACCATGGACGCAGCAACTCTAGATTCCATACGATCCTACAATAGCTTGGGACACAAACACTTCACCCAGCCACACCCAAAAACCATAAAACTCCTTACCTCCCGCTTTCCCTGCCGAGATCGCCAAATCCGTGCTCTCACATCTCTACTTCAGCTCAATGCACCAAGTCCCAAGAATATCGTCCTCTACGGCCTCACAGCGACGGGGAAGAGTGGTGTTGTGAGGGCGGTGGTGGAGCAGATACACCAAGAAACCTCCTCATATATCGATGATGATATGCGGGAGGATTATATGGGGGAGTATGGGGAGGGTGATCCTGATAATGATCCGCCTATCCATGCTACGCTTGAAAAGATTACCTGCGGGAGGGATGATGGGTTGGGATACGTGGTCGTCAACAGTCAGGAGTGTATAACTGGGAGGCATCTGCTGGAGAGGACCGCGCAGCTCGTCGCTGAAGCCGTGGATTGGGAGGGCAAATTAGAACGATGCGAGGACATAGCGCGCCTCGTTGAACTGTTGGAGAAGTATCTCTTGGGCAGGGGTCCACACTGGGGAAATCCATCGGATGGAGGGAAAGGCGGAAAGAGTGGGCGAGGGAAGTTCGTGTTGGTCTTTGACGGTATTGATAAACAGCCGGATGCGCCCGCGACGTTCCTACCGGCGCTGGGGAGACTGGGTGAATTGGTTAGTACATCCTTATCCTTGGACATGAGAGAGGTGGAAGGTTGATGGGGGCTTGGGGGAGCTGTGCTAATGAGAGATGATAGATCCCGAATCTTGTGACGGTTTTCATAGTGACGAATCCGCGACCGCAGTTTTTGCATACGAGTGCGGCTTATGTGCATTTCCCATCTTACACCAAAGCCGAAGCACTTCACATCCTCTCCCTCAACCCTCCCTCCATCGAAACCATCACGCGCCCCCAATCCCCACCAGAGTCGCACGAAGACTTACCTCCCCAACCACCCACCGCCGAGCAACTCAAGAATCTATACACGAGGTTCCTGGCAGCAGTATGGGACACCTTCGCCTCGCACTCCGGCCGCGATCTTCTGTCCTTCCGTTACCTAGCCACGCAGCTATGGCCCAAATTCACCGCCCCAATCCGCCATGGTCGCTTCTTGGTAACCGACTTCCAACGACTGTTTATATCCCAGCGCGCGCTGTTCAGGGACGAGTCGATATTGGTACCATTGATAACAATTTCCGTGGCCGACAGTGGACAAGGTGGAGGAAATGGAGAGGGACAAGGAGGAGTAAAGATAAAACCCCTAACAGCTGCGCCACCACTCCCATACACCTCACAAATCCTTTTGCTGGCTGCATATTTGTGTAGCTACATCCCTGCGCGAATTGACGCCACGATATTCAGCAAGGCCTCCTCAAAGAAGAAAAGGAGGGGTGGAGTGTCGGGTGGTGGGGCTAGGAAATCAAAGAACTCCTTGGCGCAGAGGAGGAGGATAGACAGGAAGTTGCTTGGTCCGCAGGCGTTTGTGGTTGAGAGGTTGTTGGCGGTTTTTTGGTGTGTGTGGGAAGATGCGGAGGCTGTGGGACGGGATAGAGGTGGGAGCGTCGCTGCGCAGGGGGGAGGGAGGAGGGGGATAAGGGAGCTTGGGGGGAGTGCGGATATCCTTGCGCAGATCGCGACGTTGGCGAGTTTGAGGCTGTTGGTTAAAAGTGGGAGTAGGGCGGAAGAGTTGGAAGGGGGTGGGAAGTGGAGGGTTAATGTTGGGTGGGAAGTTATTAGAGGTGTCGGCCGAGGAGTAGGAGTGGAGCTTGGGGAGTGGTTGGCTGAGTAATCTCGTGGTCACTCCAAAACTATTTTAGTTGTAAAGAGTAAGGCGTCTTCCATATTCGCTATCTTCCAATGTGTTCCAGGCGAAGTCGCCCAGATTTATTCAAGTCACCTGACCTAATCGAATATGTGTCTCTCCGTATGCGACGACAGCCTTGTTCGTCAAGTAAGACTCTATTTCTAGCCATCTAATCGGCAACAGGATTTTGAAGGAGCTCAAGTGACGATGGATACACGATCTCGTATTTCTGTCGTGGTTCCCATGCATATCAGCCGCACTTGACTTCCCAACCATCATTCGTCGCGAATCTGCATGCCACGCAATATCTGATGCGGTACCTCGTAAAGCGCAGAAACATCCGAGACAACGGCGAGGCGGGCCATCCAGGAGGCGGCAAGTACATTGTGGCTGTCAGGCACGATCGTCGTGTCGTTGACATGGCATTAGGCAGGCGAATGGAGAGAAAAGCTTTGGACGCACGAGGGGCCACACAGGAATACGGAGAATTACTACCTAGCATGGTGCCCAGGGCTGAAAAGGATGTGATATTGCCTATAGCTACGGAACTCTCCGTTGTGAGTATATATCAAGCTCATCCCTTCGCTGCATTGAAACGAGTAAGTTCTGCAGCTCACTCAATCATCATCATCCTCTCGCATCCAGTACCGCATCCAAGCTCACCCACAATGCACTTCCCATCCCCCTTCACCCTTCTCCCTCTCCTCGCCCTCACGTCCTCCGTCTACGCAACAACCTGCCACCAAGATAACTGCTACCGCGCCCTGCAAAACCGTCCCGCCGCTGCTACCTCATTCTGCCGCCTCTTCACCACCTCCACCATGGCCATCCCAACCGCGACCCCCCCTCCCTTCGCCAACCAATGCGAATGGTCACCCCACAGAATCAACAGCGCCTGCTCCTGTCTCGTCCCAAAGGTAACCACCACATCCGGGCCTTGCGCGCCAACGCCCGCTATGGACGTGGCGCGCAACGGCGGTTTTGACCAGGTGGCGATTAACAGTGTAGGGGCTGCGATACCTAGTATGAAGCCCTGGAGTTGGGAGGGGATGAGAGGGGCGCGGGGAGATTTTATGCGGGAGGGTCCGGGAATTTATTTTGGGGAGGGTGCTGCGTGAGTCCTCCATAACACTATCCCGTCCTTATCCTCGTTCCGTCGCTATAAGGTGTTAGTGCAGGGCTAATAAAATACAGAGCTTGGCACATAGAAGGCCTCCACCCACCTGCTCCACCAAACGGCGGCTACCTCACAGCACCAATATCCGTCTGCTCGGGAAGGACATATACAGTGAGCCTCTATGCCCGCAAGGTCTCCGCCTTGGAAAATCCATATTCGCCGCAATGCACGCTCAGCCTCTCCACACTCCTTGCAGGTGAACTGGGGACTTGGAACATGCTGAGTACAGAGTTCGAGGCACCGGCATCTGCCGGCTGGAATTACACTCCCACAGTGCAACCAGTTGTGGACGGTGTCGGACGAGAAGGCAGCGTTTATGCGCTCAGAGGCGAGTCGTGGGATGGCAGGGGGTGGGATGGTTGGGGGTGGAATGACACGCTTCGGATTGGGGTGTTTTGTGAGGCGCAGGATGCGCCGTTTGATGTTTTGGTTGAGATTGATAGTGTAAGGATTACTTAGTTAAAGCGGTGAAAGATGGACTGGTTCGCAAGCAGACGGTTTCAACGTAGAATAACATGGATTCGTACTTGGCATACGGGTGCGCGAGGGCAAAGTCATTGTTTTGATGGCTCATATGCTTCTCAATCGAACTTTATTATGTGCTCATATGTCTTGCAAGCCTAACCTGTTATGTATTATCGTGGTACAAGCCAACGAAAAGAACTTAATCCTCCGGGGCCCCCGCTAATTGTAGCTATTTAGGCCTTCTCGACTTCGGTCTTCTTGCATCCTGGAACTGCTTATAGTCAGTAAAACTCTCTGTTGACATGGCGATCGATTAATCTTATCAGTATCCTTGACCTCGTCCTTGGAAGCAGCAAACTCGCCCTTGGTGATCTTGGCTGGAACTGCTTACAGTCAGCACAACTCTCTATGAATCAGGGGGGGCGAGTTGACTTACCTTCCTCCTCGGAATCAGCACCATAGTCCTCAGCAATAGCCGAAAAACCGACATCACTATCGTCTTTCTCCCGCTTGCCCTTGACCTCGACCTTATCCTTAATCTCAAGGCCCATAATTTTCTTCACAACGTCAACAACCTTGCTCTCCCCCTCCCCTCACCCTGCTGAACGACAGCCACAACCTCGCCCGTTCTCGCCATATCCTTGTCTCTCTGTTCATCTTCGCACATCCTCACTAACTTCTCCTTAACTCTCTCCCTAGCCCTCATATCCTCCTCCTCCAATCTGCTCTTATGCGTCACTTCTGGGACCATAACTGGACCGGTGTTAGGTGGGGTATTGGTAGCGGTGCGGACTGGGCGAGAGCGGATTGGTACGAAGGAGTGGTTGATGTAAAGGGACTTGTAGGTCTTGTCGGGTGGGATGGTGAGGTTGCCCTGAACGGCGCCGTCGGCGAGCGGGGTGAGGGGGTGAGGGAGGTGTTGGTGGTGGTCTGGGCAGCCCCGGCGGTCGCACTGGCCTGGCCGGTCTCGAGGATGGTTTTGATGGCGTCGGTCTGGTTGTGCACGTTGCCCGGGGCGACCTTGGTGGTCTGATTAGTCTTTGGTGAAGGCATCATTAAGGGTTGCAAAGAGTAAGGATTTGGTGATTCAAGGGTTTGTGGGAGAATGTGTTACTTGTGGGCGCCGAGAACGGTTGATGTTTGTGGTTGAATAGAGTTGATGGGACGGGTAAGACAGTTTGGTGCAAGAAGAAGAAGGTCAGAGTGGGGCGTAGGGGATTATATTTTGACGCGACTCGGCTGTTGACTGCGTCTGGAATCTTCTTCAACGTGGGAGAGGACGTGGAAGACGTCAGCCGTTCTTTGAGTAAGTCGTACATTTCCTCCCATTCACTGAGCGCTGGATTCAAGCGGAAGAGATAAGGAGTTATATATAAGCAAAGTTTATTAACTGAGAACCGCCTGAAACCATAGGCAAGAAAGCAGCAGAACAAACAAACCCACTAACTAGGCACGGCACGCCTAACGACAAGGAAACGCAAACTCATACCACTCCATTCAGCTACAAAGTTTACAGCCAACAGCTGCCACGTGCAGCCACTATCATTCATTACCTCAGTTGTGGCCACAGGGCTGACAACGGACGCCCGTTACTATGCGGCCCTTCTCAAGCCCAACCCACAAGCTCCGTAATGTCTCACTGTGGCATCAGAGGCCTGCATATCATCAAAAGTCTCGCGACGTTGCGTCCTCAGTGCCAGCTCGACGAAGACATCCCGGCAATTGAGAGACGGGCAGCGAGGGATCGTGATAGAAGAGCTGCAAGGCAGAGGGCGAGCCAGAGATAGAGAGATAGAAGACGTTAGCGTAGCTCGTATCCTCATGAACCAATAATGTTACGAAAGAAATCAATAACAGCTTTTAAGAAGTCAACAAAACATTAAGATGTCATTCGTTCATTATCCACCATTACTTATCCCATTCCATCTACATAACGATACAATCCGTATCCCGCCTCATCGCTTCCTGATTTCTAGAGTTCTGCTCCCTCCGCGCCCACTCCCGCTCCGCAGGCGTCATTGCCGCCCCATTCCTCACTTCCTGGACTCTCCTTGCTGCTTGGGCATGAGACAAGGCCTCTCTACCCTGCGCTATCCCTTCACTAATCGCTGAGCGTAGACTCTGCCCCCTATACCCCTGTGCACCACCGACCCCCACTCCCACTCCTGGTACCCCCATCCCACCACCAACGCCCGCCGACACACCGCCACCCTGCATATCCGCCCTCTCCAAACCCCCACTAACCTCCCTCAACACACCCTCCGCCACCACCGGCCCTCTTTCTCCCTGCGGCCCCTCAACAGGTCCCTCGTACCGCGGCGCACTAGCCGCCTCATCATAAGTAGGCGGCGGGTTATCGACGCCTGCTTCGAGGTCTACGGGTCTCTGGTTTTGCAGCAGTGATGCTGGGATGGGCGTTTCCACTGCTCCCATCTGCCCAGTCCCCCCTGCGGTGCTTCCTGCTACACTCGCTACGCTCGGTGGACCTGTGACGCCTGGGATGGGGACGATGCCGGGTTGGGGGGTCACGAGGTTGAGTGGGTTGGAGGCGGATTGGGGACGGCGGGTTGCGGGGGAGGGTGCAATAGGTGCGCCAGGAGCTAACATAGAGCTTCTGGCTGGTGTAGCAGGGCCATGGGATGGGCCGGTGCCGGTGCCGCGTCCTGAAGAGGAGCTGGTGTCTTCACTGACGCGGGCTCGCCTCCCGCCCCTTCCACCCTCCGGTCTGTGGATGGGAAGTGTATTTGTATCTTCCGAACGACGGATGAATTCCTCTGAGAGTTCAGCTTCGCGACGGCGTCGAGCTTCTTCGGCAGTATCGAATTCCTCTTGCATACTCATTGCAAAAGCCATATCGGCATCTTCTCTCTCTCTCCTCTCTCTCTCCGCTATCTCGTCCGCCAACACCCCATCCCCACTCAACCTACCCTGCCTTCCCTCTTCCCGCAGACTCCCCAAAGGACTCCGACCAGACTGATTGTGCCCGTTAGGGCCACTAATCAAATTAAACCCCCCATCAAAGATCTCCATGCCCCCTCCATCCACATCATCCAAACTCTCCCACACCACCTCCTCCCTCTCCCTATAACCCTCATCCGTCATCAAACAAAACAGCGCTTCAAGATGAGGATGCTTATACACCGTCAAAAAATGGCTGTTTCTAAACAGTATCCCAAACTCCCCATTTCTCAAACACCGCTGTATAGTGCTCAGGCCAAAGGGACTAAGCTGGGTGGGGTTGGCGGTCAGAAAGGAGGAGATGGTGTAGATGTCTTGGAGTTGGATGGCTTCGTCTTCTGGCATGGCGTTCTCGCCGGCGGTGGTGAGTTTGGTCTCGAGCTCGTCTTCACGGAGGAGGAGGATTTGCGCATCTTCGTGGTTTCGTGCTTGGCGCTGGAAAGATTCGTAGGCTGCGGAGCCGGGCTCAGGCAGCCAGCCATGCAGCAGTCTAACTCCGAAAGTACCATACAACTCCAACTCTTTAGTCTGTTCAAATCCCCCAGGAATCTGGGACTCGCTCCTCTCAGCTGGGTGTTGGTGGGACATACTATTCCGCAGCCCCTCTGGACTGCGCGCAACAGTATCAGGGATGAATCGTGGGTTAACATTCATCCCCGTTGCTAGACGCTTCAAGAACTCATGCAGTTCGCCTATATCAGGAAATTCTTCCTTCCCCTCTGCTGCTTCCTTGGCGCAGTTCTTTTCAGATAGTAACTCATTAATTATTCCGTTGAGCAGTGTGTCTAGCGAGATCTGCTCCTTCCCCCTCATCGCATGCTCAATCTCATTATCGTCACCCTGTTTTGTGGATAGTACGAGTGCATTGACTAGTGCCAGAAGTGGACAAGGCCCGTTGGCATTCTGGGTCAATATCGGGGATGAGCGTGGGTTATGTGTCGAGTTCGTATCGTACCATGTGATCGATTTAATGTTATAGACGTCATTCCCATCATGGCCTCTTTGTTGTTGGTTTTGGGTACTTTGTTGTTGGCGTGGTGGTTGTGCTGGTGGGTTTTCGTCTCCTTGAGCTTCAGTGCTTGAGCGTGGTGGAATGGCTGGTGCCCAGTCTGTTATCAAATCGTCCTCTCCATTGCCACCCGAACCCGCTGCTGGTCTTGGTGGTAACCTCGGCCTCGATTCAGGTATTTCCAGCTCTATAAGTTGTTCCTCCCCTCCCAGTCCAATAACACCACTCTGCTGCTCACCAGTCGGCTTTTCAGGTCCCCTGTCCATCTCCTCCCATCCCCCATCATCCCTCATATCACTTGCATCAATACTAACTCTCGGTAGCTGCGAACTCGGGCCCGCCTCGTCTCTCCGTGCCTCACCACCAGACCAAGGATTTGCAGATTCGCTATCTTGCTCCACAGCAGGAGTAACTGCACCCGTAACGCCCTTACTGGGCACTCCCGGTGAAACGACAAAACCACCGCTCCCAGCCCCAGCCTCACTTTTCGGTGTCGCGAAACCTTGGGAGCCCCAGTCTGGACTATCTCTATCCTCGCCAGGTCCGGCTCCTCCATTTGCCACTGCGTCCGCGCCATGATAAACCACTGCCGGTTGACTCCTCCAATCCGGCTCGTTGGTGTGGGCGGCTCCTGTCGGAGTACCGGCTGGGGCTGGGAGTTCAATAGGCTGGGCTGCTCCGGTGTTCTGGTTTGACATCGCCTCGTACGCCCAGGCATCATTTGCTGAGTCCGCAGTATCTTTGCGCTCATGTTTCTGGTGGAGTGGTGCGTGGCAAACACCGCTTTCCGGCACAGAACTCGCCCACGGATTTGTGCTCCCTGTGTTCTGGCTCTGCAAATTACTAGCCTCCTGTCCATGCTGCCGTTGTGGTCCATAATAAGGTTCAGGCGTAGGTTGATAATCAGACAAAGGCCCATCCCGACTCCTCACACTATCCAACGGTTCCAGTGTAGGCTCATAGGCAGGCGAGGGACCATGCTCGCCCTTCCTCATATTCAATGGCTCCATTGACTCAATATGTAGTCCTCGCATTCTCTGCTGCAGATTCTCATCACTCATGGCCCTCAAATGTGCAAATTCGGGTGGATGGATAGGTTGAGCTTCTTCTTCTGATCTTCTTTCTGGTTGCCCGTTCCATGGGTTCTGAGTTGTTTCTTCGGCGGGACAATCGAACTCGGCGCTGTTCCTCATGCTTGATCTTTGCGGGACGGATGGTGGAGTCGCTAGTTCGTCTTCGTGCACGGGGTAGGGTGGTAGTTGTTCGTTTGAGTTTGGACGGCCAAAGTGAGAGCTGCCATCGTATTGTGGAAGTGCTCGGTCTTGAGGAGGATGAGAGCCAACGCGGAGGGAGTCGGGAAGTTGGGCGCTACGCGGTATTGGCTTGCGGTCTATTGGTATGCGTGCCATTTTGTCGTCGCCCTATCGGAGTTTCGCTAGATATCGTCGTTATCAGAAATATATGTCGTTACGAGCGTATGAGACTCGTGGTGTGGTCAGGTCTGGCCAGTATGCGTCGCCGCTAATGAAAACTGGTTGGTTCAGTTCGCCTTGGGTGGTGTAGCTGCTAAGTCGCTGTGAAAGAGCGGCTCAATGAGTATACTCGATCGGATATCGCGAGTTAATCTTTGGTGTCTTCTGCCGCTGTGTTCAACCTCGCAATCTGCCTCGTCGACTCCAGGCTCCCACTTTACCAGGTTGTTTGAGGCGTAGTTTGCCGCTGGTATTTCTCTGTTGCACAAGGCGAGATATGCTGCTGATATGACACTTCGTATGAAGCCAGGAGTATGACCAGTATAGCAAAAAGGCAAAAGAGTAAAAGGGCGAATGACTTGGGATTCAATGAAGGTATCGCGAGTCGCAAGATACTTGATCTGGAGCTCAGTGAACCGGGGAGCTCCAACTCAGCCACCTTGTGGCTCAAGAAACGTGACGGAAGCGGGGAAGCCAGCAGCACAGCCACATAACCAGGTTTGAAATCTGACAGCGGTGCGGCTGAGCTTTTTACAGAAGAGAACTTGGCACTTAACCGCTTCTGGCGCGCTTACAAGCACAGGCCACAAGGCAAAACCGTAGCCTCGCCCTGACCTCTTGTCGCGGTGGCTAACCAGTTAACCTTGATGTCTACGATTATACTCAACATATTCACTCTTTATTGTTTACGTCGCCGTTTGTCAAACATAAAGCTTAAAATCTGTCAGGAGCAATAACCTGCCAGACTGAGCTATATAGCCAGACATCTTTCTGAGAGTGGCGGCGAAGAGAAACGCAAGGAGACGAAACAGAAGGACTCGGCTTGATCTGGCATAATGGATAGAGACCTGGATAGAGATAGAGATAATAGAGGGCCACCAAGGAGGTTAGGACTTGACCCTTTAGCATTGTTTTTGTCTTCTGCGCATCGTTTTAATGTGACAGTAATGCGCTTCTCTGGTCCTTAAGAATCAATACCATTCCCGAACACCCTACTTACAAGGAAATACATAGATTCATCCCTCGCGGCGACGGGGAAGTAACAAAAATGGGAGCAGGAGAGAGCTACCGCCCGGCAGCCCACGCTCTCCCACCACACCATCACAACCCCCGATTCAACCGTAGCCCAAGACGTGGCGACGAGAGAGATAGATCGCCTTTCCATGGCGACACATTCAGACCTCGTGGCGGCGGATTTGCCGGTAGAGATAGAAGTCTAATGCGTCGCAGAAGTAGATCACCACCATCCTTCAGAGGCGGATATAGAGGTGGCTATCGCGGCGGCTACAGAGGCAGAGGTCGAGGCGGTTGGAGTCCTCGCGGTGGCCGCAGTCCGATATCCAGAGGTGGAAGAAGCCCGTTTAGGGATCGTGGTCCGCTGAGAGACAGAAGTCCGATGAGGGATAGGAGTCCGATTTCGAGAACGAGGACGCCGATGAGCAGGGCGAGAAGTCGGGCGAGTAATGCGAGGAGTCCGATTAAAGATGCGCCGAGGAGTCCGAGTTTGAGAGTTAGGTCGCCTGCGAGGAGTCCAATTCGACAGAGGAGTCCTGGTTCGAATGTTGGAAGACCGAGGAGTCCGTTGCCGATGAGGACTAGAAGTCCGCTGCCAGCCCGAAGATTTTCGCCAAGGAGGAATGACAGACCAAGATCGCCGATAAGGAGAGATCTGGGTGATCGCGATATTCCTATGTAAGTTCAGACGATTTGCTTAGCTGTGGTAGTTCTGGAGTGGTGTTGCTTAGCATTACTCCGTCGGGCATGGTCACGTGGCTGTTGGACACCCGCTGCTCCTGCTCTTTTGTCCAAACCATCGCGACTGTAAGCGCGACCGGCGGGAGATAAGCACAAACGCGTCTAGCGAGCTGTGTCACCACATGTCCAAGGCTATCTTTTGCCGCGTACTGTGCTACACCTCCAAACTCCTACCATTTCACAGCACTCTTAGAAACATAACCCAAAATCCGTACATTCTACAAAACTCGTACAAACATACCACATTTAACAACCCACGGACTTCAGTAACAATGTCTGACACATATAGACCACGCTACAGATCCCGCTCTCCAAATGATCGCAATCGTGCTCCTCCACGCGAGCGCTCCCCATTCCGCAGCAATCGTGATCTTTCCCCACCTCGCGATCCACGTGGTGGTCAAGGATGGCGCAGTCCAGTTCGTGGTCGTTACCGCGGACCAGCAAACAACACATGGCGTAGAGATCGCAGGTCTATCAGTCCAGGAAGTGGCAGGACAAGCGATGGCGGTGGCTTCAATTCTAGACCTGCAAGTCCTAGAGCGTCCTATAGGCGTGCGCCATACACCGGACCAGACTTGATTCGTGACAGAACAGCCTACAGACGTGATGATAGAGACATCGACACCAGGGATAGTAACCGCGCTCCTCATGTCAGACCAAGAGACAACAGCCCAAGCAAGGATAGCGGGAGGGATACTGGCTCGATTGTGTCCACTCCAAGAGGCAGATCTCCAGAGAGAAGCCCAAAGAGCAGAGACCCAGTGAGAGATGTTCCAATCAGACGCATTTCGGTCAAAGACGACCAGCCATCAAGAGTCCCATCTCCTGTCCAAGACCGTCCACCTTCAAGAGAGGCTCCACCACCGGTGCGCCAAGAGAGACCGAGAAGCCCACAGCAAGCGCCACAACCACCGGCAAAGCCATTCCGTCCACCAACAGGGCCAAAAGAGGGGCAAGGCTTCAGACAACGTAGATTCGACAACGACAACAACTACTCGCGTCCACCGTTCCTCGGCTCAAGCGCCAACGCGATCCCAGTCAAATCTCCAAACTCAGCACTTGCAAGACAGAACAGCAACGCAAGCAACACCACTAGCAATACCAACAGCTCCAACACTACAAACTTAAATGCAAACGCAACCTCGTTCGAACCAGCGAAGCAACCAATACCACCAACACCTGGCCCTCCACCGACCGGTCCAGCTGCTTACGGACAACCATCGCCTGCGTTCCAAAGACAGCCTTCCCCAGCTTTCCAGCGCCAGCCATCGCCAGCTAAGGCACCGACTGGCCCAGCCTCTCGGAGACAACCATCACCAGCTGCTACCGGTGTCCCAACGGGACCAAAAGCCCTAATGCCTAAGGCCCCAAGAGGTGGCGGATGGGTCGGTCGCGGAGGCAGACAGAGCTTCAGCTATGACCGTCGCCCAGTCCAGGATGTCACCAACATGGTTAATAATGCAAACAACACAAACACACGCTGGGGAGCCGCACCGCCACGTCAGGCTCAGCCACAGACGTCGGCATTCACTCCTGCTACACCAAAGAACCCATCACCATCGCCAACTCCAGCTCGTACACCAAGCATCAGTGGCGCTAGCACTAGTGTCCCCACACAGAGCCCACGTATTGTAAACGCGAATATCCCTACGGGGCCGAGGGCGAGCATTAGTTTTCAAGGTGGTCACCGTGGTGGTGGGGAGGGCATGGACTGGAAGCCTACTGGTCCCGCTGTTTCTGTCACCTCCTCTACTGCCACTTCATCTATCCGGGGACCTGCGGAGCCAATGTCCGGCGTCACCAATACCGGCGTTTCTAATACCAGCAACGCCAAGGCACCACTGTCTTCTGGATGGGGCCCCGCACCAGCGGAATCAGCACAATCCACCACAGCTGCTAAGCCGCAGCTAACTACGTCGACGTCGTCGGGATGGGGACCCGCTTTTACTGACCCAGCTGTTAAGTCTGCCACGCCGGGTAGCAGATCGTCTTCGATCTCTAGTGCTCCACCACCGCTTGGACCGAGCGCGATGCCATTGGCGTCTTCACATGTTAATGCTCAACATCACCAGCACAACACACCATCATTCCATATCCCGGGATGGAACGTTAAGTCGGGTATCCACTTTACTTCTACTACCTCGTCGACTTTCGGTGTACCAAGATCGCACATCCACCACGCCCTCGCATCCCTAACGCCGATCATTCCAGGAGGGAAACTCGACCCATCTCTCTCCCTTACGGGCGGAGACCCAAAGCTTGAAGCCAGATTAGTCAGAGCAAGAGAGGAAGAAGAGAGAATTCGCAGGGAGCTGGCGGATAAAGAGGCACATCTGAGGAGGGCGTTGAGAGGGTGGGAGAGGGCTGAGAGGGAGAGCTGGGTGAGTGGGGTGAGGAGTGAGGTTGCGGGTGAGGCGCTGGCTGCTCTTACCGGGGAGGGAAGCGGTGGGGGAGCATTCTGAGGAGGAGAGTTCGTAAGTAGGGTTGGTATTGTAGGTATTAATAGCGTCTATATCTAAGGACGTCATGCCTGTATATCCACGCGCGTCCATGTATACCCATCAGTGATGGATCCGCCACGCCTCCATCCATCCAAAGCCCATCCCCTCACTCTCGCCACTGTCGCCTCTGCCATCCGAGCCCTGTGCCACAGCCTGCTACCATAGGCTGGCGCTGGAGGCGACCGGTTCTCGTTCTCGAAGTCGGTGTCGGTGTCCATCTCGGCGGTCCCGTCCTCGTTCTCGGTCTCGTCGCCGTCTCTGTCCGCGCCTGGATGGTGGAGTTGGTGTGGGGTGTAGATGGTGGTAGCGTGGGAGCGGCAGGCTCCCCAGTCGGGACCGCAGGCGTGGCCAGCGGCGATGAGGAGGGCGTCGTAGCCGAAGAGGGCGGGGAGTTCAGTTGGTGTTGGGCATTCGGTTGGGCATTCGGTGGCCGGTTCCTCGCCCTCGGTGTCATCCTCGTTGGTGTTCTCGGATGTCTCGGTGCTATCGTTGTTGGTCTGGGTAACTGGTTCTTCCTCAGACGTTGGAGATGGAGTAGGAAGCGGCTTGCGGAATTTGAGCCAGATCTTTTGCCTTGTGATGCTGGTATTGGGCATGGTTTTGATGGTGAGCTTTGGCGCGCGGGTGGCTGAGCTGGAGGCAGAGGTGGAATCGGTTGGTGCGGTTGTGCCTGGGCTGCGAGTGTCGGATCCTGGGGTTGGAGTGGCGGCGCGAGGGGCTGCTCCGAGTCTGGATTTTGGCTTTGGGATGGCATTCTCGACCTTGTCGTCTGAGACCTTGGTATTGGGATTGCGGACACGTGGAGCACGGACCTTGGGGACGTCGGCGACGGTGGTGGCAGCGTCCTTTGTGGTCTTCTCTGTGGGCGTGCTCTTGCGGGTGCTGCGACGTGGCCCGGTGGCTGCGGTAGTTGGGACGATAGCAGGGCCAGTGGCGGCGTGCCCCATATTAAGGGTACTTGGTGCGGAGGAGGCCTTGCTGGCGGTAGAGGTAGCGGTAGTCGACATTTTGAAGTTATTTTAAAGTGTTCGAGTTCTGGTGATAGCGACCGGTCAACGTGAGATATATATTTTGTGATATACTTTTTGATGACGAAAAGTAAATTTAAATTGGCGGGCTAGGGGCCTTCATTTGGAAAACCAGCTGGTATTCACGTTGTCACTTGTGTATTTCATCGACGTGGTCAGTTGGCTTATGGAGGCGTAATCATATTTTGTTCACTATACCAAGTCGTCGACGGACGACCTGATTAACAGGCTGGCAACCAATCAGCGGCCGGAGAATATTCTTGGGTTTTAAATATGAGTTATATTAGCTTACCGGATTTCGAAAATAGGTTATGTCGTTCATACGACATTTGACAGCCCTGACCGCGAGGTTATGCATAGACTACTTGAGATCGATAGCAACAATGGGAACCGATTGACAATATCATCGTGTAAGACCCCCCACTCCACCCCACCTAGCGCGCGGACTTTGTGGCGTAAATTTATCAGCTTCCCCAACCGAATGGCGCCAAACCACACGCGCGGCTGGCGCTTGACCCATAAGCGCCTCAGCCACAGCCTCGTCATACAAGGCTACATCAACCCAAGCTTCACCAAAACCTCATCTAACCAAGCCGTCTCAATCTGACAACAACACACAACACGATGTCATCCCTATACAATCTCGAACCCCAACCCACAGCATCATGTATCCTGCACACCTCCCACGGGCCAATCTCACTCGAGCTCTTTGCTCAACAAACACCTCTTACGTCGCGGAACTTCCTTCAGCTTGCCCTTGATGGGTATTATGATAACACGGTCTTCCACCGTCTAATACCGGGGTTTATACTGCAGGGTGGTGATCCTACGGGGACGGGGCATGGGGGGGAGAGTATTTATGATGGCGGGACGCTGGGGGCTCCGAGGCCGCCGGAAGGAGACGGTATTTGGTGTGTGCTTCCTTTCATGGAACAGTCCCCTCCGTGAAATAGTAACGATTGGTGATAGCAACAAATACTGACAGACAACATGCCAATGGAGGAAAGAACCGGCAGCAACGCAGGGCCAAACGGCGTAGGCTTCAAAGACGAATTCCACTCCCGCCTCAAGTTCAACCGTCGAGGACTACTCGGCATGGCTAACGAAGGCCCAAACACCAACCTGTCCCAATTCTTCCTCACATTCGCCGCAACACCCGAACTGCAGGGAAAGAACACACTCTTTGGTAGAGTGGCCGGAGACACCATATACAACCTCGCCCGCATTGGGGAGCAGGAGGTAGACGGCGAGAGGCCAGTATACCAAATCATGTTGGAGAGAGTAGAGATCTTGATCAATTCGTTTCAAGATATGGTGGCCCACCCGAGAACCCAACGAAGGCCAACGACGACAACGAAGACAGAAACGAAAACGAAGGGAAAGAAGAGAAAGCCGGCTAAGCAGTTACTTAGTTTTGGCGATGATGAGGGGGATGCGGATGCGCCTGTGTTGAAGAAGAAGAAATATGATGAGAGGATTGTGATGGAGGATCCGGATGCACCTGCACCTCCACCACCAGCGATGAAGAAAGGGGCTTTGGCGGAGAAGAAGGAGAAGCCGAAACCGATGCAGGAGAGACGCCGCTTGTCGACTCCGCCGAGACGTTCGCCCACCTCACCACCCCCTGCAGCACCACCGGCGAGATCAGAAAAATCACCATCAACCTCGCCAGAACCAGAACCAGTCGCTAAGGTTTCTTCCCTCCTCGAACAAACAAACGCGCAGATCGCAGCATTGAAACAAAGCATGAAGCGTAACGTGGAAGTCAAGCAGGTGAAAGAGAAACCAAAATCTGCGCTTGATGCGATGATTCCGAGTACGAGTATCAAGGGACGAAAGAGGAAGGGTGCGAACAATGCGAGAGATGAGATGGCGAGTATGGACTTACTGAGGAGTTTTCAGAGGAAGCTTGAGGAAGCGCCGCCGGAGGAGGGTGGGAGGGAGGTTGATGCTGAGATGGTGGATGGGAAGAGTGGCAGTGCTGGGAAGGAGGACGATGAGGAGGCTGCGCTGTGTGACCTACATTTTATTGCCAACTGCGAGTCCTGCCGCCGCTGGGACCTGGATGATAAAGAGGAAGAAGAGGATGAGAAGGGATGGATGCGCCATGTGCTGAGCTTTGAGAAGGATAAGCGCGGCAAAGACCTGCGCAACAGGCAGAAGGGGGAGGACGAACTGGTGGTGATTGATCCGCGAAAGAAAGCCAGGACCTTGAAGGAAGAGAGGGAAGAAAAGAGGAAAGGCAAGGAGGGAACTGGTAGAGATTGGGATAAGAGGTAGACGAACAGGGATGTGGGTGTAACCTAGCTGCGAATTGATACCAGGGTAGTTGTCTACCTCCATCCATGTTCAGTTCAGAGGTATTTAAGCTTCACATTCTAGCATTTGGCAAAGACGGCAACAGAAATTCAATGAGAAGATCGATAACTTACAAGTTAAGCGCCGACGATGTATTCCGGCCTACATGTGCCAATCGATACGATATGAAACGATATGCCTGATTTGGAAGGAAGAGACGGGAACAAGTTACCGAGCCGCCCATGAAGGAGAGAGTGAAACAGCAGAAGGGGTCGATAATAGAAGAGATACATGAGATTGCAAAGCATTACGATGATCAACAAAGTATGGATTTACGGACCTATTGAAACCTACGCCAACTCTGGACTTATTGAAAGGTTGCTCGCCTCTCTTTGCAATACTCTTTGCTTGGAGACCGGGCTTAAACGACAGTGACAACGCGAGATATGATCTTCATGATGCCTCGATGCTGTCCCCGGTCTCAAAATGCTGTTCAGCTGTTGGATGCTCGAAGGATTTTGTCAGCAACCATATCGAATGCGCCCATTCTGCGTCTGCAACGCCAGGACAGCTTTGTGGGCGGAATCATGGCCGCAATACTTCGGCGGCGCAGCTTGGTTGCAATCGAGGTAGTCTGAGTTGAGAAGGTAGCCAGGTGCTGCATCTGTGTGTGTCGGCCATGAGCTCGTATCACCTACGCTGGGGTGGCGCTTACCTCCGATGCGTGTTGCTTCCCCAGATGATGCTGCAGAAGCCACACCTGGGTTGTATGAAACGACCTTCAATACCTTAAGTGTCTCAGAGCTTTTTCTGCCACTGAAGGAGAAATAAGGACAAGACGGAAGAAGGAAGAAGGAATGAAGGAAGAAGGAATGAAGGAATGGAGGAAAGAAGGAAAGAAAGACGGAAAGCGGAAAGGAGGAGGAAGGAAATATGGAGTGGAGATGATTTGAGGTGAATCGAAGAGGACTTAAGATATGGACCACTTTGCGCATCCACTATCTGCCGATGGGTTTCCCGGCTCTGTGCGAGCATCCGTTTACTCAAGCAGGGAGCAAGGAGCGCTTTCCTGAGCTCTCCTTCATAGACCTGGGCCCATGGAAGAGACACTGGTGGAGAAGTGAGAGGACCTGAGGGGTATAGAGGACTCACCGGGGGCTTCGGGCTGTTCAATGCCGGCTGAGAGGGTTTGCGCTAACTTCACGAGGTCGCCAGACCACCTGCCATATCCCGGGTCATGGTGTTCGTTAATGTGTTGCTCAGTCGGACGACTAGGAGGGAGGGTCGCCATGCGCGGCGGAATTATTGCGAAGAGCTGAGCGGTATCGCTGATGCTTGTGCCTGCAGGACGTCGAAGGTCCGAAGGAGGCGCAAAGTGGAAGCCAATCGGTCCGTAGACTTTGGGGGTTGAAGAAGGATGTGAATGGAGATGAGGCTGTGTGATGCTGTGAGGAGAAAAGCAGTCTGTAACGGGATATGGCTGAATATATAGCTATTTCGCTTCGGCTCCAAGCGCGTATGCATATAACACATCATTCATCCAATGATTCTCGCGTGCGTATGCCGAACATCGGAGGACGAGGACGCAGTGGTAACTATCAAGGCTACGCACGAAGGGGCTCCTGGAGTTCAAGGGCCGTCGATGATTGGTGGACAGAGCGTATTACCAGCTGAGCGCGTCTTCTGCCCCAGCCTGATGTTTACCTTTGCGCTTTTGACAGCGCTTATGCCGGCCTGGCCCTTTTGGGCACCACTCTCCTCAGATAGTTCGATGGTCAATTCAATTGTTTCATCTGCCGAACAAGGACTCCGTTTCCGATATACTATGAGCAGTAGCCAGTATTTAATAAGGCCTTTTCATATGATTTACCCTGCTCAGAAAGTTCTAATTCTGAGCTTTGCAGCTACTTTTAGTTCTTGGTTAAGCTGTATAAATGAGTATTTGTCAGTAGTCTTCTTGTATCGCTGAGACCTTTTTTGAGCCATTTGAAAATAATCATATCTAGATTGTGGCACGAAGTTTTATAGCGCTGGAAATCAGTTCTTTTCAACTTATTGAGATAATTTCTCGTCTTGATTCCAAAACGTTTTTTCATTGTCATTTTCTATTTTACTAAGCGCTGTCTCGCGCTTACCCCACCTCACGCTTATTACGCTGGGGCACCGCCACACCGCCACACCTCAGCCGCGCCAGCTAGAGCTCCAACATCACCACGCCTCCCACTTCCATCCCAACAACTCCACCAACAACCGCCGTGATGAAATTCCAAATACCCTACCTCTTCGCGTCTGCGGCCGTCGCCCATGCAACACACATCCAATTCTCCGTCGTGCCTTCTCCCCAAGGGTCCGCAAACCAACTCCCAGCCTTGTCCTCCGCAACCTTGACAACTAAGGGCGTTGCGCTCACCGCACCAATAAGCGCCGACGGCAACTTCGACTTCCGCAATGTCAGCAGCGGAGAGTACCTCGTCGATATTGTTGGTGGCGCGTATGTCTTTCAGCCATTGAGGCTTGATGTCAAGACGGTGAATAAGGTTGAGGAGAGAGGAGCGGAGAAGGCTATTGTGACGGCGGAGGAGGTTAAGGCATGGGGAACGTGGAGGGGTAATGGATGGGGGAACTTGGGGGAGGTGATGGATGTGCACACCGTGCTTGAGGGGGGGAGGGAGGTGAAGAGGGTGCTGGTGCAGGTTAGGGGGAAGAAGGAGTTCTTTGCTGAGAGGCAAGGCTGTATGTTTTCCTCTTCTCAGTTTTATTCCTCGTGGTGTAGCATACCGTACTGACAAACATCACAGTTTCTATCGTCGGCATCTTCAAGAACCCAATGATCCTCATGGCTGGCGCAGCCATGCTGATGGCTTTCGGTCTCCCGAAACTGATCGAGAATATGGATCCGGAGATGAAGGCTGAATATGAAGAGGCGCAGAAGAGTAATCCGATGGCGAAGATGCTTGGTGGCCAGAGCGCGCAGAGTGCTGCGCAGGACTTTGATGCCGCTGCCTGGTTGGCGGGGACGACCAAGAAGACTGGAGAGAAGGGTGGGAAGGTTGAGCGGTGATAGACGATTAGAGTAAGGGATGAGGGAGTTGTATGAAGCGCTGTATTATATGAGCGGAAAACAGGAAGTAAACATACCCATTTGCACAACCCCTCCCTCGGTCATGGACGAAGTTCCCGCGGTCATAAAGCTTTGTCCGGCTCAGATCTACTCCCGCAATGGCCAAGCAACATCCAGGTACACTTCACAACAAACTTGTGGGCGGCACCGACACAGACAGGAGCCGACCGCTAACACAGTATCAAGCCAAGACTCTCGTAATCACTAATACTGACAATGCGCGCGTCCCTACCTCATTCATCCGCGCTCTTCCATTCCCAATTTTGGCGGTTGTGGTGGCTCATTGGAAGCTCGATATACTCTTGTTTGTGCTCCAGTCGCGAATGCTCATGAATAGAAAGCTGCTTGACGACATGATCAGCCCAAGCATTGCACGCAAACCGATTGGCGCAATATATATCAATCTAGTATCGTTTCATCGTCACATCCATTCTCAGCCTCCTATTCTTTGCTAGCTTATACAACCTGTTGTTACTAGTTTATAACATGAAGCTTTAGATACAGCTTTCTAGGCTGCCCAGTTGGAGGGTTCCACTGCCTTATCACTTAAAGCTCTTTACTTCACAGTCGTCACCTCAGATTGCCGGTGCTGTAGCTCGTGGCTTCTTGCTAATCGGGAAAGGTAGTGTAATTGTTCTTGCTTCTTCAATTCGACCCACAATCAATCAATCAAAAGTTACAGGCAGATCGGTAGGCACATAAATTCTAGTTATACCAGCACCAAGTTGGTCATCATAACCAGCGCACTTTACTTGATATGTCGCCAAGATCACAACGCTTGGCTATCCGACGAACCGACGCCGACGCCTACGCCTACGGATGGGTGCACTAAAACTCCTTGGAGATTTTCATGGAATAATTCGCTGGTCGATGCTGCTCTATCGCCCCCATCCTCTAGCCGCCCGCCCTACTCTTCAACTTCATTGCTTTACCAGCTGGACAGGCTAAGTGGTGGATGGTTAAGCTTTGATTACACAGGACTAGTTGCAAACAGTTTAGCATCAACATCAAATTCTCAAGCATAATTACAAAATGGCCTACCATAATACTACTACAACGATGAGCGTATTAAACAACCAGTCTGTCTGAAGGATGAAGGTGCAAGCAGAGCAGCTTGAAGATAACACCTGCGAGGTATACACAGCCTATTTTTCGGTGCTGCGGGAGGTTGTTGGTATTAAAGGACCATTTCACGGCCCCGTTGTGGTGGAGAAAAAAGTAAGCTCTTCGTATAGAATTTGTGCAGGTGACCGGTAGGAGGGATATTGGGTCGAAAATGCCATCTCAAAACAAGGGTGATCGGTCTGGGGGATAACGGGGCGCAGGGAATATTAGACGTCTTCCCATTCATTGAGAATTGTGGCGGAACATGCAGACAATGTCTTAGGTGATAATTAGAGCGCAAAGGTAAGGAGGAAGGTTGGGGGAGTTTGAAGAGGAAGTAATGGAATAAAGTGAACAGTGATATCAATTCGGGAATTTTATGAACCTAACGAGCAACGCCAAAACGCCCCCCTGACAATGATATATCACCCAACCAGCATTCGCCCGCTGCACCCACATCTCCCTCTTACATCGTGGTATACTCTTCCAATCCTTACTCAGCATCCTCCATCTCCGTATCCTTCTCCCCCGCCTTCTTGGCTTCTTCCAAAGCCTTCTTCTTGGCAAGATTACGCTTCAGGACTTCCTTAGATTTGTTGACCTTCTTTTTCTCCTCCCTCGGCGCCGGCAGCTTTCCACCCGGCTTGCCCGCCACACCTCCCTTCTCCTCCTTAGGAAGACCCTTCTTAGGCTTGAGGCCCTCCTTCTTCTCCTTCTCCAAATAAACAGAGTCCTCAGCCTCATCAAAGTCCATCTTCTCATCCTCATCCAACTGCTCAATCGGCCTCCTGTCAACCTCCTCATCCTCCTGAGTAGCCGACAACTCGGCCTTACCAAGATGCGCGGTACCTTGTCCTGGCGAAAGCGCGAATTTCTTAAACTTCGCAACGAAGAACCCGTCAACGTTGTAAGCGTGTGGGTAGTAGCGTCTCGTCATCTTCATCTTCGCATCAAAGTTCTTGCCCATATAAGACGTGAAACCCTCCTTTCCAAAAGTGAGGCCTGTCTCGACAAGACGCACATTTGGGCGTTTAGAGAGCGCATAAGCGACGACACCCTCGTTTTCCTCCACGGTGACGGAACAGGTGGAGTAGACGACGTAGCCGCCCGTCTTGGAGGTGTGGTCTACGGAGTCGATGGCTGCGAGCAACAACTGCTTTTGGAGGTGGGGAAGTATGAGGAAATCGCGCTCGGTCTTGTTGGTTTTGACGGAAGGATCCTTGGCGATAACACCGGTTCCAGAACATGGGGCATCGAGCAACACGCGGTCAAAGCCTCCAATCACTTTCGGGAACTCGCGCGCGTCGTAGTTACACACAATCGTGTTCTTGCAGCCGAGGCGGTGGATGTTACCGATCAGACCCTTGGCTCTGGCCTTGTTTGAATCGTTGGCGAAGATCACGCCAGTGTTCTTCATCAAAGCGGACATGTATGTTGTCTTTCCTCCTGGGGCGGATGCCATATCGAGGACGCGCTCATTTTCCTGTGGCGCGAGGGCCATGACTGGCAAAAATGACGACGCAGCCTGGAGAATGTAGTGACCGGCGAGGTATTCAGGGGTGGCTCCGAGAGGAACGGCGGACTCGAAGACTTGGAGGCCGACCTTAGACCACTTGCCTACTGGCTCGAGGACGACACCACGGTTGATCAAGGCTTGTGCGAGATCGCGGCGATGGGTGCGGAGGGTGTTGGTACGGATTACGACTGGGCGGGCGGTCTCGTTAGCCTCGAAGAACGCAAAAGCCTCCTTGGGCGGGAAGAGGTTGAAGAGCTTTTCGGCGAGGTACTCGGAGTAGCCGTAGTAGGCGCAAATATCCTTGAGAAGTTGTGCGGTGTACTCTGCTCTGCTGCGACCCTCCTCGGCCATCTTGGAAAAGTCGTCGAGGACTCTAACCGTGTCATTGATGCGCGTTCTCAGGAGCTGGAGATCTGGTGCCAACAATGCCTTGGCAGCAGCAGCCTCGTCCTCGGACTCATCATCGGAATCAACGAGCACTTTTGGACGGTCGCCAGCCAGGTTGGTCTGCATAGCCGCCTCCTCCAACTCAGCCTGTGCGGCTTCGGCCTCTGCAGCCATCTGCTCGTCCAGCTTGCGGGAGAGACCGGCGATGTTGGCTGCGGTCAGCTTCTCCTCGGCGTCGGACTCATCTTCGTCCTCTGAGAACATGGCGCGAGTCTGTCTGTGGTCATCTTCAGAGTCGTAAACATCGGATCCGGACTCGTCGTCGTCCATGAATTCGTCTCCCAGCTTCTCGGCGTCGGAGAGGTCGTCAAACTCGTCGTCGAGGAGGTCGGAATCCATATCCTCATCGCTCTCCACCTCAGCCAGTGGCATAACCTCCTTCTTCCCCTTCTTCAGCTTTGATCTTGGGTTCTCCTCCTTCTTTGCCGCAGGCTTAACCTTCTTCTCGACCTTCTCCCCCTTCTTCACCACACTTGACTTCTTCGTGCGTCCATGCTTCTTCTCCTTCGCCTCCCCGCTATACGACTTTCCCTGCTTCGAAACATTGCGATCCATCTCCTTCTTAGAAACAGTCTTGACTCTCTTGGACTCCTCTCTCGCCTCACCGACACTGAGGCCAGCCTTGCGCTTCAGGTTCGTGAAATGCGCTTCGTCGAGCTTGTCAGGCATGCCCTGCTTTTGCATGCGTCTTGACGGACCCATATTGTCTGACTTTCGACTGTATAGTCGAAGAGTATATGGGTGGTGGTGTAAAGAGTGGTGGTGACGGTACCTGGGTAACTCGTCGTGTTTGATCTAAGAAAGGTCGGGGACAGAGTGTGATAGAGGAGATAATTTTTCTGTCGCGCCGGATAAGGCCAATCCCTTATCGTCCAATGTGCAGCCTTGTGAGCGAGGCTGAGATATCCCAACGACCCCTGGAGCTACAACACCACGTCAGTGGGACTCTCAACCACCAAAACCATAACTTCTAAACAACTATACAACAAGTGATTCAAGCGACTTCGACTCAAGATACAGCAAAAATGGCAGATATCGCATTTGCCCGCCAATTCCTCCAGTCTCTGAGCACTCGCCATGCCAAGCTCAGTCCAACACACGTCGAAGATCCAAAGAGCTACCCTGCTCGGGGCGCCGTAAGCCATATTTCCTTCCATCATTGCCTCAGTATACTGATCCAACCTTAGCACATTCTCCCGCATAGCAACTTAAAGCCTCTCCCCAAGCGTACGCGCGCGGCACCCTCCAACGATAAGCTCAACATTACTCTCACCTCCGCGAGAAATCCTCCCCTCAGCATTGCGACTGCGCAACCAGCTACTATCTCCGTCCTGGAACTCAAAAACATCGTCGCAGAGGAAGCTTCCATCCCAGTCACAAAGATCAAAGTGCTTTATAACAAGAAACCGGTACATGATGCCAAGACGCTCGGAGAGTTGTTGGGTGAGGGGTGGGAGGGTCAGAATGTTGAGCTGGGGTTGATGATTATGGGTGGTGCGACGAGTATTGTGCCAAGGGAGGCTAAGGAGACGCCGTCGCCTCCGGTTACTAGTGGGACGCCGGAGGTCCAAATGCGCGACGCTGCTCCAGTGTCTCAGAATACTGGAAGAGAAGGAGAGGAAGAGGTCCTCCCAAGTACGGCTGTGGGTCCGCATGGTAGGGAATTGCTTGGTACGAAAGAGTTCTGGGATGATTTACATGGCTTTTTGGCTATTAGATTGAAGGATGAGGGGGTGGCGAGGGAGGTGTTGTCTAGGTTTGAGGCGAGCTGGAAAGGTCAGAACTAGATGTTTGGAGAAATTTAATGACAAGTTAGACGGATCAGGCGGTTCAAGCGCACTTGGGATTACTTGGACACCGACATCTATGCGGTTGAATCGTCTTGAGGGTGCTTGAGTACTGACATCTATGCGGTTGAAGGTTGTAGCGCATAATGTGGGTGAGATGTGCTTGAAGCGCTGTAGTGTGTCGGTGCGAATGTATCCTCAAGATGCGACTCACTCGCATACCCTCTTTGGTAGCAACTGGCTCCTTAGGAAGTCACTCGCTATGTACGAATCTCCCTATACACCGGAGTAATGATCGAGCCAAGTTAGCGAGACGGACCTCATCACGGGTCTTCCTCATGACTGTAATTATTCATCCTCAATGGACAAGGTGACTCCAACAACTTCAGAATACCCAATTGGAACTCCACTATATTCCTATTTCCTGCACATATATTAACGGCTATGTAAATCGCAATGGCCAAGGCAAAAAGTTAGAAGTGTAGCTACATCAAATTACAGGAAATGGTTTAAGACGTTAAAAGAAGATCCAGTTTTCACTACACTAACAACTTATGCTTCCTCGTTTAAGTTAAATCCAACATTGATGAACGCATGCGGCACACCAATTGGGACCGTAATACCGATAGCTGCAGCTTTGGCAGGCGGTAGTCCTGCTGACATGGGTTTAGTGCCGTTAACAAAACTTTACCCAGTCGTCTATCCGTGCACGTATATCCTCCAACCTGCACCTTTTGGCGAGTCAACTCGCAAAGAGCTTGAGTCTGCGTGAGAAAATTGTAACACCTACAGAGAAGAAGGTTGTCGGCGGTGCTTGCACTCTTTTTTTTCGTTACGATTCGTAAGTGGGGAAAATATATCTTTACAGATTTCCAGGTCGCAGTCCATCACACGCCAACCTCCGTGCCGTACTCAGCTTAGGCAACACTTGCATCTCCGTGCCGTATAGCCAACAGACAAAGAGAAACATGAAGTGGAAGTTAAAACGCAAAAAAGGGTATGAGATCCATATGAATGATGGCGTTTACATGAAGGCAGAGGTCTGTTCTAATCGATTGTGACCGTTCAAGGCATAGTGCGTGACGGCCACAACTTTGTTGTTGACACGAGTATGTTGGCTCTCAACAATTATTCTTTGCCGTTTGCGTACTTGCATCTAGACTGTTTACGCTGTGCGACGGAGGAGGTGAGGGGACAGAGAGCATGAAAGGTAATAGCTGGAAATTGCTGAATTTAGTTAAAATGGTTTATCGGCGGTGCTTGGTGCTTTTATACAGATGACTGCATGTCTTGCGCACATAGCATCTATATTCTCAACGCTTTGCACGTAGCCATCCATCACACGCCAGCCTCGGTGCCATTCCCAACTTTGGCAACACATACAACTCCCATGTATACAGCCGACGGACTAATGGTGTGAGTTTCGAAATGAACAATAAAATGGCAAGTACATCTAGGTATGATTGACCACGTGAGATGGCAGGCTTCAAAGTTTAGCGATTGTGATTATTCGCAGGGAACGGTGGTGACAGCTGTGCCGTTAGCAGCAGAATACTACATCTCTATCCGGCAATGGCTATTTAGCTGTGCATCCTTACCCTGCAACCTCTGTGACGGGACAGAAAGCACAAGGATGTCGCTGATGAGAATTGGGGAACTGAGTTATCAAGGGCTGCCCGACGGCTTATTGGTTTTATACTTACCAAACGCAAGTGTTGGGCGTATTCGTCCACCAACCAGTAAGTCCACGGCAGCCGCTAACCGCTGTGCACCGCGCTCGTCAACGCCTGCAGCTCACTGCTCCATAAACGCACAACGAGCACCGAACACATATACTGCAGGCGAGGAAATACTTCACAGCGCCATCCACGTATGGTCCAGCTACCCCGCCACCCGTTGTTCCCTAAATTCCGCTGATTGTTACTGCACGTCAGCAACAAGGTTCTCATTATCGACGACAATACCACTAACATGAACCTTTTCCTCACTTTACATGGCAGTTCACTCACCGATCCAGCCCAGTGTAATGGGCAGGGTGCAACGGGCATTTTCACTGATAATGTCCACGCCAGTCAAATTATTCGCGTGACAAAACAGGTTAATATTTACACAGCAGGCCGGTTTTATACAGCACTTGTCAAGTGTTGGTTGCGCTAGCTCAAACGACATTCGCTTCTTGCCAACGGATGGGAGCTTGAAAGGAGATTGGATATGAGGGATATAGGCAAGAAGAAAGCGGAGTGGGCAAATAGCAGCCAGATTGAATTTCGCTCATAACACATCTATCAACTTGCTTCCTCGTCATCCTCGTCACTCTATCTATCATCATAAGACACTTGCTTGACTTTTCCCCAATTCATGAATCGGCGCGGAAGTCATATCTTGAACGCAATGGATCCTACTTCGCCCCTAGCCGTACACCCGTCGCTAAACTAGCAATCCAAGCCTGTCACCTCAGATTAAGCACCTTGGCCCAAGATAGAGCGTTTATGCCAGTCCCTTAGAGACACGGTTCAAGACAGAAGCGTACTCAATGTCGTCCTCGTCGTTGGCCTGGAACTCAGTGGCGAGGCCGTTGAGGGTGCGCTTGAGAGCGTCCTTGGAGGAGGCATAGACCATCTTTGGCTGTGGAAACTATCAGTATGCGTTCAATACGTCCCTTATCGCCAAGTTCGCCATCTCATGTCGAGTCGTGATGCTTCGCTTTGCTCAAAACCTCACTTCTTTCGGTGCACATACCTGGATACCAGCATCATCCGGGCTCCATGCAATAAAAGTAATCTTTGACCTCTGGCCCTCTCCGGACGCAAGCTCATAGTTAAAATCGTACACGGCATATCTTGGTCCCCTGGTGAGCTGTCCGCTCTTGGTCTTGGACTTGGCGTTGACCAGCTTCTCACGGAAGGCGTCCCAGTCGGCCTCGTTGGAGGTGGACTCCACGATGATGGACTTGTAGTCGTCGGAGAGGGCGTAGATGATGTATTTGATCGATTTACCGAGCTTGAGCTCGTTGAAGGTTGTGATGCATTCTGGGGATACTTGGACTCTGGTTACTGGTCAGTATAGGCGGTCGGAGGTAGGTGATCGGGCCTGAATGCGCTTAGAGAGGTGAGGTGGTCGATGTTGGGAATTGTGCAGCCTGGTGACAGGAATTGAGGGGTAAACATGGAAACTGACCCTGATTGAGACTGGGCGAGTTATGTTAGCTGTGCTCTCTAGCATACCAAGGAGTAAAGCGAATGCATACCATGATGAGTGTGTTATGTGGTTATGACTTGCGACAGCGCTGTTGTGTTATTGTCAGCAGCTTCAACTCCTGGTTATGTTGTCCGCAGCCTCCTCGTAAGCTCCTTAATTTGGCGACGGCGGGGCAAGCCGGCACGCGATGACGTCCTTGAGCCGTGTGCCGATGGTCTTAAGGTTAGTGTTGATGTAAACTTACAGGTGTGGTTGTTGTGTGTGAAGAGGAAGACTCGAAATAGTCTTCGTAAGAGTGATGCTGTATTTACAGTGGAAGGAGTCTGAATGTTGGTGTTGTTGTCCTGGCGGAGTAGCTGCGCAAGCTGGAACGATGAGGGAGCGCGAGGGTGGGGTGGTCCACGTGACGGGGGTAAGCGATTGATGGGCAGGGGTGAGCTCCAAGGTAACCGACAATCGAGGATTTAAGGAGGCAAGTCATGCAGAAAGACGCTAGCACTAGAATGCCAAGTTTTTCTCAGAGCTATACTTGATTGAGCAATCTGGCCCCGCGGTTTCAGTACAGTATGGAATTCACTTATTTGTGAGTTCGGTTGCTGCCGATCGGTTTTGGAGCCTAGAGGTATTTCATCAGGACATGCAAGAGCTGTTCCTCATCCAGACCAGTTCTACCTAGTTGGAGTTGGAGCTATTTACAGAAAGCTCCACCTCGACCTTTGATTCGCTGTTTCAATTGTGGCCACTTTATTGCCAAGGTTTGAATGCTTGATAAGATAAGATCGTACTCGGAGCTCAGATAAGATCTGACGAGGCCGCCTTATCAAGGCCATTACCTCGCCTCGTAGATGTTCTTGTCTTAGCCTACCTCCGCAAGAACAAAGAATCAACAACCTCACCTCAACTTTTGACACCTTGACACTCATCTCAAGTGTTGACTCCTACTACTTACTGCTCTCAATGTTCTGCATCTATCAAAGCTGGCAACACACCACCACGAAGCCACATTGAAGCCGCAGTTCCAGTAACTGCTCAACTGCCACAATGGCTGGCACCCGAGTAACCACCCGCTCGCAAGCCGCCTTCCCACACCGCCGCGCCTCACAACCTCAGAAGCAAGCAGGCTACCGAGCTCAGAGTCTACACGGCCAACTCTACTTAGAGGAATTCGATGATGAGGGTTCAACTCAATCCGACTCGGAAATAGACACTCCAGCCATAGCTCGCCCCAGGCGCAAGCGTCCAAGCCCAAAGTCATCTCCGAAATCGAAGGCTAAGCGCCGCCGCACTACGAGGGAGGATAGCGAGGATGAGGGGAGGGAATACAGCGAGGTGGAACTGTTCGAGAAGAAAAAACACCGTGTGGTCTCGAAGAAGAGCGCTGAGGATCAGAAACGGAAGACCGGCAGATTCTCCCGTGGAAAGAAGGGACAGACTCCCAGTCCAAAGAAGGCAGTTGTGAGCAACATAAATATCCATTCCGATCGCAAAATACCGCGCTGGAGCAGCCTGCCGTACCATGTCTTGCTCAACATCTTTGGCTTTGTCGGTGAACCATTGATTGATGATAGGACGTTCCAAGCGATGGACAACTTCAAGGCTGTGAGGAACTGCTCGAAGGTGTGCCGGACGTGGTGCGAGCCTGCTCTTACAGTGCTGTGGAACAATCCAGTGCTGACGCCGATGGATCGTCCTCACTTGTTTGGCTCCCCTTCATCTTCACTTTGTGTATGCCTTTTGCTAATCGTTCGCCTCACAGACTAATGCAACAACTCCGTAGAGACCCAGGTTTTCAAGCATTCCAGTACAGACAGAAGCTTGAGCATATTCAGATGGAGGTGCTCCAGACAGCAACCTACAAAGCACCAGGCTACGGCTTCCTTGATGTGCCAGATCTTGTGCGCCACTGTCCGCGCCTGAGCAGTCTTGAGCTATACCATCACGACGACTTACCTCCATACCGTCGCCTAGATCTACCAAGAGGGAAGTTCCAGTATCAGCCCGAGCTGCTCTCTGCGCTGAATCATAACATAGAAGGCGGCATCACTAGGCTAAAGTCTTGGCGTTGGAGCTCCCGCCTAGTACCTCAACCCAGAGACTACGTCGGCTACGATTTCACGTTCATCAATACCGCACATATCATGCCCAGCTTTCAGAGCCTGAAGAAGATACAATTCGTCAACTATCAGACTCCAGACCTGCCAAAGCGTATTCCGGACGACTTTGTGCCACCCAACACTGAGAAGGATTTAGCAGACGCCATCACGCTTCTTCCTGGGCTCCGCCACCTGGTGCTGGAGGCTTGTTCGATTGTAAATGGGATGCTACTTCCGCTTCTGCCGAACACACTTCGACACCTCGAGATCATCGCTTGCAACGAATTGACGTCCGAAGTCCTCGCCGAGTTCCTCATCACCCATGGTTCCGATCTCCGCTCCCTCCGTCTCAATCATAATCAGGCCTTATCGCTGAGTTTCCTGACGGTCCTCAAAACTGCGTGCCCGAAGCTCGAGATACTGGAATGCAACCTCGCATACTATAATTTGCTGGAAATGTCTAGGGACAACGAACCCCTGTACTCCGAGCTTTTACAAATCCTCGAAGTCCCAACATGGCCCTCCTCCCTCATCTCCGTGGAATTGTCACACCTCAGAAAGTGGGATCATCAGGCTGCTGAGACATTGTTCAAGGGTTTGCTGCAATCGGCGGGTGAGCTGCCAGAGCTTCGGAAATTGGCCATAAGCGCCATTCTGGACAACTTGTCATGGCGCGACCGCGGGAGAGTCAGAGACAAATGGACGGAGTGCTTTAGTAGGGTGTTTAAACGGCGAAGTTCAGCGCCAAATCCGCATTTGAGAAGCTTGGGTGCTTTTAGGGTGTGGAAGGCTGCCATGGAGAGGAGGAATGGGAGAAGGGCCGCTATTGACCTTTCCAACGATGATGAGGCACCCATCACTCCGCATCCGATAAGACTTGCCAATGGGAGTAGGAAAACTAATGGCGACGGCCATGCCGAAGTGATGGAGGTCGGCGACGCAGATTCCGACGTCCCGGTAGCTCGCCGTCCACGCCGCTCACCATCATCTCGAAAAAAAGTTCCGGATCCTCAACATACATCGTCGCCACCCTCAAGTACTATCATGTTGTTGAAGACGTCCAGAAATATCATCAACAACCCTTTCCGCACTCCAACTGCTGGAGAGAAGCCAGCCCTCTCTTTGGACATCTCTTTGCAGGGTGTCGACAACCGGGGAGCTGCACGTCCGCAAATATCAGACACCGAATCATCAGCCCTCAAACCTCGTGCCGCCAGATCACAACTCTCAGACACAGGGGAATACATCTCCGATAACAAGGCAGATTCTGGGTCTGACTCCGATATCCCTCTATCCCCCCGCAAAGGCATGCTAGGCAACGCCCAAGCCTTGCAGCTCTCGTCTCAGCTGGACTCCGACTCAGACGTCCCACTCGCCAGAACACGCAAATTTCCAACCAGATCAAACTCCAAAGTTGCAACAAATGGCAAAACTAAACTTAATTCTAAGAAGCACAAGGCCTCTGGGGAGCTAAAGTGGCTAGCAGCCCAAGATGCAAGACATGGAGCAAGCGGCTCAAGGTCAGCTTCCTATGATAACAGTGATGGCGAAGCGATCACAGTTCGCCGCTCTACAAGGTCCGGCCCGAGATTAATGGAGACGGCGAAGGCGAAAATGGACGTCTGCGTAGACGGCCATGCGGTAGTGGCAGCAGGAGGCACGAAGCAGGGGGGGGGAAGGGGCAAGAAAAGAAAGGTAGAAGTGGAGGTGGACTCGGAGGCAGAGGAGGAGGAGGCAGAGAGGGAGGAGGAGTATACGATGCAGGGGATGTGTAAGACTGTGGAGCTGAGGATTGATAATTTGAGACCTACGGAGAATCAGTTCACGGAGGCGGATTTTCTGGATGAGGAGCCGGAGAGCGATGAGGATTGGGAGGGGGGGGACTATGGGGGGAGTGAGGAGGAGGATGGGGAGGGGTATGCTTGGTAGTTTATGGTTTGAGGAAAGATCGGAGGTTGGAGTTATGGGTATGAGATAATGATTTAGGGTGGGGTTATGGTGTTTGTGCAGGTTTATGAATGGTATAAGGTATATGCATCATGGTGGTTGGCGTTATAAAGGTGGGAGGACACAATTACTACAATACCACACTTGCTCATCATGATCACCGGCTTAGGAGTTATCGAGGAATTGAAAGGTTATACCCCACACATCTTCTCAATTTTATGAGACGAATTACATTGGATGTAGATAAATGCTAAAAATGTCGATCACCTCTCGCTTGGCGTTCATGTAGAGTCTCTTCGCGCCAAAACCTTCATTGTCTCGCTGAACACAGCACGCAACCATGCACATCTTTCTGCTAAATTCCTTCATGACCTTGCCATAAATCTGCCCGCTCTATCTGAAAATCCGCGACAGGATCTCTCATGCTCAACTGGTGCCTCGGACGCTTTTCCTGGATAGGAGCAGAAGAAGGAAGGCCAAATCTTGTTTTGAGATGGCATTCCCTTTCTCTTCTCTTCTCTAAATAATTACGCCCGCCACCCTTACTCCTTTTCCCAATGAGGAGCTGCCTTGGTTTGCGCGTCGCTCCCATGGAGGGTTGCGTACTGGTCCTTGGGAACCTTTCTCAGTCCGGGGAAGATAGGATAGAGTGGCGCCGAGGAACTGTACTGGCAAGGTGACGATTTTTTCCTCACCCTTCTTTGGGTCTCCCTCTCGGCCATGTTGGCTGTTCTCGGTCGCAATGTAATCTATACTCTGAACGTGTGTTGTTGTTTTTCGCTGTGTTGGAGAGACTTGACTGTTGGGCATATTGTGTGTCGTTCTGCAAATGATTGATTGCTGGTTTGGTTAGCATTGGGACTTGTGACGTCAACGAGAAGCTAGCTGCTGGACTAGTAGTCTCGCCCTCACTTCCTCTTCCCTCACTTTCAGAGAACAATTTCATATCGGGATTGGTATTGACCCAATGCCAGTCGGTTGATTGCCGGGACATGGCTCTCGTGTCTGGGTCGACTGGGGTTTTGCCGTCTGCTGCCAGCTATATGGTTGGGTGAAACTTGGTGGTTTGGGAGAGTTGCATACAGCAAGTAGCGACGCAATTGATCTTTCGACTTCAGTCCCAAAACAGTGCTGTGGTTTGTGGTTTGGAAGGTGGATATGACTGGTCTTAGAAGTGGCCTTGGTCAAATTGTTCAACCTGGGCTGTCCGTAATGAAGAAAGTTGTGTGTTGCGGTAAGAAAAGAAATACAAAGGTGTGGCGACTGGTTGACGGCTATCCATCGAAGCAAACGCTTTGCTGCTCATTCTAGATTTCGCTCTTGGATTTTGCCCAACCATCACGGTCCAGGGCATATATTTTTTCTGGATCGCTAGAGATTAATTAGGTTGCTGCTGTGTTGAGTGGTGCAGGCAGAAACCGTGGACTCATGGTGAATCAGATGGATATTACCATAAGGAGCTTGATCAGAAAAAATGCTGTCGCCAAATGCTGTCATCAAAGGCAGTAGAGACAGGTAAGGGTGGTATTGCGATTTGTGAAAATATTAACGGGGGGACGAGTAGATATGGAGGTATGGTGGAACTGGTTGGCTACTGAGACTGGGACGCTGTCATGATAGACATGCCGTCAGGTTTGTAAGCTTACCTTACGCTGGTCACGCCTCGATTGCAAAACGTTCACATGAACATTTGACAACTAGCACGCACAACAAGCTTGTTTATTTGCGAGTGTTATTAGTCAGCAATATCTGTCGCCAAAACTAGCTTGAGCTGATCAGCTTCCGCTTAGCAAACGCACCTCGCTTCCAAACGCCTCATGATGCAAGCAATCTCCATCCTCCATCCCCTGTCTCTTCCCGTCAACGAACTAAGCCTTCCTCCCGTCCAGCCTCCGTCCACCAGTATCAGACGCCTTAGGCGTCTTTTCCTCCGTAGGTGCTGACTCCTCAGCCTTTCCCTTGCCCTTACCGCCCCTCAACGACTGCCCCTGCCCCTCAAACCTCGGCTGATCCGCATCCGCCCTCTCCCTCTCCCTCTCCCTCTCCCTCTCCTCATCCGTCTTAACCGGCTTAACCTCATAACCGAAGAACAGCTTATTCGGTCCTAACCTCAACGGCTGCGGCCCATTCGTCCTCGACACCGTCACAGCGGGCCTGTTACTTGATGCGCCTGCTACCGGAGTTGATGGCGACGGCGTCGGGCCTTTCTTGCCCTTAAGCGTATGCCCACCAGTCGCAAAGTTTGAATTGACAGCGCGCGCACCCTGCGCAGCGGTTGTGGCGGAGGGTTTTATAGCGTCGAAGTTTATAGACTGCGCCATTGTGCCTTGGGTATGCAACATGCCCCCCTTGGTGAGTCCACCCAACGGGACCCCGCCAGCCGTAACATTACTCCCCGGCGTCGACTGCCCCGAAGTGCGGTACACCTTTTCGGGCTCAACGTAGCCGACTGGGGCGTCGAAGTCCACTTCCACATCACACTCAATCATACACACGCCTCCTTTTTCCGTGACGGGTTTGGTTTCAAGGACCTCCATGGCGTAGGTGCTGTCGTTATATTCAAAGGAAAAAACATCGCCCTTGGTGAGGGTGCTGAAGTTGCGGAAGGCATTCTCGAGGACCGCTTTGGGGTCGCTGATATCGAGGAAGGAGACGCTCTGTGCCTGGAGCTTGACGAAGGTTGCGAGGGGGAGGGCGGTGGAGAGGACTTGGAGGAGGTCGCCGATTGAGAGGGAGAGGGTTTGCATCATCTTCATTACATGTTAGCCTTATTCTCTGAAACTCAGGGATGGAGGATGGTGGAGGTTGGGGTTGGATATGGGGAAGGGGAATGAGAGAGGGAGGACACAACGTACCCAGTGCGGCAAATAACACTTCCCCTCCTCGGCAATAAACTCAATGATTCCCCCATGCGTCATCGTCCCCATTGGAGTATTCTTCAGCTCAAAAAGCATCGGATATGTGATGTGTAATCTTGTCAATTTATCCAAGGCCGAAGGAGGGAGAATGATCTTTCCGCCGTAGTTGAGGTGGGGACGCTCCGCGCCAGGAGCCATGACGATCGGGTAGCAGCGGTAGTATTCGTCGAAACGACGCGCGGTGTGTTGTTGGCGTCGGGAAAGCATGTTCATCATTGAGGCTTCGTCGAAGGGGTTGAATGCCTGATGGTGAGGTTAGAGAAGCTCAAAATCTTGGAGCTTTAGCGTTGGGTAGCTACCATTGTGAAAGAGAGCTCGATGGAGCTTGCAGATATAGTAGCCTTGACCGGTATTCTTCTGTATCAAAGTCCTGAATATGGCAGATGTGAATGTAGAAGTTGAGCGGACGTAGATGGTGGATCTTCACGATCTCGTTGAGTATATCGTCTTTGGGTTGTTGTAGTGTCGTCTCGAGGCGACTGCGGTTCCATCGGAATGACGCAGGCTAGCCTCGTCCCGCCCATGAGCAGCCTTGTCTAACCACTGTCGTCGCAACAACACCACAACGATATCACAATAACCGCGCTGACGAACTCTGAATACTACTTTGCTACCCTTATCTCGAGTTGATCTGAGTATTACGACCTCCAAGAGAACAAGAGGCCAGACGCCACGATGTCAGGCCGCTACAACGCCGCCCGGCCCAAGCGCAACGCAGAATCCTACACCACCTTCCACCAGCCCACCTCTACCAGCACGCCAACCTTCGACCTGCGCAACCCATCCGCACTAGCACCAGACGCGCCTGAAGAAGATGCCGTCCTCGAAGCCGACGTAATAGGCGGCGGTGCCGGCACAAAGCGCAACGCCGTAAACATAGATGGCTACGACTCCGACTCCGACAACGAAGGCTTCGATGCGCGCGCCGCTACACGGGCGAAGAAGCTGGGGAAGACACACGGAAGTCTTGATCTCGGAGCACAGCTTGATGATTATTCGAAGGAGGGACCTGCACCAGGAAATGCGGGGGTAATGGATGACGATGATGATATGTTCGGAGACCTCGAGGAAGAGATAGAAGGAGACGCAGACGAGGAGTTGAGCCGGAAGAAGGGCGTCAAGTTCCTAGCCGACGACGAGATCATGGGACAAGAAGATAACTCCAAGAGCGGCGGCCACGTCTCGAGGAACTTCGCGCTGGATCCAAAAGGGAAACTGAGCAGCCACGCCATGGACGATGTAGAGAGTTCAGACGACGATAATGACAAGGAGTTAGCGGCTGTAGAGGAAGGTGTAGATGAGGAAGTAGGCGCTGGGGGCCGCAAGAGGAATGCGCCTAAGATCGATGCGTTTAATATGAAAGCTGAACAGGAAGACGGGCGCTTTGATACGGAGGGGAATTATGTAAGGAAGGCGGGGGATAGAGATGCTGTACACGACTCCTGGCTTGAAGGTCTGTCCAAAAAGGATATGAAGCTCGCGGCCGAAGCTCATGAGAGGAGGGAAGCTGAGCGGCGGCAAAAGTTATTGGAAGACGACGCACTGGTTATGGCTGATATCCTCAAGTCCCTGATCTTGAACCTCGAGAAAGAGGAGTCGGTCCTCGAAGCACTTGCACGGTTGGGGAAACTGCAGAACAGGACGAGGAAATTGCCGAAATGGAAGCTTAAAAAACAAAAAGTCCCTGCATCCGACGCTATGGAGACGGATAACCCGGAGGAGAAAGCCATGCAGGCAAGGATAAAACAAGCCATCGTAGACATCACAGCTGCAGCAGACCAACTCATGACACGGGGACAAGCAGAAATATACGACCAAGAACGCGAGATGCTGATACGGCAATACCAGAGAGAGAGTGGAGAAGAATGGGTAGAGCCGAGAAGAGACGAGATACTGGAAGAAGGCGTGCGACCGACGAAGATGTGGGAATACCGATGGGTAGATGGACGCGATGGCGCGGATAAACAAGGTCCTTATGACGGCGCCACCATGACTGCATGGCAAGATGCGGGATACTTTGGCGAGGGAGTGGAGTTTAGGAGGGAGGGAGAGAGGGAGTGGAATCGGGCGGTGGACTTTATGTAGATGGTAAACAATATAGCATCCACGAGTTTGCTGCACACCTAGTCATTAAACTGGATTGATGATTGGAATGTGTTGCTATATTGCGGTGGGGGGTGGCGTTGGGATGTTGAATGTGGAAGAGGAGAAGCTGAATCGCTTGGCAGATGGAGCGGCGGGCTCAGCCTTATTTACTGCTAATGTTAACCCATTAGCCGCCATGGCGGTATAAACGACAATAAATAGGCGAAGTGTGGCAGCCTTGATTTTAGCCTTGATTATGCGATAATCGCGCGCTTTGTTGGCAGCTCGCCCATCTGGCAACCCACGACTTTCTGAATCCCGAACGCTTTCACGGTAGCGAGATTGACTTGAGAATTGACATGTGGATTGAGATTCACGTTTACATTTGCAGCAAGACCGGTTAACTTCTACCTCGCTGCGTTGAGCGTCGTAGCGGTGGTTTACGTGCCAGGGAAGTGTTTCTGCGGATGTGGGAGAAGTCAGGCCTTTCCGTGTGGAGTCAGACGAGTGGATTGAATGCCCAATCAAGAACTTTCAGCTCTATATTAACTTTATTGCAAGGTTACGAAAGGGTACTAAAAAATAGGCTCGGCTCCCAGTCTCAATTGCGCAAGAAACCAGGAGGCCTCTCAATCAGTAACAACAACGCTCCCAGATCTGTCTCCCGACCTCTCATCGGCGCCATCCATCTGCCCATAACCGTCCCGCCCAGCACCTCCGCCTCCCTGGGGAATATCAGTGTGAGTCGGTGTGCCCTGGCGGGGCGTATAGTCATTGAAATCATACCCTCCAGCGAAAGCACGCGAAGGAGAAGGCGGCGTATGACGTGTCCCTTGCTGCATTGGCGATGCATGATGAGTGGGAGTGGACCACTGGGACTGTGCCGCGGAACCAAAAGACTGATACCCACCGTATGGGCTGGCGCCATACGACGAAGCCAATGAGACAGATGGGAGAGCGGAGTGAACAGTGCGTGGTGACACCGCATCACTGTTTTCAATTTGTCTTGCGCCGTAGCCATCGTGCGACTCCTCTCTGAACCTCTCCCCACCGGTTCTGTCTTCTGCCTGGCCGCCCATTCCGTCGGTAACATTGGAGGTGGAGGGATTTGAGAGAGCAACGCCTTCATCATCCTTCTCAACCTTAACAACCAACCTCTCCCCCTCTTCACTCGTCAGTAGATGCCCACCATTACCCATACCGTCACCATCCTCCTCCTTAACATCACCCAACTCCAACTCCTCATCATCAACATTCATCTCCTCATTGAATTGTGCCTGTTTGTCTGCCGCCGTCTTCTTTCCCTTCCCCTTATCGCGGTTGGCGTTGGAGGAAGACCCATATGTGGGACCTTCAAGACGAGGAGTTTTGGTTTGGCGACTCCTGGGAAGCGGCTGCGGTGTGGCGGGCCCGCCGTTGGGATGGATGCCGTGGGCGCGCATCATGCGTTCGTAACGTTTGGCTCTGTGAGGCTTGTGTTAGCTCTCCTTCTATCCTCATTCCTCCTCTTTGTGTGGTTGGTAGAATGGTGATGGACCTCGGATGTGTAAACGGGAAATGAGAAGGAGGAAGGACTTACGCAGCGCCCTTACTCACGACATTACACTCATTTGCGACTTCGGTGAAGTCAACCTGTAGTATAGAACCACACATTAGCCTTTATACCAAGTGGCTGCGGTGAGAGATGTGGAGACGAGAATAGGGAAGGATGAGGGAGACATACACGCCCGTTGTTGGACCAGCGGATACAGGAGATTAGGAAGCGGAATTGCTCTTCGTTTGTTGCTGGGGGCATAGTTGCGGTTGTGCTCAAAATTAAGCCCTGATTGTGGAAATGGCTTGATGTGTGGAGAATCGTAGAGTCTCGTGTTTCTTAGTGAGTCAAAAATGAGTTGTCACTGTCGCAATAGTGGCTGGAGATTATGCGAGGAGCTATGAAGTAGTTCTTCGAGTGACCTGTGATGGAATCAGTATATGCTGTGCAAAGTGGAAGCTCGGAAAGTCTCGTTGCCGCTGATGAAAAGTTTTCTCGTAAGAGGTAAGGCGTGATGTGCATGCGATAAATTGGTGTGCCGGCGGGAAGGCTTACCTTACTGTTTTTAGACTCCTTCTGATATCTCCCTTCCAACTGTGTTCGGTATGGCCTCGATGTATGCTGCTTCAGCTATCAATCTTCTGAAATCGTAATGGCCATTAAACCCGAGCTGATGCGACTCTGTCTGGATATCCAGAAGCAGAGAAGCAAGGGGATGCGCCAGTCCTAAATACCCCATGGAGCACCGCCAAATGGATACAACGGTGGGAGCCTGAGTCTGGCGTGTTAGAGCAGGAGACACGCATAAGGACTTAGCTGTGTGAAAGAAGAAGCTCATTGGAAACACTTTGGGAGCTCTGGTCTGAAAGAAGAACGATTGTCTCATGCCGAGGTACATTGGTTGCCGTTGATGAATGCAGGAGTAAAACATCGTAGGATGAGAGTTGGGTTCAAGCATATGGTTTTGACGTTCCATGTTGAGCAACGGCTGCCGCAAGGTATGCTGCTTGGTGATATGCATCGTGGATGTACGTCGGCGGTCCGCATGAGCGGCGCGATGTCGCATTGAGGATGAAGAATAAAAGATTTTGCAATAATATCATGCACCCATGGAAGTGTAAGTTACTGAGCTTGTCGGATATCGAGTGTCGAGACTCAGTTGTGATCTATAATCTTGCAGATCAGAAGGTATTGGAAGTATGTCGCCTGAGGGACCTCAATCCGAGTCGACGTTGTGGTGTTGAGTTGTGGATCATAATATCTACCAAAAGGTTTGGATGAGGCCAGATCCTGATTTCTCCAAGTTTGTTGAGCCAGTCCTGTTGTGCAGAATCCATTCCTGGTTCCCCAAACTCCAAATCCTCTTCTATGTAGCCCACCTTCTGCAAAATCAGTCACCAAGGTCATCCGGCATGATGGCCTAGCTAGCAAGCCAGCTCCTATGCACTCCAATCTTCGGGGTAGGGGTTCACTTCCCAGTGTAACAGCTGAGCCTGCGCCTCGCAACCGCAGCAGATTGAAGAGAGCCAGAAAAATCTCGCGAGGGATTTCTTGAGCGCGAAACAGCGCTGTATCGGACAGATCTCAAGTTTTGCCTTTTTATCCTCCATTGCCGACGCCTGTTCTGTGTGGTAAAGTGTATGTAACATTCAGCGATGTGTGCGGCGGCCAAACAGCGGAATTAGCGACTGATGAGAAGTTGGTATATTGGTAGTTTTTTAGGTGGAACCAGACATCTGAATTTTATGATGCTATTCTCATAATTTTAGGATCATAATTTGATTAATAGATGGTTCTAAAAGCGCTGAGACAGCCATCGTGGCCTTGGTGTTTCGGTGTGGTGAGGTCGGAATCGGGGAGGTTTGATATTGGCTAAGCGCGGTGACCGGTCACGTGCAAGGCAAGGTTGGAGTTGGCCAATCTGACCGCACTGCGCGCTACGCACAGACCACAAACACCAACCTCACATTAGCTCGGCGGGAACTTCATCTTTCTGATTCATTGGAGACACACTATCATATTGCGCTCCCTGCGAGTTGGCCCATAACTTTATAGTCGCTTTCACAGCACAACTGTAAATCTGGAAATAACAGTAATGCGCTTATTGGAATCTATATGGGTCCCCAGATATAAGTTCTTAAAGCTGATATTGACGCCAGCAAAAGCAACGAGACAATCAGGCAAACATCAATATGTATTTTATATTGAGATTATTTGCTTTCTCCCGGTGTAGTTACGTGTTGGTGGTTGATAGGTGGGGCATGCATCTAGGCATGCAACAAGGATTGCTAGTTGCACGAATCACGTATAAAAAGCATCGAAGGAGTTTCATGCTGATGCGTTGAATTGAAATCTAGAACGCCGAACGCCGTGGCCACCAATCGCAATCGGTGTTTATCTTTCCACTCGTTCAAAGGTCATGCAGCATCCCATTATCCACTAACCTTTCCCGTAACATGACATCAAAATTGAGAACCATATCCATTTCCCTCTACCATCCAGCTCCCCAATGGACTCGCAAGAAGAACCAAGTCTCCAAAGGAGTCCACGCTCAACCGCCAACCATTTCTATGAACGCCAAATGCAGTGGGAGAGGAAATGTGTAGAGTGTCGATATAAGCAGTCTGAGCCAGGCAGGGAAGGAGAAAACTCTCATATCTGATACGATGATGGACTTCCTGCCAATGCCCAAGCTTCTTGCCACCCTGGGGGCCCGAAAACTAGAGGAGATTTAGTCGCGAAGACGAACCTCCTTGCTGACAGCCTCAACATGGAGCTCCTCCTCGCCACCCTCATCCTTAACCTTAACATCGACCTCAACGCGCCCCTCAAACCCCTTAAACTCTTCATAAACATCGACATCAGTGTCACTATTCTTTTCCTGAGTGGCCTGAGACATCGGTGGTGGTGGCGCCTCCAAAACCTGACCCGCAATCTCCTCCTTTAAAAACTGCAACTTACGCACCTCAGCCCTTCTCTCCTTCTCCTTTGGATCATCAGTGACCCCTGGATCAGAGTCGGCAGCATCATCCGAGTTGGTAATCTTGGCCGTGCTGACGCGCGTGGAGTTGGAGCCAGGTGGACGGCCTGTCGGCTTGCGCTTGGTTGGGACGACAGGCTTGATTGGAGAGGAGCCGCCGTTGGAAGCACGGAATGGGAGGCCGTGGCGGTTGCGCATCTGGGTCAGGCGGTTCTGGACGGAGCGTGGGTTCTTCTGGCCACGAGCCTCGGCGATTGCGACGATATCGACCTGTACACCATATTTTAGCCTTGTCCTCAACTCCACTTTAGCTGTGATGTAAGCGCAGTTGTGTGGCCGATCGTGGTGAGAGAGGATAGGTGAGGTTGTGGGTGCGTACCACGACAGTGCCACCAACAACGAACTTCAGGCAATCCTTCAGGAACTGCAAATCAGCCGGGGTCATTGTCTTTCCATCGCCCTCATCCTCGTCGATCGGACCGTCGTAGGTAGCTTTCTCGGGTGGTGGGAGGGATGGGGAGTCGGCCATGCGCTTTCTCTTGACTGCGCCGGTGTCGTTCTTGACTGAACTGCCCTCGCTCTTGCTTGGGAGGCGGGTACGCTTTGGCGGCATTTTGACTGTTTGGGGTCGATATTCGTGGAGTGAAGCTGTGAGTTTATGCCGTTTGTGAAAGTGGAACCTGGTGAAAGATGTTAGCTGTGTTTATGAGCAAGATGGTGTGATGCGGACTTTGTTCTCGGTGATGTTCGAGATCGAGTATGGAAATGTGAAGACCGTATGATTATGGAAGAAGAATGGGTGTCGGGTATGATATAGGTATGTGCTTTGCGAAGGAGTGAAACGGACTGTGACGTGCGAGTGTGGTCAAGTGATGGAGGTAAAAGGTGGACTGAGGTGGAAATGCCTCGATCACCGGATGCGCGACAAAGAACCTTTGACGTACAACAGAGTATGCAAAATGATGTTTCGGATGAAGATGTAATGGATTGAGTGTGTGTGATGTTGGTGTAATGGCTCCGGGTGTGTAGATGTGGGAGAACAGATGCTTCGGTGTGTATGGTTGAGAGGTGCGGCTTCTACAAAGGACGAAGGAGTCCCGTCAAATGGAAATGACGGCCTGGAACTGGGTCGCCAGAGAAAGCGGCTAAGACACGGATTGAGTCACAACACTTTGATATCGGGGTTTTCGGGTCCATAGTGAGCTTCCGGGCTAATCGGTTTTTCTCACCTGTTTTGTACTTTTGACGTCGATATCGAAAGGATAAACCATAGCACAAACTGGGCACAGTGCGGAAGAAAAAAAGAAAACCCCTGTACATCCCGGAGCCATCCCTCCATGAAGATCCTAACTCAATAACGAAGGACATAGATGCAGACTTGGGCACCGAACAGTTGGGGTAGTACCCAGCCGTACCACCGAACCAATCTATACCCAGGCGAAAGCAACTGAACGAACGTTGAGATTTTATAGGAGTTTGCAAGTTTAACCCGACTTTTCTTGGCATTGCACCAAGTATTAAATAAAACCATTTTCACTATATTATTGCTGTTTCAGCTGAGCGGGCAAGAGTTGTAAATTGGGAATTTTCTTTTGGGATTCAAATGTGCCAATTTTATGGGTCTGGGCAAACAATATATAATTGAATAATACCATTCATTGTGCACTGATTCCGTTTTTGCAACAAAACTTCGAAACTAAAGGTTAATTTAAGCTCCCGCCATGGCGCTGTTGTGGCAGGACACTAAGCCCTAGCGTCCCCTCCCCCACCACAACAAAATAGTCTCCGATTGGCCAACTCTGAGTGTCGACAACCACAACTCAAGCACACACTTACTTGATAAAACCACAACAAAAGTATAACACAAAAATAGTAGCCCAAGAAAATAAATATAAAAATAAATACAAGTGACTGTTAGAATGACAAGATTGGAGTTACTGTTTTTCCTTTATCTGTGACTGGCACTGTCATATCGCCGCACTCGGCGTTTTCCGGCTTTGTCCTGCATCTCTTGCAAATAAATGGCCGACAAGTAAAACTTAAAAATTTTCCCAAGAAGCTTTAACGTTTCCAAGTATGAAATTGCTCTCATCCACCTGGATGTGACATGTCCTCACAGCCAGTTTTTGGGATAGCGCTCTGATGCTTCCGCCGGCTTCCAAGCCCAAAGTATTAGAGCCCGGAAATTCCGAGACCTTCCCTTTGTGTCAGTGGCCTCTGGACCCTGGGTCAGGCAATTCCCTCATCGTCAGGTTCCTTCTGCCACAGGAGAGAGAACTCCCTGTCCAAATTCACAGCTGTCATCATTCTGCCAGCTTCCAAGCTCCAGAATCCAGATCCGATCTAGTGTTATGCAATTGTCACCCTCCGCCCGGTTCCAAGCTCTCAAACCCTGGCCTCAGATATTCCAAGTTCTGCTGGTGGACAACGTTGTCTCGGCAGGGCAACGCTCTTAGCCCACCAAAGCGCTCCCACAAGGGCAAAAGCTCAATAATCCGGATCTAGCCTAGTGCCATGCATGTGTCACCCTTCCGCAAGCTTCCATCTCCAAGCCTTAAGCCCAAGTTCCAGGCCCGAAAATCCCAAAGCCTCAGCCGTCGCTGCAACCTGCCATATTCCCTGGCCTCAGGGCCGGAAATCCCGAGATCTAAATACTACCACCCCCCGAGAACCCATGAACGCTGCTCTAAAATGGAAATTCAAATAACTGGACATAGAGTAAACAGTAGATAGAACAGTACACCAAGCTCACCCCATCCTCTCTGACCTCCCCTGTGCCGCGCGCCTCGCGAGCGAGGCCCTAAACAATCCCTTTGTCCGCCGCCCGTACCCCTGCCAACCGCCTCCCTGCCGCGTTACACCCGCACCACACCCGCCTCGAGTTTACAGCTAGGAGCGGGTCTTGGTGCGCTAGCGAGCTCCCACACCCCAATATCAACATAACCACAGCTCCCCATTCTCTCTACATCCGGACACCATTAATTCAACGCACACACCCTATTGCTGAGCGATATACTTTCTAAACCCTTCTCAATATCAGCTTGATATCGAGACTTTCCACATCACTTTGAGCTCTGGCAGTTCAACTTTCCCAAATCCAACCACATAATACCCAGCACCCCAAACACCACCTAGTCCCGGCGACCATATCAACACCACACCTCGACCTGTTTGTTTGACACAACCAAGCAACATCAGACCGAGTCCATCTTTTCCTCCATCGAATTCGAACAGCAGTCGACTTCATCACCACAAACATCCCAAACAGAGCTATATCAAGATATAGCTATAAAACATACAGCCCCAGTACAACGAAAACAACAAAAAAACATAATTGAAGCTCCTAACGGCCTCAACTTCACCTATAAAGTAAGTACGACCCCAGAATCTACGTTTCCTTTGCTTTGGCGACAAAACGACCACGTCACCAAGTGCGAGTTTGAGCGATAAAAAACGGGAATTTCGAAGTTTCCGGACGACTTCATCATCGGCCACAGCTGCAGTTTCTGCGTACTTTTGGCTCGTACGTCATAGCTGCGCCGCATCCGAGTAGACATCTTGCGCGGCTTCGAGAATCGACGCATTGGCGAGTTGGACGTTGCGGCTTCAAGATGGGTGTCTGCTCGGCGATTTCCGAGAACGTTGGTGCACAAACACCATTATCTGGATCGCCAGACACCCCAAAGCAGCCGCCTGGAGTACGGACACCAAGTGGCAGCCTGTCTACCCCATTACTTCCAAGACATCCGACATTCAGCAGCTAACAGACCCAGAAAACCAGAAAAATCAGTCAAAATGCCATCAAAGCGTCAATCCAGCAAGACCCCTCTCTCCCGCGCCGCAATGGCCAAGCCACGCAGCGGCGGCAAGTTCATCAAGCCTACCAGCGCTCCAGCCGGCAAGACTTACTCTCCAGGCGGCCACAACATGCCCGTTGACACCCCCCCCCCAGTCATGGGTTCCTTCTCAGCCGCACAGCCAAGAAAGACATATGCTCCACAGGGCTACGTTCAGAGTCACGCTTACACCGGCGGCAAGTACGTCGCGGGATACATGCCACAACCAGTCTTTGGTGGGCGTATGGGCGGCGCTATCAAGCAGGTTGAGGATGAGGATGAGGATGATAGCGAAGATATGGGTGATGAGTTGTCGAGCGAGTACGAGAACTTTGATAGGTATGGCCCAGGTGAGCACGAGGAGGAGGAGCGCATCAAGGATGAGGACGAGCAGGATGACTATGCTCTTATCCGCACTGCAGCTGTCGATGAGGCGGCAGACTCTGATTTCGAGCCAGAGGAGGCTGTTGCAGATGCAGGTGAGGATGATGAGGATTACGATGATCGCCGTCCAATACGTCGCGAGGTCAATGCTACCCGTGGCAGCGGCTCCGGAGGCGGCAGACGCGCCCCAGGCCCAGCCAGACTTCAGGGTTTCAAGCCAAAGCAGGCCGGTTTCATGGACAAAGATATGTACCGCAAGACGCCACGCAAGGACTCCAACCGCTTCACGACTACTCAGGCCATGATCGATGCCGACGAGGAGATCCACCCAAAGGTCGCTGCATTCATGGGCAAGAAGATCGTCGGCAAGGGTAATGGCCGCAAGGGCGGACGTCAGCTCATCCGCTGGACCCCAGCTACTGATCAGCTTCTCTTGCTGTGCTTCCACCACGAACTCTGCCTCATCAAGGACGATCTCCCATACGAGGCTATTGCCCAGCGCATGTTCCCAGAGAAATGTGCCACTGGCGGTGCAATCAAGGAGCGCTTTGCCAAGCTGCGTATTGAGGCCTTGAATCGTGGTTCCTGGGTTCCACCAATCCTTGGTAAGACCCCACAGGGCATGCGCCCAAACGTCCGTGGTGTTGTTCGCCAGGCTCCGGGTATCGAAAAAGGTAGGTATATTCTCTGGAAGGAGGATGCCTCCAAGCTCATCGATCCAAAGGACATCAACAAGGGCTACAATGACGCGGTCGGCCGTGGTGACACCTATCCAGGTCGTGTCTGGATCAACCAGGACGCCAGGGATGAGTGGGTTGCCAAGAGGAAGGAGATGGAGTCTGAGGGCATGACTCCATTCAAGGATATCGCAGTTGACCACTACGAGGAGGCATCCGACGACGTCGAGGATGCCGACGATGTCGACGATGAGGCCGAGCGCATCGTCGATGCCCCAGCCCGCTTCTCCACCCCAAAGAAGCGCAAGGCTATGAATGCTGGCGGCTTACAGGCCCCAGTCGGCAAGAGACAGTCGACAGCTAAGGCCCAGTGTCTCGGTAAATCTATCCTCAACAGTAACGATCCTTTCCTTGAGGAGTCTCCAGCCAAGGCCCGTGGTGCCCGTAAGGCTAAGCAGAAGGCTCTCAGGGCCCTCGACTACGGCGCTGGACAGGAGAACGACCTCAGCGTCAACCACATGGCTGATGGCTCGCCTGTGGCTTTCATTCCACCTAAGAAACGCTGCATCGTCATCTTGCGCAATATTCCAAGGCGTTCTCTTGGCTGCTGGCCAGCTGGCTTCAACAACGGCGACACCAACGATCTTTACTACGCCGATGAGGTATGTGCTGCCGCCTTCACAGGCGAGTGTGGCTTCGAGGAGGAGGAGGCATTCGCCACAGAGAGAGCCAAAAAGCACGCCGCGAGAGCCGCTCTTGAGAGCCACCAGGCTATGGTTGAAATCATGGGCGCTGACAGGCCTACTCAGAATATGGCTTATGCAGGATTTAAGGCTCCAGATTCTCCAGTCAATGAGACGGACGATGTTGGCGTCACTCTTGGTGCTCCAGACCGCTTCCAGACCCCAGAGCCACAGGTTACCGATCCGGAGGAGATCCAGCAGCTCGCCGAACTCGCCAGGGACATTATGAACCGTCACATCCCAGACGAGTGCTTGTTGCCACAGGTCTTGGATCAGTTTACAGGAACCACGTGGTCTATTCCAAGGTTGCGCGAGGCTTACCGCGTCAACATGGTCCCAACTTCCGTGGGCATGAAGCCAATTGACGAGGCGCGTTGGTCCATGCTTGCCAAGTTGTTCCGCCGTGCCTACATGGAAGGCCCTTGGTACCAGGAACAGCTTCAGGCACAGCAGCGCCAGCAGCTCATCGACCAAGGCATCGACCCAGACTTGGGCAACCAGGAGCACGGTGCCACGGGCCAGTCAGATAGCCACTCCCAGGAGTCTCTAGAGATGGGTGCATCTGCAGGCAACTTCCAGGGCAGCAATTTCCAGGGCGCCAACAATGAGGACAACAACCCATACCTCTTCGGTGGTGTGAACAGCGAGTTCACGTCCGATGTCAACCAGGCTGCGCACTACGCCTATAACAGCGTCCAGCAGAACCGCGTGGATGCCCGGGGCAACTTCATCGGCAACGGTGATTTCACCATAGGTCAGAACAGCTCTCCAGCCAACGACGCCATCAACACCCCACCAAATCTTATTTACGGTGATGTTCCGATGAACTTGGACAGCATGCTCCACCAGGATATTGGTGTGTTGTACGCACCAATGTCCGGTCACATTCACAACTACGCTGGCCGCATGGATGAGCTTGTCAATTTCGACAACCAGGATGTCCAGGGTGAGGTTGATGATCAGTCAATGACCTTCGAGTATCTGCAACCATCCATGGGTCAGTCTCAGTGGCACGGTGAGAAAGTTGAGGAGTCCTAATCGTTTCATTACGGGGCTTCGGATTCGTTTGGTACTCGTAAGTTCCCTTCTTCTGATAGTGTGGTTAAGTGGTGATAATATGAAGTTAACTTGTGGTCGCAGATAGAGTGTTCACTCTCCACTTGACAGGTTTCTTGATGCGTGCTCGATTGGGCATTGGCATATGCATGCATAGCGGGAGCACAGCATTGTTACTTTCGAATGGCATTTTCTCGAATGGCATTTTCTCATTTCAACAGCGGAGTTCTCGGCGGCGTTCTGAGATGTAACGTCTGGTATCCTCGTCCTCTCTTCTTCTCCAACCGAGGTTGGCGGGCGTTGAGTTCAGGATGACTTTTTTGAGCGCAGTTTTTGACAGGGATTTCCTGAAGGGCAGGATTGGTAAATGGCGGCGATATGGTGTTGCAATGTCTGCGTCTTCGGGCGAAGACGATAAATTCCACATGGGAGAAATCCGGTAGAAGATGTCGCAAGATGGCCTTGTAGTAGCTCGGAGCGCGAATGGATATCTGCAACCAATGTTAGTCTTCAATCGCAACCGTGATGTGTGCGAGAACATTCTCTGTGTAAGTTGTAAACTTTCCTACATTTATCGATTGTCTGCTCCTTTGGTGTTGTTGTATTGAGTCGGCAGGAAGAGGTTGATGGATGGTGGAGCGCATTGAAGATGAAGGATGGTTGCTCTGCAAAGATCTCAGCTCAGATGCGATCATTGTGGGCTCGGCGTTTGCAATTCGTCGAGCCCTAAGCATCTTGCTTAGTCGCTGATAAGAGTCTGATCATCTGCGTTGATGGAATGCATAGAAAAATGGAGGTCGCCGGCGTATGTCTCGTGTCTAGGTCTGAAATGCGATTTGGCTGCGTTTGTGCCGAAATCGAGGTATTTATCGCCCTACTGAGCCAACTCTGTTGATAAATGTATCCTCCACTCATCATCTGTGGGCATGTGTATGAAACTAAATGTCGTCGGCGCCTGTGCTGTATCCAAATCCCAGTTGCGATTTTCGTGAAGTCGTGGCAAATGTTGGAGGTAGTTCTCTAATTCCCCTTGACATAAGACATGCTTATACGGGGCGATTGTGCTCCAATCATGATGAAACGACATGTACATGTTTAATACATGATTGAAAATTTATTACATGGTGGTAAGTTACAGGAGGACAAGAGAAGGGCGACGGGAGAATTGTAGTGGAATCAAGGTTGAAAGTGCATTTGGTGCGAGCCATTGGACTTAGGATTCTCAAAGACCATGGCAAAAAGGCTATGAAGTTCAGCGGCCGTTTATGTTCTCGATGTGTGCTGCCCGCGTTTGCAAGTTGAAAACAAGTGCGAAACCAAGACATGTCGTTGTCCACGGATAAATTGATGCCGCTTCCGTAATGGCAATTAATCGTTATGCTGGAAGCTTAAACAGTCAGCGGCCAGAAGTCGCGGGCATTGAGTGCAATCAACATGGCATTTTTAAACATGGGTTTTGACCTTTGGCAAACAGATACGCCAAGCTCTACAGCATACCTTAGCTCAAAATGTAAAAGGAACATAGTCTAATGGAAGCTGCTGACATTAATCTAGAAAAATTATGTCTCATATCCGTCCTGCTTTCGAGAAGCTATATTACGATGAAGGGCGCTCAATTGGCTGTCGCACTAAATCTGAGCCGGAAACATAAGCTAAGCAAGGAGCCTTGTAGGAGTAAGGGGGCTTCGCCTTCCCAAGAGTTGATGAGTCTTGGGACTGTTTTCCAACACAAGTCTCCAACGAGACCTTTCCACACTTGCCAGCAAAATCAAGCATCGAAACGTACAAGGCAGTTCAAGCTGGAGATGTAGAGTAGAAATTATTGATTTCCAAGTAGTGTTACAAACTTTTGTCTAATATACACCTACCAGGCACAAAAATGCAGCTGATTCCCATCCCTCGCTAATTAGACACGTGATATAGTACAACCTTCATCCTCCCCTTTGTCCTCCTCTGCATCCTTACATCCTTCTTATCAGAGTCTCCTCCGTAAGATCAGGATAAGGTAGTTATATGGCCGTAATAGATGGATAGACGCTTTACATCATTCCACCCATTCCGCCCATACCACCCATACCACCACCACCCATACCGCCCATTGGTGGAGCAGACTTGTCCTCGCCATCAACGATAGCGACCTCAGTCGTACCAAGAAGGGAAGCGACACCGGAGGCGTCAACAAGACCAGTGCGGACGACCTTGAATGGATCAAGGACACCAGCCTCAATCATATCAACATACTCGCCGGTAGCTGAGTCGAAACCCTTGTTGAAGTCACCCTTGAACTCATCCATAAGTTTTCCAACAATAACAGAGCCCTCAAGACCGGCGTTCTCAACGATGATGCGTGCCGGCTTGGTGATGGCGTTCTTAATGATGGAGACGCCGAGCTGCTGGTCGAAGTTGGCAGATTTGACGTTGCCAAGAGCGTTGGCAGCGGCCTTGAGAAGAGCAGTTCCACCACCTGGGAGGATACCGAGCTCAACAGCAGCGCGGGTGGCGTTAAGGGCATCGACGTAACGATCCTTCTTCTCACTGACCTCGACCTCAGAGGAGCCGCCAACCTTGATGACGGCAACACCGCCAGAGAGTTTGGCAAGACGCTCCTGGAGCTTCTCCTTCTCGTAGTCGGTGGTAGTTGGGTCAGCGATGACGCCGCGGATCTGCTCGCAGCGCTGGGAGATGGCGTCCTTGGAGCCCTCGCCGTTGAGGATGATGGTGTCCTCCTTGGTGATGGTGATGGAGCCGGTGGAGCCGAGCATGTCGGCGGTGGCCTTCTCGAGCTTGATATCGAGCTCGTCGGTGAAGACGATGGCATTAGTGAGGATACCGATATCGCCAAGGATAGACTTGCGGTTGTCGCCAAAGCCTGGGGCCTTGACGGCGGCGACCTGGAGCTGGCCACGGAGCTTGTTGAGGATGCAGACTGCGAGAGCCTCACCGTCAATGTCCTCGGCGATAATGACGAGTGGGCGGCGGAGCTGGGTGGAGGCCTCAAGGGCTGGAATGATGTCCTGGACGGCGGAGATCTTCTTCTCGGAGAGGAGGATCAATGGCTTCTCGAACTCGACCTTCTGGGCCTTGGTGTCGGTGATGAAGTATGGGGAGACGAATCCGCGGTCGAAGCGCATGCCCTCAGTGACGGAAAGCTCATCCTCCATGGTCTTGCCCTCCTTAACGGTGATAACACCCTCCTTTCCGACCTTCTCCATGGCGTTGGCGATCAGAGCTCCAATGTGCTTGTCGCCGTTGGCGGAGATGGTGGCGACCTGGGCGATCTCAGAGGATGTGGTGACATCGCGCTTGTTGGCCTGGAGGTACTCGACGACGGCCTCGACGGCAGCCTGGGTTCCGCGGCGGAGATCCATTGGGTTGCATCCTGCTGCGACGTTCTTGACGGTCTCAGAGAAGATGGCACGGGCGAGGACGGTAGCGGACGTGGTTCCGTCACCAGCGGTTTCGTTGGTCTTGGATGCGACGTCCTGGATGAGACGGGCACCGAGGTTCTCGAACTTATCCTGGAGGGTGATGGAGCGGGCGACAGTAACACCATCTGGAGTATATGTCAGTAATTGTGGAGATATGGCAGACCTGGGGTAGAATGCGCACCCTTGGTGATTTTTGGGGAGCCGTAGCTGGACTCAATCAAGACATTGCGTCCCTTTGGTCCGAGGGTGGTGGCAACGGCCTTTGCGAGAGTCTCAACACCGTTCAAGAGAGATGCGCGAGCATCAACACCGAACTTAAGCTCCTATATGATGTCAGTATTCGTGCTCAATTTGTCTGTCGCATTGCTGCCCATTGGAGCTATGCAAAGCTTTCTTTTCCGCCGTCTCTGCTTCCACCAACATACCTTGTGCAATGATCTGAGCTGCTGGGTGCTCTTAACAGATGGAGCGAATCTGGCGCCCTTAAGGACGGACCTCGAAGTCAATGCGCGCTGCATTATGTTGTATGTGTAATGGGTATCGAAGAGAAAGAAACAATGAAGAACTCTCGCTGAGGTATATTAACAACTGAACGCGGTGTATTGGCGGTTCAGAGGATTCGTCTGAATGGAGGAATTATGAAGATGTGGTTATGGGAAATGGAAGAGAAGGATGGAGTTGTCAGTCAATTTAGTTTCGTCGACCGGTTGACGGGCCAAAATCCAAAAAGTTCCAGTCGCTTCTAAGCACCTTGGGCCGAGAACCGCGCTAGACGCGCTTTGGGATAAAGTGGTTCGTGCTCGCCACCTGATCCGGGCCGCGATAATCCGGAAATTTCATCGACGACACTTCTAGAATGACAACACCATCAAGTCTAGATATACATATACCAACCCGCTTTACTGGTATCAAACTGCTTGGTCCCGTTGTGTTTATCGTATGCTCATATTTTTAGTCTACTACTACCGCTCCCCGCTTCAGTTTAAGACACACCAATTGGTTGGTGCTCTGGCATCAGAACCCGCCAGCGACAACATCTCTTGATTCTTGTTCTTCAGTTCCCTCACAAATACCCCAAATCTAGTCTGCTAATCTGTTGATCCACGCTTTCATTTGTTTTGGTTCTCGAGTTATTCAGTTTGCTTCTGCTCCGGTAGCATGCCATTGAGCTATGAGAGCCGCGTTTTGATTGAATTTTCAAATTGCTTATTTGGTGTTAACCTGGTTTCCAGTCCTTTTGTTTTGGACTCCCAGTTTATTGTGGGATGGCGTCGAAAATGGGTGTGGATTGCATCCCTCCGCCCAGCTCCTAGGAATTGAGTATGGTCGCAGTGCGACTTGGATGTTTTCTCATCTCGTGTCTTTTTATCGGGGGCAATGGCATCACAATTATTAATTCATCCGACTCCGTCTAAGACCGATTCTGGTTGGGTTGAAGCTCTTTCTACGAGTACTTTTCCTTGGCGTCAGCAAGTACGCTGTCGTTGCCAACAAGTTATCTTCAACAGAAATTGCTCCCAAGAGGTGGCCGTCAACAAGTTGTATTCATCGGCACTTCTGTTCCCAGTTGGAAGTACGCTCAAGCTACCATTACTGTGCTCGTCGTCAGCCGCATCTCGAGTAAAACACCAGCAATTGATACTCGCCCGCAATCACTTCGTTTCCCAATCCATTCACATCAACTCTCACATCTCAGGTCTATAAAAGGGCCGACTTCGCCTACCACTAGACCCTTTTGAATCATACAACACCCATTCGCACTCTTAGAAATACGCTCAACTTCCGCTCAGACTAGCTTTAAGCTGCGCTCATCGCCAATTGCATCTTGGAGGACAAGACTAGCAATTGAATCACAGCCGATTCACTTCCTCTCTCCACCCGCAGGTCTATAAGAAGACCCTCATCCCCCAGATACAGATGCCCTGGATTATCCAACACTCACTACGAGATCTCGTTAAGTAGAGGTCTTGTTCAATAACAGGCCACATTCACTAGACCCAATTCGAAGATCTTGAGACTTCAAAGCCATTAACATGTCTTCCACAAACTATGATCCACTGAAGTGGCAGATTGAGGCGCTGCCGATTGACGCCAATAAGATCTCAGAGTGGCCATTTTGGGAGTCCAGTATCGGTGACACATACCTTGAGCTGATCAACGACCTGTTCAACGACAAGGAGATTGAGCCATGGCTCTTTGCCAGAATGCAGAAGAGGTTTATGGAGGCGTGGCATAGAGTGTTTTATGAGTGCAAGGACATCACCGCTGAGATCAAGATGAGAGTATGATTCACTTCGCCATTTTCTCTCATGTGAAACTCAAGATACTGAAGTGTAACAGGGCTCACTCCACGAATACCGCCTTGCAGAGGACAAATACGGCTTCCTCTGTCGCGATGTCTCTATCACTTTCCCGGCTGGTACTGATCTGTCCCTGTTGAAGAACCTCAATGGGACCAGGGGTAGAAGAGGGGCGAAGAAGGATAGACCTATCGATCTCACCGCAGATAGTGCACATGATCCAAACGGGAAGAGTAAAGCCAAGGCCAAGGATAAGATGCAGGCAGGCAGAGTAACAAAGGTGAAGAAAAGAAGAGGACCACTTGGACTGGCAGAGAACACATTTCAGAAGCTGAGGAAGGTGGCTAAGAGTGCACCGGCTGTCGAGCTCAATGATGGGCTAAAGATTCCCGCGAAACCTGGGGCAGGTCCAAAGGCGCCCAAGAGGAAAAGAATGGAGCCTCCTACGCTGATGTCGATGGACGGCTCCAAGGACGACTCTGGTAAGCCAGTTGCAAAGCGTCTTAAGCTCACCACTGCACGACCAGTATTGTCTCAGCCAGCTCCTTCAAAGCCTCCGACCACGACAATGCCTACATCGCAGGCGATTTTGACGACGCCAGAGGTGCCTGGACCAGCTGTCGTAAAGCCAACATTACCTGCTCCATCTGCAGTCAAGCCAATAAAGCTCAGGCTCCGCATCCCAGCTCGAGCATCGACGCCATCTGCGTCTTCATCATCGGCAGCTCAAAATGGCCAGTTCATCCTGCCAAAGCCGACTGCTGCTCTCCCCTTTCCACTTCTAACGAGCTCGTTACGTATGCAACCTCTGAGTGTCCAGCCTAGCGTGGAAACATCGTTTCGAACACCAGATCCAGCTCCACAGCCTGCATATCACGCTAGTCAGTGTCAAATGCCGAAACCAAAGCCAAATTTCGCGGCCACAATCCCCACGAGCCAATTACACATGTCAATTCTGCCCACACCATCTCCGACAACGCCACAACCTGCCCACCAGGCCACTCAATTCAGCATGCCCTCATCAGGTCCAATACCACATTCTGCCGGCCGGGCAAGCCCATTCCGCCTGGCAAAACCAACTCCAGCGCTCTCTCCTCCCACGCCGACGAGTCAGTTCCGCATGCCTACAATGGCTCCAACACCGCAACATTTTGAGCAGGCTAGTCGGTTTCTGATGCCGAAGCCAAAGCCAGAGTTTGAGCCCCCGACTCCAACGAGCCAGTTTAGGATGCCAACTCTGCCTACTCCTTCACCCTCTGCAAGCACAAGCACATTCATAATGCCGACTTTACCATTCACTCCAACAACACCGTCTCCACTTCGTCAGACTACAGCTCATCCCCCAACCTCCAGCATACCCTCGCCCTCATCTTCACCCTTCCCACCAATCGACCTCGCCGATCTCCCGTTCCAGCCTCCTGGTGTCCTAAAAACAACATTAAAACGCATCCTTCCCCCTCCGCCACCAAATCACAAACCAGCACCTCAGTTGAACTCTCTCTCACCCTCGCCCGGTCGCCCTAGGCCAGCTGATCCCAATTTCTCCACGAAACCGATTACCTTCGTGGTTCCACGCCTAAGGGTCGTGCTGTTGCAGAGTCCATTCTCGATGCTCCATGAAGCGAGGAAAGGGGAAGCGAAGAGGGAGGTGCTGAGACAGCATAGGGAGTTTGAGCGCCTGATTGAGGTGGAGAGGGGGATTAGGAAGGAGGTTATTAAGCGTGCGTCTCCTGTTAGAGGGAGGGGAAGAGGGAGAGGGGTAAGGGCGAGGGGTGGTAGGGGTGGGAGGGTGTCGAGTCAGGATAGGGCTAGGGAGAGTACGAGTGATGAGGAGTGGGTGTCGGAGAATGAGGATCGGGATGGTAATCTTGTTGGTGGAAGGAGGAAGGAGACATTGGGGATGGAGTGGGATGTTGTGGGGGAGTGGAATCGGAGGGCGGAGGCTGAGGATGGGTAGTTGCTGTTTTGAGTTGGAACATAGTGTGGGGGGTGGCAATGTGAGTCGTTGTATTTCGGACCGCTGAGTGCATGAGACAGCATACTATCTCAATTACACATTGGTAAACTTAACATGATAAGCTGACCGGTTGTCTAAATATCTCAATTTGTATCTCAATTCGCGGATACTTCTATGCTATAGAAATAAGTTGTGATTGAACCCAGTGTGCAGCGGTTATGTAACCGAGTAGTTTTAGAGGATTGAAGGTTAATGGGATAGGTTTGAGCTTGGGGCACGGTTATACCCGGGATAATTACGGTTATAGGTGGCACGGTTACTATGCTAAGTAGCTCCCTCATTTTAGCTCCCACTTAAGCGAGTTATGTAGCTAAGCTGGCTTCTACTACTTTTACATGATATGAACAAAGGAGCTCACGGCTTCGAGTTGCATTATATTTGCTCACAGGCGAGTACTCCCATATAAGCATAGCCCCTGTCTAAGGCCAGAGTCCAGAGCGTTAGGCCTATTTAGGATATTTACTCCATAATTAGGTTTTTTGAAGCCACGCTTTTTAATCGGTTAGCCGGCTGAAATTTCAATTTAGACGTCCTTCGACAAGTCGAGCCTGCGCAATGGGCGCGGAGGAGGTCCGGCAGAACTGCTAATTGGTTAGCAGACGAACCTCTCAATTTAGAAGCCCTTGAGCAAGTTGAGATTGCACAAAGATTGCGGACCAGGCCTGGCAGTGGTGTTAACCGATTAACTGATCAAGTTCTCAATTTGGCAGTTCTTCAACAAGTCGAGATTCCACAATGAGCACACATAAGCCCTGGCAGCATTGCTAACGGATTACCGCATTAATTGGAATATATGATGACGTCTTATAGGTCAAAAGGGCAGCCCTCTCGCTCGTAGAACACAGTCTTGTAGGAAAATTGAGGTCTTGCGAAGAAGACGATGAGCCACTTTTCGTTGCCTTTTCCCTCCAAATTTGGTGCATATAAGATGCGATCTTCTAAATATGGCAATCTTGTATGGTATTCTCCAAGATCTTGCCAAATTGGGACACAGTCTTATACACGTGTACAATATTTTCGAAGCAGTCTACTATTCCGATTAATGCGGTAGCAGACAAAGATTTTAATTTAGTTGTTCTTAAGCATGAAGATGGCGAATTGATTATGATCCAGCGTTTCAAGTCATTCTACGGACTCGAGGATACACAAAGAGACTCTAACTCGGTGGCCAACTGCATATTCGAAGGAAACTGGGGATAGAAGATTATATGCAACGCTGGACTCGATCACTGATGAAGTGTATCTCTAGGACTCGGGCAGAGATAACTGTGCACTGAACCACGATAAGCATGAGCCTAAGCGGAGCACAATCGAAGCATCGAGTCACCGGATTGGTGTTCCATTGGTCACACCATTTTCCTCCTTCCGCCCAGCTACTGCATTCTTCGCTTAGCAGCAGCTTTAGCCTTCTCCTTTTCAGCTTTACCAGTTGATGTCTTTGCATCCAACAAGTAAGCTCTAACTATTGAAAAAACCTCTTTGTACCATCTTCCCCATCCGAATACACCACCACAGACTCCGACGAGTCCTCATACTCTGATTACGCTCAACCACGTTCATAGAATACCAACTATTGTTTTTTGAAGACTTTACGGCGAACATCTTGGGAACTACTGATCAATCTCAATACTATAAGAAGAAAGCTCAGAGATAACAAAATACAAACGAATCACAAGCATTGAGACATTGGTGGCCATGTACATTTTGCATTGCTATAAGCAACTGTGTGACATGGCAGCTCCTGAGGGCGACTGTGTACTTCCGAACCATTTCTACCTAGATAATCCCACTATTTCCAAAAACGCCGAGTCGACCTTTGCAGACCGTTCCTGTAGCCGGCTCCCTGAATGTTGCATCGAATTTAAGCCAATGCTAGCGTAGCAGAAGCCATCACGAATTATAAATGTGTTAATCAGTAAAGATCCCGCACGATCCGCACGATCCCGCAGTGATTATCTCCTCCGCGCCTATTATTCGACGAGTGTACTGGATATCTCTTAGCTCGCGAGCCTGGATCGAGGAAGAAGCGAGAGCATACCATTTAGTACTTCTCGAGAATGTTGGCAGCAGCCTCAGCAATGGCGTGAGTCTCACGCTTAGCCTTTCCGCAAAGGCCGGAAGCATCACAGGCAGCCTCGGCATCGCGTTTGGACTTGCCGCATGGCTGTCCAACGTAGCGGCACCATGGCTCAGCCTCTGGGGTAGCATCACGCTTGACCTTGCCGCATGGCTGGCCGACGTAGCGGCACCACGCTTCGGCCTCAGCCTCGGCGTTTGGTGCGGCGAGAGCTTCGGCAACGGCCTCAGCGGCACGCTTGGCCTTTCCGCAAGGCTGGCCGACGTAGCGGCACCATGCCTCGGCGTCGCGCTTGGCATGCTCGGAGATGTCTTCGAAGGCGACGGCGGAGCGCTTGACCTTGCCACATGGCTGTCCGACGTAGCGGCACCAGGCCTCAGCCTCAGCACCTGCGAGTATGTTAGCATTGATTTTATAGATGTAAGCGATAGAGGTGTTACTTACCAGCAAGTGGAGCTGGCTCTGGGTGAGCATCACGGAGAGCGAGGGTCTTGTAGTAGGCCTCGGCCTCAGCAGCTGGGAGGGCATCGGCGACGGCGTGGGCAAGCGCGTTGGTATCACGCTTAGCCTTGGCGCAAGGTCCTCCCGGAAGGAAGCATGCAGCCTCGGCCTCACGCTTGGACTTGCCACATGGCTGTCCGACGTAGCGGCACCATGGCTCGGCCTCTGGAGTGGCATTGCGCTTGGCCTTGCCGCATGGCTGGCCAACGTAGCGGCACCAAGCCTCAGCCTCAGCATCGGCGTCTGGACCGGCGAGGGCAGCGGCGTAGGCATCAGCAGCGCGCTTGACCTTACCGCACGGCTGGCCGACGTATCTGCACCATGCCTCGACGTCTGGGGTGGCGGCTGAGTTGACACCGTAGGCGAGGACGGCGACGGCGATGGCGGTGGTGAACTGCATGTTAATGGTTGGTTTGGCTAAAGACTCGGAGAGTACTTGAGTATTTATAGGATGAGGTTAATTGAGTGAGAGTGAGAGCGGGGTGAGGAGGAAAGAAAAGAGGCCATGAAGATGCGGGACGAGGTGGTTATATAGCCATCGAGGACAGCTTCCTCCGCCTGAACAAGATAGACTGCGGCCACCTACTGACTGCTCACCCTTGTCGCCTATAACCTACCCGCCCGTGCCTCTGCGGGATGAGGCCCGTGGCGGCGTTCATGACTTTCCACAAAGGAATGCGTCAACACCACGCCAGGATATCGAGGCTAAATTCGTCCACCACGCGGCTCGTACTACCACGAGGCCGCCTCTGGGGAAGAGAAGGCGTTCGTAACAAATATTTCATGCTGTTTTCGTTGTGGTTGAGGTCCAAAAAATGACATGTATCTTTGTCGTTCTGAGTTTCGATGCAAATGGGTTTAATAGGAGCCGTATCCGACTCTGTCATCGGCCAATTCCAGGTACATCTGAACGCCTGGTCTATATCGTCTGAACGCCATGGAGGTGTCAAATGAGTTCTAACGGGCTAGATTGCATTAGCTCTTGGTGTTTTATCTCGATCGACTGCTTTCCGACATGATATCCTTTCCCAGGGTTGCCCGAATCAACCTTATGTCCTGACGTCCTCGGTTTTCAATTGAACTGTTGAGTATCGACCCGGTCCCGACAGTCTGTGCTACACGCTCGAGTCTCTGGCGTTGAAAAAATCCCAGGGAAGTTGTTCAGCCTCATCACATTCCTTAACTTGATGCGGCCGTGTCTGACCCCGGCGTGTTTCTCAAAATAGAATGCCAAGACCTGCCGCCCCCCGTGATCGTGAACAACTTTAATGTGCTTGATCAACAAATGACTTGTTCTCAGTGAGTGATAGTGATGGTTAGATGATCGTAATCTCTTTATTTTGGTTTCCCAGGGGCGAGTCCACGCCACGTTGAGGTTCAGCTTGAATGTGGTCGTTCATTGCCTGAGTTCAAGTTTCTCGACGACAGCAACATTGCTACTTTGCCGCCCCATTAATGCGATGTACATTACGAGCAAACCAGGTTCCCGACACACTTCAACGCCACGATGTGGGGTAGCTCGCCGGTGAGATGTCAGACCTGAAACCCAAGACATCATTGTAATTGACGATCGTGCAACCTAGAAAGCAACCTCGATCCTGCTTTTGGCGCTTCTAGCATGGAATTAGCCTGAGAGCTGCTAGATGCGGCCCGCTCTCTTCCCAGAGTTATTAGATTGGCGCACAGTAGAGGCAAGCGGTGGACCGACAATGGTGTTCTGAATAGAAAACGGATCGGTGGATGATGGCTGCATGGTAGTACAAAGGCCCAAGCTGGAGTGGAGGTTGTGGCGATAACGTGTTGGGGAGATAAGGATTTCTTTGAGACTTGATCGACGATAACCCAAGTTATCCCACAGATGGAGCTCCCTTGTGCTATCGTCTTCGCCATCGGCTCTGACAGAGCTCTTCGTGCTATCGCCTTTCTCCTCTTCGATGTTTAAGGATTGACAATGTCGGTTCCTTAGAGGCTTTTTTCACCGGTGTCCCCCAGCTATCAACTCGCTCCACCAACTGAGCTCTCGTCCTCATCGTCCGCTCGCTGGAGAGCCCTCTTTATTAACAACTCTTCTTGGAGACGACTAACGCCATCACGTCTCTCCCGTGGCTCCAACCAACACTCCGCATCCCTCAAGTCGTTCTCGCACCTGCTCGGTGGACAGCTCGCCGTGATGCCAGTCTCTGGGTCTTGACATCTTCGTGCCGGCAGTATCAGACTCCATAAGTTCCACCTACCGAATTTTTCCGCCACCTATCCCTCTTTCCTAAGCCGAGATGGCTTGGTCATCATGGACAGCCATCGTCGCGATCTCAAAACGTCTATCGAGCCGACCTCTCGAGTCAGCGACTCAGGTAAAACATCTCTGGAGCTCCAGCCGTGGGGCAGTCCATTTCCAAGTCGGCGGTTTGAACCACTCTCCAAGCCAGCTCCGCAACGGCTCGTCAAGATTCAGTCGGTGAGCATGACGGATCGGTATGTCCTGCGTTGTTGATGGGACTTCGCCAGCAGTCTCGATGGTAGGACGGCGACGTCGATAGAGCTTTCAAACCACAAAGCCACTCCACTCCGGCGCCATTAATTGAAGCCACATCGATAAGACCTCAACCTTTTCGGCATAGCTGTAAAGAACTTCGTCGTCAGCGCGAGCCACTGCGAGAGGATGCGGAGTTCGGAGTCAGTAGAGTTCAGGTAGCACATCGCTGTCTACGGCTGCGTTGCCCAGGTCATGGCAGCCAGGTGATTCCAGTTGAGGAGAGTTCAACATAAGGTCAGTAATATAAAGCTCTCCATACGTGCTTACAGACTTCGTGGTGTTGTCAAGCCGTTGGAGGACTGGTGGAGCCGGGAACGGACACTATGATCTTGGCACAAATCGATTAGCGCGATAAGCGCCAACATCAAACGTCCTTCTGTTACGTTCTCCGTCACAAACACCTCACAAAGACCACAAACAACATAATCACTATTTTCAACGAATTTGATTCTTTTAATGTACTCATTATTTATGCTATCATAAATGGCCATACTATTCCGGCAGTATAATATGACCCTCAAAATGCCCAAGCTCCGGGCCCAAGATGTAAACGCAAGTGTGTCGTGATAAAGATATTGTAACGCCATGGATGCGTGGTGATGGTCCGCATTTGCCCGAAAGATTGGGAGTGATCTGGTCGTAGTAGAGGAGCGAGTAGCCGACGGATAGAATGACGAAGTTTGAGCCTGCGCAGACACAAATTAGCAATCGTCCATCACAAGCTCCCGCACTATGATAACTTACCAGATCTTCTCGCAAATCAGCCACCTCTCGCCGCTAGCAAGTAGTCACGAATTTAGCTGTATTGGCGACCACTCTGACGAGCCCACATCGGCACCGCCTCGGTCTGCTCACTCTCATCGGCATCCGCGAAAATGTCCTCATACTTATCGAAGTCCCCGTCATCACCAGCCTCGGCCTGGATCTGCTCCTGCAACTCCCTATCACGCCGGAGACGACGGAACTCTTCAAGCGTGCCCTCAGACATTCTGTCCTCATCATCCTCACCAGAATCAAGAAGGTTGCCTATAAACACATTCTCCTCGATCTCGACCTCGTCCTGCTCGTCCTCCTCATTCTTGACGTTGTCCAGCTCAGAAATGTCCTCCTCATCATCCTCATCCGGCATGAACTTGGTCTTTAGCTCAACAGCAGCGACATTCTCTAGCGGACGACCACGGCCGCGATCTATGCCAGTTGCGCGTGGCTTGGCTGGAGCACAGGGTTTAGCAGGCGATGCACGAGACTTGGAGACACGACCCGTAGATGGACCACGGGAGTTATTGGTGTTGCTGGCTTTGCCTTGGCCGGTGCTCCAGCCGAGCTTGGTCTTTATCTGGCCGAAGCGCACAGTGGCGACGGAGCCGTTCTTGAGGCCCATGACCTGGGCGACGCCGTCCCAGTCGACCTGTGTGTTGTTAGCTGCTCCGCGGAGAAAGTGTAGTGCTGATGAGTATGTGGCTTTGCAAGTGCCCGATTGCTGCAAAGATGATGCTGTGTGCCAGATCAGATTGTGGTGACGACTTACCCTCAGCGGGCTCTTGTTGTTCTCCATGACTGCGAACATGAAGGCGGCTTCCTTTACCGATGGGGTCCTGTTGACCGATGGAGGAGACATGGTGATGTCGTGAGCTGTCAATGTATAGTTTGCTTGTTCTATATTGTTGTTTCAGATGGTGTTCAGGTTTGTTGTCGACGATGGACGAGTAGATGTGTCCACGAAAGCCCAAGCAAGTCCCTTGTGGTTGAGCGATGTTGTGGTCACTGATGGATGTTTGTAAGTGGTTAAGGGTTGAGGGTTGACGAAATGCTTTTATGTCTGCAGAGTGGCTCTGTTGGCAGCTAAGGCCTTTGAAGCTTCAGTGACGTCGAGCCGGGTAGCAGTGTCGAGGTTGAGCAAGAAAAAAAGGTGTTTGCGTATCAATGTCAAGTAGATGTCCTAGAAGCAAGGCTGGCCGTTCTCATTGATTGTGTGTCTGCCGGAGCATATGGCGTCTAAATATCCGCTCTTATCACCACGGCCGCAGTCTCGCTACACGGTTTTTGCATCACCGCACGTTAATATTTTCATGAGCATTTCGATTTGTGGTGCCACTTGCCGGCCCCCCCCCCCCCCCCTGGGGCA
>RCNJ01000080.1_pt1 | contig 84013 bp, 80 predicted proteins | sample 2041171 | NCBI WGS metagenome assembly RCNJ01 (sample SAMN09708213, study PRJNA481090) | feces metagenome | biome: feces | host: Pygoscelis adeliae | place: Antarctica: Rookery Lake | collected 2010-03-01 | reverse complement strand
AGTTTTTCTAGCATAAAAGGCCGGATGGTGTAGTTGGTTATCACGTATCCTTAACACGGATAAGGTCCTGGGATCGAACCCCAGTCTGGTCATTTATTTTGCAATTTTACCAGTTGACCGGTTGGTCACCTTCTCCCTCATTACCTGCAAGCGCCCAAGCATAAACCATCAGCGTCCTCTTGCTATTGCCACCCCAACCCCCCTTCCAGCTTCGCGGCCCCATTCCTCGTAGTGCGTCTACACAACCTTAAGTGGCTCACTCCCCTCCTCAACAACAACAATTCTCATCCCAGGCCTCACAACCCCACCCCTCTCAACCGTCGCCATGATCCCAGCCTTCCTCTTCGTGACCCTCCACCCATCTTTCTCCATGCATTGGGCTTGTAGGCCTTTGCCATGTTTCTCGATCCTGTTGCTGTTAACCAAATCACACTCAAAATCTCGCAAGTGGAAAATGGAAAATGGTGGATAGTGGATGGGAAGTGGGAGGGGGCTTACAAGCTACACGGATTCCTCAACCCCTGGATACGTATCCTCGCCCACTCTTTTTTGTCTACTTCTCCCTCTCCATCTCTACCCCCTTCGATCTGGGTGTCAGGGTCGACGAACTCCAGTACTGTGTCTTTCGTTAAGTCCAAGATTTCGATTCCCTGGGTAGTGATGTTCTCCCCCATCTCACCCGGCACCACCCTACCACCCCCCTCCTGGGGGTCCTTCACCAAACTCTCCAAAAACTCACTACTCATGAGATGTACTTGTCGTAAATTCTCCTGTTCTGGCTTCCGCGCCATGGCGTAGAGATGTTGGGTGGTAGTGCCCATGTGCGCATCTCCTTCGATCCCGAGACCTGTGAGCAGACGGATTGAGGTTTGAGGGAACTTTGAGAAGGTGTGTGTAGGACTTATTGAGACCGATAAGGCGATGGGCTGAGAGGTGGAGGAATGGGGAGTGGTGACGGAGGTGGAAAGGTCTGTTTCCGTTGCGTAGCAGACTGGTGAGGTGAAGGACATAGTTACGCCGAGATTAAAAATTGTAGTGATGAATGGGATATTCGGTCTATTGAAGCCGGTGGTTTGATCTGAGCTGGGTCAGTGATGACGAGGAGTAAGCCTCGCCAGCTGTGAGAATCGTTAACCAGTCGAGTTGACTCACGAATCACATGCAACTGTGCAAGGAGAAGAGTAAAACCAATACTTACATGAAGGCCAGAAGTGTGGCACAGAGGCAAAATCTAACGGAATCTCTGCGGGATACAAGTGAGCAGATAAATATTTAGGAAGCTTGAGATTGAGCGACGCTGACGTGCTGTCAAGCCTTGCAGAAGGCATGGAGGGGTAGTCGCCATACTCGAAACGGCCTAGTGCACGGCAAGACCGCCCGCATCACTCTTGCTGCCTAAAAGAGAACTGACGGTATATTAAATCTGAGGACAATTGTGCACAACCACTCGGGGTACGAAGACACCATTTCTATTTGAAATACACAAGGAGAGTTTATATATTCTATCTGAGGTATGAAACTAACGCTCGCCTGCTATCCAGATACGATTTTCGCTCCAATGCGCTTCATGCATCATCAGTCATAATCCATCGGAATCTATCGCTATACCCCATGCTCGATGCCACGCAAGCTGATGCTAATCGAAAGTGCCTAACCAGTTTGTCCTCATTTCCAAAGGCATGACAGCTTCCAACCTGGCAACGCCATGCTAAATCCTCGAATCGACTTTGTTGCTTGGTCTCTTGTTGCTTGATCTCGTATTGCTTGTTTCCTTACCGCTCACCGGCCTCTTAGTACTCAGCCGTCGGGGAATATGCAAACCGCCCAATATCATTTGCATCGTCCTCGCCACGCCCCCACTACCTAATCACACACCATCCCTCCTCGCCTGTCTCAATCTCGGATTAAACGCCTCGGGTCTAAACATGAACTCACGACTCACATCCATGCTGCGACTCGTCGTCCTTCCGCCCGGTGTTCTCGGATTAGGCACATTAACACCACCCGTCCTAGTTACAGTGCGGTCCACATCCACGTCTTCATCACTGCTGTGCTCTGTATCCTCCGAATCGACGGGATCATCGTGCTCTGCCAGTCGTGCAAAGTAGCCGGCTAAGCCATCAACTGATGGTGTACCAATGACATGATCGTACATTGGCGGTGGAGTCTCCAATGGTGGTGGTGGATCGTCGGCACTGAATGCCGGAGGATTATAAGAGGGCACACGTAGGAGATGAATAGGTCTCATGCCCGCGGTATCAGGCAGAAGAGCACCATCACTTCTTCTCTGTGTGCTCGCGACATGTGCAACTGGCGGAGTTGCTAAGCGAGGAACTTGTGGCGCTGCAAAACGCTCTGGGACGGCAGAACCGTCAGCTCCCCTTGTAGCATCACCAGTCCCAAACGACTCAACACTGCCGGTTGAGGAGACAGGCGTCGAGCTTGCATCTAGGCATCCGCATGTGATCCGTCGAGCATGGTGCGAGGGTGCATTATACTCTGGTAGTGAGGTGTGTTCGCGCGTCGCGAGGCAGGAGAGAATGTGAAACGGCGAATCGATCGAGATCTCGAAGTGGCGACGTCTACCACTTTCCGGGTGCTCGGCGTCAAGTCGGGAGAGACGCATCACAATCTTCCATATGTTAGCTACAGTTCCAGCCAAAAACCAGTTTATTTCACATACCTTGATCCAGTGATGAACCTGTATGTTTTTGTGAGATGTATCCGGATGCAACATCTTCGTCTTATCCTTGCGCATCTCCTCACACGTCGGCAGCTGAACATCCATTTCTATCTCCGTCTGTCCAACTAAATGATCGAGGCCCAGGTCGATATCGCCAAGCAGGTTCTCCGTAGGATTCGGTAGAGGCTCTGGCTCTCCGCCCTCAAACCTCGCTCTTGTGGCCCGCAAAACTCTGGCAGCCTCACGAGCTTCCTCCCTTTCCTGCCGGCTGAATTCACCACCGTGGCTGAAATGCACTCTAGACCCCCTATATGCGGTATTGAGTTCATGTCCGGCATTCTTTTCGAGCAATAGAATCCTCCTCTGGGCATCCTTTCTCGTCACCTTCTTGTCCTTGCAATAGTAGTCGACGTTTTCGGTGACATAAACCTTGATTCTATGGCATTGCACCTTCGCTAGTGGCGTCAGTTTGAAGGCAATCGGTATCTTTCCGCCGATAGGAAATGCCTTTCCGGAGATGATAATATCGTAGTGTAGTTGGTCTTCCCATCTCCGTTGGATGGCGATTGGCTCGACCTGCTCTAATGAATTTTGATCAGGTGCCCTGATGACCAGGATTTCTTGAATGCCGTGCAAATTTGGCTTGAAGGTGCCAGCGCGCTCGATGACAGCATCCAACATCCATTTTACGTTGCCCATCGGCAAATCCATCGTTTCCGGACAAGTGTGATCGAGCGTGATTTCAAAGTTATACTCGTAAACTCCGGGGTGAAATATTTTGTAGCCTTTTTGCTGCACGGTAGTTGCTGGTGATTCCGACTTGCTGAAGCTTCGTGATTGTACATGCTGCATGGACAATCTCCTCTGATCCAAGGCATCGAAAGGGCCTGCTCGCTTCCGAGGTGTTTGGTTCCTCGATAGCTCAATATTCTGGAGACTTGTTGACGAGGACGACGCCTGCTTATTTTTGAGCACATAATTGCACTGGGCTCCGTAACCAACATCGGCACTAGAGTACAGTGCATTGTAGAAAGGTAACACTTGGTATCTGATCTTTTCTTCTTCGTAAAACTGAGTCTTGTCTGGTGGTATGCCTACCAACCGGTTAGAAGCCAATCTTTCAAATGTGAAATGATGCCGACAAACCTTCTGGCCACTCGGTCCTTGCTTTTCCGTAAAACCTTAACGTTACCGCTTTTATTTTGGCGCTCTTGTGAACATTCAGGATCATCTTTCCACGAATTATTGCAGCTGCATTTTCCGAAGCATTGCCTCTGTTGTCATGATCGAAACCTGACAGGTATACATTTGGCTCCGCGAGTTCGATTGAGCATGATATGCCATTTCCACGCATGAGAGATTTCTCCTCCTTCACCGGGCGCGCTTGAACGCTGATGTTGCTTTTGGCAGGCCCAGAAGTGATTGAGGAGGAACGCGGAGAGCCCGTAATTCTTCCTATATTCATTCTCATTGGCAGCGAGTGAAAGCTTGAGCCGACTAAAGATGCTGCCATTGTGTATGGTGGGGGTTCGTCAACGTTCACTGAACTCGAGTATGTTTCCTCCGACAACGCTTCTGAGTCGTCGTCTTGCGCTGGGTGTTCGACGTCGAGATTCGCGTCTGAATCTGAGGTATTTGGCGTACCCGGGTAACTACCTATGTAAGTATTAAACCACTCGCGGACTAAATGTTCGCAGCGGTTCCCAAAAGCCTCAAGCGTGCCGAATCTTCCTTGTTGCTCTTCTTGTGGTAGATCCAGTAGTTCTCTTAGCTTTATTGGCAATGGCCAGGGTCTATGTTTGTGGCGTACTGGAGGAAGAGGCGCCTCGTCGTCGTCGAAATAGGAGTCCAAGGAATTCCCTCGGTAGAGCTCGTGATTCCAATGTTGGATTGTGCAGATGCAGTATTCCCCAAAATCCGCAAGACTGTCGAATCTCTCTTCTAATTCTTCTTGTGAAAGATCCAAGACTTCTCTAATATCTACTGGTAGCGTCCACGATGTATGCGGTGGTGGATATGTAAGTGCTGTGGTGCATTCAACGCACAATGATGCTGTCAAATCCAAACGGCAGCGACAACGTGTTACTAGAGCGAGCGGGGATAGACGAGTATTATTGTCGCTGTCCTGAGACACGCGCGCCGATCGGATATTGCGGGTACGACTGGGCCGGCGCTGTTGATAGTTCGCAGCCGCGGAGGTAGATCCAGTCGGGGGTGTGGAACCAGTTGGGGATGATCCAGCTTTACTACGAGAAATATGCTCGTGCTGCGCGCTAAGGTGTATAGAGTCTCTGTCCTCCGAGATATGGTTAGCCATTATACTGGTTGATGCTCGCGCATAGTACTACTATAGTGAACGTTGTCCTCAATTGAAGAAACCAGTTGGCACAAAACCGCCAGATGTCTTCAGGCACCAACCGCCTTCAATGAGGTAGCTCCGTCAACGGACAGTCGTTATGGCCCGACTCGTCCATAATGTCTGGTACGGAAAGCACGACTGAACATAGTCCTCCATACGTAAACGCCGGGCTGGAGGCGCAAGCCGAACCGCTATAGGCGCGCAAGGAGAGTAAATCATACTTACAGCAATTCGTGTTTCGTGCACTTTGCAAGTTTAGCCAAAAGAGCGGCTAATTTTGGAGGATGTAATGGTTTGCTTTAGTTGGGTATGTATTTTGACGGCGGCCGTGTGGTATCTACGAAACGCGCAAGTCTCTTCAAGGGCGATCTGGTGTGGTTCTGGGTCAATCAGTTTTCATGGTCTAAGGATCATGATCTCACTGTCCTCGCCAACGTTTTGATGACATCCGTCTCATCCAGTCTCACCCCGCTATTTGGCATCCAAGGCCGCCAAGTCGCTACAGGGCTGGCCAATGGCGGTACTCGGGATTCTGGTTAGATGTTTCCCTCGGCCCTGAAAGTGGGACAGGCAGAGGGCTCGGTGCTCAATGGCTCGTACTAAGGCCAGAGGAAGAGGTTATTGGCGGAGGTGCGGAGGTGCGGAGGACATCGGAGTTATATGCTGCATCAGGCGAAGCCAGGCCAGGGCTTTTCGTCGCCTCCATTATATAAGCTTTATCAATCTTTTAATCTCTTCATTTCGTAGTGATTTCAGACTCAAATTTTGCCCCTGAACCCTGTATCTGACAAATCTCGGCATTTTAATACCGATTGACTTGCCACATAGGTAATCTGTGTGCTTGCGATTCCCGAGCACATCCCCAGCGGTCTGTGCCATCCCACATGATAACAACCACGCGCTCCTCTCAATAACCTGATGGAAGATGCTCTCTAGCAAGAGTTATTTGGCTTTGGTATGGTGGCCGTGTGGCCTGTCCGGCCACTTGTGCTGCACCACATTGTCTTGGTGTCTCTCACCGAATGGAAATGGTTCGCCTTCACTGATCTCAAGTGTTGGTTCTCAAGGCGCCAAGGTCGGCCTGACGTCATGAGGGTTCCAAGGGCTTTTTCATTCAATCCCACAGCGGCCCCACCGATCCGCTTTGTCGTGCTTAGTGTCCCGTGCCGCATTTTTGATTTAATGGCTTCTCTTTATTTCCACGTGATAGCGTGGCTCGAACGCGCTTTGGACATGGGTGTGCTGGACTTCGTCTCAATCGCGAGGCTGAAGTACTTGGGGTCGTAACCAAATAGTGTGCGAATTTATGTCCAGCTGCTTGTTATTAATCACTCCCATTACTTCTTGCGAAGGATTCAACCATGGCACCCATGGAACCCATGACTCCTCCTAGTCCCCCAAGACATGTTATCGACGCCTCTGCTCCGCTAAGCGGTGTTGTGTTGTGCTGTACTTCGATCGGCCCAGACATGCGTGTAAGTATTGTTTACCGTAACTTTCAATCTTCGCCTGAAGCTCCACCAGCTAATTCTCAGGGCGCAGACAGCTCTAGCTAAACATGCCGAGGAGATGGGGGCACAGCATCGTTACGACCTAACATCGGAAGTAACCCATCTTATCTGCGGCGCCTATGACACTCCCAAATACCACTATGTAGCCAAAGAACGAGCAGACGTCAAAATATTAACGCCAGAATGGATTGAAGCTGTGCGTCAGCTGTGGATACATGACCAGGCGATTGACCTCGAAGAGTTGGAACGAGGACACACCCTACCCACTTTTGCAACCTTGAGGATATGTATGACAGGATTCGAGGACCGTAAGTACCTGAGCCATGTACATTCAGAGATTATACTAAGAATCTGTTCTTGAAGCCGAACGCACAAACATAATAGACGCCGTGAGACAGAGCGGCGGCGAATACTCGGGAGACTTGACGAAAAGCATTACGCACTTGATAGCCAGCGGGCCCACCGGAAACAAATACAAATTCGCCAAGCAATGGAATCTAAAACTCGTGTCCCAGGAGTGGTTGATTGACAGCGTGGAAAGAGGGATGATATTGAACGAGGAACTATACCACCCCGAGATGGCAGCCGAAGAACGAGGGAAGGGAGCATGGGTCAGAAAGAGAATAACCACACCGTCGAAACGAGAACGAGAAGAATCAATGGGAGATGTTGGTGCGAGGAAGATGCGCAGGACACTGAGCACGAAGTTGCAGAGCCAGAATGAGGCTGTTTGGGGAGACATTCTGGGAAGCGCTAACAATGGCCAAACGGTTGTCGGACGGAAAAGAAGCATCACGGACACCAATGCGGACTCGTCACTTCATACCATGTCCGCGCGGACGGATTCTAGTGCCACTATAGGAGCACACCATATTGAGACGAACAAGCAAGGCACTTTCAACGGTTGTCGATTCTATATCCATGGCTTTGGGCGCAAGCTGGCAGAGACCATGAGGAAGCACCTCGTGTCCCATGATGCAGATGTTGTGGCTACCATGGATCTTGTGGAGATGCCGCATTCCGGAAGGAGCTATATTGTGGTACCACACCAGACAAAGGCCGAGGACTTGCCCGCTTGCGTCCCTCCAGCTGTTTCGGTCGTGACGGAATGGTGGGTAGAACGCTGTCTTGAGGCAAAGACATGCTTGGACCCATCGGCCGCCAAGTTCGACTTGCCATTTCCTCATCCTCGGATCGAAAATTTCGAGAATATCGTAGTCTCTTCCACGGGCTTTGGCGGCTACCAGCTACTCCACCTCTCCAGAGTGGTCGATCTGATGGGTGGTAAGTACGACGAGTATTTCACACGAAACTCATCTGTCTTGATCTGCAATATGCAGAGGCAGGTCAGGGTCGAAAAGCTGGAGATCACGAAAGAGTGGCAGATTCCTGCTGTCACGATTGACTGGTTACTGGAATCGATACGCACAAGCACAAAGCAACCGTATAAACTGTATTTCATACGGCAGAAGAGAAGTGCGTCGGGATCGATTGCACAGAAGATGCCGCCTCCGGAGGCGATACGGGAGAGTTTTGATGGTATTGATAAGTCTACGACCGAGTTCTCGCCTTTGCCGGCGTCAGTCGCAAAACCGCAGGTATCTGAAGCCAAGAAAACAGCACAGCCAGCTGCGACGGACACGACCGCCGTCGACGACGACGACGATGATGTAGAGACCTTGGACGAGTTATTCAAGAAGAACAGAGTAGCATCCGCAAAGGCACGTTCAGCTCAGGAAACAACTGCGAGCACCACAGCGCCTGCAAATGCAGAAGAAGCGCCTCCACCAATGGAGGAGGACGACGGCTTCGCACCACCGCCAGAAGACGAACCGTTCCTAGAGCCAACCGAATCCGAACAATCAGCCTCTGGCCCGCCAGCACCAGCAGCCGTATCACCGACAACCACTAAAACATCACCAATGAAGCTCACTTCACCTACCAGCCGCCGCACAGTCACCTCACCCGCCAAACCATTACAATCTCCAGCCAGACCCTCACCACGCAAACCCTCGTTCCCCTCTGTCCCATCTCTTGACACCCAAGAAATACGCCAAACCATCACCTCCCTCCTCACTCGCGGAAAATCAAAACAAATCGATCCTGAGCCGCCTCGGTCAAGAAGGATACTGGGGAGGGCACAGAGTAATATCTCGACCCTCTCATCCGCCGAGGATGGTGGGCGAGCTAGGACGCCCGTAGACAAACGCCCTTTCACCGGCAATGGTAGTGCTGTGAGATCAGGGAGTCTTTTAAGTAAAGCAGACTCCACAGGTTCTATAGTTGAGCAGTTGTTTGCGCAAGAAGGTGAGGATGAAGGGGAAGGGGAAGAAAGCCAGCCGACGCAAACACAGAAAGTGGTTTATCATGATGAGGAGGCGGAGAGGGAACGGGAGGAGGTTGTTGCGAGAGTGTCGGGGAGGAAGGTTGTGACGCCGCAGATGGAGAGGAAGAGGGTTGTTACTATGGGGAGTGTGACTAGGGAGAGGAGGACGAGGAGGAATGGTGAAGGGCTGGAGTAGCGTGGGTATTTGGGGTCATTTTGGAGTCGTGCCAAACCTAGGAATACATCTTATCACCATACTGCTCAATCCACTCCTTCTCGTCTGTGCGGCCTCCAATACTCCCAAAATCAGCCTCCGTCTCCGTCTCCGCCGTTGCAACACGTTGACCGGCCTCCTTAAGATCCTCTCCACCATTTCCATCCTCATTACCAACTGGTTGCTCGCCCTTGGCCGCTGCAACGGCTACCGGTTGACCGACAAACTTGGAAATTAAAATCCTCACGTCCTCACAATCGGCATAAATCCCGATCTCATCTGAATGCGCGCCCATCGACCACTTAACCATGAGTGACTTTTGCGTGACAGACTTTATCATCGCACTTACCTTGGGATTTTGAATCTGACACCAATTAATTAGCACTCATAAAATAAATTCAACTAACCGGTTAGTAGAACTTACGGGGAACAAGTTCCATGAAACCGTGGCCGGTCTCGGTCAAAAAGGATAAGATCTTCAGGTGGGCAGAGCGCCGTGGTGGTGGTGCACATCCATGGCGATGTGCATGTGCAAGGGAGCTTGATGCAGATGCTGACGATGATGCCATCTGCTAGCTTGTTGTCGAAAGCGCGGTATGCGTGGTCGCAGAGGTTGAAACCGGCGTCGTTGTGGGTAAAGACAGGGATTGTGCGAGCAGAGCTGGATTCATCGCAACCGGTTGGCAAAGGCGAGTTTGGCTGAGGAACGGCTGCTTTTCATCTTCGTGAAAGCCAGAGATCGAGGAGGAAGTCGAAAGACTCCGAACGTCGAGTGTAGGAGATGGAGTCCGTATCGGAACATATAGAAGCAGTGCTCCGGGCCAGCACCATGACTTCCCATTGCGTCCTCGTAGTTACATGGCGACATGCAACTCTCGTGTTACAAGCAAGATTACTATAAATGCAAAGCCAAGAAGCTGACATCTTGACCAAAGCTCACTAGTCCAAAGAACGTGTCATAGAACACCATCACAGCTACAAATCTCAAACTCGTCAAACTTGCATTAAAGACTTCGGGAATCTATTCATACACGCTACGCAGTCCTATACCGGGCAGCTGATATTGCCCATCCGCCTATTTATTCCTTCATATACATTTTTGATACACAAGAACCGTGTTCGGCCAATCTACCATGCAGTCCTGTCCATGCCACGCAATTCTTCATTTCATATGTCGTTGGCTCCTCTTCTCTACGTTGAGGTGATTTACCCCCGATTCCTGAGAGGTGCTTTACAAGGCTGGCTTGGCCTGGTCAAGCTGAGCGTTCAGCTGCTCAGCGGTGCTCTGTGGCTGAGCCAAAAGCTACGTCATTGTCAGTATACAGTCCTGCAACCTTACAACAAGCTGCGCCTTGGGATTTCATACCTCAGACCCCAGCTCTCTAGCCCTCATCTCCGTCTCCATATCCACAACCTGCTGCTCCTCCGCAAACGCCAACGCCCACGGGACACCCAACATCAGCGCGCTCGTGCTGACAACGAAGAGTGCCTTGCCGCCAAAACCAAGTGTGCTGCCGATGGCGCTTGTGGTGGTGTTGACGATGTTGGACACCATGGTGCGGGTGGACGGTGGGATGATGTCGCGGAGGGCGAGGAGGCGGTCGGTGAGCGTCTCGTCCAGGGAGGGGAGGACGCCCTCGTCGTCGGAGGAGATCTCGGAGTCTAGGTTTGAGTTAGTGCCTGTTCAAGCAGATGCGCATTGGGTCAGGGTTGGTTGGCTTACCAGTGTCGGTGTAGTAGTCCTCGTCGTCCGCGAGTCCGGCGGCGTTCTTGGTCTCGAAGGACTCATCCTCGACCTCGACTAATTCGACCATTTTGATAGATGTGGTGAGTGGTAAAAGGGTGGTGGTGGTAGGTAGAGATGGTTGCGAGAGAAGCGGTTGTGAGTGGGTTTACTGCTTGATGTTGACGTCGCGCTGGTGAGGCTCGAATAGTTTTGGTATTCCTGCGGCTATCGTGGTTATCGGAAGACGTATGTCACGTGAGGGGTCCAACCACCATGTTGGCGTTAATGGTATTACTGGGCAGACGAAGAAAGCTTAAAATGATTATGTAAGCAGAAACTGTGAGGCGAACGTGCGTTTGGCGAGCGGCCGCGTTTCCCACAGCGACCTGGCGTGTCAGACGCTTGATTCCCCGCAGCCGCCCTCGTCCTCGATCCAGGGACGGAACTCGACGACGGCAACTTTGAAAAAGCTGAGACAGCTTTGTCATCTCGAGGTCTTTCAGAAGACACAAGACACCAGGAGAAACCATAATCAACGCAAGGTATTTAACAGGAACGGAATATTTGGATCTGGTGAGAACGTTGCCCTGATCTGTGTCTCACATTCTAAAAGGGGCCACACCTGCAGCACACATCCATCGCTTGGAAATACGAGTACCCAAGGGACTGTCACGCCAAGCCTGAGAAGAGCTTCCAATCTGCGTAGCTGTCTTGAGCTTCAGATGAGTTTTGGCTATTTATCGGCCTCAGTTGCAAGTGGTTCTCCACTATGAAATGACTTGAAGCTTATTTGAGTAATCTTCATAGAAGACGACAATTCTGGCAAACTTCCAGAAGCAATTAGTGACCCCACTTACATCTCATCTTTCGCACGAGACACAATTTATGTAAATGCCTAAGGGCAGCGTGCCTGCTCCCCCTGTCTCATTCAGGAACACGGCCTCGACGGTGCAGAACCAACATTCTTTTGCGAAGAGGCACAACCGGTTAACACTCCTTAAAACAACGCTCACAATATCCTTCTTGCCGATTCTTATATCTGCAATCTTCCAACCAAGCGCAGCGCGCAGTCCCATCTCCGAATTCTCTAAATTAGGCCTCGGCCTTGCCAATGTAGATCATCCTAGCCTTGCCCCTGAAATTCGAAGGACTCGACCCCGAAGCTTCAAACTCAAAACCGTGGCTTGAGGTCCTAGTGTTAGCTGCTCCCTTGGATCGTCCTGGCATAGGAGATGTCGCTGAATGGTCTGGATAATCCATTAATAAAAGAAGCCCATGATGCAGCGTTAGCAGAACCAGGCGGATGGTATGTTTGCCCTTTGCCCGTTGGCATTCCTCATTTGTGAGACCTCGACCTAACGTATGTGCTTGATAGGCTTCTTCTTAAATACGCGACTAGAGACGAAATAGAACTGCTGGATCGTGGTACTGGTGGCATCGCGGAAATACGCAAGACGATCGCAGCATACGAGGAGACATCCCCGTTATTCGGCCTCCTCAAGTATAGAGGGAGAAACGTCTTGGTCAAATACGTTCCAGAAGGTGTTTCGAGACTCATAACTGTTAGGCTTGCTGTTCACCTAAACGCCGTTGTTGAGAGGTTGTCGCCGGAGACGGTATTCGAGATCGAAACCGCGAAAGAGCTCGGAGACGGCGCGCTTTCAGCTGCATGCTCATTACACACTGCGTCTGGCTCCACTTCATTTTCCACTAGTTCACTACGCCAAAGGAGGCTCCTGGAAATTGCGGAGGTGGAAGAGGACAACAATAAGCAATTGATTGTTCAAGAAGAAGACACTGCTGTAGAAAACATACGAACCGAAGTTGACGAGCATACGGAACAGCCTGCTGCTGTCGAAGTTCATGACGACGCACCAACCGCAGCCGACCTTCTCGCGCTTGCTGCGTCTATTCAAGCCGACGACGCTGAACGTGCAGCAGACGCCGACCTCACTTTGGTGCCGACAATTAGTGTCGAACCCGATAACTCCAGGCGTTCCACAAATTCTGAACGCTATTCAATTCAATCAACGAGATCCGACCTCACAACATATAATTCATACACATCGAGCGGCAGACTCAAAGTTAAGCTTGGCCCACGTCCATCTTTAGATAGCGCACCTCAGGGCCAGACGTCCGCGTCAGTTAGTTCGCGTCCAGTTTCTTCGCTCCCACCCGGCCTAAAACTATTGTCGCGTTCAAAGAAACAAAAAGGGACGACCATACCAGAACACAGCGTACCTAACCAGACGCTTTTATCACCAACCATGGAGGGGGTCGCGATCACCATCATGGACGACGCTGGCAGACCTACGTCTATGGATAGACGCAACTCTAGTTCCGGCGCGTCAATACGCAGCACGCTCTCAACCGCATCAATAAGCTCGAAGATGAGCAGCACGAGTCCTGAGCAGGCAAAGCTCATGAAGGCATTAGAACTGCGCAAAAAGAAGCTTGCAGCTGCCGCCGAAGAGGAGGCGCGTCAAAAAACTTTGGAGGAGTCACATAAAGTTATTGAGGTGGACCCGGCACAAATCCCGCTTCCAAATGACGACGACGTTGAGGAGCCAACAGTTGCTACGGAGTTTGCTTCGACTGCACAGAGTTCCATTCCGAGCTCGCCGCTTGATACGATCGCTCCAACGACAGAGTCAACACGTGCATCATCGATATGGGAGAGCACGGCCGTTACAGTGAATGAGGACGCAAGCGCCGCAACGGTGCTGCAACCAGAGAATGACAACGCAATGCCGTCCACAACGCAAACATTGTCAACTATCGACGACACACTTAATGAGAGTGAACCATCACGAAAGGAGGCCACTCCTAACAACGATATCAAAACTAATGAGAGTGGCGATGCACTTGAGAAGTCCGCCATTAGTGATAATTGTCAAAGCTCAGCGAGAAGCCCAACTGAGGATAAAGCCACCAACACTGAGACACAGTCCACACCATCAGAGAAGGAGTCAGAAGTTGCAATTGCTCCGGAGCCAGTAACAACAAGCTCAACTCCAGAGCTGCTCATCAATGGCACCAAGGCCAGTGCTGAGTCTTCTCAGCTGGCTCCGCCGAAAGCCGATATTCGTCCTGAAGCGACGATTCTGTCTCTTCAGAATGTCAACATCCCATCATACGAAGACACGTTTGCGGTTGTCGGGCCAAAGGTCCTGAGAGAGATTCAACACGCGCCAATGATGTCCGCAAAGCGCGAGATAAAGATTCCAGAATCGAAATTTTGTGTGCAGAAGGAGAACGAGCGCCCTCCTTTAGTTAATATAACCGAGTCTACCAACGGCGCACAGCAAGACCTTTCTCCTCAAAAGCGCAGGGTTTTGGTAGCACCAATCATCACCGATGCCAAGCTGAACCAGAAGAGCAGGCCAAACTCGACGGTCGATCTGCTGAACGACGATGATCTGATGGACGAGTTGCAGTTCGCCACAGTGCAGGAAGCTAAGCCGATCTCTCTCCCAAAGTCGCCAGGAAGAGCACTCTTTCCACAAGATATCAAGAGAGTACCGTCACGTGATCGCCTCTCAAGGACTGTCTCCAATCCCAATGAGCTCCTGAACCAGGCAAACAAGCAACCTCAAAGACCAGAGAATCCGCGTTCTGTTTCTGCTTCTGCATGGCTCAATCGTGCCAACCAGCAACAACCTACACCGCTGTTGAAGAAGGTCAACCTTGGCGGTGGCATTGCTCAACGTATCAAGGATTTGGAGAAGTTGAACACCACCCAGGGAAGTGGAAGGCCGCCAAGTCAGCCAAGCTCGGCTGTCTGTACCGCTCCTTCCCCGGCTTTCTTCGCTGTGAGAAAAACCAATGGTGGAGGCTCATCCATCGCGGATAGAGCGAACTCTGTTACCAGAAACGGGCCGTCGTCGCCTTCATCTACTCGTGCCTCCTCGCCGGAGCAGCACTTCAAGGGCCGTGGCCGCTCATTGTCGATCAATAGGGGTGATAACAACTCCAACCAGCCATCATCAACTCTATACCCACGTCCAGATAGTTCGTCCTCCAGGCACTTCCCGACCACATCTTTGAGGAACGTCGACTACAACTCCTCAGACCCAAGACAGGCACCACTCGGCACTGTTGCAGACGAGGTCGCCACCGCATCACAACAACGCGGCGACTCCAGGTCACCACTGAAGAACGGCAAGTCCGGCCGCAGACCATCAATATCATCTGTGAAGGATCTCATTGGGGAAGCACGCAAATCCCTCAGCGAACGTCGCAGATCGACTGCTACCGAAGACCCATCCCGTCCAGGCACCACACACCAAAATTCGGCTTCCCCTATTGGTAGTCCGCTCATGAGCAATGACTTCGGCAACCGCTCGCCGTCTATCCTCAGCGATGAGAGCCCAGAGAAGAAGGGTAGCAGGGCGACGAGGATGTTGCATCGTATGTCCTCATCTCTGTCGGCGAGCAAAAAGACAATCGCGCATGCTATGTCGCCTACTACTGTAAGAGAGGAGGCTGAGCCGGCTGCCGCTATTGGCAGCGAAGCAGTCGGCTCCCACGCTTCAGCCGTCGCTGCAGCCGCGTTGGACGCCAAGGCTGCCACGGTGCTGGAGATGGGAGATGTGAATGTGCAGTTCCCGGACAATCTTTTGTGGAAACGCCGCGCTATGAGGCTCGATAGCCAGGGTTATTTGATACTGACGCAGAGTCAGGTTGGAGGGGAGAAGAGTGCGGCGGAGAAGAAGTATCATCTTGGTGAGTTTTTGAGGCCGGAGGTGCCGGATATTGATATGGAAGAGATGCCGAATTCGGTGGTGTTGAATCGGAGGGAGGGGAGTGGGTTGCAGGTTGCTTGTGCGGATCGGGTGGGGCAGGGATGGGTTTTGCAGAGTGAGTACTACTATCTTGGACGATAATGATGAAGTGCTAATAGTGTTTGCAGGATTGCAGGATGCTCATGCCAAGGTCACCAACCGCGAGTAATATTCCTTCTTTGGCTTACACGGGATGTTCTTGTATAATGCGTAGGGTTGGGTAGTGGCATGTGTGGCTGCTGGAGTCTCAGGCGCTTTTGATATCAAATTTTGAAGAGAGCAAAATGCATAATATAAGGAGAGAGGAGGAGCAGGATGCCGGTGAGATGGATGTAATTGCACCACAACATCGAGAGGAAGACTGAGAGTGAATGGAATTTGCGTTGAGCATCCCAGCGAAGGAGGAAATATATCGTTGCAGCCGACGTGGGAGGTGGTGATACGGAGCAGATGCGGTGGCTATACTACTATGTCATATTCACCGAGTCTTGTGGTCGGCTATCTGATTTCAAGCAAGCGAGTTACAGTCGGATTGTTGCATGGGAGATGATAGTTTGCGTCGAAGAGGATAGCGAGGGGTGTGTGTTAGGATAAGAGAGAGAGGAGAGGAGATATACCAAGCTGAAAGAAAGAAATTGAGGCAATATATTCATGAAGCTTGAGCGTCTCTTTCGTTTTAGTCATGAAACCACGCAAAGCTGAGGAACCAAGGCGGGTAAAGTTGCTACGAAGTACTCGTAGCTGCCATGTGATAGAGCTAAGTACCACACATATCATCGTTCATGCCTTCATCTGGGAGAGACTTTCAAAAGCCCCGTGAACCGTTGAACGGCGCGGGAAATAAATGCATAATGTTACATTGTGGGGTAGTGATGAGTTGATGTATGCTTCGTGCTGGGTGTGCTGGTTCAAAATCCATTCTTCGGTTTGAAGGAGGGTGCAAAAGATGTGCTGATTGTGGAATCGTGGGATTGTGTATGTTGTATGCTTCGTCCGAGGGGTGCTGGTGCAAAATCATTCTCCCAGTTGGAGGAGGATCGCAGGTTGGTCAAGAGGCTGAACCCGGGGTTGTTGAATCGTGGTGTGGTGATCGGTTGATGTATGCTCATTGTTTGGCTGGTTGTTGGAGAGTTGGTTGCGGACTGAAGAAAAAGTGCATTGTCTCGAAGATGTAACCATGGTTGTCGTGGTTAATGGACGTCCGTGGCGACGAAGGTGGCCCTTGCAAGCTATCCGTCCTCTGCCTCCTCTTTGGTGGTTCGTCTGACCGGTTGACACTCTCATTCCCATCGTCCTTACTCTCGTCCTTCTTGCCCTTCTCGCCATCCGCAGTATCGGCATCTCCGCGGGCTTCAGATGAATGCAACACTTTGTAAGACGCTGAAACCTCATCAACCAGGCGTTCTGCCTCTTTCATGATGGTCGATCACTTGCGCATCGTTTCAAAGGCAATTTTAGACTGCTCACGATGCGTGACCTCCAAAAACCTCAAAATGCTTGCGGGGATCCTGCTCGCGAATGTTCGGCAAAGCCTCAAAATACGTGGCGAAAGCGTCAGGAATCATGGCATGTCCTTTATTCTTGTTTTCAAGGGCAGATTTAACCGTGTCGAAAAACTTGGCGTCGTCGGCGATGACCTGGCATCGCTCCTCGCGCCCCTGAGTAAGGGTGGCAATCTGCTCTCCCCTCTCATCGTTACTCTTCTACTGCACCTCAAGTTCTTCCTCCAGCGTAGCAATAGGCGCATATTTCCCGCATCCGCTCTCTTTCTGGTCCGCGAGTTGCTGGGTGAGGACAGTAATCTGCTCGTCCTTCCCCTGTCCCCTTTCCCCATCTCCTCGAGCAGGTTACTCAAAAACTCCTCCTTGGCTAACAAGTTTCCGTTCGCCTTAGTCAGAGTGGCCATCCCTTGCGCGTGCCTAATATGGGCGGCATGGTGGCACCTCTCCAAGTTGCAAACTCGCGGCTCGAATCGATGGATCACCTACTGGGCGGGATAGGGAACGGTGTTGGCGTTAATTGTTGCGAAGGTGAGGTTGTTATGAGGGCTGAGTATGAGCTAGCATAAGCAGATATTTGATGAAGGAGATTCTGGGAGTTACAGTTGTTTGGTTGAATGGTAAGCGATGTCGACATGACTATAATGGTGATTTTGTAGTCGAGGTTACGGCAAGCTCAGTAGTCGTGGGAGTTAGTTGTATGCTTCCATGTGAATGCGCGATGTTAAGAGGCGAGGTAGTCAAGACGGATGGTGTTGTGGGGGTTCGAGTAAACTCGCGCGATGTGTAGTAGTTCAGGTTTGTATAGACAGAGATGGAGTTTAAGGAGTCGTATATATTCGTGCACTCGAGACACGAGGTGAAGTCGATTTGGTGACAAGGTAAATGATCTGGATGATGGGTGATACATAAGTGCCAATATTGATGACGCGCAGTTCTTATTAAATGGTTGTGAGGTTAACAGCTTCAAGAACTGGGGTTGCGCAAGAGATTAGTCTTGGAAGATGTTCAATGTTTCGAGGTTCAGATGCTGGGAAAACCCTTTATAAGCTTGAACTAAGGAGCACCTCAGAGATCTGCGAGCTACAGAGCAAGAAAGTAAGAGAGCAAAAGGAAGGTGAAAGGAGAATATATCTTTCTAAGGTCTGGACAGAGACAGCGAAGTGGCATACACAGTGTTGAGCTTGGCTGGGCCTTTGCCCTCGAGGAACCGGTTGAACCTACCTAGCCCCAAGATTTCCAAAAGTTGACGTAACCATAGTTATAACCATTCATAGAGAAAGACGCCAACGCCAAGATCGCGAGCTGTCATTGGTATAGACGTAGCCCTTCTGCCTGTCGCTCCGGGGTATTATGGATGGGACCTATTAGATGCTTTATATCCAGCCGAGTTTGAGAACTAGTTGGCAAATATACATGCTACGGTGGTATCAATCCAATAGAATGGATATATTGGCGTTGAAAGCTCTCCTGACTAGCTTAAAGACGTACTCGTGGGGCCGAAAAGTCTGGGTTCCGTGTTCCGGTGAAAGCTTCAGTGTAGCGATGAGAGCAACTTAACACTTTTAAAATACTCCGCTACCGCCTGCAGTCTAGGGCTTCTTATTCGCCAATACAGCTTTGATAACAAACTGGCCAGCCAGCTAACGCTCAACAGTAGGTGCATATCAAAACTCTGTCCTTCACTACCGTAGCACAATCACGGCATTTATGAACCTGGAAACAAATGCGTAGCAAAAGGTAAACTGTAACACATAAATTCAACATATTTGGGTATTCAATGACGCTAGTAAAGCCAGAATACCACCTACCACATCCTACACACACTTACTGCTTCCACTCCGTCCTCCCCAGTCTCACAATATCAGCCTGTCTCAGAATCTGAACTTTCTCTCCTTCACCATTCAACGCCGTCAAACCAGCATTAACAGCAGCCTTCGCAATCGTCTCCGCATCCTGCGCCCACCAATCCGTGAAGGTCGGCGCGCTAATGCCACCCAGCACATTGGCAACAGTCCTCACCGCCATCTCCAGCGGTCTGCTCTCACCTCTGTTTCCAACAATCAGCCCAGGGCGAACGATGACGGTTTTCTCAAAGTCAAGGGCCTTGACAGCATCCTCCAACTCGCCCTTCATCTTCGGGTATCCAAATCTCGAAGTCGAATCTGCGCCATGAGAGGAGATCAGGACATACACCTCAATACCCGCCTTCTTCGCCGCAGTCGCAAGCTCAACGTTCAAATCATAGTCGATGAGTTTCTGCTTGTCGAAGCCGCCGGCTGCGGCGCGGGTGGTGCCGAGACCGGAGAAGAGGATTCCTGGTGGTGGCTGGATGTTTTGGAGGCTGGCGCCCCATGTGTGGGAGTCGGTCGAGGTGATGGCGCTGAGCTTTGGAGAGGAGCCTTCTGCGGCGCGGCGCGAGATGGCGGTGATTGTGCTGGTGAGAGGGTGGGAGAGAAGGGTTGAGAGGATGTTGGAGCCGACGAGGCCGGTGCAACCTACGACCGCGGCAGTGGTGGCCATGGTGGTGATGACTGGCGCAAAGTGAATGGGATGTGTGCAGGCTGACAGCGACTGGTGTTAGGATACAGTGCTGACGTTTCGATGTAGACTTTAGGGTACGTACTGTTAGGAACGATGAAGGATTAGAGCGCAAAGTATGTGCAAACTGGTTCAATAAATAGGGCGAAATGTGCTTGCGACAATAGATGGTGTCTTTTCAGGTTGAAGCTCTGACGACGATCCTACGTACGAACAACCTCTGTCAGGATGCATTACGCATTTGACAGCTCGCCTGGGCCCACGTGAAGCCACAAGTCCTCAAACCCACCAGCCACATCTCCAGCCACAGAAACCACCAGGGTTGTCTTTGTCTCGTTCTGAGGTGTAATTCCGACTTCGAATTGCGTGATTGCGACTTTGCCGCTTCAAGTCCCCAAACACCATTGGGAGAGCCATTGGAAATGCGAAGCCGCAGCAACGACTGAGGAATACGCATGGCGAAGACGCAATTGCCCAAGAACCCAGGTAGGTTAGAGCGGTAATGATTGACCCCTCCGGTACTGTTAAACTTTCTTGAGTCCATCTTCATTTCTGGTCGTTCAAAAATTCTCAGAACCTCATATCGAGGCTCTTTTCTTCTGTGTTTGGTGCATTCAAAGGGCGCCGTTTCTCTATATCTTGATTTAGAAAACTAGATTCGTTATGGCTCCTCAAAAGTCTTCGGCTCTTCCATTTGGAAAGTCAATTGACTTTGCCTCCATCAGCGGTCCAACCTACGTGACCGCTCAGACTCTCGTCCAACAGGTTGCCTACTCACTCAGCGACAAGCTCTACAGCTATTCTCCGGAGACTTTCGACCTCGACATCTCGGTCAAGGAGTGGGCTGCAGCCCAAACCGCCAATGCTCATGGCTACCCAACTTCTGTCTCTGCCATGCAGACCAGAACCGGCGCTGGCTCCATCGCTCTGGGATACATGTTCTCCAAGGACTTTGATCTCACCAAGAGACACATCCCACAGTCCCTGATCGCCTCTGCTTCCAGCTTGAACCACCTCCGCTCAGCACTTGATCAGCTCTCGCTCCTCTACTCCGTCGCCAATCCATTCGTTGCCCACGTTGCTGCCGTGGATTATGTCTCAAACTCCAGCAGCGGTCTTGTCACCGATTACACTTCCGCTCTTGCCATCGCCGAGGATCTAGGACTCGCTCTCGTCGCCAGCGCTTCCCCATACGAAGCCCAGCACATCTCGCTCTTCTCCACTCTCTTGGCTACCCTCTTGCCAACCATCCACATCCAAGACGGCATCAAGGTCGGACGGGACACCTTCCGCATCATCGATGCATTAGACCAAGCTGGCTTGAAAAAGGCTTACACCTCCATCCTCAAGGATATCTCCACCATTAGCAAAAAGGCCGACAACGATGCAAAGGTCACACAGGCCCTTGCAGCCTTCAACGCTGAACTCGGCACTGAGTACAAACTCTTCGAGTACAGCGGACACAAGGCACCAGAGACTGTCCTCGTCGTCTTCGGTAGTGTCGAGGCAGCTCTTTCCGCGCAGGTTGCTACTAAGCTTGCCGAGGCAGGGGAGAAGGTCGGCGTTATCAACGTCCGTGTCTACCGCCCATTCGTCGAGGAGGCATTCCTTGCCACCCTTTCAGCATCCGTCAAGACGGTCGCTGTTCTTGGACAGGTCCAGGATATCTCTGCTGTTCGTGATGCCTCGGCCCATTCTGCCTTGTTTGGAGATGTGTTTGCTGCCCTGGCTTTCTCGGACAAGAAGGCGGAGGTTGTCGAGGTCAAGTATGCTAGAGAGGATTCGTGGACTCCGGCGTCTATGGCTACTGTCTTTAACAGCTTTATTGCTGAGCCAAAGGTCGAGTCTGAGGATGTTCAGTTCTTGGCTCCAGGTGCCGTTGAGCAGTACACTTTCTGGGCTTTGGACGACTCTGCCGATACTACTGCGCCAGTTATCGCCAGCCAATTGTTCTCCGGTGACCCGAGCAACAATGTCTTCTTGAAGCAGACTTATGACAACCTTGTCCAGGGCGGTGTTGTCAGAAACGATATCCTCATCTCTAAGAAGTCCATCGATACTTCTTATCCTATTGAGGCGGCCGATGTCGCGGTCGTCACTGATACCAAAATATTCAAGGATATTGATGTTCTCTCCAACTTAAAGGCTGGTGGTAAGCTGATCGTCAAGCTTCCAGGTGTCAAGGACGAGGACTTGGAGAAGAAGATTCCATCTGTTGTTCTCCGCGATATCGCAGCCAAGAAGATCGAGCTTCACATCCTTGATTCCGCCGCATCTGCCGCAGTTGAGAAGGATGCTTCCCTTGAGGTCCTACTCACCGAGCTTGCATTCCTGCAGATCGCTCGTCCAGAGGTCTTGGTCGCGGGCCTCAAGACCGAAGGCGCACCAGCCGCTGGCCAAGTCATCGCCGACGAGCTTGAGACCGCACTCCGTCTCGTCACTATCCCAGAGACATGGGCAGCGCTCGAGCCAGAGTCAGTCGCCAGCGAACTCCCAACCAACATCAAGTCATCCAGCTTCGTCGGCTTCGACAAGACCGAGCCCGAAGAGCCAGCCCTCCTCAAGGACTGGCAATCCGCCGCCAAGGGCCTTGTCTTCAAGGAGGCATATGGCACCGAGACAACTCTCCGGCCAGATCTGCCAGTCAAGACTTTCACCGTCACAGTGCAAGAGAACCGCCGCCTGACTCCGATTACTTACGACCGTAATATCTTCCACATCGAGTTTGATCTCGGCGCTTCGGGACTTACTTATGATATTGGTGAGGCACTTGGTATCCACGCTCAGAACGATCCAGGAGAGGTCGCCGCATTCATTAGCACGTACGGTCTCAACGCCGACGATGTTGTGGAAGTTCCATCAAGGGAAGACCCGGCGGTCCTCGAAACACGCACAGTCTACCAATCCCTCATGCAAAACATCGACATCTTCGGCAAGCCACCCAAGAAATTCTACGAGGCATTGGCCGAGTTCGCCTCCGATGAGGCAGAGCGCAAAAACCTCCAGACCTTGGTCGGTCCAGAGGGCGCCGTGGAGTTCAAGAGGAGATCCGAAGTCGACACTGTCACCTATGCAGACATCCTCCTCGAGTTCCCGTCCGCTCACCCGCCGTTTCACGATATTGCGCAGATTGTGGCCCCGATGAAGAGGAGGGAATACTCCATCGCCTCAGCGCAGAGAGTAAACCCCTCAACCGTCGCGCTCATGATCGTAGTCGTGAACTGGGTAGACCCCCAAGGCCGCGACCGCTTCGGACAGGCAACAAAGTATCTTTCCCGTTTACCGGTCGGCGCAAAGATCACTGTATCCGTGAAGCCCTCTGTTATGAAGTTGCCTACCGATCCGAAAGCGCCGCTCATTATGGCTGGTCTTGGAACCGGGTTAGCGCCGTTCAGGGCGTTTGTGCAGTACCGCGCTATGCAGAAGGCGGCCGGGGTTGATATTGGTTCGATTCTGCTGTATATGGGGAGCAGGCATCAGAGAGAGGAGTATCTTTATGGTGAGGAGTGGGAGGCGTATCAGGATGCGGGGGTGATTACCCTTCTTGGTAGAGCGTTCAGCAGAGATCAGAGGGAGAAGATTTATATCCAGGACCGTATGAGGCAGAGTATTGATGATATTGTGCAGGCTTATATTAAGGAGGAGGGAAGCTTCTATCTTTGTGGACCTACCTGGCCGGTGCCAGACGTCACTGAAGTCCTCGAAGAAGCGATCTTGAGAGCTTCGACAGCTGCAGGTGGCAAGAAGGTGGACAGCAGGAAGGGGATTGAGAGACTCAAGGAGGCGGGGAGGTATGTGTTGGAGGTTTATTAGAGTGTGTATTGGATGTATGGTGATGTAGAAACAAATCGACGCTTTAACAAGCGCCCGCTAGTTAACCGGGTTTCCTGATTTGCATCTTTTTGCCTTGGGCCCAAAGTTCAAATTATGAAAGCCAAGAAGTATCAAATAAAGCAAACAGATAGTCGCTATTGCGCTCGCTCCATCTCGCGCTCCTCCTACCATCCCAAAACAAGAGCAAACTCTCTTCCCACACTTACCGATTGCCTTATTGGCCCCTTTGAAGAAAACTCCTAGGAACCTTAACAAACAACCCCTAGCACCCTCCACAAACCAGCCCCGTAACCAACGAAACCATCGCGCAACACCACCTGCTCTAACTTCCCTCCTTCCTGAACTGAGCGAGTCCAGCTTGTTCTCTGAAGTACATGCCCGTGAGCGGCAGCGGAGCAACGCCAGTAGGGAGCCCGTTCGGAGCAAGTGGCCTCTGCGCCAGCAAGTCCTCTTTCTCCTCCGGCTTATCGAAGGTATTCAAGCAGCTTCTTTGGGAGGAGTTTGTACTTGTGGTAGCGTCGTGCGGCGCCGCAACACTCATCACAAATTACTCGGGCTGTATGGGGGTAGGCTAATGGTTTCTCGGCCGTGGCTAGTGGGAAATTGTTCTGGCGGGAGGTTTTGGGGTAAATCGTATGGCCGCTCACGTCGGGGGTTGATGGGAGGTAGGCCACCTTGAATCTTGGTCCGGTGGGTGTCATCCTGTTGGTAGTTCTTGGATGAAATATAAATTATAATGTAGGTTCAGATATAATAGCGTAGCCATGTGGCGATTATTGCAAAAGAGGAGAAAAACCGGGAGTGGAGGAGGTTAACAAATGGCGTTTTAACCTCGACTGCCGTAGGGTAAACGCATCCTCGGGGGGACGGGCACCAGACACAAGAGGTCGCCATCCATAGTGTTGACGTGTGGAATGTGACAGCTGTCAGCCAACCATCTCAACCAAAGGAAGGTAACCACCAAGGTGACAGACAGAAGTATGGATTCGAACAACATTATCTATCACTACCTGGCAGAAAACATGCCAACTTTTGCGCCTACACTCGAACCCCCTTACATGATAACCTCATTGGCGACATCACGCTTCAACTCCTTGAACGGCAAGCAGACGCAGTTCTGCACCCTGACTTCATCTGCGACACCACACTCCTTACCCAGGATGGTGATGCTCTGCACCTTAACCCCATTCTTAATAATGCTCGTCGTATGGCTGTTAACCGGGGTCGGCGTACCCTCCACTCTGGCCCAGGCACCCACTCTGCCGTTCCATCCCACAATCGAGTACATAATACACGCGTCGTGCTTAACCTCCACATCCTCAAGGACAATCGACTCCTTGATTCTAACTCCCGCACCAATCACGGCTCTTGGGCCAATGGAAACATTTGGTCCCAGCTTGGCCGTTGGGTCGACTTCGGCGGTTGGGTGGATGAAGACCGGTGCGATAATGTTTGCGGACGGCTTGGCCAGCTCGGCAGAGCCAGTCTGCCATGCCTTCTGGAGGTAGAGGGCGTTAGCTGGGACGGCGGAGCCAGCGGTCTTGATCTGGCGCCAGAAGTCCTTGGTCTCGTGGACGAAAAACTGGCGGCTGTCTGCCATATCGGAGAGAATGTCCTGCTCGAGACGGAGAACCTCGTTCTTCTTGTCATCGTCGTCGACGAAGAAAGACGACTGCAGGTTGTCGGAGGAGGGGTAGGAGTACAGGCGTGGACGGTCGGAGCGGCGCTTGATGGCGCTGCGGATGGATGGGAAGATGGTCTCGGTCGAGAAAAGGTAGACGCCGCAGTTGATGAGGTTTGAGATGTGGGACTCTGGCTTCTCGACGTAGTGGAGGACGCGCTTGGAGTGTGGGTCGGAGACGATGCAGCCGAAGTTGGTCGCGGCATCCTCAGTAACCCGGGTACCGAGAATGACCGCCTCGGCGTCGCGGGACTCGAAGAGAGCGAGCATGTCCAGGAGCGGGAAGGAGCAGCACACGTCAGCGTTCAGGACGAAGAAGCGCTCTGGGCGCCCCTTGAGGATCTCATCGCGGAAATGGTACAGGCCGCCTGCTGTACCGAGAGCCTCGTACTCGCGGAGGTATTTGATTTTGAGCTGTGGGAACTCGGCGGCGGAGTCCTTGATGAAGTCACGGAAGACGTGCTCCTCGTAGTAGCCGATCATGCACACCTCCTGGATGTCTGGGACCCTGGAGATGGCCGTCAGGCAGTGCCAGATGATTGGGTGTCCGGCGATGTCGAAGAGCGGCTGTACACGTATTAGGGCGACTTATTGCCGTAAACCCAAGAGTGGGGTGTTTCTGACCTTTGGAACGTCAAGAGACAATGGTCTAAAGCGAGTTCCTCTATTGTACGTCAGTATAGTCGTTCATACGTGTCGTTGTGAATGTCCGCACCTTGATGGACCACCAACCTGCCAAAAGTTAGCTCCAGAACACGGCTCAAATGACAGCTGTAACTTACCAAGATGACAGCCTTGGTCTTATAAGTAGAGGCGCCATTGGCCTTATCTCTGTGAGGGATTTGCAAAGACATTGCGTATGAGGTTATTCGCAAACACAGATTTGTTATGTTTAAGCGCTCACGAGCTCGATCTTGGGACAACAAATTGAGGGCACTACTACACGCTATCTGCTTATCCAGGGGTTGAGGCGCGTTCCACGGTGTCATCAGACCTGGTCCCCCTCTTTCTCACCAGCCACAGTTTAATCTATATTTAGGGTGCACCAGCCACAACGGAACGCGGCCAGGGGCCAAGGGTTGCATCAGCCACCAAGGTATCGTCGTCAGCCACAGTATCAACCCCGTCAGTGACCATCTCCCCCTGGCCAGCTGTATCGACCCCTTAGTAGTCTCGTCGCGCGAAAGTCCCAGCATTCACAAACCAGGGCATTCAATCACGAACTGGCAACACAACGCTCTAGCCAGTCTAAAAATTGAGGCAGCTCATCCGCAGTGAAGCGCCATCCGAAGTGGACCGCGCGGCTGCCACTCATCAACGAGCCATGTCTCGATATTGGCCCTTGAATATCCGCCATGGACGCTGGAGCCCAACCAAGCTTGTCTTACTTGGTGACGGCTAATCGCGATAAGAGATTGGCGCCCAATCTTGTTCATTCGCCTCAAGTGAGATGCAGGCGTGCGTGCCTAGCAGAATGCATGAGTAGGTCTACATACTCTCTTTTGTCATTGCATCACCTGTCTCCATATTCGCTTTGTTGTCGTGGAATAGAAGCATTGTCCATACATGGGAGGAATATTTGTGGCTGGCAGTTTGATGAGTATATACCGGATCAGAGCACACGGCATTTCTCACATTACCGCATACACTACCCAGCCCTGAATATCGTCATCTCTTCTCTCTCCCATCGTATTCACATAAAAACCGATTAGCACCTCGGTATAGCAGCAATGGAACAGATAACAATAATCAACAAGTCCGGCAAAGTCGTAAAAACGGTAAGACCCCCCCTCCGCTCCGCGTCACCTTGCAAGCTTCCCACTAACCGTCCCACCACAGTCCAAACACCTCTTCGGCATTTTCAAAGAAGCCAAAACCGCCTACCAAGAAAAGAAGGCGGAAATCAAAGCCGAGATCCACCAGCAGAAGCAAGAGAAGCACGCTCGTAAGCACCTCGAAGGAAGTCAAAGCCTCTCCGTCGCGTCAGTTCGGAAACACCGTGAACGACAGCTCATAGAAGATGATCGCTCTGAAATTTCTGCTTCGACACGACCCACGCATAGGAGCCATAGGAGTCATAGAACCAGACACTACGATGATGAGACAACAATGTCCGAGAGGACGGAACGCACAGAAAGGAGGCCAAAAACGGCGCTCACATCGACCAACCTCGAAACTCTCTCACAGGCAAGCTCTGGCGTCGCGGGCTCACGGTACGGCGGTGAAAACCACACCCGAGCACGACCAGCGACGTCTCAGCGCTCCCGCGCGCCACCTAGTTACTACGAAGACTCTTACGTCTCCCGTCCTGACGAGGTGAGGAGAGTACACACTGGCTTTCCTCCAGATTATGAATCGCAGTACAACACTCCAGTACGGCCAATGTGTTCAGTGCGTCCTCGTTCAGACTTCGAAGCCGAACAACAAGGACAACTTCAAGGCTCTGCGACCATGCCCATCGCACCTCGAAGTCCTCGCAGCGAGATAGATCTCGACTTAGCTTACGGCGATATCCACCCCTCACACCTTCCACCCCGACCACACGTCCCACAAGAACACCAGCCAGAAGCCGAGCTGCAGGTTCTTACTACGCGATTAGAAACGTTGATGCTCGAAGCCCAGTGCGTACAACACACCGCCACGACGATCATTACCTCCTTACAGAAGAACCCCGACGCCATGGCGGCCGTCGCTTTAACTCTCGCAGAGGTATCCAGCGTCGTGGCGAAGGCGGGTCCAGGTATATTAGCTGCGTTGAAAACTTCAAGCCCGGCGGTGTTTGCACTACTGCTTAGTCCGCAGTTTTTGATTGCCGGGGGGGTGGCGGTGGGGGTTACGGTTGTGATGTTTGGCGGGTATAAGATTATTAAGAAGATACAGAAGGATATTAGTGATAAGAAGGAGGCCAGGGCGCTGTTGGATGCTAATGGGGTGCCGGCAGGGACGGGGAGCCAGGCAGAAACAAACATACCCGAGGAAGCACTCCCGTTTGATCCGGAGAATTATGATAACTATTCCATCGACTCCTGGAGGAGGGGGGTTACTGGTGTGGACGCGAGTGAAGTGGATGAATATATCACTCCGAAAGCTGATAAGTTGAGGAGGGAACAGATCAAGTCGAGGAAGAAGGAAGAGAGGGAAGAGAGGGAAGAGAGGGAAGAGAGGGAAGAGAGGGGGGGGAGGGAGGAAAGGGAGGAGAGGGAGAGGGAGAGGAGTGTAGCTCCAGACGACTCTATAAGTTCGGTGGGAACACGCAGCAGAAGTATGGTTAGGAGGAAACCGTTGCCGAGGTATTTGGATGAGAGGGATGGGGAGACGGTTGTTACGGAAAGTGCGAGTGAGAGGAGTGGTAGGAGTCATAGAACTGAACGCACCGAGAGGACGCATAGAAGCAAAACCCTCAAAAGCGAAACTAGCGACGCTTCAACGATAAAGCCTAGTAAGAAGACCAAAGATAAGGAGAAGGAAAAGGAGAAGAAGGAGAAGAAGGAGAAGAAGGAGAAGGAGAAGGAGAAGGAGAAGGAGAAGGAGAAGGAGAAGGAGAAGAAGGAGAAGGAGAAGAAACCCAGCACTTTGGCGTTGATGTTCAAGGGAAGTTCCTCGGTTGGGAAGAAGAAGAGTGGTGATGTTGCGCCCTCAAATGGCATTCGTGCGCATTAGAGAGTCCATTGGGTTTCCGATCCTGCGACTCTGCGCTGCTCGAGTCGCCCGACATTTGGTCAGATTGGTGAAATCGGGCGGTAACCGAACATGTCGGTGCTTCAAGGGGCTTTGTGCAGCCCTTGAATTTACTTAGCTGCCAGGCCTGCCCGAAGCTCCGTTGGAGCATCGACATCTTCGATTACTGCTAGAGTTTATCACTCGGGCATGTCTTCGGTGATTTCGGAGGCGCGGGTTCAGGGATGGGTGGATGAGAGAGTATGAGGGGTGTTTTGGTGGAGGTTTGAGGCGAGGAATTTGCGACATTTAGCGACTTTGTTTAGATATTCTGGTTTAACATCGGCATTAGGGTGGAATATTAGAGTGAGATATTATCAACCAGTTTCGCTTTGGGCTTTTGTTTTCTATCCGCTTTATCAACTCATTGCCACTATGTGTTTGTGAGGATTTGCTACGGGTAGTTAGGGATCCAAACCGCATCCTGGATTCCTCATCGACCAGGCTACCAGTGCTGAACACAGACACTGTTCTGTAATGGCTTTGTGGTTTATGTGTATCAGTATGCGCGGCTACGCACCGCTGTATATGTAGGGTTACACAGGCATGGGCACAGGCCTGTGGCGATGCTGTCCACGGGGTATTGTGGAGTTTGTCTACGACGTATATCCATCAAGGTGAATACCAAAAGGTGGGCCTGCAGTATTCCCAACAACGACCAAAGCATAAACACACTGTTAACGCTCTAACCAACCAATTAGTAAGCTTCAAGTCAACATTTATTATTCTCAACTGCCAATGACCGTTGGCACAAAGTGGCTGGTAGTCGTGATACTACGAGTTGAATTGGCAGTTTAGCTAACAAAGAACCCCAAAAATAGAGCCTATCTTTGGTTACCACCGGCTGATAACCGAGCTCTTGTGTCCCAGTAAGATGTTCTTGAAGAGTATACCTCCTTTATACCAACCTGTCGAGGACTGTTGACTAAAAGCGAGACCCGTTGGAGACTGGAGTAAAGTGATTGTTGGGGATGAAGAACACAAAGAGCCTATTAGATGAAGGCCTATAAACTTCAAGGCTTAACTCTGCTTTGCCGGGGATAGAATTGGAGAGTTGACGGCCGCCAGGACGACCAAATTGAGCGACAACACAAATATTAGATTGTGGTACTGCCCAAATACAGGTCTCACACTTGATGCAACGAGTAGGAAAATCTCGCACCCCAAGAAAGATCTTACATTTCTTATTCTTCGACGCAATCAGAGTTGGGTTGCTGCTGTTCCATGGAGGTACCTGCATCGCGGTATTTTGTCATATTGAGTATCCACAGAACGAGGCGTTGGGACTTCAACCACACTGGTACCAGGTCGATAATGTCAGTGATCCCTCAATGGTAAATACGTTGGCAAGGCTTTGGGTGTGACACATATTTTGGTGCTGAATTGGTGACTACCCCGAGTCCCGGCCCCGCCGTTTAAGGCTCTACCTCGTTACTACAAACGCCATTTTCTCGTCCCGTATAATGGACTCATCACCTGCACCCCATTTCATAAATCTAGACTCACCTAGGCTTTGCCTGTGCGGCATCATTAGCATCACATCTCCAATCGCAAATGCTTCGCAGTTACTTACCCGCCGTCAAGAACAGTCTGTCTCCAATATCGCCTAAGCCCGGCGTAATCATCCGGTTCTCATCAACCTTCTCATCTAAACCCCCAAGCCAGATCTCGGTCCCGTCCTGCCACTCAGTAGCAGCCTTCACCACACCCTCCGTGGCACCCAGCACCGCAAGCACGATAATCTTCTCCACGCCCCAATCCTTCAAGGTCTGAATGGCAGCCACACAGGTGCCTCCAGTAGCGATGACGGGGTCGAGTATGAAGGCCAGCTTGGTGGCGGCGGTTTCGGAACGGTCTTTTGACTGAGGGAGGTTGTTGTAATATTCGACGGGCTGGGTGCCAGGAGAGCGGAAGAGGCCGAGGTGGTAGACTGGGACGGGGTTGGGGAGGAGGTCTTGCACGGCTGGGAGGGTTAGTTTGATGTGTGGGTATGTATGGAGGATGGTAACGCTTGCCTTGGAGCATTCCAAGACCGGATCGGAGGATTGGGATGAGGGACACGGATTGAGATTCGGCGGCGAGCTGGGTGGTCGTGTAGTCCATTCCGAGGCATGTCTTTCCCTTTGATATCTTTAGCAGTCTTCACTGTCGGTCACATTGTATGGGCGAACCTTCGGCCCCGCCTCAACCGAGAAAGCATGCGCCGTCGCTTCGATAGTAACAATGGATGTGATTTGGTCGATAGTCGACTTAACGTGTCTGGCGTCGCTCATGCCAGTCGAGCGAAGCTGGGAGAGCTTGACCTGGACGATCGGGTGGGTAGAGACATGGACATTTGGTGGTAACGAAGAAGTAGACATGGTAAAGTTATCTTGGAGAAGTGGTCGTGGCCGTGGTATGGTAAGCTTAATATAGAGAGACTAGACTGCTAACAATACGAAGTGGGCAGTTCTAGGAAGTGTGTGGTACTTGTAACTCGAAAGATTATACAACAGAGCTTGACAAGGGAGAGAAAGACGAGAGCACAAAGAAGGAGAAGACTTATAGACAGGAAAGCGCGGCGTTGTCCTCGTCTGCAGGTCGGGTGCTGCTGTGTTCGCATTGGTACGTTATCTGTGCTGGGCGTAACCTTAACGGATGCAGGAGGTCCTGAGCGGGTGACGCCACACCTTATCGTTATCGCCTTGTAGCTAGATAGTGACATCCACTTCACTTCAGACTTCACGTCAGACTTCACTTGTGTTTCATCCATAATCCTAATATAACCATAACACCATGCCAATAGCAATCACCGGAGCTTCATAGTACACCGTCAAATAATTGGACATGTCCAAGCACGAACTACCTCAATCAGCGCTCAATCGGAACACTTACGACGGTCGCAGCTGGGTTGTTAGTGTGAAGGATGTCAAAGGAACCAGGAGAATGCGACGTTAATAAGACGCATGGAGGGTTGCTCAATTGCGCTTCCGATGTAACAGGCGGTTCTTACGCCGAGCGAGGCCCAAGGCCGACGGAGCCAACCCACGGTAGCTCACCTCAAATACTACACGAGATGGGGGGATTTTCCGGGACCGCTCCAAAAACAACAGGACAAGACGAGAGTCATGGAGGGGTCGCAAGAGACGGCCAGATAATGACAATACCTGGCGAAGGTCTTGACGAAGTGATCGCACCGCCGCCGGTGCCGGACCCTGATGATGGCGAGCTGAAAGGAACGTTTTTCATGGAAGATCAACGTACAGGGACTCAAGGGCATCCGGTAGAGCAGAGTTATGGCAGATCACCTGCTGGTGGTGGGGCCGATTATAGTGACCAAGACTTACCTGAGGCGTCTGAAAGGGGTCTGGACGAGGTGATGGACCCAGCTCCGGTTCAAAATACAGATGACGCCGAGGTTTACCACGTCACATCACTTGAGGGATCGCGAACACGAGAACGACAGCACGATGAAGAAGAACAGAGGCGTGCTAGCCTACATCGCACTCCCAAAGAAATAGTGTCTCCGTCGAGACGCCCGGCAGAAGTTGCGACCATCAGTTACCTCGTCTTCTTCTCCATCCTGGGAACACTAGCTAGACTTGGTTTGCAGGCTCTCACAGTCTATCCTGGTGCACCTGTTGTCTTCGGCGTTATTTGGACCAATTTTGCTGGTTGCATAGTCATGGGCTTTCTGGCGGAAGATCGAATGCTTTTTAGGAGAATCCTACCGACGCATAAGCAATTCTCACCAGCCGCCAAAGACGACCAGGATTCCGTCGAGCAGAAGCGCGACATCGACTACACGGCAGCAAAGAAAGCTCATAACGCAGCGAAGAAGACGACGCCTCTCTATATCGGTCTGGCAACCGGGTTCTGTGGATCTTTCACGTCTTTTTCTTCTTTCATTCAGGACGTCTATCTCGCGCTTTCGAACAGATTGCCGACTCCTGTGAATCATCCATATCCGTCCGCCGGCGGCGACGTCGAAGCCACTACAGTCGCCCGCAACGGAGGCTATTCATTCATGGCTCTACTTGCCGTCATCTTCCTTACCATGTCACTTTCAATATCCGGTCTCATTCTCGGCGCTCACTTAGCGATTGGACTCGAGCGTTTCAGTCCTCGATTGTCACCAAACCTGATCCGACGCCTGCTTGACCGCTCAATCGCCTTCATAGCCGCAGGCTGTTGGCTGGGCGCGGTTTTGCTCTCCATATTCCCCCCGGACCGACACACTGGTGGCCCAGAGATATGGCGCGGCAGAGCAACATTTGCTCTCGTCTTCGCACCACCAGGAGTGTTGACACGCTTCTATATCTCACTCTGGCTCAACGGAAAGTTCATCTCATTCCCGCTGGGCACGTTTGTGGTCAATGTTTTTGGCACTGCTGTGCTGGGGATTTGCTACGACTTGCAGCATGTGCCGCTTGGTGGAGTAGTGGGATGTCAGGTACTGCAGGGTGTTCAGGATGGGTATTGTGGATGCGTGACGACGGTGAGTACTTGGGTTAGTGAGCTGGTTAGTTTGAGGAAAAGACATGCCTATAGGTATGGCATAGCAAGTGTGGTCGTTGGCCTAGCATTTCTGGTGGTGATCATGGGAAGCATGCAGTGGACGAGAGGCTTCGAGCCGATAATTTGTGCAACTTGATGGACAAAATAACCATATACCCAATCTCAAAGCCATGTGAAGCCAGAAGGCCCGGTAGATTAGAATCATCGCGCTTCTTGCAGGATCTCCTATGCCCAGGGGGAGAGGACAGCTGTGTGGTATGAACAACGATCCGGAACGAGCAGGATCTTCACCAAAAGTGCTTCGCAACCCACTATCAGAAACTCTCAGAATGTTGTCAATGGAGAGAGGGACCGCCAAGCCGGTTTCGACGGAGATGGATAGACAATGCCTTGTGGAGTATCTTCATTCGAATCCGTCCCCAGGCTTGATCTTTGCCGTGATGACTGCCTTCGAAGACGTGATACACAACAGAGAACCTTGATTCTCCATATCATAGTCTACAGGGCGCGTCTAAAGTCGTCGACCTCAACTATCTATCTTTCCTCGTGGGGAAAATAGCGCTTGGCGGAAACCTCTTATGTAAAGCGACGTCTTGCAGCCCTGTGACGGGAGCCTTTTTAATGGAGCTCAATCACCCTTTTACGCCATCACAACCGAACCCTCCATAGGCTAATTCGAAATTGGTTAAATCCGCCCTATACGGATGGCATTTCAAGCTCGAGAGTGGGTAGCAAAATAAAAAGTCGGCTGCCCCGCATCAGGCTGAGACTTTCCAGACTTTCCAGACCTCGCCTCGAACCAAAAAGGTGGTGCGGTCGCCGCCGAGACAGCTGGAACCATGGAACCAGAGAAAGGATTGTGGCACGAGGTCCGGGGAATTTGGATGAGCCTGACAGGTGAAAACTTTTACCGCTCATTGACCGATTAAACCCCGGATTCTAGATTTCACTGGTCTTTATTGTCCTTTCCCCACGAATTGTATGGAGTTGTCAAACCCTGCCGAAATTGAAACCTTCAACCTTTTTTCCTAAGCAATCATAGACGCGCTTGAGCTCGACAACAACTGTAGCTTGTTGGCTCGAGGCATTCTTATGCTTGAGGCAACTGAGGATTGATGTTCTAGATCATTTCACGCCATAATATCAACGCGGCATCATAACGCGAATTGAGAACCATTCGTTCCCAAGCACCTGTCTGGTACTAAGCACGAAGAAGCGAAGAAGCGAAGAAGCACAATTACACCTTTCGACGCCCAATTGACCACAGAGTCACTTCGCGGCCATGCCTCCACCATCCCTCCTCACGGCCAAGATGAGCTTCGCCGCCTTCTTCCGCAACAGGCCACAACCAGCGGGAATGGGCGCCCAGCCAAGAGCTGAGAGGCAAACCTCAAGATCGGTGATTCCAGGGCGGCCTAAGCTTGGCGGCCGCGTCGATACGAACGACTCAATACTCTCCTCCCCCGACAATGGCAGCACACGCAACATGGAGGACCATCACAGAAAACATTCGTTCCACTTTCTGCGGCCGCGCCGCTCGGAACAGAGCTTGGATAGACGGCAGGGAAGGGATGGACCGCATACACAGTTGAAGTTGGATATTGAGAGTCCGCCGTTGGTGTTCTATGGACAGCCCAGTACGAGTTCGGGTGCGCTGTTGAGTGGACAATTGAAGTTGATGATTGTGGAGGATGTGTATGAAATTGAGGCCCTCGAGATGAGGTTCGTGCTGGATTACATTTGCAAGAAACCGTTTCATGCGCACTGTCCGGATTGTGCGAAGCAGACGGTCACTTGCACGTCATGGAAGCTTATGCAGGGTCCGACGTCTTTAAGGAAGGGTAAGTTCGGTCTTCACACTTTCCGTTTTTATTTTGCAGTTTGGCTAACCGGTTGGCTCAACAGGCGAGCACGACTTCCCCTTCTCGTTCCTCCTCCCAGGCCACCTCCCAGCCTCCATGGACGGCTCCATGGCAATAATAGACTACAACCTCCAAGCGACCCTAACACCGAAACACGGCTCTTCGATCTCCACAAAACACTCGCTTCCCGTCCGCCGCGCCATCCAACCCTCCGACGCACCACGCCAAAGCATCCGCATCTTCCCACCCACCAACCTCACAGCCCACGTCTCTCTACCCGCTATCATCCATCCTATCGGTGAATTCACAGCATATCTCCGCCTCGATGGTATTATCCGTCGTTCGCCCGACAGCGGCACACAAACACACTGGAAGCTGAAACGGCTGTCTTGGAAACTCGACGAGGTTCAGAAATTCGTGGCACCAGCGTGCGCAAAACACGCTACTAAGGCTGGACTACTGCCTGGAGAAAAGACAGGATTATCACAGCAGGAGGTCCGGACGCTGAATAGTGCGGATTTAAAAACGGGATGGAAGAGCGACTATACCGGCCCAGGTGGGTGTATAGAGATGGAGTTCCCGTTCTCGATCAGATCCGATGCGGCACCGATATGTGATACGAAAGGGGAGGATGGGACAGAGGTCAGCCATCATTTGGTGGTGGAGATGATTGTTGCAGAAGAATATGCACCTATCAAAGAACCCACGAAGGTTACGCCTACTGGCGCCGCAAGAGTCTTACGAATGCATTTCTCAGCCGTTGTCACCGAAAGGGCAGGTATGGGGATCAGCTGGGACGAGGAATCTCCACCACTGTATGAGAATGTTCCTGCCTCACCACCGGGATATGGTGCCGTAGGAATGTATGAAGGCACGCCGATCCCGGAATACCAAGAACTGGGTGCGTTGGATAGACCACAACACCCTTCGGCAATGGGTGCTGCGAGTGGATTGCGGAGACAGATTAATCTTGAAGATGGCAGTGCGAATCCGGATGTGAATGGCCTGGAGTACTTTCCTCGCTTTGCGCATTTCAGTGAGACGCTGGCTGCTAGTCCTGACGAGAGAGGGAGTGGGGAGGGGACTGGGTTGCAGAGGGCGATTACCAGGGCGGACGGTGGACTTAGGGAGTTCACCTCGCAGGATATTGGGCCAAGACCACATGTGTGAAGTTAGAGGTGGGTTTGGAAGCAGAGCTTGTGTTTGTTAATGTGCTTTGCTTGTGTTGCGAGGCGTTGGACGTGCGTTGATGGTGGGAGAGATACCCGACGGCAAGATTGTTCTTGTTGTCACTGCTCAGCGAGCTATGTATGCGGATATGACACGAAAATGAAGAATATATGGAAAAAGAGACGCATTTATGAGGAGCGTCTAAGGAGTATTTGTTGGAATTTGGTGGAATTGGTGGTTGAAGAATGGTTGATGTGCCGTACATATAAGCTTAATAGACCTTCTGGCTAAACAGTGTATATCGTTCTTTCCGGTCCTTACGGTGCAGGCCCTTCGTGCTTCAACCCTTAAGGTAGAGCCACAGGCAGGGGCTTCGTGGTTAATTGTGTACCGATTGGTCACGCCAGAGCTGAAGGAGGGGTCGTGTGTCGTATCCCATCAGCTCTTGGTACCCTCAAACTCTAGTTTCGCATCCGTTTTCACGTCAAACTGAACTGTGGCCTTGGTCGCCGTAAGGTCGTAGAGCAGACTTAAGCCCGCCGCGATTGTCTTCGAGGTCGTTGATCGACTATCTGCGGATAGTTTACGTTCGGTGTACTTCTTCGTGGTGCCGCTCGAGTACAGCGGTTGGGCAGCGAGAGCCTCGTCCAAAATCAAGCCTCCACAATTTTCTCATTGACCGGTGGTCTGGCGATTTTTTCGATTTGGCGAACGTAGAGGTGTTCTTCGACTGCGGCGGCTAGGGAGCGAGAGCCCTCCCTACAGTCGAGCGTCGACGAGATATTCAAACGATCCCAGAGGAGACTGACACAGTTCTCGGTTTGGTCGTTAACTGGTAGTCCGGCGACCTTTTCGATTCTGTTTGCCTCTTCCCCGCTGACCTTGTACAGCGGTCAAGCGGCAGGAGCCTCGGCCCACAAGATCTAGAGAGTCTTCGAATCCGTAATACACCAGTTGAAAGCACCGGCGTAGCGATGGAAGTCGTGGGTGGCATCAGCGCGGCCACTCAAATCTCGTACATACTGGCGGCGAGATTGCAGTTCAGATCCATGGAAACATCGAACGGCCCAAGGACTGCCCTCGACATGTTAAGGGCATCGAGACAAACATACTTGTGATGCAAGCTCCAAGCTCCCCTAGTAAGACTAGATGTGCCGCTGCGTGATCCAGCAGGGACCGGAGTGTTCAACTTGCAGGCCAGAGAAAGAGTTTGAGGGCGTGATCAAATCACTTAAAAGAGGTGTACGGAGCTAGCGACTTTTATAGCCAAATACGACAAACTCGCCTTCAAGTCGACACCTCTAAGATGGTGGCGTAAGACATCGTGGGCGCCTATGGGAGTTCAAAAGGCGAAGCAGTTAGGCGAGATATTGCAAATACATCGCGGAAGCTTAGTGCTAGCCCTGTAATTGATAAGCAAGTAAGTCTTGCTTATTTCGCATCAATGCCAAGATACTTACTTACTGATTATCTTTGAGATACCTTGTTGGCAGTCGACTACAGGGGGATAGACCATGGGAACTGTTGAATTATGGAAAGAGCGCGAACGTGGTATGCAACATGGAAGAATGTGGCTGTTGCCACTCCTTTGTTCGTTATTTGCCCGTTCGACTGCGACGAGCCTTTGTGATCAGAACCGGCCAGAAGCTGCTGTTTGCCCTCTTTGTTCATGTAGTCCATATATTCAGACCTTCGTAGTTAGACTTCCATAAAATAACTCTATCAGATGCCAACCGTTCGCCCATTTCAATAGGAACGCTCTCCCCTTTCTGGAGCGCCGTGCCGTCGATAAAGCGAATACACTCACATCGCTGGAGCAAAAGACCGTAGACCAAGGAAATGCTCTGTTGTCCATGAAGAAGGCCGCAGCCAACCACTTGGCCGTACTCCTCCATTGAGCAGAGAGGCACAATTCATATGATATGCTATCTTCGATCGAGCAGAGGGCGCCTGATCAGTGAGATATTCTGTCTTCCGTGAACAAGACGGCGGTAGACCATTGGACAAAGCTTTCCCCTATCGAGCAGAGAGCAGCTGATCATGGAAATATTCTCTCCTCGTTCCGGCATAAGTGGGAGGGTTATGACGCGGATATGCAGAACGCGGTAAAGAAAGACAATAATCTGGGAACATGGCTCGATTATGTTGCCTCATATGCTGGCCCGCACATGCCAGACACTTCGAAGGAATGAAGGGTAGGAGCCAGAGGCCTTGATGATGGCTCGCCAAGCATACAAAGGATCCCCAAAGACGCTAGGTGAAGAGCATACCGATACCCTTGCCGCCATGCGCAACCTTGGAATAAGCCTTGATGAACTAAGGAAATCCACAGAAGCAGAGATCGTCATTGCTAACCAGTCTAATCCCTAGCCATAACACTAACGCCAAGGGCGATTCAGTGGTTGCGGGACGGAGGCGGACTCAAACCCATCCATACTATTAGCGAAGCTCCAGGGTCCAGAAAGTAGACACCATCGTACCTCGCCGCCGATACTATTCAGACTTCGCAAGGTCACTTGTTTAACCGGCCCCAACCTCAAGATTAGGTTATTTTTTCGGAACCCGGAGTTAGGCAAAACCTGCGGTTTAACCGGTTACGCCATGACTACAACCCACTTCGTGCCAACACTGAGGATACTGAATGGGCGTACAGAGCCCAGGTAGACGATGGCATGAACGGCAGAATGCTGGGACAGAAAAAAGCACGCGCGGGAGATGTTTACACCAAAATTCCTTTCTTATCCACGCACGACTATTTACAAGCAATCCTCTCTCGAATCTAGCTGACAACCATATACGCTTGACCCAACAAATCTTTGCCATTATCCCTTCAAAGACCGCTCAAGATGTCCCACCCAACTAGCTCCCAGATATCACCGACAAACCTCTCGCCATCATCGTTCACCTTTACGACCCTTTGCTCCTCCTGGGCTGCGTCATCATCGTCGTCGTTCCACACGCACTCCTTCAGCGCATCAACAAACTCGTCCTTATCTTCGCCAAAAATCGCCTTACAAAGCGTAGCTTGCAATCTCTCCTGCGCATGCACGAATAATCTTGCATCGACGTTGCCATGGAAGGCAAACGGCTGGCTGATCAACCTTGACAACGGTTTTCCGTGTCCTCCTTCGACCTCTATTCCGCTTATTCTCCCCACGACTCTTTGCAGAAGCCTATCAATCTGCGCCCGCTCAATCGCTACCTCTAGTTCTTTCACTGGATCTCTCTTTGCATTCGGCAGAAGCATTGAGATGTGTCCCGGAAGCTTCGAGGCAGCAACATCCTCCCTAAAAACAGTCAAACTGACTAATTTTCCCGTCTTTTTAAATAGCACCGCACACAACCCCTCCAACAAATCAGTAAAATACTGAGGTCTCCCACTCCTCGTAAGTTCCTTACTCAGAAAGATATCAGCCATAAACTCGGTCCTCAGTCTCAACAACTCGGGAATCTGTATCTCCTCGAGCTTTGGCGCATTTGGGCTTCTCTGCACGGAAATAGGGGGATCCTCTAAGCTCTCCTCCCATATCTCCCATTTGTCTTTGGCTATGACAGCGCACAAGTCTTGGTTCCAGATCAGGCAGGACTTGAAGAGCTCGATTAACTGGTAGATTACGCGGCCTTTGTGCTTGCCGCGGCCTGCGATGTCGCGGCATAAGTGGGAGAGGCCTATGAGGCAGATACCGTATACTGCTGAGGCGACCTTGAAAATTTTACTGAGGTCGGTCAGAGTTGGACAGAAATGGGATCTAGCCAGGTGTGATAGAGAATTCAGGACGGTTGACTCCATTATGTCGTATATTGTCTGGATAGTGGCCAAGATGGAGGTGGCGAGGGTCAGGGAAGCGACGTTTTTGGTTTTGATATGGGAGTTGAGCGTGTAGGCAGTTTTGATGAGTAGATAGCCTGGATGCATTAACGGGCGGCAGAATGATACAGGACCGATGTGGAACTTACACAATGCAGACACATTCTGCCTAGGCTGAACTCCAGTAGCAGTCTGGGGATCTTGGGCAGCTCCCTCATTTTGGCACTGTGACCGCAGCTGAGAGTTGCTGGGTTGCTCGTCAAGTAGTTGCGTAGCCATCTGCTCAACATATTCATCCTCCACCTCCCTCTTCGTCTTCTTCAACAATCTCTCAAGCCTCGCATTCTCAGCCCGCAGCCTCACATTGTCCTGATACGTGTCGTGGGCTACCTGTTTAAGCCACGCGACGGAATCAAAGCACAATTGCTCATCTGGATCTACACGCTTTGGCAGCCTTTTCTTGCGGCGTTTTGCCACCGTCTTAATAAACGCTGCATTGAGTTAGTTCATAATAAGCTTTAACAAAATGGAAGGGGATTCGCACTTTCCATAGTCATTCCATGTGACTTGGCACGAGCGATAATACTGCTGAAGACAAGCTGTGCCGATGAGAACTCGTGTTTCAACCGGACGCTCCTACGATGTCTCTGCCCATAATTTGGCCCGTCAGGGCCTCGCTGCTCGTGCATAATCCCAGTCACAACATGTGGAGATGGCGGAGGAGAAAGAGAAGCTACAGTAGAAGTGTCCTGCTCCTGGAGGTTGGAAAGTTGTCTGGCGATATGTTGAGCTCCTCGCAAAGGCGGTTGCCTGGGAATCGATTGCGCACGGCGAGCTGCTGGCAACTTCAGCGTCACAATAAGCGATGGACGATATGGTGGCTGGTGGGCAATAGAATATTGACGACGAATGGAATGTTTCCGGTTCAAAGAGGAGGCTCGGTGGAGAGGCGACTTGATCTTGACGGTCTTCTTCCTCGCGGGCGCCATCTTTGGGCCGAAGAGGTAGTGATGCTGCGTCCTTTGGACGGGATGTATCGAGTAGAATGCTCGCACCAGAGGTCGAAATAAGGTGTGTGGGGAGCCGGTCAAATGTTTGTACATCCCGGTGTTGTCACGAAGAAACGGAACGAAGGGTTGGGGATAATCTGAACGAGGAAGGGACGATGTGCAGTTTGGCGGGCTCACTTCTGGGGCGCGAGTAGGAAAGAGCGATAGGCGCGACCTCGGCATTTTCATACTCGAGAACATCTACGGTATACACTACCTACGGACGGCATTGCTTTAAGACATGTATGTTTTTGATCAAGTAATACACTATGATACTTACTATCCTCTCACACCTCCCTGAGCTGAAGCCAAATGTGACCTGTTGTACAAAATCCTTTCTGTAGTCAGATGGATCAAAACGCCTGGTATATACTGTACAACCGTATCAATCATCTCTGTGTTCTTTTCATCGTACATTTCAGCGAGCTCCGCCAGTACGACATCTCTCTCCATATCATGACCCCATCTTCTGAAATCTGGCACTTCAGAATGGCACATTTATCCTACCCCCCGGCCTCCCAGTCATAGCCTGCCCCTGCGTTTGTTGCGCCTGCTGAGCCTGAGCCTGCTGCCTCCTCAGCGCCGCCATCTGCGCTTGAGCCTGCTGTCCACTCAATCCTCCCTGAGTGTTGATTCCATTCATGTCGCCATGGCCTACACCACCGACACCCTGGTTTAAGTTATGCTGCTGCTGCAGATTCAACATCGCCATCCCATGTTGTTGTTGAGAGATATTCGGGTAGCCGGCTGCGATCATGTGTTGATTTACCACGGCCGCCTGCTCGTTCGCTCTCTGGTTCTGTTGTTGCTGCTGGGCTTGATGTTGGGATTGGTGTTGGAGTTGGGATTGCGGCGGCCCTTGCGACTGCATCCCGAAGCTTTGCTGCACAACATTTTGCTGCGCATTCTGGCGCGCCTCCTCGTCGCCGTCGGCGTCTCCGTCGGCGTCAGCGTCTGCTTCGCCTTCAGCATCGAGATCCATGCCTGCGCTGCTGATGGATTCCCCCATGTCGCCCATCTGCTGATGACCTTGTAGTTGCTGCTGCTGCATGCCATTCATCCCTATCCCAGGAGAGTTCATTGCCGGCGCAACCTGCATAGCCTGTCCGAAGTTCCTCTGTCCTTGCATCCCCACCACACCCCTACTACTCCTAACAATCGGCTTCCACCTCTCAACGGCCGCCTCAACGCCTTTCTGCAAGCTCTCCTCCTTATCCGCCAACTTAAACCCCGTGCTCTGCCCCCTCATCCCCAGCTCCGCCAGCGCAACCGCATCCCTCTTCCCCAACGGCAGCGTCTGCGGCGTCGCCATCGCAAACTCCCTCGGATTCTGCAATTTACTCAGACTCTCGATCTGGTGGCGCAGGTGCACGTTCTCCTGCTGTACGGACTCGATAATGCCTTCCATCTTCTGGATCTTTAACTGTTTGAGTCCCACGAAACGCGCGAGTTCGAGTTTCCATAGATGTTCGCGGTTTTGTTGGGGAAGGCGCATCCAGTATTTGTACGCCTCGTGGAGGTGGTTGTTTACATTTTCTTCGAACAGTTTTGCCTGGTGAGCTATAGTGGCTTGGACGTCTGGTGCAGCGTGGTGCGCGTACAAGATGTCGTCTGGGTGGGGAGGCGTGGGGGATATAATTGTTCGCGTTACTGACGCGGCGTGGAAGCGTTCGCGGAAGTATGCGCCTAGGGCTTCGAATTGGCGCTGGTCTGGGACGTCGGTGAACCAGCAGTTGGGGTTTTGGATGGGCGTCATTTGTCCAATTGTCGGTGGCGGCGGGAGGCAGGTGAGGCAGAGGCCGGGGAAGTCGAGGGCTAGTGGGTCGAAATCGAAGGGTGAGGAGTTGATGGATGGTTGGGCGATTGTGCTAAATCATGTTAGTGCTTGATGCTAATCGGTTGGCGATGAGCCAGCAAGACCTACATGGCTGCTTTTATGCTCCCCAGAATCTCGCGCAGTGCCAATTCTGCTGCGCGCTGCCCCTCCATCGCATCCAACATCTTCTGCTTCTGATCAAACGTGCTCTTGGCCAGCGCCTGCCTGCTCACAAAGCGCTTATTGTGGCTATCGTGCACCGTCTCCCCACCACTGCTAACACTGCCATTGAGATCATTCCTCTGATGTATCGCCGGTATATTATTTATCACACCTGTACTCTGCCAATTGACAGAGTTCAGATTCGTCACCACCCTCCCCTTCTCCGTATTCATCGGTTGCCTCGTCATGACGCTCGAGCTCCTCGTCGGCGTTTCCGAAGGCGTCTCGTTCCCAGCTCCAGGCCCCGCGCTCAGTGCGGGTGTGCCACCCGGTGTGCTTCCCTCTCGGCGGCCACTGCTATTCCGTGGCTGTCTGCGCGTGATCGCGCCGCGCATCTTGCGGATTTCGTTGACATCGTGGAGGCCGTCGGCGGGCTTTGGATTTTTCTCCTTGATATAAAGATCGAGATGGCGGCCGAGTGACGAGGAAGTAAAAGGTTGGCCACAGAACGGACAGGCTTTGTCCTTTGGCGCGCTCAAACTCGGTTTTGTCGAAGCTCCAGCAACAGAGGAGTCGGCGGCAGAGCCTGGGGTAGAGACTTGCTCGGCCATTGCGCGGGGTGTGGCGTCGAATTACTAGTACATTTGATTGCTGAAATCGCACAATTAGGGTATATGGTGAAATTAAAAAGACATAGGCGTAAAGAAAAGACACAAGCTCGCGGTGTAGATGGAGGAACGGCGTCGCAACGTCAGGACAAGAAAAAAGGAGGGCGAGTTGTTAGGAGATATTTGCGAATAGGCGTGAAGATCTTCTGGGGCATCATGCGAGTGATAGGGGACGTGCAGACAAGGCGACCGCCCGCTAATTGCGCTTGATTGGCCATGAATGTCAAATCGGAGGTCTAAGGCATGGCACCCCGATCTTTGCGATGTCGTGAATTCTTCCATTTTATATTCGATCGGGTAGCTGCAACATATCTCATCTATACAATATTAGCAGCCAGCCATGCGTGGCCAATTTCCTTGGGATCTCATGCAAGGCTCACGCAATACCATCGTGGGGGGCGGAAACATGGAGATGCCAAAGTCAATCGGTTGGATAGCTCTAAGAGCAGTCAAGAGTTAATAAGTAGAGCTTTTTGGAGAGAACAGGTTGACGGAAAGAATATGTTGATGATACACTGCAATCAGACTATGATTCTACGGCTCCTCATGATGAACAGAAAACACATATCTTTAAGGCAGGAAGAATAGGTAGACATGCTTCAAGACCGTCCCCCAGACATAAGGCTGAGGTATCACCGCATACCTCTCACCGATCACGAGAGCACCTGAAACTGCCGAGATTGTTGTGTAGCAGTGCATCAATGTATTCACAATGCCTACCCATGCCTATTCTAACTAGGCCTCATAAAATCTTTCCTTCGTACAGCCATTCGTGGCAGGCAAAGAACGCCAATACTCCCGTCAATACGAGATCTCATCCCAATTAACGGCCACTAGCACGCAGGCCGGTTCTATGCAAGGTATCAAATAAAATAAAAAGACCAATCCTTCAGTCCCAAATGTACAACCCACGCAACTCACTTGAGGCAACGCCAACGCAAAAGATGCAGCAGAAAAACAATCAACTTCGAAGCGACACGCTTAGAAGTCCTCATCGAAGTTGAAGTCTCCACCGTTTTCAGCCTTGTTCTCAGCTTGTGCGTCGGTGTCCTGGTGCTTGTCCTTGGTGGAGTTCATGACACCGGCCTTCTGGTAATCAGCAACACGCTTCTCGAAGAAGTTGGTCTTGCCGGCCAGGGAGATGTTCTCCATGAAGTCGAATGGGTTGGTGGCCATGTAGTACTTCTCGTTACCGAGGGAGAGGAGGAGGCGATCAGCGACGAACTCGATGTACTGTTTCATCAAGTTGGCGTTCATGCCGAGGAGGGCGCATGGAAGTGCCTCAGTCAGGAACTCCTGCTCGATCCCGACTGCCTCGGTAATTACATCCTGGACGGCCTGCTTGCTTGGGCGGTGCTTGAGGTGGGAGAAGAGGAGGCAAGCGAAGTCGGTGTGGAGACCCTCATCACGGGAAATCAACTCGTTGGAGAAGGTAAGACCGGCCATGAGACCACGCTTCTTGAGCCAGAAGATGGAGGCGAAAGATCCGGAGAAGAAGATACCCTCGACTGCAGCGAAGGCGACGAGACGTTGGGCAAAGGTGGAGTCCTTATCCTGGATCCATCTGACAGCCCAGTCGGCCTTCTTCTTGATGCAAGGAATGGTCTCAATGGCGTTGAAGAGGTAAGTGCGTTGAGCCTGCTCCTTGATGTAGGTATCGATAAGAAGAGAATAAGTCTCGGCGTGAATATTCTCAATCATGATCTGGAAACCGTAGAAGCAGCGAGCCTCTGGGATCTGGACCTCTCCGGAGAAACGTTCGAGGAGGTTCTCGTTGACAATTCCATCGGACGCGGCGAAGAAGGCAAGGACGTGGGAAATGAAGTAGCGCTCATCATCGTTGAGGCGGTTGTTCCAGTCGTGAAGGTCCTTGGAGAGATCGATCTCTTCGGCGGTCCAGAAGGAGGCCTCTGCCTTCTTGTACATCTGCCAAATCTGGGGGGGATCGTCAGTCTCATATCCACTTTACGCGTGAAGACGCGCTAGTCGTCGACGCGTGAAACACGTCGCGAGAGCGAGGATTTGGAAGAGCATACCTCATGGTACTTGATAGGGAAGAGAACGAATCTCTGTGGGTTGGCGCGGAGCAATGGCTCGTCCATCTCCTCTGCTTTGATAGTTGGCGCAACCAAGCTCATATCAACTTCCTTGACGGCTGGCTTCTGGACCTCAACGGCGGCCTCTGTGGATGCAGAATCGAATGTCTTGTTCTCCTTTCCGGTGCCAATGTTAAGCTTCTTGATTGGAGAGTCGTTCATCTTCAAGTCCTCGAGAGCGGAAGCAGTCTGGGAAACCAGTTAGTAAATATTCCCAATCGACGCGATGGAGGCGTGAAACGCTTACTCTCTTGGATGGAGTGACTTGAGTCATTGTGATGGTGTGTGAATAGTGTAAGCTCAATTGAAATAGTTAAAACGGTATCCGGAGGTCGTAAATGTTGCCTTGGAAGTAGTGCTTGAGTTTGTTAATTGTATCGTGAATGAGAAGGTTGTGCTTCTGGGGAGCAGCGCTTCTTTGTAGTAGCTCGCCTCTACCCTTGTCTGTTTTCCGAGGGCGCGTCGGACCCGCACGTGACGCGAGTTCTCGCGTTTCTGTCTTTAAGTGGCTGGCAGGGGTGGTCCAGGAACGCGGCTTTTTGGTATGATGTCCACCGCGGAATCATGATTCAGTGGACTGAAATGCCATGAGACCCGTAATTAAGACACAGAGAAACACCACCCTGTGACGTCTCCAGCCTAGCTCCGGCTTATGCCTGATTTAAACGACCATTTTCAGCCATCAGTCATGCTACATATACCTAGCAATGCGGGATCGAGATGATCTGACAAGATTAAGCCGACACGAGAAGGGCAAAGATAATCAGCCGCTCTTCCACTTTACGCGTATTAATGGCATCGAAAAGCGTAAAGTATCTCACACGGCTGGCTCACACCTCGGAATTCGGTGTTCGAAGAGTTCTAGGCGCACATAGTGCTTGGAAGGCCGAACAAAGCGCGAGGGCGTGGATCATGATGCGGTGAATACCTCATTCGGATTGCACATTTGTGGTGTTTGATACACAAGGAGACCACCCTTTAGATGTCCGACTTGTGGTTACTCGATGTCTCGAGTTCAGTGAGCGCGAACTTCACAAAAAAGTGTTTCAAAGATATTTGCGTCGATATTTGCTCGTATTCAAGGCTGTGCATGTTCTGCCTATCGCTCAGGACTAGCGCATCATTGGGAGACTCTTCTACCGTCTTCTCAATTCTAGATCTGTGGGTATCATTCATCGCTGTTCGCTAACAATGAGCGCTCTAAAGGACTTACACAAACGTCTTCCTTCTCTTGTATACAACCCTTCTCTCAGCCATATACAACAGTCCCATCTTTTTATACAGTCCTCCCTCCTAACTCCTCCTCCCACTCTCACTCTCATGCCCCTTCTTAACCTTCCCCCCATAATCCTTTACCTTTATATTGGCCATCCCGCCAAAGCTCCTCCAGACACTATCACCTACCCGTTGTGGCAGCTTCCTGCCCTTCAGTCTCTGATCGATGAGCCACAGCCCAGCACAGAACTCGTCCTTACACAGCATACCCGTGTCCGTCCTATCCACCAAATCCCAAATATCACTCAGCACATCTGGAGGCAATCGCGACCTTGACCATATATCCCTGACAACTAAGGAACAGACGCAGACTTGCGGTTCCACATTATCAAACGGGGTGTTGTAGCGCGAGGGACTGGTGCGTTGGGGACTGGATGTGTAGCTGCCGGAATTACTGCCGCTTGCCGTTGCAAGACTGAGGGAGCTTAAATTCCCTTGTGATAAGGGATGAGAATATGGACCTGCGCCGCCCAGACTAACAGTACTCGGGTTCTGCTGCGACGAATAAGGATGCGGCGGTCCCCTTGCTAGCATGGGTACACTCTGCGCGTTGCGATCGCGAAGATACGGATCCCTGTCGACCTCATATGGCTGTTCGCCGTAATAAGAGCTCGTGCGCACACTATCTATCCCCAGCGCCCTGGGCTCACTCCTCGACACCCTGTATGGGGAGTTTACAGTCGGCTGGCCAATCCATAACCCTTTATTGGAGGCCCACAACCCCTCATACCTCTTCCTCTCCCTGTCGCTCACCGTATCCCTCCACCGTTTCCGATCGCCTTCATGATGCTTATTAGGATGTTTCTTCTTAATCAGGCCCTTCGTCTTATACTTCCCGTCATCCTCACTCTTTTCTTTCCGTAGCGTCGTCATCATCTTCCTCTTCTGTGGTTCCTTGGACGGACTGTCCGCTCTACCCCTGCGATGTGAACTTGGCTTCAAGGAGTCCAAGATGCTGCCACCGCTACGGCGAGCTGGCGGTGGCGCAGGCGCCCGCCGTGATCCGCCGGTGTTGGAGGGGTATAGAGGCGATGCTGTCCGCGACGCTGTTCGTGAGGTGGCAAGATTGGACGCAACCATAGCATTAGCCAGATTATCGAGAGACATACCCTTCTCTGTCATAGTCTTCAGCGGTACCTCTTCCATTTTACCTCTAAACTGACTCATCGAACTCTGCGTCGACTTGGGCGAAGGTCTTGGAGGCGGACGATGTGGCCCTGAGGTAAAGCCGGAAGGTCCCCCGCGGATGGGTATTGGCTGTGCAGGCGCAGCCACAACACTATTCCCATACGGCATCGCATTCGGATAATACTGGCTCCTACTCGCTGGCGGATTCCTTCCACTAAACGGTTGTGGGCGGACCGCCGTTTTGGGTCGGGGGACTTGGGCGGGCGGTTTCTCGCGCTCTTTGTTCATGCTTGTGGCATCTGTGCTCGCGGCTTCCGTGTTTGCACGGTTGTGGGTGGACGGTGCTGGTAAAGGACTAAGTGCCGCGGGTTTGGGAGCTGGTATCGGTTTCGGCTTCGTGGGGAGAGTTGGGAGAGGTGGTTTGGATTTCCAGGATGTTGGGCTGGAAGTCGCAGAGACGAAGGACTCGCCCTCGTCCGAGGTGATAGCCTCATTTGCCGCATCTGTCAGCGGCATGGTGCCGGGCTAAAGATGTAGTAGTTATGTTAAGGAGTGTTGAAAAAGAAAGTAAAGATTGGGATAGAGAAAAGTGTTCCTACGTTTTACTTACTGCAGGTACGAACGACTAACGCGCGGCTGATACTGTCGGGCCTTGGGATCAGCTGCGCCTTACGAGTACTGACTACGAGGAGACAACAAGGGCAAAGAGATGACCTCGCTTCAAAGCTTCTTTAGCCCCAAGACGATCATCTAGAGAAAGATCTTTAAGTGGCTCTTTCTTCACCGATTAAAAAGTTAGGCACATTTCAAGCTCTGATGACGCTACAGAAACCCTGAAGCTCGGATGTGTCAGCTAGCTCTCCACTGTTTGTGTAGCCTTGTCGGGAACTCGGGAGGTCGGGTTGCAACCATCACACCACATTCCGCTTTTAACACACATCAAAAATCACTTCAGAAATACAAACGTTAAAAGAACTTTGTGTATTTAGGTATTGCTCATTATTCAACTCGACATTTACAAAACCCCCAAATGCTCTATCATGGTAATTACTCCTTACGGGTATGGTCGAAAGATTCAACCTTAAACACCATGCCCTCCCAACCTTGCTCCCTACCCTAGCTGCCTGATATACCGTGAAGTCGTTACTTTACTGTTGAAGACTCATCGCTGAAACGCCGTGCCGAACATGCCAAAACGTAAATGAAATCGAATGTCTGTCTCATGCTCATTGTTCACTCTCCATCAGTCTCCGTCCACTCACTCCCCGAGAATATCCTGTTGCCGTTCGCGTCGTGCGTCTGAGCTTGCAACTGCGGCGGCGAGTATCCTCTGTTGCGCTTCGAGTCCGCCCTCTCGAGCGGCGGACCAAAGCCACCAGGGCTAAGGCGCTTAGCCTGATTACGGAACGACTCAGCACGGGCATAATACTCATCCGGCCTCTCCTGTGGCTCTGGAGAATCCGAGCCAGGGAAGACCTCCCAGTTGGAGCTCGAGGTCACACTAGTAGCGCTCGTCGAGTTGCTGGAGTGGTGTCTGGCCGCTTGCAAGGTGTCGTCTCTGTAAGAAAGATCATGACGCACAACCGATCCTGTGGATGAGGAAGAGATCGCCGATGGTGGACGCTCGTACACGCTTCCGTATTTTCTATCGGTGTATGGATCGTCGTGGCTCGGACGCACGAACTGCTCGACACTCTGACTTCTGTGGTGTGGCTCAACGTACTTGTGTTTGCGGAACTGATTTGTCGGTGTCTCATCGGGTTGCTCATACAAGTCGGCCATCCTCGGTGGTGGAATGCGAGCCGGTGGACCCATTTGACTCATAGACGAGCTTGCAAGAGGGATTCTGTTCTCGGTTTGTGGCTTGCGCTCAGGACTGCCTGCTGCGTACTTGAGACTCAAGAGCGGTGCACGGCCGAGCCTGGTTGGAGTACCTCCTGACTGACCAACGGAGCGGGTTGGGCCACCACGCTTGAGGGTATCTCCAGCGACTGGTGTCTTTGCACCATTTCTGGTTGGAGGTCTCATAATGTTGTTGTTGTGGCTTGGACCGACATAGGCGGTGGAGTTTGCTTTCTTGAGTGTCGGCTTTGGTGGTGGTGCCATCGGAGCTGGAGTTCTCGAGCGAGCTGGTGCAGCCTTCGCCTCAGATGCTTCTAACTCCTCCAGATAGCTCTCGCCATACACCAGAAATGGTCTTCCATACTCATCTTGGAAACGCTCCAGTGCCATTCTGAGATCGACAGTAAGCTTCGGCAGTTCCTTTGCGATGCGCTTTCTCATCTTCTCTTCTCGGAGGAGTCTGGTCGGATCGCGCTTCTCTCCCTTCTGGCCGCGCATCATCAGTCTCGAGGCGTCCTGGCTAGCAGATGCAAGATCATCTCTGTCCTTGACGAGCTCGCGATGCCTGTTGATGAGCGTCAACATTGGCGCGCGCTGCTCCTTCAACACCTCCAGGCGCTGCGATTCAGTCTCGAAGGTCTTCAGAGTTACCTCAAGAGTAGCACTTGGGTAGCGAGCACCAAGATTGGCTTCCACTTGTGCCTCAGCAGCGGCCGCATCATGGCCTTCCTCATCATCTCCGTTGTCCTCGTCATAGAGAATCTGGAAAAGTGCACCACCAAATTCGCCGGACCAGTACAGGTTGAACTCGGCCTCCTCCTCTTCAGACATGTAGAGATCGGTCCAGAGTTGGCGCAATCCCATGAATGCCTTGACTACCAGTTTTGGAATCTTCTGCTTCTTGAGTTCGTCCAATCTTGCAAGTTCGTCTTCGTATTCATTGAGTTGGTGGAGACCGAATCCGGCGTTTCTGTGGAGGAAGCTGTCGCGAATCTGCTGACCGACGTCCAATGTCTTCCAGTAGCTCTCTACCAAAGACCTCAGTTCGTTCAACTTCTTCTCTCTTGATTTCTTCTCCTCGGTGACCTGGTCATAAATGCTCTCGAGTCCCTCCAAATCGGCTTTGCGAAGACCCAGCTGCTCTGGCGAATCACGGTAATGCTTAAGGATTGACGCATCTTGCCTCTCCCCTGGGGTGTCGAGCTCATGCCACAACTGGACAATATTCTCTGCAATCTCGTTGACCTTCTCCACGCGCCTGCCATACTCTTGGGAGGCGTTGTGAATTTCATCCTCTAACGTCTCGACGACTGCAGGCGAAAGTGGAAAGTTTGGCGATAATGATCCGTACTTGGCGTCAGGTGCAAATGGGAGTTCCACGAAGTCCTCCTCAAGATGGCACGCCCATGATTCCAGAATCTGGACGAGTTCTAAAAATAGAGTTAGCACTAGTATCATTGTCGGTAATTGGATAACACATACTCTTGATTTTCTCAAAGCGCTCCTCGTGCACTTTGCTTATTTGCGAATGCTTCTCCATCAGTTTGCGTATGCATTTGGACAATGGAAAAGACAGTCCAAGGTCCTCATCAAGTGCGTCGTATGAATGGCGGCCTGGTACGCTGCCAAGAGACTTCCTCATCTGCCTCGTGCTTGTGATTATGCGATGAGCCTCCTGCTCCAACCCCTCCTTCTCAGCAACCGTCTCCTCTACTTCATTGCGCAATGTTTCAGAAAGTGCCGCGAGAAGCTATTCATCTGTTAGCATATTGCCCTAGCCAAGACCACTACTTTATTGTCCTCTGCGAGTAAGCGCACCTTAGATTCGCGAGCATCTCTATCTTGTTGTGGAACGCCGATCTCGTCGAAGAGGACATAGAGCTGGTCCATGATCGTCCTCACTTGGGACGTCAGGTAATTGGTATCCATTTTGAAAGTTGTTGCACCAGCGTGCTCGGTTGATTGTGTGTGGTGAGGGGAAAAGCAGGTTATATGGAGGTTGGCGCTTCGCCTCGGTGCGCGGGTCGTGACAGTGGTTTGGCGCAAGGGACTGAAGTTCGCTTCGTCTAGACGGGGCTGAATGATAGCGAGCGTAAGTAATGGGGATCAGATGTTCCTAGTGCGGGTATTTATTCATGAATGGTAAGCTGAGTGATGTTGTGTGGAGCGCAGCGCAACGCATCGGAATTGAGGTGACTTGGACTCTTTAGTTTGGCGCGATCGCGGCTAGTTGTCTGATGTGCATGAAAGTTGGCGGATCTGTTTATTCGAGGTCTGTGCGACGGGGATGTTGCCAGGCAACAAGGAGTGGCTGGGGCGGTCAGTGTTTGAGGCCAGGACCAATCTGGTCAGGAACCTCGATTCTGCTGCCAAGCGGCCACAAATTCACCCCGCAAGGCTGCCTTAGATCCACTGCCGCTGTCACTTTGCTATCTGGAATGCAACTCAGAAACAACATCAAACGACGCTGTATCCAACTTAATACCAGGACGTTATAATTTGGACTTGTAGACCATACGCTAAAGATACTTTGACCGCATTGTCAAGATGAGCACGGCTCAAAAAACATGGGGTAATTATAACCGTCCTCCCAGCGCATCAGCTTTGAGAGCTCTGAGCCCTGGCTAACAAACGTCACCTTCAGAGCTGGACAACAACGTTGAATTAGTTGACGCGCAACGTGATGCGCTCTACGGGTACGATGTTGACGAGCAAAAGAATATCAACAATGAAAAGCCATGGCGCAACGACGCTCGCTACTTCAAGAAAGTCCGCATATCAGCCGTCGCCATGCTTAAGATGGTCATGCATGCCCGCAGCGGTGGTGAACTGGAGGTCATGGGCTTGATGCAGGGAAAGATTCAAGGAGACACATTCATAGTCACGGATGCCTTCCGTCTGCCAGTCGAGGGAACGGAAACGAGAGTCAATGCTCAGGATGAGGCAAACGAGTACATGGTTGGCTATCTCGAGGCCTGCAGAAACGCGGGAAAGCTTGAGAACGCAGTTGGATGGTATCACAGCCATCCCGGATACGGATGCTGGCTCTCTGGCATTGATGTGTCAACGCAGGCTACTCAACAGACGTTCCAGGATCCGTTCTTAGCTGTTGTCATCGACCCAAACCGCACTATCTCAGCTGGCAAGGTCGAGATTGGAGCTTTCCGCACATTTCCAGAGAACTACAAGGAGGAGACACCAAGAGCCTCCGATGGCTTTCAATCCATACCGCTCAACAAGGTCGAAGACTTCGGTGCGCACGCCAGCCGCTACTACGCACTTGAGGTCTCACACTTCAAGTCCACGCTGGACTCATACCTGCTCGAGCTGTTATGGAACAAGTACTGGGCGCAGACCCTCAGTCAGAACCCATTAACGGCCAACCGCGACTACAGTAGTAAGCAGATTCTTGATGTGGCCGAGAAGACCAATGCAGCTGCTGCGATGGCTTCAAAGGTCGGTTTCCTCAACTCATCGAGGGGTGCTGCCGATATGCAGATGGACAAGGTGGTAGGTGAAACCCAGAAGATTGTGGTCGAGGAGAAGATTGGTCATAAGGCTGCTACTGTCAAGGCTCAACTTTTCAACGGGTTAGGAGGAGATAGACTGGAGGGAGATGTTGAGCTGTAGATCGCCTGCGGCGACTAGATTTGATGATAATGGATTATTGGGGTGGGCATCGGCAGGGCGTTCTGAGGGGGATGGAGCTTCATACTTCGACATAGACATTTGAATTGAGCATGTCCCGGAAGCCAGACCCATCGCAGCCGTCCTGGTCTCGAACATAACCGACATCCATAAACGACCCAACATCCTTTGACGGGAACGCTATGCTTTTAGATGACCCTTGCTCATCATGCTGCAGCAATGGTTAAGTCGCTCGAGGTGCCTTTCAGCTTCTCTTATCAATGGCGGCTTCTGATACACTTACTGTACTTCCCCTAGTGGTAAGGGGTAGTAAAGATATGGCCCGGCTTTTGACAGAGTGCCGCAACTCTCTTGGCTGTTGCAAGAAGCTCTTGAAAGAACGGAACAAGGGATAATCAGCCAACCACTGCCTCTGACGCTCCCTCTCGAAAAAAAATTGATACACCTCACGTTACAGTGCCAAACCAGTATTCAAGCTTTTATCATAAATCGAAGGAAAGGTCAAACCGCGTGCCTCATGAGTGGGAGCTTGCTCTGGAGAGATCCCTTCTCAGAACCCGGCATAGGCCATAAACGGTTCATTGGGGTCAGTCTTATGGAGCAGAAATACCGGCTAGTACCTGTGAATATATCTCAAACAATTATCTTGGTCATCGCTCCAGAGATTCTTTTTGTATAAATCCTCCAATGTCTAGCATCTCCAGGTCAGCTCCCTATTTACATGGAAACTGACCATCTTATATTGGAACGGAAGAACCGAGGAGCAACCCATTCCAAGAGGGAAGGGACCACATTGACAGTCGCACCTTCCCTAGCTTTATTCTTCCCGCGTTTTGTTTTTGCAATATAGATGTCAAATAGGTCGCACAGTCAACAAATACGGTTCCATAGTGTAGTTGGTTATCACATCGGTTTCTGATTGCGAGCGATCGTGGATCTACCGGTAACCTGAGTTCGAATCTCGGTGGGACCTTCTTTTTTTTAAATTTTTATCGTTTTCCTACTTTGAAAAGAAAGTTTGTTGTGGTGGAGAGACGTTGAGGGGCCAATGGTTGGTTGGCAGAGAACGCGTGCCCCAGGAAAGGGGCCGGGTGTGGCTTGGAAGGCAGATGCAGGCAGGAACACGGTTGGCAATAACACCACTCATCTCTCTCGACACTTCTCATGCTCTTTACGATTCACCTATATGGCCTTTCCATCGGCTCTTATCATACATATTCGTGTTTTCATTCTCCGGCGCAATAAGCCGCCAAGATCCGCTTTCGTGGGACCTGCGTCCACCCCCCCTCACCCCCGCATCGGGAAAGTGTTCACAACACCAAACGATTACCACGACAGGATTTACCACAACACACAAAGCTCCTTTAGCTCAGTGGTAGAGCGGGAGATTGCAGATCTTCAGGTCGCCTGTTCGAACCAGGCAGGGAGCTTCATTTTTGTTGGTGTTGGCGACGACGAGGTGCTCCCAAAATGGCGAGGGGAGAGGAAAGTTGCTTTGATTCCCAGTTTACCGTCGGGGGCCTCTGCCTTTATTAGTGGAATGCCTGTTGGTTGAGCTTGAGAATGAGTTAATATGGAGAGAAAACTGAAAGCGAATGACTACTTATTTGACATCGAGACCGTGAGATGTGAACCAATGCGATAATTAATTCTACCAATCCCAGGTATGGTTCGCCAGTGGTAGCACGCTTCTATTCCTTTAGTGTCGACTCTGCCGTGTCAGCTTAAAGTCAAACCGGATTCCTGAGCTCTTCCCATGTCTTTCTTTGTCTTCAGGCCTGCCATTGAATCAGGTCTCGCTGATACACAAACTGCCATCTCCGCGGCGTGGGTCCTCAAATACGCTCCAGGCGAAGCAATGCCCATGATATAGTTTAAACACATATGAGATGGGTCCAGCAATAGGCCAAGTGTGGTAGTGTAAGCTATATGAGCCAGAAGGCGTCAAGGCCAGGAGATTGGGTTGGGAGAGGGAGAGAATGAGTGGAGGGGACCTTCGGAAACGGCCGTCAAACCTTTGAAGGGGTCGACTCAACTCCTCCCCCCCCTCCTTAACCAGCTACCATCAAACTGGTGAATTTATTACCAATAACAAAAAAACTCACCACGATAGGAAGACCCTCAGTCTTGGTCGCCTCTCGCGTATATCGTGAGCGTGACATCGTTATTTGGCAGCTGAGCATCTTCTCCTAAGCGAGGGCGGATGGATTTATAGTCTCCTACTAAGCCGGCTTGCACTCGTACGTTCGGTCTTCTCTGACCATGCAACGCACATTGGCAACGTGGCAAGGAGGATGATGTTTCATATTTTGTATTTTCATTTGCTGTCGAGCTACGGTAGCTCTTTATGCAGCGCTCTAAATGCCAGGTATTATCTAGTGGTCCTCTTATCACTTTTGTCCTGCCCCCAGAACTTCTTGGGCTCCTCTTGGCTCGACTTCATGCCACGTCGCGCTGAAAAATCTCGCGACGATTGGTTGCTGCCAGCGACATCTGGTGAAGGCACTGGAGGGAATGGGGTTATGCTCATGCACCATGTCGATGACAAACCCTGTAGCGGGCGTCGCCATGTCTTCCCATCCAACAGGCGCGTTATAACTTTTGATCCTTCGATCTTCATAGCACTTCAGGCCCACTTCCCCAACAACGCCATCAACCCAGCACCAAGACACATACAAACGAACGCACCCAGCACCTGTCCCATAGGCCCCTTCCTCATCTCCTGGTTGAACATGAACTCATGCGCCATCAGTTCCACCAATCCCGTGTAGATCAGAATCCCCGCCGATATGGAATCAAAGATCCCATTAACCATCAAATATTCCGTGCTCCCGGGCACAAACGTCTTCCGTACCCCAAGTCCAATGGCAATAGCGATCGGCGTCGTGAACCCATACGCGGCTCCCAGCACCCAAGGCATCCACTCCTTCCCCTGCGGCCACTCTATAATCGCCAGTCTTGACCCCAATCCCAGCCCCTCAAACGTCTGATGAAAAACAAGCACAATATACAGAATCACAAACTCCTCTCCAGCGACCGCCAACGTGAGACCGATGAAGATACTATGAAATATCACGCCGAATTCGAGGATGAAGATGGACGTCATTTGCACGCCGAAGTTCTCGTGCTCGGAGTGGGCGTGTTTGTGCCCTAGGTGGTCGGCGCCGCCTGGTAGCTCGGCGAATTGGCTTGTGGTCCGCACTGGAACGTCGGAGTAGGGCTCTAAGGTGTCGGGTTTATTGGTTTCTGAGGAGTCTGAGGATGAGGAGTCGTGGGCATGGGCGTGGATGTTGTGCGGTGGAGCCCCGTGAGCAGTTTTGTGGTCGCCGGGGCCGAGATTGTTGTTATGGGCCTGAGTATGGGTATGGGTATGGGAGTGCGAGTGCCCATGTCCTTGTACATGTCCGCCATTCAATGGTATTCCCGCTGGAGCGCCGGCACCAGCAACCGACTCAACATCCTCATGATCATGTGAATGGCTCCCCATGATGTCGAACCGACTCGCCATGAGCTCGACGAAGAACATGGTGAAGATTGTCATAAGCGCAATTCCTTCCACCCATGGATACTCTGTTATTGGGCCGGAGAGGCATTCGGAGCCTAGGTAGTCTTGTGCTGGTGCTAATAGCTGTCATTTGTAAGCGTCTTTCTCCACAAGTAATGGTGGAGGGAACCAACGTGTATGAACGCCGTAGCGATAATGACGCCGGAGCCGAAGTATTTACATATGAAGAATGCCCAGCGTGGTATGCTTAGACTACTCGACTTTGCCGCCAGGATCGGTAATAATGCGCCTGTCACCCGATTAGCCAACACGCCTTGTATATGTGAGGATTGGCAAAAAGCTTGATTTTAACATACCAAGCATACTCCCAACCCCAATCACGAAAATCGCCGATATCCTCAGTCCCATCCGTCCATCATACTCATTCCCTCCTCCACATTCTATGCTGTGGTCATGTCCGCCGCCGACGACGTGGTCATGGTCGTCCATCTTCTCTCTGCTTTTGAGCTTCGTCGCTCTTGGTCCTTCCGCGCCTCGCTAAACTCCTACTTCGACCTTGGCGTGTCTAGATGTGTTCAGATGGTTTATTATCCTCTTGGTAGTAGATCCGATTTCTAGGGCGGTGAGAGGCCTTTAATAAGCGCCTGATATATCGACTGTATATAGTAACGTAGAAGATATAGCAAGACGTCGTCGGTACTTGGGCTGCGAAAAGGCAGTTGAGGCGCTCGGTTTACAGATTAAGGGAAAGTGCCAACGTCGTATGGAAGGTGTATCTGCTCTTACGGGAGTCTCTGTGGGACAGGGAAAGCTTCTGCCACTTAGAGGCCAAGCTAGATGCCAGAACAGAGGGGCGGGCGACACCTTGGGGGCTGAGTAGTGGAGAGGTGGGGGTCGTTGTGATGACTTTTCGACTTTTCTCTGCTCTCAAACTGCGTGGGTCGACCTCTCAAGGCCTCAAGGCAGATAGAGTGACAAGGCAACGAGTCGCTACAATGAAGCGCAAAGGAGTTCTTTGAGGGAGTTGGGAGATTCTAGCTATGAGTGAAGGATATTAATCAATGACGAAGTCCAAAAAGTACCGAAGATTGGAAATATGTTCGGTGTAGACTCTTCACACACCTAAACTGGATTGGGACTAGGTTGTGCGACTTCAGACCGCGCCAACGACACCTTGGTGGTTATCCTGCCAAGGGTCTGCAAGGACTGCCAAACGCGATACCAGCGAGATCCTGATTGGAAGGTTGGGAAGGTACCGGCTACTTTTGGTGTCAAGCATTTTTGGTTTACCCCTGGCCGATTAAGCTTGACGTCAATTGTCTTCATCACCACTGTCAAACCTTCTGCGATTATCCATCAAGGTACAACAACGATCACGACATTAGGTGTACTCGTATGAGGGATGGCACGTGATGTCTCAGCAATTCGAGCTTTCTTTTCATAGCAATTTGTGGGTTGGCGATAGTGGATGCGCATACGGCTCAGCGGCATTTTTCACCACTGATCCCTTGGCATCGGCAATTGAGGCCGAGATACCCCAACACTCGGCGCTCATCATCGGCCAGTCATGATGGTCTTGATGGTTTCAAGTAGTGGCCGCGCGGCTAATATCTTAGTATTATTAATTTCGTGTGGCCAAGTTCTGTCAATTCTGCCAACAAGGCGGATGATGTGGAGGATGTATCATGTACTGGGTACTTATTATCCACCCGGGTTACGGCTGTGTCAGCATGAGGTCTTCATGTGGCCAACCAGTAGGTCCAGTGCAGGGTATTTCACAATCGTTGTGTGAGACAACATTGCGAAATTTATGCAGACAGTCAATCTTCGACTCTTTCTCTCCGGCATTTACCGGCCAGGAAGTGCCATTTGGTTGGGCTTTGTCTAGCAAACGCAATAACGCAAGCATGTCATTTTACTTGCTACAGTATAACTTGTCTTTAGGCAACTTTGTCAGTGGCATAGACTGGGTTGTGGCATCTCATCTCGAGAGTTGTCTGAAATTTCATACATTTGGGCGTAAGCCTTTGACTTAGCATATGCTAGCCAATTCCCGGGTTTTTCGCGTTTTACATAGAGTCTATAGGCATAAACGAGAAAAACCCGGGAATGGCTGTTATGGCTGGCATGTCGGCCCAAAGGCTGAAATTTATGTCCATTTGGGCTTAATGTGCGTGCTTATCTAAGAATAGGGCTGTCCACTAAGTTACTGGCATTACCTGCGGTTAAGCATGAAAAGCTCAGATTATAGTGCATGTCCCAAACCAGGTTATACTGTACAGTCTGGAGCATTTGTCTGAGGTTAAGCGGCTGGCGCTTTTGGCGCGCAAACTAACCGTTCGTTTGCTTAATTTGTGCTCGATGCGCCGTGCCAGCCCGGCTCTGCTCTATATACCGCCACAAGACCGGTCACAAGAGATACCTTGGCATCCCTCCTTGTCCACATATGTGGTAGCTAACCGTCAAGGTGTTGATTGGCCTTCTTTCAGTCCATAAAAAATAAGCTCAGCTGCAGGTAGCAGTCTCCTTGCATGCGGCTTGATTGCGCTTTGCAAAATAAACAAGCAAACGAATTACTCCGTCTCACAAGCTCGAGGCATTGCAGGCGGTTGACTATGTATGAATCACCTGCCCGACGCTGCTGCCAACTGCAACATCAACGCCATCCGCGGTACACACCCGATAGCAGCAGATAGCACACCCAAGCCTGACTTGTGGTACTCGAGCGCGGGCTTTGAGCCGGTGCACAAAATCAAAGTTCGAGTACTACAAGGCAGTGTCGGGTGTGTTGCCTGCTTTCTTCAGTGGATACCGTGAATGGCGTGGATCTTGTAGCGAGTGATGGGCCTCTCCCTGAGAGCGCTCGAGTTATTTGCTCCATGCTTTGGTCAGGTGTCGACATGCGGCCGTCGTGGTATCACTCAACAACTCAAGGCCGACCGTTCACCTTTCCGGAGGACCATTTTGCTTGCGCCGGAGCTAAGTCGTTACGGGGCACGATTTGTCTCCCTACAGGGCCATCCGGTGATTGAGAGTAACTGGTTGGCATGCTCGCCAAGCCTCTTCTCTTTTCCGAGAAACGTGTGCATCCTGATGAACTCCGACAACACCATTGTGTGGGCACTCCAACGCACACTTTCTGCTTCCAGCCCGTTTGGGTGTTATACTGGCAAGCTCGGTCGCGACGATAGTTACCAGTGTGATTGTGCCAAAGCCTATTGCAGCATTTCAATCCTCGTTGCATTACCTCAAATCATGAAGAATACTGCAACTCCAACCCCAAACTCCTAAACGGCTGATCCGCCTTCCTCATATCAAGCGTCGACCCCAAACTAAACAAAAAATCCTTAATCCTCCCCTCCCAAAGGACACCTATCCTATAATTCTGATCAATCCTCGCCTTCAGCACTCCAGTAATCTCTTCTCTAGGTGGCTCTGGTGGCATCTCAGGATCAACAGTCCATGACATTTTTGCCTCGAAGCTTCTAGCCGGCTTTCGTGGAAAAATGAGCTTCTTTCTCCAGAGCTCACAGCCCACCACGACATCGCTTTCGTAGCTGTAGGCGTTAAAGTCGAAACGGCTGCATAAAGCCAGGTCTTCGCCAGCGCGGACAGCGTATGTGGCGCTGAAACTGCCCATTAATGGGTTGAGAGTCAGGGTGGCTGTGAGAGGGATGCCTCTGTAGCTCGGGAGTGTCGCGAATCGCCCACCGACACTCATGCCACCGGACTTGTTCAGGGTACCGTAGTAGAGCTCTGCACCTGCGCTGAAACGTCCGTACATCTTGTCCTCGGAAGCGACGGGGGTAGCTCCTTTCCGCGGGTCTGGCCCGAAATTGTACAGGCCTTTGAAGCCCAGCAGTCCTCCGTCGGTCGAGTAGAGCGCCTCTGTGCTGTACTTTCCGACATCGTATTGATGTTGAGCTAACAATGTGCCGCCATTGCGCAGGCGACTGTCACTGACGGCGCTCAGCTTGATTTGAGATGTGGGTGATATGCGGCGGAGATACAGTGCTTCGAGCGTGCTTTGTGGAAGGTAAAGTCGACCGTAAAGCAATGTCGTGCGCTTGTCCACACGTTTTCCACCGCGCCATTCTTCCCAATAATGCGCCTCTTCTGGCGCCGGTAACTCCTCGATCTGTCTGTAGCCGCGGATAACATCGTGCAAGTCGATATGCCGTGACTGAAATGGCCGTGTGAGAGGTATCGATGAATAGAGGTACGAGAGTGACCCGTCCACGAAGCCTACGCTTCCGAGAGCATATGATGTAGCAAAGTTGGGCGACGATAATGAAGAAATGTTCAAGCGCAGGCCGCGAGGTGTGTCGAAGTCCAACAGAGCTGTAAACCGGTCAGTGGATGCATGCGCCGAATGGATTCTGAAGAGTATTCACCTCGCGACGTTGCAGTCAATGTGGAGTAGTTATTCTCTATATTCCAGCGCGAAGCATGGTAGAATGAGTGCTGGACGAAGTCCATGAACTCCAACATCGCCGCCAATGTTGTCAATTGTTGGTGAAAGAGCTGCAAATTCTCAAGGTCTCACCAAGCTCTCAGACACAGCCGCGCCCTGAGCCTCGCTTCCCCAGGTCCTGTTGAACCCCAACTTCAGCTGCCAAATCGGGTCTAGTCAGACTTACCGCCCCGGCAGAAAAGTCTCGACAGAAAGGTTATCGCAGTGCGCAACCACCAAAAAAATAGACAGCGATTCCCCTCCCCAAAACAACACCTCAACACCACCAAACTCCATCAAAATGCCAAAGTCCAAGCGCCAAAAGGTCGTCCACCTCACCCAGGTGGACAAGAAGGGCAAGGAGCTCACCCTTAAACTTTTCGCCAATGTCCAGGAGTGTGTCGACAAGTACCAGTACTGCTTCGTCTTCAGAGTTGAGAACATGAGAAACACATACTTGAAGCAGGTTCGCGCTGAGTTGTCCGACTCTCGGTATGTCTACACCCCAATATCTCGCGGCTTAATTAGCATACGGTTTGAACAAGAGCAGTGTATGCTAACATGTTTACAGCCTCTTCTTCGGGAAGACCAAGGTCATGGCCAAAGCCCTTGGAGCCACCCCAGAGTCCGCCTACCAAGAGAACACCCACCTCCTCTCCCCATTCCTCTCCGGCAACGTCGGCCTCCTATTCACAGACCGCGCCCCAGAGTCCATCATCGAGCACTTCCAGGCACACTCCGAGACCGACTTCGCTCGCGCCGGCACCCCAGCCACCCGCACATTCACCATCCCAGCCGGCACCGTCATGTCCATGGGCGGCGAGATTCCAGAGGAGCAGGATGTTCCAATGTCGCACAGCTTGGAGCCAGAGTTGCGCCGCCTGAAGGTCCCAACAAGCTTAGTCAAGGGCAAGATTACTCTGCAGAACCCATACGAGGTGTGTCTGGAGGGCAAGGTCTTGGACTCGAGACAAACGAGATTGTTGAAGTTGTTTGCTGTTGCGACGGCGGAGTTCAAGGTCCAGCTTTTGGCATACTGGAGTGCTGCCTCTACCGAGGTTGCTGAGATCCCACATGAAGATGCGATGGAGGAATAAGTGAGCGGAGGGCTGTTAGATGTCATGGTTTGATCTTGGGGTTTCGGCTGGGCATATTGGCAGGGTTTTGCTCGATTTACGGCCATCAGCTGGCGTTGGGGGAGTTGTTTTAACCAAAAGTAATGGATACCACATTTACAATTCACATACAAGAACCATCATCTTTCACCCTTGGACCCTCGTGGTTTCGTGCTTCGTCATTTTCCTTATCATCGCATCTCAAAATCTGGCACGTGCTCTGTTTATTATACGTTTCAGTAGTTATTACAGTCCTTTTTGCAACTCTGTCATGTTCAGCTGGTTGTCCGAGCCATCAAAATCTTACAGCTCCACTCGACGGACTTGGCATCTCCAGGCACAACACCAATCTCAGAAGTTCCTGAAATTCGTCCTGTACCCTGCTAGATACCGTCGCAAACACAAGCTGGCATCTGTTCTTTTTATTATCTGTGTCGCTCTATGGTGCTGGGGTCGAGAAGCAAAAGTCTCACTTCCTGTTCTTGAGCCACTCCCATCCACGAATTTCAACAACACCAAAATCAAAAGACATACACGACAATGGCAGGATTTGAACCTACGCGGCCGAAACCATATGATTTCTAGTCATACCCATTAACCACTCTGGCACATTGTCCGTTGTATATTTGTTGAGGTGCATTAGTTTACAGGTCCGGCGCCTGCAGGGACCAGTTTGGGAAGCGGGCTGGGAGGGTTAGTGGATTAGCTAGCGGTGAGCGGTCGTCGAGGAAAACGATTATAGGAACCTCGAGAAAAACTTGCACGCATACTTAGGTGGAAAGTATATGTATTTTCCATTATGGTCATGGTTGGTTCCGGTGCAGGAGGTGGTTTGTAAAAAGTAAAATTTCTACAGCAGCCTGAGCAGAACACAATTGTTTCAGAACAATTTGACACTCGCCCTAGGAGCGAAAGAGGGTACAACTTAGCCCAAATAGCTATGCTGTTGCCATGATTGGGGACCGATGGAGGAGGCCTAGGTCACAGAGGTGGCGTGCAGGAAGTGCAAAAGCAAACTTCCTGTTACCCTAAGGGATGGAAAAGTAAGACGACAATGGCAGGATTTGAACCTACGCGGCCGAAACCATATGATATCGTTCCGTGCAGTCCCAAGACTGTGAAATTCGAGTCATACCCATTAACCACTCTGGCACATTGCCTTCACGTTCGTGGATTATAAGTAAAATTATAAATATTGCTCACGTAAAACAACCAAAACGACTGTTTACACTACTTGACATCTAAGAGTCTGTCATGGTGAGGTGTGGATGTGGAGTGATGACAAGTTGAGAGGGGAGGTCCGGCGGACAGCTCATGTTGGCTGGTGGGATGACGTCCAGCCGAGCGCCGCCAAATAAGGTGGGTTTTGTAGGGTGAATAGCTGGAGCTACGGCAATCCAAGGGCCTTGTAGCAAGCACCTTGTCTCCGATAAAGGTGCATTTCAAAAACGAAGTGCTCACCGACTACCACAAGTAAGTTATGAGAAGTAAAACACTATACCGACAACGGCAGGATTTGAACCTGCGCGGCCGAAGCCATATGATATCGATATAGATAATTCGAGTCATACCCATTAACCACTCTGGCACGTTGTCTTTAAGATAGTATTGGGTTGTGGTTGGGCTCTATATTGGAACAAGTTGGCCGAAGTGGGGCTGTTTATATCTTATCGTTCATATAATCGTAATCTAATCAACACGTGGAAGCTATAATCTGTGACATTTTTGGGAGATAGTGACGCTTAGAGAGCTGATAGAGCTGTGCATAGCTGCCAAGCAAACATTAACACCTACAACGATAGCTTAAGGGCTGAGCGGAACGAATATATCTCGTCTTGCGAAGTTATACATCTACCGCGCAAGTCTCCACCCAATCAATATATTCCAACGTCTTCCAACCATTCACAATGGCCTCCACCGCCCCAGAGGCCATCGAGCAACAGAAGAAGATCGTCCACTACACATCCCTCGCAGCCGTGGTCGTCTGTCCGATGTTGATCGCCCTTCCACCCCGCAAGTTCGACAAGTATACTATAGCAGCACTCATCTCTACTGGACTCGGAGCAAACCAATTGGTTCGTGAGCAGACAGGATGGTCTATCGGGCAGCGCATCGCATTCGAGGTGAAGCGTATCTCGAGGATGGAGGAGGCAATGCCAAGCACAAGAGCTGAGGAGGTACGAGCACTACTGCGTGCTGAGAAGGCGGCAAGAGAGGCGAATGCTCAGCGGGGTATGCCGCCTTCGACAACGACGAGTGAGGAGATCCGTGAGTTCGTGAAGAAGGAGAAGGCTGAGAGGGAGGCCCAGGGTATGGATACCAGTGTGCTCGATGCTTTGATAGCGAAGGAGGAGAGGGAGAGCCAAAAATCCGAATGGAAGAGGAAGAGAGATGAGCATGAGAGGAAGGCTCTTGAGGAGGGAAAGAGCTATGCGGATCTGATCACCGAACAGATCTGGGACGTCTGGTCGTGGGGTAAAGGTACGGCCGAGGACGCAAAGCCTGCCACCGAAGCCCAGGCTACGGTCAAGGAGGCCATTGATACGGGAGAGGTCGAACCGGTGTTGGAGCTAGTCAAAGATGTTACGGATGCCACGGCTACACCAGCTGTAATGGTTGCCAAGGAGAACTAAGGAAGTGGACTCGCCACGGCGGTCTTTGAAAATGTGTAAGGTAGTGTAAGGATAGGAACAGAAGGGTCAGATGAAAGTGTCTGGACAATGATGATACCACAAAAGGAAGCCGGACCATCGGAAATGTATATGTACTCAGCGGACTGCAGGCTCTATAATGATAAGACGTGAGACCGAAGCTCAACCTCGTACGCACATCATAGCGTCGTCGCCGAAGATGTCTCCTATGGAGCCCTGACGTACGATCATGTCGCCTATCCAGTGTCGTCCCCCTTGGACGGTTGTCGAGCCAAACTTCACAACAGTGCATCCTCGTACGTTGGCCGCCGACCAGAGGACTCCCTCCTTCTTCTCCTTCTCAACTCGTCGTTGTCGCCAGTGCGCTTCCCCCGAAAGCTCGGAATTTATCGCCAGGTCCTTGTCTGCCTGTGATCTGAAATCCTTTGCGCCAATCCGTGGTAGGGCAGTGAACTCTCTCATGAAGAAGTCTGCTAAGCTGTCGACCAAAGGCCCTTTGAGCACTAGTGTGCCCAACAGCGAGAGCTCGTGCATCTTCTTCTTCAGAATGATGAAGCCTGCTGCTCCACTATCACCAGTCGAGTCTCCTTCAATGATAACATTGTCCCTCAGTAAAAGGCGACCGCCACTCCAAACCTCGTTCCTTCCCTTCCAACTTGTCAAATCCCAGTTTTCTCCCCGTGCTGTTCTGCCTGCGGACACCCAATCTAAGAGACATACATTCGCACCATCAGCCAGATCAAAGATCTGTTTCTGCTCATAGACACTGTCCGCAAATGGTTGCAGAGGGTCTGGTAACAGACATAGACTGGCATTCTTCTCAAGGTGAACATCCAGCGTCTGTCGAGTCACAATATCCGGCCTGGTTGATTTGAAGACCTTGGTGTGTCCTTGCGTAACAATTGAGAGCTTCGCATTTTCTCTGACATCGATGCGAAGGTTGATCTGGTCACCACCGACCAGGCCGCCGCCATAGCTAAGAAGGAAAGCAAGAACGGATCTCTGGTATGACGTTGGAGATGGTGATATAAGCTTCAGAGGATATTGGTATACCACTTTCTCAAAAGCGCTGGTGGCATTTGATTGGAGTGCTGCGATGATATGACCTTCGCCTGGCGTAGAAGTGGATTTCGGAAATGGGGACGGCATTGTGACGGCTCAGTTGTCGTTGCTGCCTGGAGGAAGCTTGAAGTGGCACACTCAATTGAGCCTTGTGCGCTTGCAATATAGTTAGTGGTTAGCTACAAAATCGAGTCTTTTGCAATCTTCACTTGTTTATCTACATTTCTCTGGTAAGTTGTGATTGATCCGCAGTGACAAATATCCCCACGTTATCAGTTCGAGGCCGAAGCTCCACAAAAGCGGCATAGCGCGGCCAGTCCCCAATCCCGCTAAACCTTAAATGCACAGGACCCCCAAACCCGCATCGCGTCTCCGGCCCAAACGCGACTTTCATCATTATTGACATATTTACGAATTCCGACGTCACCACATCAACGAACACATTAACACCGCGAAAATAGTTGACGACCAGTAATAGAGACGCGCCATCATGGCGGATGTTGTCGCGACCAGCACGCCGGCGAGTGCGACCACAAGCCAGCGCAGGAAGTCCGGGAGAGCTGTGAGAGCGCCAGAGAAGTTCGTGCCAACACCAACGCATAGCCAGTCGAAAACTGCTGGAAAGAGAAAGCGCAGCGATATCAATACCGATGGAGCTGGAGATGATGAGCAGGAAGAGGTCGAGGAAGATGACGAGGACGACGATGAGATCGAGGACGACAGTGAGGTAGAGGAGGAGCCAGTGAAGAAGAAGGCGAAGAAGGTCGCGATGAAGAAAACACAGGCTGCGAAGAAGGCGAAAACAAATGACATAACCTCACAACTGCCAAAAGAGCCAAAGGCACCGAAAGAAATCAGACTGCCAACACGTTCTAAGAAGACGGCGCAAGGAAAGGTCGTCTTCAAGGATAAGGAAGCGGAGGGACTCTATGCCGAAATCTTCACTAGCGGAAAACCGACAGACGATGTTGCGACACAATGGCTCGCTCAATATGATGGCGACAGCACGGCGGCTATGAAGGATTTGGTCAACTGTGTACTGAAGTGTGCCGGGTGCGACATTCAGGTTTCGGACGACGATATCAACGACCCAGACAACATCGCCAACAGACTGGCCGATGTTCAGGAGTCGCATACCGATCATACAACTGCCGACTATCCATTGGTCGCGAAATCGAAGTATGCGAATGCGCATGCATTCAAGGACACGCTCACCAACTTCTTCGAGTCTCTCATCAGAGTGACGCGCGAGACAGGAGTGCTGTACGAAGATGTCGCATTCATTGAGAACTTGATCGCATGGATCACCACTATGTCGTCTTCTGGCTTGCGCCCGTTTCGCCACACTGCGACAGTTATCGCTCTTGCTTGCACGACTGGCTTGTGCGAGGCTGTCAAGGACCAGATGGAGAGCACCGCAAACACAACCAAGCTGTTGGAGAAGGAGACCGGATTGAAGAAGCCAAACGAGGGTCGTATTGAGGCATTCGAGAAGAAGATCGAACAAGGGAAGGAGCGCCGCGAGACTTCGCAAGCAACAATCACCGAATTCATCAACACCGTTTTCGTGCATCGCTATCGCGATCTTGACCCTCGCATCAGAAATGACTGTATGGAGGCACTCGGCGACTGGATTCTTATCCTGCCAAGCGTCTTCTACGACGGTTCATATCTGCGTTACTTAGGCTGGGAGCTCTCAGACCCGGTCGGACATGTCAGACACGAAACTCTTGTTCAGCTGAAGAAGATCGTAAAGCGTGCAGAGCTTGGAGGAGTAAGCAACTTCATCGAACGTTTCCGCCCTCGCATGATTGAGATGGCTACCTTGGACGCCGAGACCAGTTGTCGCGCTGCAGCAGTGGAGCTACTTAACACTATCAGAGAGAAGGGCATGCTGGAGCCAGATGACATTGATGTTGTTGGCAAGCTGATCTTCGACTCCGACTCAAGAGTTCGCAAGACTGTCGTGCCATTCTTTGCAGCCACGATTGGGGACCTATATGAGTCAAAGATTGAGGATGTTGGAGGAGAGGAAGGCTTGGAGGATGTTTTCACTCTTGATGACGAAAACAAGAGCAATCCAAGTGCTAGCTGGATCAAGCTGAAGGCGTTGGGCGAGTCATTACTCAACTACGACAACGTGACTGGGGAAGAAGAGGTAGAGAGTCAAGACGAGCCAAAGGTCATACAGGACGGTCAGATTAATGCTGCTGGCTTTGAGTCGAGGTACTCTCTAGCGGCTGATGTCCTCTACGACAAGATGGAGGAGCTTCGGGACTGGGAGATGCTTGCAGGTTATCTGCTTTACGATCACTCTAGACAAGAAGGTGGATCTGTGCCGGCGTCTGTGCTGGAGGCTTTCAAGCTGGAAGAGAAGGAAGAGGTTGTCCTTCTTGAGATACTGCACGCTGTCGTTAAGACCACTCTGGAGAGACAAGGGGAGGAGAAGTCACACAAGAAGAAAAAAGCTGTCAGCAGCGATCAGGAAGATACTGCGCAAAAGCTTGCCGCGCTGCTTTCGAAACTTTTGAAGAGATTCGGATCAAATCCGAAAACTTTGACCGCAGTCTTGCGTCTTGTGCAAGTACTTGACCTCGGCGTCTTCCAACAGTTAAGGCAAGATCAAACAGAGTACGCCGCATTGTTGCACGAGATTCAATCGCAGTTCAAGAGCCATGCCGATACTATGGTGTTGAAGGAGGCCAGTATTGCTCTGCTACATGCCCTGCAGTACGAAGACCTCGAGGAGCCGACCGAAAGTGCCCTCTCACAAGCTTGGGATGATGCGATCGATGACTTGAGAAAAAGATATACAAATACTGTCGATGTCGCAGTCAGAGGCGACACCAAGATCGAACGCCTTATACCATTAACCACAACTCTCGATCGCCTGAAGTACCTCTGCAGCATCAGCAACCCAATCGATCACCTGGAAAAAATTCCATCAAAGCCAACCAAGGGCGTCAGAGCATCAGCTATGGCATCAATAGACATCCTCATTGAGGCCGCCGGTCGTGGCTACCTCACAACACCAGACGACGAGATAGATGACTACGAAGACAAGCTTGTGATCGAAGCGGATAAGGCAGCACTTACTTACTTCCAATGGAAGTGCGTCGAGATTAAAGAAACGATTGCCAAAAAGGACTTCTTATCAGACCAATGGGTTGAAGACTGCAAAGCTCGCTTAGACCAGTTTAAACAGTATCTCACCCTTACCATCTCATCAAGAGCTGGACACGATTTGCTTCGCCTTGAGGCAACACACTGTTTGCTTGACCTTTTCACAACTTTCTCCCTCATCCTCGCATCCAAGAAAGGCAAGAAAGCCGAGCTAGATGGCTGGGAGGAGGCAGCAACTTTGAGCGACACGATGGATCCTGATGTCGTGAACGAGATCCTGTCCATTTTCGCCACGGCCGAGAAGCATTTTGCGATGAAGGCGGGAAAGAAACTCGAGCCACCGGCTGATGACGATGATCCAGAGGACGACGATGACGAGGAAGATGAGCAGGATGAGGAGGTAGACGCGGCGACTAAACAAGCAGTGGCGCTAAAGGCTGAGCACCAACTTTGTGAGTTGACGAGTCATATTGTGCTTGCTGTCCGTTCAGGCGTCATCTACGATTCAGAAAACACTGGAAAGTTCAGGCAAAAACTTTTGAGGAATAGGAAGAGGTTGGGTCCGAATATGGATCGTATTCTCCAGGCTGTTGATGCGACGGTGACTGAGAAGCCGAAGAGCAAGAAGAAGACACCGGTGCAACAGACTAAGGAGGGAGAGATTGAGAAGAGTAAGAGGAGTGAGGAAGTCGTGATTGAGTCTGATGATGAGATCGAGGATGAGGAGCTGGATGCTGAGGAAGCGGGAGAGCGTGAGCTGCTTGAGGAGGAGGAAGGCCCACGAAGTGCGGATGAGGTGGAGGCAGACGAAGTTGAGGATGAAGATATGGAGATGATGGGCGATTAAGCGAGCGATTGAGGCATGAGACACACTTTGCTACCTTCACAGTAATGTTCGGCGTTTTGGCCTTGATGATTTGCTTGGATGGCGAGGATATTTGCGTGTAAGATTCATTATTCGTCTTGGCGTTGCTTTCCTGGCTGTGGAAAGACTCCAAAGATATCAAGGATTCTTCTGCTGCACATGTTGCTTCTTTAGGGTAGGAATGCTACAAACCACATACATCACATTCGTTGAACCTGAAATAGGCCTGCGAACTCTAACTGGCGTATGACAACAGAGCTAAATCCATTAAATCTGTTTCACATTATCTGAGCATACATTATCTGAGCATGTGAGAAGCGAATGGCCAATTCTTAAAAACAAAGGGACGGCTCACGGTGAGGCTAGACACAGCGGAGTTATCCTTTATGTTGCCTCATTCGACAAATCGGGTCTATCATAGGACAAAGGATACAACTGCTCTCAGTACTCGACAAGGCTCGGGTATCGTCCGCCATTGTCTTATAACCATGGCGATGTCTTGCTACATGCTTGACACAATAGCTTGTCTTGAAAGGAGTATAACTTGGCACTTTGCCGCTCGTTTGAGCTGCAACATTCGCTTTCTTATTCCACCACAATCACTTAAGCATTAACAGGTTCTTTTGCTCCTAACCCGGCAATACCTCATCCTCTACTCCGCCAGCAAACCGTCATCACCCCTTCAACCCCGCATCGGCAGGCCCTTTGTTTCTAATATCCAGCATTCATTTTATCAGCTCCGGCAGCAATTCTTAATCTTTGCTTTCTAGCTCGTCAGCACTTCCCCTCCTCACCGTCAAAAATGCCGTCCCGTCCTCTCACATTCGGTGTCGAACTAGAGTACTCCCTCGCCATGCTCCCACCCAACACAAAACCCCCCTCCTATGAGACCACGGACGGCCAGCCACCATCCCTCCGCACAGAAATCCCCCCTTTTGAGCGAGACAAGCGTTTCTCCGAAGCCTTCACCTCCATAAACTCAGCCCTCCACACCCCCGGAATCCGTACATTTCTCCTCCCAATCTCCCCTTCCGAGAAATTTGGGAAGAATGATTATGGGCGTCACACCCGCTGGAGCTTAAAGAGGGATGCAAGTATAGTGGCACCAAATAGGGACTATGACTGGCTAGACATCGAGCTCATATCCCCATCCTACCATTCATCCGCAAGTCTATCCTGGAAGTCCAGAAAGTATGCGAACTCATCACTCAGAACTTCAGAGTGAACCTCAACACCTCCCACGGTCTACACGCCCACGTCGGTAATGGCAAGAACGGCTTTGCCCTCGAAACGGTAAAAAAGTTGATGGGGTTCATGTACACCTTCGACTCCGTCCTCTCTCCCATTCATCCACGGCATAGACATGATACCCACTATGCCCGAAACATCCGCACCTCCAGTCGTCTAGACCACCACAACTAGTGGTCCCTCTCCGAAGTCCTCGGAGCCTCTGGTGGCTGCACCAGCATCGAAGAGTTGGACGCCTCGTTATCGAATCCCCGCGAAGGTAAGCCGGTGACCAAACTCTCCAATCTTCGTTCCTCCGGCGGATGCGCAAGGGTGGCAGGGATGCGGACAATCGAGTTCCGCCAACACACCGGCATTCTTGGGGCCGACCGCGTGGTTGCCTGGGTTCATCTAGTCGTCGGATTAGTCACTTGGGCAAAGAGTGTGGACGACGACATCTACACCAGCTATGTCGTTGAGCCGGCGGAGGACCACGACAATGGGGTGCCTTTCCCAGACCTAATGACGCTGCTGAATGTGTTTGGACTGAAGGGACCGGCGAAGTACTATCGGGAGAGGTTGATAGGGGGACGGGAGCCGGATGTTGAGGTTAGTGAGCTGCAGTCCCTGGGTGAAGAGTTTGTCGTTGAAAGCTCGGATGAGGAGATGGAGGGTATTATTGACAGTGATGGCGAGAATTAGCCGCGAGGGACTAACTTGAAGCAGGTGAGAACTCGTAGGTCAAAGTCTCCTAGCTCGACTCCTTAGTAAGGGAAGCAAGTAATCCCACGTTACCAGCTACTTCGCCATGAGCAAAGTGGGATGTAGCCAGCCGGAGACAGCCGCAGGAAGTCATGTACCTATCCCGCATATAATATAGAAGAAAAACTGGTTCAGATTATAGCAGACATACTCTAAACACTTGCCCAATTTCGTCTTATATTGCCAGTGGATCCGCTAAGAGTCTGGGACTCACCAACCACTTAAACAGAGCAAAAGTACAACCCACAATAACTAAAATGGAGCGGCAGGGGATTGAACCCTGGGCCTTTCACAGTCAAGCACATAATGCAAAGCGAACGCTCTACCACTGAGCTACAGCCCCCTTGATGGAAAAAATCTCTTATGTGAATAATTGACCGCGCTTGCGGCGGTTGTTGTTGTTGGAATTTGAGGATTCAATCGCTTGGATGGCAAGAGATGGATGGCACTTGCCAGAGACTAATGTCATGGGATAACCGCAAATAACCCACATAATCCAGTTGTAGAGCTCCGTCTACAAGGATTCAAACACGTTTGTGTGAAAGAGGTGGGTGTCTTGAGTACGCGAAAAGGTGATAAAATGCGACACCTTAAATCAGAACCAAACCAAATCTTATTCATCGTCAGTATCAGTCTGCCCACTCAATTCGTCTATTCTACAGTGACAATTGCTCAATCTCTCCCACCAACACCGTCGCACCAATTACTGTGGCCGGTTGGCTCAAATCTTTCCCGCTTCCGCACCTTTGTACAAACTCATCACACAGCTAGATATTCAAGGGATTTATCTGTACTCTGGCTTGACAAAGTCGGCGAAGGTCTGTGGCTCGGCCTCGAATGGGTGGACGTAACCGTGGTTAAGGCCGTCGGCGTGGTGGTGGTCGTGGTGTCCGTCGTCCTCTGGGCCGACGTACTCCATCTTGTAGACGGAGCCACACTCTGGGCAGCGCTCAATTGGGCGCTCGCGAGACATCTGTGGACTGTGAGTATGCGATCGGTTTCCTATGGCACAGATACCACTCGGGCATCTGGAGGGCAAAAAGGGAACTAACGGTCAACCAGGTGGTGACGTGGGAGTCGGCTGGAGAACCAGTGCATCCAGCGTACTGCTCATCACCGAAAGATCTGACCATGATTGGGTCGGTCATGGTTCCTATATCCATCAGCAACTGTATCCACGCTACTCGCGAACAGACGTCATCGAGGCTATATCTCAGACATCCGTCGCAAACTCATGGTGTATATATACCGGTGCGGGAAGCATCCAATGGCTTCATGTCGAAAACATCAACGCCATTCATCTTTCCGAGGATTTCCAAACGCTCAAGACCGGTGGCCTGCTCGAGATCGGTTGGAATGGAGCCAACTGGGGCTCCTGGTGGACGAAGGTCGGTCTCGGTCTTGACCTCTGTTTATCGTCAGCGTTGATCCTGTGGCCGAGTCATTTGATCGTGGTGATGCGACTCAATGGCGCATGGAGTGGTGATGACATACCGTTGAAGTTCTTCATTGGGCCCGCTGGGACATCATACTTGCCCTCTGTTCCAAAGTTAGCCAATGCCCTTCCATCATCCTCCCATTATATCCCTAACATCCGCGGCGCATCCTCTCCCAATATCCGCGATCGTACTCGAAGTGGCGCGCCCGTATGCCCTCGCTTCCGTAGTGCCTCCCTCGGCAATAGCTCCCCGCCCCGGTGGTACTCACGTCTGGCGACGACAGCGGAGAAGCTGCGCTTGATAGCTGGGTTAACGGCAGCGCGACGAGCCGCGGCGACAGTGCGTTGGAGAAACATTTTGGACGTAATTGAAGGGCTAGAGGTTGCTGTGCTTGCGGTCTGGCAGGTGGTCTGAGGTTATTTGTCGGATCACTGAAAGCGAAAGTGGAGCTAACGGTACGATCACGTGCCGCCACAGGAGCTTGTTCGACTCGTAACCTTGGAAATCTTGCTACTCTCACTGGATGGGAGGAAGCCCGGCATCACCACATTTACTGCTTACTTTCAGTACCGAAAAGGATATATAGTTGGATAATTCAAAAGGTTGACAGGGTAATGTCGATGTCACAATTATCACTTTGCGAAATTTAATCAGTCTGCGCAAGATTTGGCTTTCAACCAAGAAATATCATTAACTGAGCATGCTATGAGCAATCTATAAGCATAACCATAAAAATCATCGCTCGATCGTCTCGTCTAATTCCATCGCAATAATGTACCTCGGCCACTTTGAAATTGTAGATATCTCGTGTAAGAATCCATAACCCCGAGGCGAAGCGCATTATGCAGCTCTCAAAGTGAACCTGTGACTGCAAAGACCGAGACTCCATGCAAAAGATCCATGGAGCCGAAGCTCCCAAAAGCAGGCGCGCATGTTAAAGCAAGAGTTTGGCAGCAGAGATGCTCACTCGTAGAGACTGTCATCGTTGCCAGCATCTCCGAAGCCACCGTTACCGCCAGCCTCTCCTTCCTCTGGAAACTTGAAGTCGGTTCCTGGTCCGTTGACCTTCATGGCCTGGTTGAATGCCTCGTAACGGCGAATCTCATTATCGGAGACGGACTTGCGAGAGTCTGCGACGGCCCTTCTGAAGTGGTCCTGGGTAACCACTGGAACTGGGTCCTCGGCATCCTCGTCCATCATATCAACATCCTCACCACGAGCTTCAGCGTCCTTGCGGCGCTCAATGTCGTAGGCAATAGACTCCTTGATCGCAAGCTTGACAGCACGCTGAACAATGAATCCAAGATCAGCACCAGAGTAGCCGTGGGTCTTGGAAGCAATGTAGGCAATGTCGACATCGTCCGCGACTGGGGTCTTGCGGAGCTGAGCCCTGAGAATACCCTCACGAGATGGCTCATCTGGAAGGGGAACGTAGACAAGAGTATCCAGGCGTCCTGGACGCATGAGAGCATTATCGAGCTGCTCTGGTCTGTTGGTGGCACCAATGACGAAGACGTTCTTCTTGGAGGTCATACCGTCCATCTCAGTCAAAAGCTGGTTGACGACACGATCGGAGGCACCGCCGGCATCTCCGACGCTTCCTCCACGAGACTTGGCAATAGAATCCAACTCATCCAAGAAAACAACACAGGGAGCAGCGGCTCTGGCCTTGTCGAAGATATCACGGATGTTGCTTTCGGACTCACCGAACCACATGGACAAGAGCTCAGGACCCTTGATAGAGATGAAGTTGGCGGAACACTCGTTTGCAACAGCCTTTGCAAGAAGAGTCTTACCGGTACCTGGTGGACCGTAAAAGAGGACACCACGGGATGGCGAAATACCGAACTTGAGGAACTTCTCTGGGTGCTCGACTGGGTACTGGACACTCTCGATAAGCTCGCGCTTGACCTCCTCGAGACCTCCAATATCGTCCCAGCGGACGTTTGGAACCTCGACAACTGCAACCTCGCGGAGTGCAGATGGGTTGGAAACACCAAGGGCAAAGCGGAAGTTGTCCATAGTGACACCAAGAGAGTCTAGGACCTCGGCATCAATGGTATCCTCATCAAGATCGATGAGATCCATCTTCTCACGAATCTGCTGCATGGCCGCCTCAGAGCAGAGGGATGCGATATCGGACCCGACATAACCATGAGTCTCGGACGCAATCTGCTCCAAGTCGACATCCTCACCAAGCTTCATCTTCTTGGTGTGAATCTGAAGGATCTCAAGACGTCCAGTTGGGTCTGGGATACTAATATCGACCTCACGATCGAAGCGACCGAAACGACGAAGAGCTGGATCGATGGAGTTTGGTCTATTGGTGGCTGCCATAACGACAACGTTGGATCTGGCCTTCATTCCGTCCATCAAAGTAAGAAGCTGGGAAACGACACGGCGCTCGACCTCTCCGTTGGTCTTGTCACGCTTTGGTGCGATAGAGTCGATCTCATCGATGAAGATAATGGCTGGCGAGTTCTTCTCGGCCTCCTCGAATGCCTTGCGAAGGTTGGATTCGGACTCTCCGGCCATCTTGGACATGATCTCTGGTCCATTGATCAGGAAGAAGAACGCACCAGTCTCGTTGGCGACGGCTCTGGCCATAAGTGTCTTACCAGTACCTGGTGGGCCGTACATAAGGACACCACGCGGTGGCTTGATACCGATCGACTTGAAAAGCTGTGGGTGTCTGAGTGGGAGTTCAACCATCTCACGGATCTGAGCCATCTGTTTTCTGCATCCTCCAATATCATCGTATCCGACCTCGTTCAGGTTACCCTCCTCATCCTCGCGCTGAATTGGCTCGCCCTCGCAGTGGATCACGGTATCTTGTGCGACGATGCCAAACTCCGGTGGGTCGACCTCGACAACCTTGAACTCGACTTCTCTCATGGCACCGCTGACCTTGAAAAGATCGCCCTGGCGCACAGGCCTGTACGCCTCACGGAAATATGGTGCAAGAAAAACGTCGAAGAGGGATCCGGTAAGACCCTCAACGGTATCGGCGATAGGGAGGACGGCAATCCGCTTGGCCTGTGGTTACATGTTAGCTAACATTCGGCATTTCATCAGGTAGTGTAGAACATACGTATTTGATATCTGGACATGGGTGGACGGTAATGGTATCTCCGTGCTTGACGCGGAGGTTGTGTCTCACGACACGGTTGATACGGGCGCTTCCATCATCCAAGTCGTCGTCGGCGAGGACGATGAGGACGGTATCCTTGCGCTTCTTTCCCTTGACCAAAACGGTGTCGCCACGGAAGAGCTGGAGGGTCTCCATGGTGTTGTTCGAGAGCGCAATGATGGAGTTATCATCGTTAACGGCATCGGTAACCCTGGTGTCTATGTCAGAAATATCCGAGCAGTTGCGGTTGGGAGGTTTGAACTTACACCAAAGAGTTTGGCTTCTTCTTCTTCTTCAAGATGGCGGTTGCTGTGTCATCTTGCTGTGAGGCTGTCAGTATCCTGTCCCTTGTCCAACATTCTCTGGCGGTGGCGTTTGTATCGTACCTCTCTGTGCTCCTTTCCGGATGCATCGCTGTGGAAGGTTAGCTCGAGTCTCAGTCTTTCGGTGACCTTAAGGTGGACTTACGTCAAGTTGACCTTCTTCTTAACGTGATCTGGCTCGACAGACATCTTGATGACGGAGCTCTGTGAAGCTTCGGACAGATAAGTGGTGTGTTGTTTCTGAGTTTATGATTGCCGCTGTTACGGACGGCGTAAGGTAATACGATGTTGTTTATTCAGTAAGCTCTGTGTAAGTAGACGCAGAGATATAGTGGACAACGTCGGGTGCTGTAAATGGTGTGGTTTGTTGAGGCTCTCGCGATGGCGGATCGAGGTAACAAGTAGGCTGGAGCTCTGATGCAGCGCGGTAGCCTCGCTTAATATGACGCTTGAAGTCCCGTAGTCTGACAACGCCGCCTGTCCTCCAAATTCGACCAAGTTCCACTAGGATTTATCAAATGAATGGCTGTCAAACTCACCTTGAGAATCGTTGGGGTTAGTCAAGTCGATTCAGGCACCAGATGCTGCGTGGCCAACTTCGAAACGTGCCAACGACCTCTTTTTATGTTCTCTTGGACGCCACAGATGTGAATGAGATGGCCACCGGATGCACTCCCCGTTCCGATTGTGAATGATTGATCGATGCTGTGCCTCGCGGTACTCGAAGCCGCGACGGATATTTTAGTTTTCGATATACAGGTCCGTCAAAAAACACAGTGTCAACAGGTTGAAGCTGCGTTGACGTCTGCCTGGTAGCTATCATCATGTCTTTCACTCCAACGAGGCACTTTTGGCAGAACTCGAGGGTTCAGTCAGTGGCGGGCAGTCTGACGCAAGTCAAAAAAATATTATGCAACCGCCGTGAATCGAACACGAACCTCCACCTTGGAAGGGTGGAATCCTAACCATTGGACCACGGAAGCTTTTTAAATGGTTGAGTTTGCAAGCGTTTATTTAATCCTATACCGCAATTGTATTTGGGGAAGAGGCGGGACACTTTCTTCCCGTTTTCGGGGCCAAAGTTGACTCCTTCAATAGGTATGCTTTCCCACCTGAGGGGCGTCGATGAGGGCACCATGACGCATAGCATGAGCACGAGTCCGCGGGCATCTCTTTCATCGGCGCATTAATATGTTCAAAAGGATAGCTCGCAAAACATCATCCATTCTGCAAGTCTTTTGAACTAGGTGACAGCTTCGAGGTGCAGCACTCACGGCAGTTCATCACCCCACCAAATATGTAGGTCGCATTGCCAGCAGCGGCACCCTTGAAGGCCTCAAGCTCAGGAACGACAAGAACTACCGCAATTACTCATATATACAAGCATCTCGCGTCCCCTTCCCCGAACCCCGCAAGCAGTTATCATGACGTGAGCTCGGCAGTGCGGGGTCCCCTCTTTCCTCTTTTGGCACCATGTAATATGTCATCTCGAGTCTTAACATAACCACCTCTCCAAATCCCAAGCATCAACAGCTCTGAGAAGCTGAACACTTCAGACCCACCAACCACCAGTCAATTGATACATACCGCAAAGAAGTTAACAATGGCAACTTCTCAACCACCAAGAATCAACGCCCTCGAGGTTAGCATCACCATCTTTATACACCATCCCATTCCTACGTCTCCGACCTCACTAACAACTATCCCCAGTCCGCCCTCGAGCCAAATCTCCCAGTATCCTCCAAACTCCTCTTCGAAGCCAAAGCCAAGCACCACCTAACCTTCGCCGACCTAGCCACCAAGCTCAACCGATCGGAAGTCGCCATAGCAGCGCTCTTCTACGGGCAGGCGACCGCCTCACCAGAAGACATCTCGATCCTGTCCACAACACTCACCGTCTCAGAGACCTACCTGACCGAATGCCTCGCCGCCTACCCGGACAGAGGGACTGCCGGATCAATGCCGCCGAAAGATCCGTTGATATATAGACTGTATGAGATTGTGCAGAACTATGGGTATGCCTTCAAGGCGGTGCTGAATGAGAAGTTTGGGGACGGGATTATGTCTGCGATTGCGTTTAGTACGAAGGTGGAGAAGGAGACGGATGAGCAGGGGAATGAGTGGGCTGTTATTACGCTAAGGGGGAAATGGTGAGTCTTTCGTCGATGTGTGGATGAGGATGAGGATGCTAATGTGGTGATAGGCTTCCGTATACCAGGTTCTAGATGAAGTCGAAGTTGGAGGACGGATAGTTTTGATAGTGTTACATTGTCCACAATTGCAGCCTATCATTCTTTACGTCTATAGCACAAATCGACTACTGTCGATATCCTATTGCATTCATTTATCCGTCCTTCGTTTTGTAGTCCTTCATAATCCATATTGTCCCAGTGTCCTGCAAACCAGTTAAATGATCGAACATTCAAACCTTTTTTCATCTTTCGGTACCATATCGTGGCAACGACTTTTAACCCTACTTACTTTCCTTAGCGGCCCTCGCTAACCTGTTGCTCTGGCTCCGGGCTCGTCGGTGGTGTAGACGCGCTGGTCTCGCGAGAACCCTGGTCCAAGGCCGCTGGTGACGTCGAGCCGCATGGGCGGAATTCAACTGCGGCAAGATTGAAGATGGTGGTAACCGGTTGGGCGGCAACCTGTTGTCCGATAACTGGGGTTGGTCGTCGACCTCGATAGATGGGATAACGACGTCTGGGCCTGGGACGTAGGGCGGTGCCTCTGGGTTGGGGATGAACTAGGTTTTCTGGGTCGTGGAAACCGATTGTGTGGTAACCAGTTCGCCGTTGACCTCAATGCTTGGAATAACGTCATCCGCGGTAACCGATTGGTGCTGGGTCGGGACTCTTTCATACAGTTTCAGCGGCTCACGGGTCTTACGGGCGCTGCCATCATATTCATTCAGATCTGGGCGCCGGTAATGGATCGCGTTCAGCGTCTCAGCCGCAGTGATTCTCGTGCTGGCAGCGACGAAGCCGCTCTCGTTGCGGTGAGGGGACAATAAGTCGACCATATCGGTGGCGATCGTCATCTCGAGCATTGGGTAGGTGACCACGTCGGCGCTGGTGGTGGGTGGCCCCTGGTTGAAGTGCCATGGGGACGCCATGGCTGCTAACTGGTTCTTGCGCTTTGGCTTTCAATTTCGACCCCAATTTCGAAGTGCGGGGGGGAGAGGGGATTATATACCGCCTTCAAGTTAACGTCAAGTTACAAGTAGAGTATACCCGTCACTGAAAATGTACCAAAAGTGTCACACGCCTTTTAATGCCGTCGATGAGATTCCTCTAATCCCATCGAGAAGTCATCTCGCGATGTTGGCGCTGTCAAACAACAGCCAAATGTCGTCTTCCACGATCGTAGCGCCGCCAATCGACGTATCACGATGCGACGAATATGGAAAAGGCACACAAACCAATCTTGTTATTCGTTATCATCGTCACCAGACCTGCTAGCATAAGTATCATTATCAACATCGCCCCAAACACACAGCTCACACCCGCAAACACGACATCTACATCTTCCCACCCCTCACAGCCTCAGGCGCAGCCACAGACACACCAGACACCCTCTCCGCAAGCGCCTTCGCACTTGCGATGATGAGCTCTATCTCCAGCCCGCCAAGCTCCTCCTCCTCCAACGTGACGCTCCGACCCTCTGCATCCTGACCAACCCACCTGTACCCCTTCGCCATTGGGTCTCTCTGATCCTGACCATCCAACACATTCACCAGCCTGAACCCTTCCAGCCCCTTAGGAAAATAGTGCCCAACATCATCCATACCCTTTCCTCCCATAGCCAGACGTACTCTCGCTGCCGGGTGAACTTTCTCGTTGCTCCCCACGAGCGGGCGATGCGTCTTATGCTTCCTCCCACTCTTCGCATCCTGAGCTTCATAACGGCCTGGCGTGCGTGCTAAGTCGCCGGGGTGTTTCCAGTCGGACCAGTTCTCCCAGCCGGCCCAGGGCTTGACGTCACCGATGTATTTGTACTTCAGATCCATCGATTCCTCAATCTTGCCCAAAGCCCAACCACGGTATCCTGCGATATTATCAACGGCGTTACAATGGTCGACATTAAGCTCAAAGACCCAGTGCAGGTAATCGATATCGAAGTCCAGAAGCGGCATGCCATTTTCCCCAAGCGTTTGCAATTTGGCAATCATCCAGGCAAGTGTCTCGTTGGCGATAGACTGGTCATCATACCCTCCTGCTCCGCCGATGTTGCTGTGTACGCCAGGGAACCAGACTTGGTTGAGGGACTTGAGCTTCGGGTCGTTCTTGGGGTTGAGGTCGTCTGGAGTGCGGTCTGATTGCTCCCAGACTGCTGGAGCAAAGGCTGCACGATGGTCATCGAGTGCAAGAGCTTGTATGGCGTGCTCGACAACTTTGGACACCTTGGTATTGACGAAAGAGTATTGGATCAGTTCCTCGGACGAGATGTTCAAGCCGAAAATTGGTGGGACACCGAGGGCACCGACTGTGTCGAAAACGCCAAGGCCCTTGACTGAAATCTGCTCGTCGTGGCAGTCGCGGGTATAGCCGCGCTAAGGAGCAGTTAGTTTATGGCGAACCATTTTGAGAGTAGAGTTGCCGACGAGCTTACCTTTACAAGAGCATCAATGTACCGCTGACTCGGCATCGGCGGTGTCCTCTTCATCCCTAAGAACGCACCCCTCGCACCATTCTTCTCCTCCGTCGCCTGCTGCCCCTTCAGCTTATCAGGCACATTCTGATCCTTCCAGTCCTCAAAGATCTGGAAGAAGTACTCCATGCCCTTAGCAGTGAGCAGCCCAATATCACTGATGAGAGTGCTGATGGCACGAGCAGTGTAGGCTCCACGACTGAAGCCGAAGAGGAAGATCTCATCGCCTGGTTGCCAGTTGTTGCAAATAAAGCTGTAGCATTCCTGGATATGACCAGAGATAGTGAGGCCGGTAGCACCACCGATAATTTTGTCAATGACGCCGCCATCGGTGCCGATGCCGTTGTGATAGAATATGATTTGAGTCATTGAAGGTTCTTTCTTGTCCGTTGAAAGCTGAGAGGTGTTCAGAGCACGACAAAGGCGGGTGACATTCGAAGGTAAGGTAATGTGGTATGGAGAGAGGATACTTGGGAGGTAGGCCTGGATGCCCGTTGGCGAAGGCGCATCAGAATTGCTATTCTGCAAACCAGTTAGCAGGCATCCCAATGATTGCGAGAGCAGTCATCCTTACAGTCCAAGTACCATCACAAGCAACAATCAGCCTTCTCGGCTTCCGATCCACAAGTACAACATCCTTCAAGCCCGGCCCCTGAAGCTTCGGCTCCCAATCCAAACTCCTCTTCCGAGTAACAGGCTCGATGTCGTCCTGCGCCTCCGCCTTTGCCTGACCTCTCAGATCTTCCTTTTCTGCACGATGAGATAGTCGATGAGACATGTTGAGTTTTTCCGCCGCTGCTAAAACAGCTCCTTTACCTTTTTCTTTGATAGTTTGGGACGCCATGGTGATGGTGGGTGCAGATTCTGGTCTGCTCCGTCGGTTTGGCTGTGTTCGTTTGCTGTAGGTGAAGGCTGAAGCTCCGAGTGGAAGCTGGTGTTTAGCTAGAAGCCGTGGGATGTTGTATGATATAGGACGAATGTTATAGGATGTCTGCCTTGTTGGTGCCTAGTGGCAGCCGAGGTGTGATATAAAATATACTAAAGGTTGCCTTGTGCCAGGTGTGGTAATACAGGTAATGCCTTGATACATGAGAAAAACAAAGTGAAACAAAGGAGAAGACGAGGGGACAGGATGGAGATATGGACAAAAGGGCAGTCGAGCTGCGGTGCGATCCTTCTTTAGCTCTCAGCCCAAGCCACACGTCTGATGCAGTGAGAAGTTGGCGCTGTTGACGAAGGAAAGCAGGAGGCAGGCTGACTCCGCAGTGCTACCTTCCACCCAAGTGTCTTAGATGTTGTGATCAGTGGTCAGAGACGGCGGAGTGAGGTGAGAGGGCACGACAAAGAAAAGGCAGTGGGCAGGCTACACCGAGTTATGAGGGAGGGAGGAGGTTATACGCCGAATCCGTCATTGATTGCCTTCGTCAAGCTGAATCTTTAACTCCAGTTTCTGACCCCCCGATACCGCTGTGGTTGCACCCCAATGCAGCTCCCGCCAGCCTCCCTCGGTCTTTCCTTTGTTGGGGTAAGTCGTTTGCTTGGCAGCATGAAGGATTTGAGCCTTGGAATCGAGGCATCGGTCTACCGAAGTTCCCCCACTCAAAGAGAGCAGGTAAGTGCTTTTGAAATAAGAGATGTTGTTGTTGGCAAAGATCGAGAAATAGGCCGTGGTGCGAGTGATGAACGTGCGTAGAGTGGCCGTCGGTCCTCCTGTTGGGTTTGTGGCCGTTGGACCGTCGGTAATATCTGCTCCAGTGCCAGATGGAATATCAGTGGTATCCGTGCCGGACGGAACACCAGCGTCAGTTC
>RCNJ01000090.1_pt1 | contig 84162 bp, 79 predicted proteins | sample 2041171 | NCBI WGS metagenome assembly RCNJ01 (sample SAMN09708213, study PRJNA481090) | feces metagenome | biome: feces | host: Pygoscelis adeliae | place: Antarctica: Rookery Lake | collected 2010-03-01 | reverse complement strand
CCCCCCCCCCCCCCTCCCGGCAGTGGATTTGGATGTCATTTCGTGATAAAGGGACTGGTGTTTTACAAGTCTTCGTTATCAGCAGGCAAGAAGATGACTACGCTTAGGCTCTGCGCCATGCTGTTCAGGTACTCGTGCATAGAAGATATGATCGTGAGCTTTGGTGAGGCTTATTTCAGGAGGCATTCATTCATGATACACGCTTGCTAAATGGCTCAGAATTTGCCCTATTACACAACTAACGCTTCGTTCCCTATCAAACCATCAAATCATCGGCAACGTCACTCAACCTGGAACAAGTCCGTCGAAGGCCGGCTATTCACCACGCCTCCCACATGTGGGCGCCGATGGCGATCAAACGATTGAAAAGCTCATCCCTCAACGGCACAGCAGTGAGTTTATACTCCCTACCAGCCTTATCAATAATAAGAAGTCCATCCGCAATCTCCCTGCCCGTGGCCCACGAAACAACCATCTTCCCGCCATACCCCAATCCTCCAATCTTCTTCAACTCTTTAATATCCGCAATCGCCACACTCCATACCGGGTTAACATCCTTCCCACCACTCGTCCAACTCACCGCCGGACTCGTAGCCGTAGCAGTGATAAATGCATGTCCCTTCTTCCCCTCATACCTAGCCGGGAACGCAACAGGTCCAGCCTCCGGAGGTGGACCGGTTTGAACAACACCCAGACGCTGCTTAGCTTTTTTAGCGCCCGCAGCGGCCTTGAGCTTGTCCGTGCCGAGCATGGTTTTGACGCCACCCGAGGTGGTGCCTTTGATCATGGCGAGCAGACGATGACCGGTGTGCCTCTTATGCGGCTTCTCGATATTAGGGGCGTTTGGATCTGGATGGACAGCTGCAGCCATTTCAGCGTCGGACACACCTTCATAGTCGGAATCTGTTAGCGATTAGTCTTAAACTTTCTTTGCAGCGTAATACAGTAATCAATGGAACTTACCTAAATGCTCGAGGCCTTCACCGGCACCTGGGTGAGCAGCATCGGGAGGTGGAGCTCCGCCAGCTGGTGGCGGTGGGAGCGGTGCCTTGTTGACTTCCCCGATTCGGAGACAGGTGATGGTGAGTTGGGCATCGGTTGGGACGTCTTTGAGGAGGGAGTTGCGGATCTGTAGCATTTCTTGCCAGTTCGGGAATTTTCTGTTCAGGATATCGAGACCGCTCCAGAGGAGTGGATCGGCGAAGAAACCGAAACCGATGATAAGCCAGCTAATCTTCATGAACATGTAGCTTGATGTGAAGAGAGAGACAATGAGAAGTGGTGCAAGGACAGAAGCAAGCTTCATGCGAGCCGTGTTCTTCGGGAATGGTGGGGTCGGAGACAATGCGTTGCCAAATCTCTCCCATCCATCAGCGATATCAGCAACGGCGTGCATAACTGGCCTGGCCTTGGACCACATAGCCTCAGACATCGGCTCCTTTGCCTTGTCATGTTTGGTATCCGGCTCGTCGCCAGCAGCCTTATCCTGTGCATCAGCAGCCTTCATGGTGATAGCAGTTGGGTCTGGAGCGATATTGTCCAGCTTGGAGTCGGACTTCTTGCCATCCGCAGCGTCCTTGCTTTTGCCGACTGCGGAAGAGATGGCGATGGAAGAGAAGGCTTTGACGAAGTTGGATGCTTCTTGCTCTACAGCTTCACCTTGATGCTTCTCTGGTGCGCCAGTAAGAGAATCGTCAGAGCCGAGGACACCGGCTGTTGGCGTTTTGATTCCTCCGTGGCCAGCATCGATGAGTGCCAGGGGTGCTGGTGGAAAGCAGAAAGTCCGAGCCTTTGGAAACATGATGAGAGTGATCACGAAGATCATAAGTGTTGGTGCGATGAGATCGAGAACCCATGCAACAGTGTAGACACTCAGGAAACCCAAGGTTCTTCTGGCCTCCTTCCACGAGCGGAGGCGAGCAATGTGCTTGAATCCCCCAATGCACCCAACGATGACCGTCATGTACAAACGTTCAAAGTTGGCTCTCAGCTTATCAGGAGAAAACTCCTCCTCATCCGCAATGTTTAGATCAAGGCCGCCAAGAGGTGCCTGTGGGATTGACTTGACGTGATACATCTGCTTATTGAAGCGTCTGACCAGAGTCCACAGCTCCTCATTTGGCAGTCCGCCAACAAGCGGATTCGGCACCTCGATCTCTTTCTCATGCCAGCCCAAGTCTTTAACTTCTGTCGCCGCTCTATTGGTATCATCGATTCCTCCTTCTCCATCGAATCTTGGACTGTTATAATGCGGTCTCTGTGCATAGCCTCTGAGATCCGAGTTCTCGCCTGTGGCAGCCTCTACTGCCAAAGCATGACTTTCTGTTGGTACATCTTCGGGTGCTTCATCAACGTGCTCAACGCCGCCTGGGAGCTGAGCTGCTGGGACATGTGCTTCGGTTTGCTGGAGAGTTTCTGGACCGGTTGGGGTTGGCTGCGAGCGGCCCTGCGAGACGTAGGTTGGACCGACCTGCAAATCGTAGTCCTTGCGGTGGACTGTCTGAGGTGAGGTATCTGCCATGATAGCGGCTCCGGGTGGTATTGTCCTCCAGATGTAATGATTATGCAGAAGATTGATTGTTGTTGTGTTGTCGACACTTCACAAGGTTACGGCGAGCGGCTGGCTGTGATGTCATACCCCACCAAGCAAGACAACTGAGTCGCGAGACACAAACCCCTGTTTTCATTGAGCGACACAGCAAAGATAATCAAAATACCATCATTAATGGTAACCGAGAATGCAGCAATGATGAGTTAAGCGCGATGTCAGGGCCCGAGCTCTTGCGTTTTACCTGTTTTGGAATGAAAGTTCTCACTGAGATCTACTGGATCAGTCCAAGGTCTCACTCGGACACCCTCCGACCAAATTCCACCATTCTGGCCAACAGCGAGGCGCACTAACGTCGGTGATCAGTTTCTTTCGGATGGCGAATGAAGCGGCTGTAACACCGTTCGACGTGGTATGGCGCATGCCCTTGTGTATTTTCGGTACCCTTTCTGACCTGATCAGGAAAGCCGCTGGCAGAATTTCACCACTACCCCATTTCAAGAGTCCGATAAGAGAGCCGCTCACCAAATCGAGGCTTCACCGACTGACGAACGATACTTTGCCTGCGAGTCTTGTGAAGAGATACTGTTTCAAGATGGGGATGGATCAGCCCTGTTCCGGGCAGAGGGTAGTGGACAAATGAAACTACCGCCAGGCATACGCGTTAGGGCAAAGGGCGGATCAACCAAATGCTCACGATCTGTAGATTAAATTCACGAAATTGTAACATGATGTCCAGCCAACCGTCAGACTGATCATCATAAGTTGTGCTGGATGTACATCTGTTTTCACACACCTAGCTTCAATCCCCCCAGTTTCCTGACTCCAAGCTTGACTACTTGTAATAGCCTCGAAAACATCATCTCCGAATACCACAGCTATCTGGTTCTTCACAGCGCAACCCACGGAGACTCATTCTGCCTTAAGTCAGTGATGGTCAAGACCGGTCTACAAGTCACCTACCAGCGGCCATTGTATCGCTCTCTGCACAACCGAACAGATTCTGAAGGAGGCTCTGATCAAACACAATCATTACTCTGGTCAACCCATTTATAGATCCTTCAGATGGAAGAAATGTAGTGATGTAGCCACGGACAACCTTAATAAGCAACTGAGAGAATACAGTTTGCATCGACTCTGGCTTTATGGTCTTAGTATAGCGCCAAGGCCGACCGTCACCGTGAGTATTGATGACTTGGGCGTAGAGTACCGTTGACGATTCGTCTCAGGCTGATACAATCTATGATCTCGTTAGCTTCTTCACAAGAAATATGGACGATAAGGACTTGCTTTTTAGAAAATCCTTGTCGGTTGATGAGCTCAAGACCACTTTTTTTTATTTCATCGCCCTTGGCGATAACCTTGACGGTTGTTTGAGAAGCAATTACGGCCTACTTCCAGCAAGATGTCGAAGAGTTCTCGTCGCATAACCCCGATGGCCTTTTGGGTGAGGCTTAGTCCACAAACGATTAGGGACACAGAATCTAATTCCCTAAGAGCTGCCCGTTTCGGTTCGTGCTGCTTATGAGGCCTAAAAACCAGATTCAGCAAATGAGATAATCGACCCAATGCAACACGACTGAAATGTGTCTCCTTCGCGGGCAACAATAATTTCGCCGCCTCCGTTTTTATTAGCTGCTGCTTCAGGGAAGTTAGGGTGAACTCCAAAACTTCAGGATCCAGGGCCTGAGGATCGAAATCGTCCAGTGAGCTGGTCATCTAAATGTATCTGTCCATGATATGAGGAGGTTTCAGTTTCCTGTCGAAGATGGTTGGGGAAAAAGGACAAAGAAGCGAGTGGTGCACCTAGCGGCTAGGGGTTGGAGCGAATTGCCCAACCTTTAAAGTCATTTTGGACTAGAGCGGGGTACGTGGCCCAATTAACCAGGGTTTGTGGATCCTGCAATGCATGGCCTCGTGAGGTGCATGAGGAAGAGGCCAGAATTTGTGACGCGGCATCTGTCTCGGGCATTTTGCCCATTTTTTCAAGATATTTTGACATCCTTCGATCTTCCATCTTCCTTCACACCATATCATTTGTTGCGGATCGCACCTTGATACCGGCCATAGACGGTTCTGGCCAGCATAATCCCAGTTCGAGAAGAGTGACCGGGATAACCTGTTCCCAGGCTACAACTAGTTTATGCAACCATACGTACGATACCTTTTTACGAGAATAAAAGAATGGACGAGGGGCTGGGCAGCGGGCATGGGTGCTGTTGAATATGCAAGATCTGGGAGAGAAGCCCTAACCGACGCGCGAGTAGTACTCGTCCACTACTTAAGTAGTCGTGAGTAGTACCAAGCCTCGCTCGGCTGCTAAATGTACATTCGAATTGAGCCAGTTTGTGCCTCGGTTCCCTTGCTTGGCTATTTTTGCATTGCCTTGGCACTACTTACGGTTACTTGAGTAGTCCTTGAGTAGTCCTTGAGTAGTCCTTGAGTAGTGAGAGTACTCGTTGATTTCCCATGAGTAGCGTACTCATGAGTACTCTACTCGAGGAGTCATGCATAGCTCGTTACTCACGTTCAACACTGCCAAGTCCCTTGATCACGAAATGACATCTAGATCACCCGCTGAGAGTGAATGTTACGAAAGTGAAAGAGACCATCCCTCGACCGTTCACCAGCCCAACCCCAACCTTCCTCTCCTCTTCTCCAATCGTCTTCCCTCCGTTCATCAGCCCAGTTTAGATCCTCGTCTCATCTCTCCCCTCCTTCTCGGCAACCCTCGAAACCTCACTAATCTCATATCACAAGATATCAGCGTGTTCGTTCAGTCGGCTCAGTCGGTACAGTCGGCCGAAGCCTTCGGCCGTTTGACTGATTGAAGTTTGGGTTCCATACCGTTTGGCTGAGTGACCTTTTGCTCCCCTATGTACTCCGCGCTCTCTCTCTCAGCGCTGAACAATTGGATATAGTATGATGTATTTTGTTATATACAAAGAGCCGTGGCTATCCACGGTCCTTGGCAGGTACCTGCCATGATCAATAATTTGCAGACTCGAGGGGAGATAGATGGAATGAGAGGAGGTGTATTGAGTAACTAGATATCTATTTCAAGCGTTATGTCCCTGCTGTTGCTTCACTGCTACAGTAAGCTCTGAATGAACTACATCATTATCCAGCAAGTTCTTCTGACACTGGATGGCTTCAATGGTTGTCTCGCTCAGCTGGTTTCTGTTGTCTGTAATAACCCGCTTTGTTTCAGAAAATACCCACTCATATTTGGCCCTCCTGGCTGAAATTGAGTATATATCGAGAGCGAGTCTTGCCAAGTTTGGGAAGTTGCTGAGAGGTTCCTGTGACTGCTCAATCCAGAACTGATGCCGGCTCCCCACTGCGTTAGGATGATGCTAGCGGTGCCACGGCTCAAGTTCTCCCTCGGTGCGGCTTTGCTTGTTGCGATGGTCATGGTTGGAGTATCCACGGTCAACCACAAGAGCAACGGCAAACGAGTCTTACTCCTCATCCGAGTTGTTAGGAGTTGAGTCGTTAGGAAGTCACTCGCTATGTACCTAAGTAGTTATATACTTGGAGAAACTGCAAGCCAGAGCCAAGCAAAGGCACACCATATAACACGATGGCTTTCCTCCCCCACTAAAATGAATCAGCATCAATAGATAAGCAGACTCCATCAGACGTTGAATACCCGATTATGACATGATCCTTACTACCTTCCGATCAAATCTTAACACGAGTCAATCAGGCCAAGCTTTCTCTGCGCTTTTGCACAGCTTCAGGCACCCTCCGCGGTCTACCACGGTTCTCTTCCTCCGGCTTTGGTGATAGTCACTGTCCTCCTTCAGAGACTTGATATACTCTTCGACAACCTTTTTCATGGCGGTTTTAATGATCTTCACCCAAGAAGAATACTTGTGCCGGTGATTATTGGGCCGAGTGAGCTGAAGGTTAGGATGAAGAATGACAGCAGCATAGTGATACGGGGTCTAGTTGATCATGTTATCCCAGTACTTGTCAAGTTCCTTCTTGCCATACTTGAGTGAAGTCGTAAACTGTCCCACTTCGTTATCCGCCCCAACCTTGGCATGTGTTGTCTTGACTTTAGTTGGCATGATTTGCATCCAGTAAAAGACTTCCCAAATTGCACTGCGGTTACTCACGGCTCTCGAAGTCTCAGCATTGCCTTTGAGATGAGCGGTAGCTTTCACAAAGTGGCGTAAGAGCTTAAGGTACCGGTGTATCTCCTACCGATCTTTTGTTGTGGTTCCGTCGTCGGCTGCTGAGTATCTGCAATCACATATTTCTCCTGGAGGTGGCTTCCTCTGAAGGCGATCAATGGGTGCCGATAAATTATATGACAAGTAGAGTTCCAATGTATTCTTCCATCCTTAATCAGTAGTTTCTCGGTGTGCCCAAACCATGGCTATCCACGGCCCTACTTTGGGAGCTAAGAAAGTACTGACGGCGCTGAGCTGAACGCCTGATGTATTTGACGGTACTGTGAATTTTGGAAATGGTACCAAGCTTCCGCCAGATCTTGGATGCATCTGTGCTTCTACAGCTAATGGTATTTTTGTTGAACCCGGTGATGCCATTGCCATAAATAATAGCTTTAACGATGAGGTTGATAGTATGCCCTGAACATCTCAAGCGCTACTGAGTGCCAATTGGGTTGACATCGCGGTGGATCGCATTGGTCATGGTATCATTATTCTGGGTGTTGTCCATAATAAAACAGCCTAGCCGGTTTGTGATGGAGTATCTTGCAGTAATCGACAAGAGGCACTCATCAATATTTGCACCGGCATGCCCGCCCCAGAGCCGTGGGAGTCCAAGGAGTATGGTGCGATGGCCGTAAGCCATTGAAAGGGTGGATAGGTCTAGGGAGGTCTAAAGAAATTCTAGACGAGGAGGCCCACTAAGCGAGATATGGTCTCGACGGATGCCGAGGGCCAAGGACAAGGGGTGGTTGACTCTGACTGAACTTGGGCTGTACGACGGTGTATTTGAACAGCGGAGGCAAGGTTGTAGAATTAACCTGGCTCCCACAAGGGTTCAGGATGGTCGAGGCCTTGGTCGGCCAATAAGGCGGATTTGAAAGTAACTTCTGTAGACAAGCTACCATAAATCTGGGATTGCACAGACAAGGTTTTGCGCACGGCGTGGAGCGTTGGCAACGGTACTGGAAAGTATGCTATGATGTGGAAAGTGCGGAATAAAGTATGGTGGTATGAGGAAAACGATTCTGTCGGGCAGACAGGCTATCATCAGTGGCATGAGAGGGCCAGAAGAGCGGATGATATTGTTGAATGTTATTGCTTGCCTGATCGTTCTGAGGGGGGACGATCCAGTCTACTCATTCTGGAGAGTGTTTTCATGGTCCTCTACCATTTTCCTATGTGTGACAAAGGCCATAAAAAAGCCCCTCATGTTCCATTCAGAAAGCTTCCATGTCTTTCTCTTTACACTACAGCTGACAGCCATCCCCAACCTTGTTTTGACGACGCTCATGCATAATAATGATCGAGTCTCAACAGGCTACCAGCTGTAGTGTAAAGAAGAGACTACGTGCCACTGCGGAAAAGCTGGAACTTGGCGGATGTCAGTGTGCTCCAGCATAGGCTGAGTTGAAGGTCTTCTTATTATGGTATACCGCAGTGCCCCGCAGTGCACCGCGCTGAGCTCTAGACAATTGGATAGACTTGAAAGCCTCTGTTGCTGAACAAGAAAATCAGTCAAGTAACAAAGAGACAAAGTAGGTGGCTTAAGTGTGAAGAGTTTTCTTTTGCAAAATGAGGTCCATGGTGCCCTAACCAGGCACTGAATTCTCGGGCAGAAAAGGCTTGAACGGCTCAAAAGGTCACCACGGTCGGCGATGTCTACTCCTTGAATAGCAGATTGAAGAAAACATGGACGGCCGTTTGGCTGATTGACTCAATTGGTTCAAAAGGTCAAAAGGTCCACCAGCCGTTTTGATCGACACGCTGCAAGATATCGAGTTGCCGCCGGTCGAGTGTTTCCTCGGGATTTGACAACCAACCATTCTGATGGTATATGGCTTGACAAACCACGCGTTTGACATGGTAGTGTCACGGCAACTCAACGAAACCCTACTCGCTCCAGCTGTGGTGTTTTGACGCTTGCCCTGGTGGCGCTTTGAAGTACCGCATAGTCCAAAGGACCACAAGGTGGAAGTGCTGCTCGAGGACAACGGCGCCCAGGCGAGGCCATACAAGTGGTGCGCCACCCATTTCGCCGGGTCCCATAAAATATAAGATATGGTACTTCTCGCTACTGTAATATCACGTCACTGCGGTGGATCTGGATACATTTCGTGATTATGGGACTTGTATCATGCAAAATTAACAACAGAGGATGCGATACGAAGACCCCAGAATGCGTATAAAAACAATCTCTCGCACTGTAAATTCATTTCTACCTCAATCTATGTGCCCGTATCCAGCCCGTAGCCCGAACTCCCGCTAAACTACAGTCAACAACCATTCACTCAGACATATCCAGGCTTTCCACCTCTGCCATCACTGCCGCTACCGCTACCCTCCTTATCCTTACCAGCCGGCGGCGGCAGCGGCGGGCTCCCCCTCCTAACACCATCCTCCCACTTCGCCTTCATCCTCTCATACTGCTCTTTCTGTTTCATTGTGCCTATCCTTCCTCCCCCTCCCCCCCCTCCAGTCCCTATTTCCTCTGGGCTCGGATCCCTTGTAACTCCACCAGATGTTACGTCTCTGCTTGCCGTCCTACTTGGGTCCCTGCTTCCACCTTCATGTACGTGCTTAGGCGGGTTAGGCGTCTCGTAAGATTCCTCCTCTTCATACTCCGGAAACTTCCTCGTGACGTCTGACGCAGAGTCTCCTTCTACGAGGCCGTGGAGCTCCTCCTCGGTGGCTCCTTTGGTGTGCCCTGATCCCGAGGTGCCTCTGCTCCCCAACCCCAATCTCTGCTTATGGAAATTCGGCTCAGGTGTTGCCATCTCCTCATGGGCGTGTGAGCGTCTGAATACATTACTGAAGCTAAATTGCCGCTTAGCACCCTGATGTGGCCTCTCAGCCGCCAAGTGCGCCGAGGATGGGGCGCGACCGGCACCACCAGCAACAGAGGATGCGAGGCCTGAGATCCCGCCAAAGTTTCCAAAGGTGCCCTTAAAAGCCCGAGGTTCCTCGTCATGGCTCACAATCGTCTCAAGTCCCGAATCATACGCGCTCTTCCGCTCATTATCGGAAGTGGAAGAGGCGCCGTAGTACGCCGTATCAGGATGCAGAGTAATAGCGCGCGGAGTCGATGACTCGTATGCTGGGGTATTCATCTCATGTAACGGCAATGGCGAGGCGAGATTGCCGTGCGAATCCCTCACTGAGCCCGGCACCATAGACCTAGCTCTCGTGCGGAGCGAGCCCAGGAATCCACCACCGAACGCAGAGTCGCGAGCCGAGCTAGGCCGGCCGTTGTCATGGACTGCGTGGAGTTTGTCGTCCTGATCAGCCGGGAAATACGACATTCCCAACGGCGGGTGGAGGGTGGGATTGCGGACCAGAGCGCGTAGTGTGGAAGGTCTACCGTGGCTAGAACCAAGGGTTGTGCGACGACGACGGAGACCGTCCCATTCGTATTCCACCTGCTCATCCTCACCCAACGTCTGGAGGTGTGATTCCTCATGCAACTTCTTCGCCTCAGCCAACTCCATCTTCTGTCTCGCATGGCTGAGCCTCCTCACAATACTCGCCGTGCCGCGGATGGCATCAGCCTTTGGATCTGACTCTGGCTGTTCCTGTTCTGCGATTGTACGCAGCTGGTTGAGGTCACCTGAGAAGACTGCTGCGTCTGGAACGTCTTTGGCGGACTTGGAGAGTTGGAGGAGCACGACGCCGGCGCAGATGGTGAGGAAGGACATGACGACTGTGATGATTTGAGTGGGTGTGCCTTTGAAGCCACGGAAGAGGATGGCGGAGGTGATGATGGTGGCGGAGGTGAAGGCTACGTAGTAGGTTGGGGTGACGAGGGCGGCGTTGAAGATGTTGAGTGCTTTCTGTGTGTTGTTAGTTTTGGACATGGAGCTAATGTTTGAGGGAGGAAGCAGGACTTACGTTGAGGTATAGGATCTCGACCACTAACGTGACAATGACAAACGCCAATAGCACGTAGATGAACCAGGTGTTGAACTGTGGCTTCCCTCCTATCTGTGCCAGAATCGCACTCCCCAGTCCTTGCGTAGCAACAACACTCAGACCTCCGACCAGAGAACAGATGGACAGATAAACCATCACATTCTTGTTTCCATACCTTGGTCCCGCCCAGACAGCCAGAAATACTGAACTCAGAATGACAATGCCTCCATAGACCAAGATTCCAGGCTTCAGAACGTACTGCTGCATATCCTGAATATCCTTCACCGCACTACTACTCGGAATATTAAGACTAATATTCACCGCCCCAAGAATACAAAGCACACACCCCACAATTCCCACAGCACTTAATCTCTCCTTCAAGAAAATCGCCGACAACACCGTACTAATAACCACACTCAACGCCCCCAAACTCGCAACGAGAATAGCATCCGTAAAAGCGTACGCAATAAAATTACAAATCTCCCCAATAACCATAAGCGTCATGCCGCCCCACCACCACGCGTTTTTGAGGTAGCCGTACCCCTCGCCTGGGACCTCGGAGTACTTTTCGTTGGCTTTTAACAAGCCCTTTTTGGAGAATATGAAGGAAACGCCGATGAAGAGCCCACTGGCGACGGCGAGACAGATGCCGATTACTTTGTAGGAGGCGGGGCGGTCGTCGGGGCTGGCGCCGATGCCTGAGCGTGCGTAGAGAGTGTGCGCCTCGTTGAGGACTTGGGATATCGTTTGTATAGTTGGTGCCATGGTGTTTGTGAAGTACGTCGAGGTCGAGGGGAGGGAGCGCAGATGCGCTGAAGGACAATATCGTTGTGCGCTGGCTTATCCGATGTGCTTCCTCTCCTCAAGTATGTGTATATGCGCTCAATGGTGATATCACCAATTGCAATCGCCAAATCGCAGTCGTGTTGTAGCTGTATGTTCGTAGCGATATATCGACGTTCGTTTTCCCAGCCTCTCGTAAACAAAAGCGCGAATCTTATCGCCTTTTCTCGTCTCTAGATCCAACCTCGAGTCGTGGATGTTGCGTTACTCGTAAAAAAAGCTCTCCCGTATGCAGATGCAGTCTCATCGATGCTGTTTGCCTGGGCCACTTTTTGCGACGCTTTGTCGAGTTTTAGATCTGCGCGCAAGCGCCCGTTTACAGTTTTGGTTGCGGGTTGCTCGAGTGATAGCTGTCTAATGAATTCGTTGTCTATCGCGCGCTCCACAACCTTACAATCTCGGTTAAGAATAGTTAGAATGCGAGTCTAGGTGATTGAGATCAGGATATATCACATGGGGATTGATCAGAAGTGCCTGGGATTGTGACTTTCTAGATATCGAAGGTGTGAGTTTGGGGTCCGTGGTGGTTTTGGCTAGGCTAGTTTCGGCGGCTGGTGGTGCACAGCCCAGTTTTTGCCTTTCTTCACCAAGTCTTTCGGCGTGTCTGTTGAAGGTGACCCCTGTGGTTATCGTTGCTAGGACAGATGTGTAGCTTCGAGAGACTGTAATTCTATCATGCTCAAGTCGTAAATCTATCTATCCTCACATTTCACTCTCGTGACCAGGCCTCACACAAGCTTTCCCATGGCATCATGGTGTCTCATCCTCCATCCCAAATTTATGATTCCACCATTCCATCCTGCATCCACCAAACCCGCCAAGGTCCCTGAATTGGGCCCAAAGGTTGACAAGCCGTTGACATCAGCTCCACCGGAGAGAGTCTGGGTACCGCCGAGGCAGCCACACTCTAAACTCTATTCTCCTTGGTGTCTTTGTTGGTCGTCATACACTGGTATCATATATACGAGTACAATTATCCTCGTGCGTACTTGGTACGGAGTAGGTATTGTCCAACCGCGGGATCTACACTGAAGTACGACACCATGTACAGACAGAAGTGTAGAGCTACAGCAGACAGATCAGCGAAAACTGCCACAGCATGTCAAATCTATTTTAGGCGGGCCGGCAGCCCACACCTTTCTCCAACAGGATCATCGACAGGTTGTCAGGTCTCAAAGCGGTTTCAGCTCTACATTCCAGCTGCTTACCTGGGGATCAGAGTCCGTACTATACACTGACTAATCAGTAGGCGTTCCCATTTACCCCATCATGAGGCAAGAAACCAGTGATGTACTCGTAGATGGGTGGAATTGGACGACTGCGATTAGATCTTCATAGCTGAGGAAACACTCATGTAGAGTCGTAGAATTTTGAACAGTGGAAGGCTCACATGCAGTCCCCGGGTCTCAGGTACCTAAGAGTAGAACATCGCACACACGAGCTTATAGTGAGGGCAAACGTATTAGCCCTTGAAGCATCGGGAATAGGAAAAACCACTCGAATGCATATGAGGTTGAGAATCTGAGGGAATCACACCATTTTTGTGTTCTCATGGTATCGCCATTACCATCAAGAGCCACCATTTGTACTCGTCTACCTATCTACTTTTCGTTCCCTCATCAATCATCTGGCCAGCAATTCCCAAACCACCAGCCCAGATTCCGCCAAACGCCAGGAGTACTCGCCAAGCAAACAACTTATTTGGCCAAACGCTCCTCAATCTTGCGCTTCTCCCTCTCCTTAATCTCCTTCATCTCCTCCTTAGTAGCATCATAAGCAACACTAACCTGGTTAAACGGATTTTCAGGACTCCTCTCAAACTCCTTCCTAATCTTCATCTCCTTCTGATTCTTCCTGAGTCCCTGTCCCGTCCCATCACTTTCCATCTCCTTCATACGTCTCTCCTCAAACGCCGCATACGCAGCCTTAAACCTGCGCTCAGGATGCTTATCGATCTTCGCATCGGCCCCCGACGTAAGCGTAAGAGCGTCCAACGCATTGTCGATGCCGGATGCGGAGATGGCACGAGCTGGTCCAGCTGGTGGTGCGTCGAGTTGGGAGAGGTCGAGACCACGGGATGGCGTGACTTTCTTCTCGGCGGCCTTGACCTTTCCTTTTGGAGCTGACTTGATCGACTTCTCCTCCTCGGCGAGAAGAGCAGCCTTCTCGGCTTTCTTGCGCTCTAACTCGACCTTCTTTGCTGCCTCTGCCTCCCTGTTCCCAAGTCAGCAGCCACTCTCAACCCGTCCTTCAAGTCTCGAACCGCAGATTCCGGCGCAGAAAAGGCAGGCGATGGGAATCCCGCATGCTCCCACATCCCCAGCGTGGTGTGACTTACTTCTTCGAACTATTCTTCGCCCCCTTTCCCCAGTCCTGCGCCTCCGCGGAATCGGCTTTCGCCTTCTCCGTCGCCGTCTTCTGCGCAGCAGCCTCAGCCTTCTGCGCGTTGCCGCCCTTCTTCTTGTCGTTCTCGCCGAATGCTTTCTTTGGCATCTTGACTGATTTCACTCTTCAAACTGTCGTCTGATGTTATGTATCTGGTTTATAGGTTCCCGGGTGATTTGAGGATGGGGTGGTTAGAGTTTGGATAACTGAAAGGTAACGCCAAGCTCGAAATCGACAGTGACGATGGCGGGGCAGGGTTGGGCTCGTGGCGGGGCAGAGACTCAGAACTCCAACACCGATAGAGTCACAGCCTTGTTTAATGCTTATCGAGTTATCGAAGCCGGCCACATCGGGGTCGGTGATATTATATGCCGATATATGGTGGTGTTCAATGATTCGTGGCTGGATCTCAGCATGAATGTTCATCAATATAGACAGATAAAGCAGATCCACAGTTAGGCTCGTAGAACGAATCGAAAGCATCTTAAAATCAGTTAGATATCTGGTGAAGTTCGCTATCTTGTTCAAGTTGGCTCTAGCCTGCTATATAGTCTCCCCTTCCTGCTAGGCTTACTGGCCCTTTTTTCGTTCCGAGCGAGCATTGCATTAGTTCATTGATAGCCATACTCGTAGCAACCAAGACTGAAGCACAGAACCTCGGTATAAATTCATCGGTAGTCTCAGATGGCTTCCAGATCTCCAACAACCACAGCAAGCATGCAAAAACAGAAGCTATTGATGGAGTTGTGAGTCGATAGTGATATCCTGCACTTGGGCTGGCTGACCAAATTCCAGTAACGGGTTACGCTCAGCCAGCCCAGCCGGCGTCTTAATGTCCCTCTCACCCCGCGACGCCTCCCTCTGGACCGGCGTAATCTTCGTGCGAGACGGTAAGAATGTCAACCAGAGTCATCTATGTCATGGTTCCTGACACGCTCAGGGCCATACTCAGGTGCAATCCTCCGCTTTTCCATCCGCTTCCCAGCACTATATCCTGCTGTGCCACCGCTTGTAACGTTCTCGACGGATATCTTTCATCCGCTGCTTGCGCCTTTGACTGTCCAGTTGTATACGTCTTCTGAGGACGATAGCACCGGCTTTATTATCTTGGATGATGAGCGTTTGCCGCCTGGTGGCTTCAGTCTTCGCCATGGGTTTCCCAGCTGGTTTAAGCGGTCGCGGAGCCTGCAGGGTAGTAGCCAGGGGACTGGCAGTATCAAGAGCCCCAAGAATGTGGTAGGCGGTCCAGCGAGCCCGAAGACTCCGGTGCAATCGCTCAAAGAGGCAGAAACTACCAAATCCTCGCCAGCCTCCTCAGCCTCGGCCGGTGGATGGAGTCCCGACTCGGCGGCGTCGCGCAGTATGAGAGATTCGTCGGATATGACCACCTTTGAGGTCTTAAGGTACATTCGCAGCACCTTCGACGATGCTAGCGTGCTTGATGATGTCCCTCTTGAAGCAGCTGGCAACACTGGCGCTTGGAGAGCCTGGAAAGCTCACAGAACTCAGGATTCGCATGCGACGCAGCTCAAGAAGAGCCAGTCCGGTTCGAAGGGCCAACGGCTGTTGTCAATTGGGTCGCTTCCAAGGTCCCCGGTCAAAACGGCTCCTAGGCAGCCTGGTGAGTGGAACTGGGACGGGGTATGGCTCCTTAGAGTGAAAAAGGGCATCGATCTCAGTGTCTCTGAAGCTTCGTTGTACGGCAATACGATGGGCCCGGATGAGCTGGTAAGTATCTCCATGTCGTTCTTCGTTTGCGGGGAGCTAACTAGGCAGATCAACTTTGTGCCAGCGGATGCTGAAGCACTGAGCAGTGTCAACGAGGAGATGAAGCAGCGTGTTAAGGACGTCTAAGCAGCGCTCGGGTTTCCTCGCGCTGTGTGTTCAATGTGTCCATCAGAGGTAGATCTCGCCAGTATAGGAGCTTGCCGCAGCTTAAGCTCGCAGTTGGTGCGGTATCGCCTTCGCGTACTCTGATGGATGGACAGTCATGCATTGGCAGTATCATCATCCCAGACTGAAAAGTGACTGATCGCTTAACTTGGGAGCAAATCGCTGTGAAACGCGACCAGAGAGGAGGCCGTGGGCAGCGACCAAACCATGGCCACGCCATTAGCACAACAATTAAACCTTTGTAATACAATAATTCAAGCTTCGTACTAGGGTAGTAGCTTTTCTCGTTATTGCCTGCTCTTAAATGCTATTCTAGAAGTGTCAGCTTTGGAAAATGTCGAGCACTCAAGCGTGGATTTACTTCTTTTGGGGGGCTTCAAGCCGACAGGCTGATGCAGGTAGGTAATTCCTGCGTTCTGATTTGCTTGCTCCGGCGCTCTTGCGTCATTGAAGCCTGTATTGTGTTCGCTGCTGCCCATATGCGGGTGGCGGTATCGGTTGCCTGTCCGAATCCTCGCCCAAGGTGCTTGGTAAGCACCTTGGGCGACGACCAGTGCACCTGCCAGCAACTGATAAAGCCGAGAAGATGGACCTGTACCCGGTTGACCTTTGGCTTTGTATGTATTGTTGTATGTTGTCGCAGTCTTGAGTCTTGTTAAACAGTTATTGGTTATTCCCGTCAGCATCCTTCTCGACATCAAGCATTGGATAATGTCTACCCAACCAGAGATCGCTGCCGCTCCAGACAAGAACACCTACATTATCGCCGCCCTCATCTTGGTACCTATCGCTATCGCCGGTGTTGCTGCGTTTGTGGCAATTAAGACGACAGACATTCTCTCGTCTGCGAAGAGATTCATCGCCTGTTCACCGTTCACGGCCTGTGTGCGCGGTAGAAAGTTAAAGCACAATAAATCGTCGGAGACGCTCCACCAGACGGATTCGTTCTACGACTTGGAGAGTGTACAGTCTGCATCGTCCCCGCAGAGAAAGAGGGAGCCTGTCGTGGAAGAGTCGCTGTTGGAGAGCGGAAAGAATAAGCAATGGAACCCGAGCCGCTCAGCACGGTTGGCCTGGAGTTTTGGCAGAAATTCGAAGCAGACATTGAAGTACCAAAACCCTTACGAATCAACAAACGCTCTGGTACCTACACAGCCTCAAATGGTAGCATTGAGAGCCGACAGGGAGATATCATTATCCCAAGACGACACTCGTCTCGCCCAGGAGTTCCCCCCAGTGCACAGCAGGAGGGACCATTCGGATGCTTGACGATTCATAAAAAACGTAAGGCCCGAAACACCATTCTTACCCGGAGTGAGGACTCTCAGTACGAATTGTTAAGCGAGTTGCTCGACATGGATACCTGGAGCATTAGTGGAGCTGCTCATTGGCCAACTAAGGGGTCTTGTCGCTCTGTCACACCTCAATCAAAGGAGGCCATGACCGAGTTCTTTCCTTTTGCAAGCTCAACGCAAGCTCACTCGCAGAAACGCCCCGCATCCCCCAAGATAAAAGAAATCCCTCCGCTCACACCTTCGTTCGATTTTTCTCTTCCCCTTTTATCACCACCACAACTTGACGACTATATACCAAAACCTTCAATTCTCAAATTTTCGTTGCCACCGAGGAGTTTCAAGAGACCACGAAAGGAGCAAGCAACGCCAAAAGACTCTACACTGCGAGATCTTGCCAACCTGCCTCGTGTGAGACAGCGCCCACCACAGTCGGCAAAACTTCCACAGTCTCTCGCGGTCCCAACAACACAGCAGCACATACGCAGGACAGACAGGCTGACGTCTCGATTGAAAGAAAACTTCAGGCGGTCCTCGACAGTCGCTTCTTTACAGAGCGTCTTTCGGAAGGCCAGCCTGCCACGGAACATTAGTTCCACAACCACCACACCACTCCCATTCACACAACAACTCTTCGACAGCCCTTCCGCCAACACGTCTGTTCCAATTGTAACAGCCTCCATGCCCTTCATTGAAGACGTGAGTCCCCGACCCTTATAATCTCACAATGGCCTCTAACACTTATAGGACAACGGAAGCTCCAGCGGTTCCAGTAGCCCAACAATGCCAAACGACCCAGTATGTCAATCCATCACAACAGCTTCCATAATATGTGGAAGTCGCTCTAATGCTCATCAGCCTAACACGGGTACGCCGTCATCCCCGGAGCGTGCCCACAATGTCGGGGAGGCTCCCAGCAGCGAACAAGCGTCAGCCATGGCCACAGAAGACCCATCTCCCCGAATAATGCCAACTATGTATCCGCTCGTACTTCTGGAACCAGATGTGGAGTTTGTATCCGATGTTTGCATGTCCTCCATCTGGGTGTTCGCCAGTATTTTGGCCGTCTTCAAAACGCCACGGAGAGGCCCATGTCATTGGCTCGAGAACAAAGATTCCTGCGGACTGCAATCTGGTGAGTTTCCTTCCCGCTGAATTGAAACAGTGCTGACGCCTCACTTAGCCGGACAGATGCTCCGTGACGTCACCGTCACTCTGGAGGCTAATCCAGGCGTCTCCTCAATCGAGGCACTCGTCCCGATCGACATCGATGGCGGTGCAGCCAATGTTCTCGTGGGCAGCGAGCCACTCACTCGCCTTTGTATTTATAAACTCAACCACGGCCAATCGGTCCATTTCGCTGTCCAGGTTCGCTTCGAAGAGGTGGACGTCAGACGCTGGTCAGAGCAGTACCTTACTGTAACGATGCACTGGGGCAGCAGCCTCTTCGATGCCGGTGACAAATTCTGTGCCTCGACAAGTACTCCTTTCACCATCAGGAGGTTCATGAACGCCATTGTTGAGCCAGCACGCCCACAACCCAAACTTCTCGAAGGGCGTGGGCCTAAGTCAATGGCTCCTTTCAGGGAGAGCTTGAGACTCATAATGGGCGCCTTTCCGGCAAAACTCCCATATTACCCAGACCGCGGGCAATATGGTTACCAAGGGCCAGACCGCTTCCGTGACAACGAAAGTGGACCTCAACAATATGTCACCGTCTGGCCAGCTCCGTTCTCGTGTGCCGAAGCTCAGGGCGCCCGACTTCCAAGAAATGTCAATAGGATTATTCCTGAACATCTCCTTCGTGCTGACGATGTCACTCACTGGGCCGAGATTTGGGGTTGGGTGGTAGTGGCCGGACCACGGCTCCGTATGGATGTTCCACAGGTTCTGGCTCAGTTGCAGTACCTTTGGCAGGAATACGTCCATCATATTTTCGAGACTTGCGAAGGATTGGCGGCGAAAGTGTACGGATGGCGCGGTTGGGAGCTTGCTGGCGTGTCGCCACCGCGCTATGGAGGCCACGTTCACGACGCCCTCCAGCGGAGGGGGCCGGAAAGCGACGGCCTCGCTTCTCCTCAAAACCCGATGTTTCGTGAGCCAATCACCGAGGAAGATAATGAGCAGGACGCTGGCGGAGAGGGTCTTGTCGCCACGGAGGTCACTGAGGAGGAACTTATCCGCGTGGGTCTCGGCCATCTCGTCGCTATCAGAGATGCATCCACCAACACCGACATAGAACAGGGCCGTGAGGAAGATGTCAACGAGAACTCTCCGGTCTGGGCTAATCATATGTACGTGCCGCCTGGAGTAGTTGTCGACGACCAGCTGGTGCGCAGGGCACGTGATCGTGGTGTCGCCGCTGTTCACTATGTCCACCCAGCGATCAGTTCTTTGGCTGGCTCCGTCGCTAGCATGTCGTTGAATGGTGACCGCCGCGCTGGCTCAAGGTCCGGTGCCGTCGATGCTGCCTCCATGTCTTCCATCGACTAAAAGTTCAATGCGCTGTTCGAGAGAGGGTGTTTTCTTGCTTTTCGGGACCGCCGAGGGCGAGCTGGTGTGTATGATTAAGAGTTGCGTGTGCGAATGTCTTGGAGGAAGCGGACTGGCTGCCGATGACGGTGGTGTCGTTGATGATTGTTCCTGATGCCGACTAAGGTGGTGGTGATGAGAGTGAACGTTAGGAAGGACTGTCGCTGCCGCAACACTTGCTACTTGCTGTACTACTACGAACAAAAGTGTATTTCCTGCTTTGCAAGATCAGAGTTGGACACACACAATGAAAGTATTTTTGCTTGACGTGAGTATATCCTGTGATTGGTAATGACACGTGGTCCTCATTATGGAGTTGTGTATTTGAGAGTTAAGGGAAGCTGCGCTCCTTGTCCTCGACGACATACAGAATAACACGAAAACTTTTCTGCGCCCCTTCTGAAGATTTCGAGTCCCAATTGGTTGTCTGAAGTTTTGACCAATTGAAAAGTCAAATGAAGAAATGAAAAGTTTGCCCTTTGATCGATTAGCTTCCGGGATTCTTGGATGAACACGACTGTGAAGACGACTGACGTCTGACAGGAGGACATGAAGGTCGTCGGTGCACCTCATTGCTGCGTGTCGTTAACCGTTTCTCTCCAGCCTTGATCGATTATGAAGTCGATCGATGAAAAGAGAATCTCGGTGTTTAATCGGTTAGCATACGATAACACGGAGGTGCTGGCCTGCAACGTTTGCCGGGTAAGAGGACGAAAATAGAGTCACAAACAGCGACGTCGTTATCACGATTAAGCACGCAAACACGTAATTAAAGCATGGGTTGAGTATGAGAAGGACAGGATGTTCATTATGCTAAGGCCATCGCAGCAGACAGGTACTCTGGGGCGACCGCTGTCTCGCTAACCGGTTTTCTTCAGCCTCGACCGATTTCAACCTCAACCAATAATTTGAAGTTGCAGCCATGGATCGGTTAGCATATGGGACTGTCGAGTCATAAGATCTGCGGACGTTTTGGCAACATGTTAGCACAAAGGGAAGTCAATCCAGTAACCAATTACGATCTCAAAGAGGATACTCGCGGCAGCCGGTTTGCTAACCGGTCTCTGAATCCTTGGAAATATCAATTTCGTAATCGAGCTCTGGCTGGTGGCCTGTCCAGAACGGGGAGGATCGAGGGAAATTGCTTGATTGCTGGGAAGTGTAGCGCTAGGGACAAGGAGTGATGTTGCTGTCACGAGGCAAGCATGTAATCTATTATGCAAAGCTTGATTGGAGTATGTAAAAGACGTGAATTGTTTTGAGTTAAGGCTACCCCTGCAGAACGACTATTCGGACTACTATAACCTCGCTAACCGGTGTTCATCAACATTGATCGAATTGCAAGGCAATCACTTTGACCGGTTAGCACATCAAGAATCGTCGAGTCAAAGAATCTGCTGGCTTTTGGTTGGGAATTGTAAGTGTGTAGGGTTGCAGATAATATCGTTGTTGTCACAAGGCCAGGGCACATATGGGCAGAATTTGAGAATGAAGAGGCACAAAGTGTTCATTGGCTAACTGGCTATGACAGGCGAGGTTATGTCGCACCCGTTGAAATGGTCAAGGGCTCGGACCATTCTAAGCTGTGGCCAATCACCACGAAGGGCCGAATCTTGTCTACTCTCGAATTCCTTGGCTATCCCCAAGTACCTTCTAAGGTCAAAACTCCGTCGCTATGCCTATGGTATCCTATGGTATCCTCCGAAACTCAAATCGCATGAGATAGGGCTGGCCTTGATCTGCATTCGACCTGAGCCACTGGACGGAAACTCAGGTGCAGGGGTGAACTTAATTGCAAGATGTCAGTATGAGAACAATGCTGTGAAGTGAAGAGATAGCGAAAGAGAACTTACGATGTTTAACATTCGTAGTTCCCAGCGTGAGATCTGAAGTTGTCTGTCTAGTGTACTGTACTTTGTTGTAAGTAGGTGTTGTAAGGTGTAGGATATAAGAAGGATTATAACTTGCTCCTCGGCCATAGCCAGCCGGTCCCCACGATGTGTCGAGACGAACGAACTCTACTTATCGTACAAACTTCAGTTGTACAGAGACCTCAAGAATGATACCTTGCCATGGCCCCCTCCTCATAAACCTTCTTCTCCGGCCAATCTCCCAACAACCTCTACACCACATTCTTCTCCTGAGCACCCATCCCATACCTCCTACCATTCTCTGTCCTCTCTATTAATACTGCTTTCTTCTCAAGCGCCACCTCTTCTGCTAGCATCTGATAAAGCTCCTCGTCCTTTTGTCGCCCAGCTCTTTCAACGGCATCTTCTTCGCTGCCGACAAACATAGCACACATACTCAACAAACGTACCTCCATGTCCAGATCCAAATACGTCGTTTCCCATCCCAGATCGTTTTGAGATGCGGCGGTAGACTTTAAGTGGGTGTGAGAGGTCAGGCGGCTCGTGGAGGAGGCGGGTGCGGAAGTTGGAGGTAGGATAAGGAGAGGGAGGGTGGCCAGGCTGGCTTCGGCTGGGCCTTGTGTTTGCGGCGGGTGTAGATGGAGAAAATGGAGGATGAGAAGGCTGTGATGTGCCTATCATAGGCTCAGATAAAAGAGGAGAGGTGCTCTGAGTGTCTCTAGGGCTTTGAGAATGCGCTTCTAACATCGTGTCGCACACAGGTGTCGTTGTGGTGTTGGCTTCGGTTCAGAGCTCCTGGTTCAATATGGTCACAGGAGTATGAGATGAAGTAGTCTATTTAATTGGGCTAAGTCATCCTTAAAGCTTAGAATTAATGGAATTATGGAAACTGAAGGGTTCAGTGTCAACTAGGATGACTTGGCGCAAATATCTGGTCACGCTTAAACTGCATGATGCGCCGAGGGCTTAAAGATTGCAAGATGACTTGTAGCTACGTCTGAGCGATCGGAGCCAACGTAGCTCTTTCAGTCTGGCTTAAGAGCGAGATCTCATCGTTTATCTTCCGTCTTTCCACCTGCTCGTCTAGAGATGTCGTCCAGCAAGGTTGGCGGAGCAACGACTGGCATTCCTAGCCCCAGAACACCCGATTTCTACGTTGGTGCCAAGTCCACTGACAGCAGCTCAGCATTCCACGTCAACATGCTGTCTCTCCCTATAAAGTTCTAGAACAATGCATTTGTCATTCCAGACTAGTATACAGCTCCATCGCTGTACATCTCGGCTCATAAAGTCCGAATCTGGCAGTTCATAGCCCATTATCCCCACGACGTCATAAATGTCACAAAAATAGGGGCAGCCCTGCCAAACCAGCTAGCGCGTCCCACACGGGACTGCCTAGACCCCACGCGCCAGGGGGGATTTCCTTGGTTTACAGCGTTTAGCGGGCGCCTATCGCACCAACCCCCTGCATTTCGGCCATGTGAGTTTTGGAGGGTGGCTGGAACGACCAGTGAGCAAGGCAAGTTCGGAGGTATCTACGTAGTTTCTGCCAAGTGCGCACTCTTGTTTCTTTAAAAATCTAGCTTCCTGCATCTATTGCTTTATTTCTCTCGTTCCGATTTTTGCCACTTGTGTATACTTGAGTGCGTAGCTTTGCAACAAGAGGATTTGTGCGCCAACCAGTTAGCAGAGACGGCTGAAACGAGACCAAGTACCAATTTACACCGGCGCGAACAAGATCAGGATTGCGCTTGCTGCGAGCGACGACGAGAAGAGTGACGACATTTGCTTTACGACTGCGACATTGCTGACACAAACAACTCGCGCATTATACTTCTGCTTTCGGTCTCTGAGAACAGCTCGAGTCGACACGACAGAGGCTCGTTGCATCGAAGGGTTCAATCGAGCAGGTAGCCGACGACGAATAACAGGCTGTGCGAGTACTTGTGGGACACACCGCTTGAAAGTCGAGATGTATGGGACGGTCTTTTAGAACAACGAATTCTCAGGCAACGAAACTCAAGAGCACATATTAGCTCCACACCGCAGGCATATACCCAGCTTCTACGCTTAGAACGACATATCGAAGCTCAATAGTTCTCGCATCAAACAGTTACTGGCACCCACCAGCGTATCTACACCATATACCCAGTTCCCGCCAACACACACAAAAATGGCACCAGTACCACCACCCACCACCAAAACCTCCTCCTTCTACGCGTCTGACGCCTTAGCATCACTTAAGCACGGCTCAGAAGCCTACAACCGCCTCATCGTTTCCCTCCCAAAAACTACAGTCCCAGATTTCACCCACAAAGTCCCCAAGCGTCAAGAAACCGTCCGGCCCGTAAATGGCATCGTCGCCATCCCAGCAACCTACAGAAACCTCGACGGTCCCCCAGCCGGGCAAGTCGTCGGTATCGTGCTCGGCTCCGTCTTCGGTTTCATCCTACTCATATGGTTGATCTACAGCCTGAGTAAACCGAAAGATCGGGTTATTGAGGACTCGGTGGTGACGCGCGAGCCGCCGATGAGAGAGAGGAGGAAGAGTAGGCATAACCATAGGCGGAGGAGTAGGAGTCCGAGTATTGATGTGGAGAGAAGGGAGAGGGTGATTAGGGAGACGAGGGAGGTTGTGACTGATGGGCCGGGGACTGTGCCAATGCCAGTGCCAATGCCGATGTATCAGAGAGAGCCGCAACTTGTGGGAGAGTTTGTGGAGGAGAGGAGGGAAAGAGGGGTTAGTAGGGCCAGGACGGCGACGAGTGATGGCATGGATGAGGTTGTTGTGATCGAAGAGCACAGCCGAAGTCCACCTAAGAGTCGCAGGCCGAGTCGCTCGAGGCGCGGCAGTGGCGGATACAGGCCAGTAGATCCGGATCGTTGGGGAGGCGGGGATGCGGATATGAGGAGGGTGAGGAGACACTGACGTGATCGATGGCAGGGGGATGATTTGGGAGTTGGTTGACATTTTGACACCATTTTGGAGGGAATTGGAAGAGTATACCTGAGATATCCAAGGACAGTAGCAAGAGGATAGCGGGATTGTAATTTAGCATCTTGGAGTTGTGAGGACAGCGCATTTGGTCACGCTGTAAGGAGGTAGAATGAAGAGTATAATGTCAGTCTCAATAAATAATAATCGACCTTGATGACCATGTATTATCTGCCTGCGGAAGGCCGTGTGAAAACGGGCATCGTGGGCTTTAATCGGTTATTCCAATATGGTGAGGCTATATGGCCAATTATGGGTGGGAAGGATGAAAATGATGGTTGATTAGTTGATGGATGGTGGCGGAGCGGATTTGGCGGTGGAGTCACGACAATGACAAAGATGCATCGTTGAAATTGAGCTATGTTTACAACCAACTAGTCTAATAGGTTGGCACCAAGAAACTTACAATTAGAGCATTTTTTTAATGAGATAGTAAATTTTAAAAGTTCCATCTTCAAGAGTCTCAATCGTGCTCCAAATGCTGACTTTCTGGGCCCACGTTTACAATAAGACTCCCTCCGCCGGCCCATAACCAATCATGGGGGCTGTAGCTCAGTGGTAGAGCGTTCGCTTTGCATTATGTGCTTATCTGTGAAAGGCCCAGGGTTCAATCCCCTGCCGCTCCATTTTGCTATTTACACTGTGTGGGTTATGGAGGGCCCATAAGGTGGAGACACTGTGGACATGATGGAGTGGGGTGGGATATGATGGGAATAATTGCGGGAACTAGTGGGTGGGCTAGCTTTTGAACGTGAGAGCTAGGGCGATGAGTGGAGGTGGGTGTGATGCTGAGTGAATTGAGTATGGTCATGGGCTGTTGTTAGTGGTGTTGACTGGTTTCTTGGGAAAGTTACTCAACTGCCACCGTTCTGCCAGCGGTTTACGAAACTACCATTCTCCGCCTCTTCATTACTTAAAAAGTCACTCTAGCATAAAACCCTTCACGTCCAGTATTGACCATTCACAGTTCGCTAATTAGCTACCCAGGCCACCCCAGCCCCATGTAGTCTCAACTTAACGTAAACGAGGAGAACTGAAAAATTGACATACTAATCGAACTTCTACACACCTAACCGATTGGCATCTATTGTAACATCATCTGCCACAGCCACACACAATTTAGAGATGGATAACAGCGGTGCTCCTAAACTCGAAGTTTTCTTCCCTACAGCCAGCCACAGCAACAATTTGTTGTCCATATTGACTTTCGTTATGTTAACCTGTTAGCACGCACAAGAATGCAAACCAGGGATGATCTTGCTGTTTTGTGACGTGCGTGTAACGAGAGATGGCAGTTTTGATAGCTAAATCCTTGAAGGCGGCAGTTTACAAAATCAGCCGCCGCTGAGTGGTAGTTGAGTAATTCCCTTTCGTTTTAGGTACTGCCGTTACTGTGAGCTTGCACAGTCTCCAAGCCCTATCTGTGCGCTTGGCTGCCCTATTCAAGCTTCGTTTACTGTACTGTGGCGCGCACTGAGCAGTTGTGTTGTCGCCCTTGACCCCTGTCCCTACCGCTGTTCGTGGTTGCTGCCTTCCTCGTCACATCAACACCAGAACCTGCAACTATCTCAATCCAAACACGAACCACATTTTGACACCAAGAACAAAACACGACCAGACTACCTACAAGAAGGATCTATCATTCACATCTTATCCGTCAACGAGCAAGAGCACTACGGAAACCTTGACCGTACTTACGACGCACGGAATCGCGACCGTGGAACGCCAGCATCGATACTGCACCGCGCTTACCTTGACATCCTGCTTCTCTCCACGAGAAGACGTATCACACACCATAAATACCAATATCACCCTACAGAGCAAGAACCATGGCACAAATTACGTCAGTCGAATTCGATATGTCGACGATCCCAAAGAGCTTCCCACCGGGCCCTCGCACCACAAGAGTCCTTGCTGTCATGAGAATCTTGCGCGAAGCACAGGCTGCGACTGGCCTCGTTCCATTCTCCGACCCACATTCCGTCAGAGTCTACCGTTGCTCTGGTACACAAGCTCTCTCTGGCGTCGAGAAGCGCATTCTTCCGGACAGTCGAGACATTCGTCAACCAGCATTACGATATCGGAGCAGACCCTAAAGCCAGGATGCTAATGCTCGGCAACTCAGTAAACTTTTCGGAGTCTTTGGGCGAACAGGAGCTGGCACAGAAAAGAGCGGTCTTCGACGCCCTCGTACGCCGACCGTTCGTACGCCGCCGCACCAGTCTCCGCAACATCGATACACATCTGCCAGAAGAGCCGCCAGCATACACTGCTAAAGTAGCAGTATCATGTCCCCAGTACAACGCCGCCAAGAGAGTTCCAGTCGAGGAGTACCTCCAGGACCAGCACAAGAAGCACATCTCCAGCTCGGTCGATCATAAAACCGATGTGCACCTCTGCTACAGGACAATGGAAGACCCTCTTGAGGACCAGCTGTACGCGAGATTTGCACTGTTGCCAGTGTCTCATCCGGGACGCGCCTATGGAATGAGTATGTTTAGCCCACTGAATCTTACCCTCGGCACGCGCTGGCGTTATGATGCCAAGCATCCATCCACCGCCACGAGTTTACCTGCTTATGGTGACATCGAGTTGCCAGGACTGTCTGACTACTTGATTGCACGTTTCGAGAGGTTGAAGCTTGCGACATTCCCCGATTGCAGGTTCCCTGATGATGCTACCGGGGACAATATAGCCGACGAAACCGGCCTGGAAGAATTCGTGAGAACTGGTGCCGCTTATTACGTCCTCGGGTATAACAACAGCGATATTAGCTATCGCACCCTCAGACATGACGACAGCGATTTTGGCTTGGACTTTCGTGGTGGTTCTGAGGGACTGACTACAGCCATTCGCCAGGCATTGGGTGTGGAGGCACAAGTCTGGTCAAGGGACTGCGAGTTTGAGCCAACATCTCCGAGCAGCTTATCCTCATATCAGAAGCCTCTCCGCCCAGACGACAGCTCTCGTCGTGACCACGAGGTCTCACAGTCATTTGTTGCTCAAGCCCACCCTACATTGAGCACGGATGATGCTATTATTGGAAGGTTTTTGCTTCTTCAGAAACTTAATGTGATGAGCGTAAAGAGCCCTCTTCCCTCGATGGCTCTCACATCCAATACTCCATCGAAGAGGCTCTTCACCGATAGCGGGGTCGACATCGAGACCCGTCACAACTCTCATCATCAACGTGTGGGTGCTCAACTCGAGGAAGTAGCAGCATTCTCTGTGGTTCAAGCGCCTCCATCTTCCTTGGCCAACATCACTACCGATCCGCACATCGCTACTCCTGAGATGGCAAGGAGCACGGTTGGCAACCTTAGCGCGATGAATGATAACTCTGAGCTCGATGTCAGCGAAGCCAGTGAAATGTTAGCGTCTGTACTCTCTACGCTGTCTCTCGGCGACAGCGAGGCTGGTGAGGGCCACGCAACGGATAACGATGCCACACGTGCGGTCGCAGGTCCTTCTTTTCCTCGTCATCTTTTGGCCGACATCGATGAGTCTTCAGACGTGATCCAGGACAACACTGATGATACTGGCAGAGCTAATCCGGTTCAGACAATCTTGGTTGAGAACCCATGCCAGATCCAAGCTAAGGCGAAGGAGAGCGAGGAAGGGCTTGCGCCATTTCCAGAAGTGAAGGAACCTGAACCTGGAGAGCTTTAGATGTATGCTAACACTCTTCAGCCCGAAAGCCCCGGCTTCATTCCCATGACCCCGGAAGTCCAGAAACGAATTGGAAATGTATCCAGTGTGAAACCAGTTGAGTGGCGCAAGAAGTAAATAGCTCTCCATTCACTGATAAACGCATAGTAGCTAACTTGGGGCTAGGTACCGCCACTACGAGTCTTCAATGCATCTCATCGAGGGAGGCCAAAGCCCCCAGGGCGTGAGAAAAGAAGCCCTGCAAAGGAGGAATACTTCAGTTTTCGACACTGACAGCGAAGGTGAGGACGAAGTTCCACTGGCTCGCCGCAAGCCAAGCTCTGCGTTGACAAGTACAAGGTGCCCAGACCCATACAGACGTTTGCGTCGAGAGGGCTGAGCCTCTCAGTGCCTCGGCGGCTGACGCGCTGAGAGATGCGACAACATCTCCCACTCCGTGGTGCAGAAGTCCTTGTCTGCTAAGCGGAAATCAGTCGTTGAGCGATGTGTTCGAGGTCAGTTGCGATGAAGGAAAAGAAGCAGCAAAGGTGGACATAAAGGGAGAAGGAGTTGCAAAGAATACAGTCAACCAGCAGACAACAAACGACGGACCCGAAGATTACTTCGGCCTCACGTCTATGTCAACGATGGAGATAAAGTGGAAAGAGAACGAACCAGCAGAGATGCCTAGACTCCGAACTCCTCGGAGGGCCAAATATAAACAAGAGAATTTGAATCTTGACGGCGCAAATGATCCACTAGACTGCGCCGCCATGATCAGTTCTGCGCTCTATGACTCTGATACCTCTATCCACTCGATCGAAAGAAAGGCAATGGACTGGCTCGACCACGAGCTCGCAAAGAATATCTCTGAGGACGAAAAGACAATCACTTCAACCCTCGAACAGAAGGAAGAGGTTAAGAATGTTGACTCGCCAGTTAAGAGGGACCCCGCAATGCAGGAGTATGCTCCTGTATGGGATTCTGACAGCGACGAGGAGGATAAAGCTAAGCTCATAATCATGCCGATAGCCAACAAGCCTCTAAACATACCCGTGACGAAGCACAAGCGACGAGAGCGACAAGGGTTAGTAATGAATCGGCCACCCGACGACCCGTTCAAACCAAAATTTGTTCAGAGAGACTTTCCTAATGCGCCTTCGCTGGCAGGAGATATGGGCACGCGTCGCAAGAGCTATGATTCTTGGCCTCCGGCCTCCAATCAACATTACGAGAAGGTGGAGAAGATCGACTGGTACTCCCAAACAAGGTCACCTAATAGGAGCTCTAGTAGCAGACCAATGTCGCCGCGTTTGCGTTATAGTGGGAGGCCATCCATGGCCAGGGCGTCTACGAACCAGAGCGAAGGCGGTCTTAGCACGTTCACAGAGAACTCCACTCAGGGATCACCTTCTGGACGTGCTGTCCACCCTGAACAGAGTGAGCCTGTGGGCGTTATGAGCCCGACCACAGAAAGGAAGCCCAGTGAGAAACATGGTAAACACATCCCAGGCATTCGCTTCAATCAAACCTCGGAGAACAGGCTAACCTTCATACCAGTTTCGTTCTCAAGAGGTGAGCAGATCTTCAGCTTCGACGACGAAGATGACGGCCGTCTCGAATTCTGCGGCGTATGCAAGAAAAGACACATCGAGCCTGGACCACCTTCGATGCTTCCACAGCGCGACACATGTCTTAGCATGCTTCCTCAATACTTCCCAAAGGGCAGATATCCGGGAGAAGAATGGAAGGAGTTCATCCGTCGCACCAACGAACACCTTCGCATCTGCCAAGCTCTCGACGGCCATGGCGACCTCATAGTCAAAACCACCGACTGGGATATCGAGTACCACGATCGCTCGACCGACTGGGAGATGGCGGGCCGAACTGGTGGGTGGTGGAAGTGCAGGGTTGGGAACGAGGATCCGAAGGTGCACAAGGTGGAGAGGGAGTGTAAGAAGTGTATTCAGCATGCGATTCAGAAGGAGCAGGCGATTGAGAGGACGAGGCGGAATAATGAGGGGAATGTGAGTCCGATTGAGAGGTCCAAGCGGGATTTGGGCGTGCAAGGGCAGAGCGCGGAGAGTCCGTTGTATAGGTTGCGGAAGGCGAAGTGGGAGAGTGAGAGGTGGACGGAGAGGTATATGAGGATTGGAATGGAGGAGGATAGGAGGTTTGCGGTTGAGAGGATGAAGAGGCGCGGGTATTGATATGATGATTTTAATGGTATGGATGTAGTGGTAACGATGATGGTGCGGAGAGATGTGGCAAGCAGCCGGCGTGAAGCGGAGGAGCATTTTATCTTTTTTTCTGAACTGCGATGCGTTTTAGCGCTGTTCTTTCGCACAAGATACCACAGCTGGCACTCATTCAGGGTACAACTACTAGCTTTCTTTTAGGCCTGATAATGAAGTAATCGTAATACTGGATTTCTTTCCGAAGACGACTGAAATGCTGTGACTTGAATAGCTGAAGAGTGATGCTCACTGGCTAGCCCAGGCCTCCTGCTTACATGATAGCTGAAGCTTCCGGACTCACCGATCCTCGCCTTATCCCATCCTTGCGTTACGCATCTTCTCTGCTGACCTGCCGCATGTTCAGGAGCTGAGTATCAATGCCGGTTGAGGGACGCGGACGTAATGAAAATGTTTGGCGACGATTTGGGGGTGTTCAAACTCATCGTCAAGTATCTCCATGACGTCTGCGTTCTCCAACAGCTATGCAAACACTCCATCCACATAAATTGGTGCCGTCCATGGAAGTCTTGCATGGATCCTTCTCTTGCGCTTTTTTCAGACCGCGGCTTTGAATGAGCGCGTTGTAAGCTGCCTCGATATTGGACGTCGGAATGCTTGACCGAGGCTCTTGACCCCGAGACGGCCGTGGTTCAGATGGTGTATCAAATTGGCCCAGACAGGATTGCCCTTCGTGTCTCAGCGGCAGGCTTCCAGCAAACCAGTATCCATGCTGTCTGTTCCGTCGGCTCGTGGTTTTCACTTCCCCATCCGAACAGCCTCCCCTTGCCAAAGCAGCAAAACCTCCTTCTCCCCATCCTTCGCATACCTCACACCAACACCCACCCCTTCGAGTCCTTCCTCCTCGGCTCTTCGGTTCCATAGCATTTGGACGATCCTGCCTTCAGCAGTGCATGTAACACACCCCATCGGCCACCCAGACCTTCCCAGCGCCTCCCTCATCCCCTTCGTCGCCGGCCTCTGCGAGACCAGCAACCCCAGCACCCCACCTTGTTTATAATCGTGGGGTGCGCCGGCAAATGCGCCCTCAAGCTCGCGGATCTGATGAGGACTGCCGCGTCGCGAGAGGGCTTTGCATTGGATGAGGACTTTAAGGTCGATAGACCGAGATGCATGGGATGAATTGGACGGAACGGGGATGGTCCAAGGCCCGAGGAGGTCGATGCCATAATCGTCTTTTCCGCCGGTGCGCGAGAGGGCGAAGCCGAGGCGGGAGAGGGAGGATTGGACGGTGTATTCGTAGCGCGTGCCTACGTAGACTGTAGAATCAGGGTTAAGTCCCAATTTCGCGGAGTAGGATAAAAAGCTTTGTAGATCGTGATGCGAACCATTCTTCAGGGATGATGTCTCTTTCGGGGCGTTTTTGTTTCTTGATCTGGGTGGGTTCGTTGCTTTCAACGGTACATTCTTAGCAATATGGTCCGTGGAGCTGCAGTGGAGAACTCCGTAGTCTTTCGATGGCTCCTCGATATTATCTTCTACGCTTGAATCCACTAGATTAACTGCTTCGGTCGAGTAGTAAAATCGAGATGAACTGAAATGGCGAGGTAGAAGCTTGTTATAACACCTTCTCAAATACATCACGCAGCCGCCCAGTTATTAAGCAACCAACTGACTACCTTTAACCGAGCTGAAGCGCTGCTAACCTTTTCGTCATAACTCTTTCATTTCCAGCTTCCACAGTCAGAGGTCGACACTCCGCAAGGCTACACCTTTAATTCGTCGCTAACCAGTTTGCAGATGGCAGATCGCTTGGCATCCTTATCTCCGGGGCCATCGCAGCCTTGCAGGTTCACAAGTGAAGTTGACTTAAGCTCGGAAGGACTTCAGTTCCAGATATGGCGGATAAGTTGACACAGCTGCAGGATGCTGTTGACCAGGTAAGAACTCAAGAATTTTGAGGGAGGTGGGATGGGCAAGACTGATCGGAATAGCTGGCGCATCAATTCGTAGCAGCCTACTACTTCGTCAACAAACACCACGAGCTCGCGCCCGTAAACGCCACAGACAAACCGCGTGAAGGTGACACGGAATTGGAAGGCAGTAAGTCTCCCATCTTCATCCCATCCCTTTCCATCTCTTATTGTATACTCACGTTTCATAGTTGAGCCATACTCCAAGAAAGATTTCGAAGACGGCCAACGGGAGCTCGCCAAGGACCTGATTATGCGGGAACAGCAGATCGAGCTCCTCATCTCGTTACTTCCGGGCTTGGAGAATAGTGAGGAAAATCAGACGGAGAGGATTAAGGGGTTGGAGGAGGAGTTGAAGGGGGAGGAGGAGAAGAGGCGGGTGGCTGTCAGGGAGAAGGAGGTGCTGCTTGAGAAGCTGGATGAGGTTATTAGGAGTATTAGGAGACCTTAACGCAACTGCGAGGAGACAGAACAGGTGTTCGGTAGTAAGATGGGATGTTGTGCACGATGCAAAGGAGTATGAGGAGTTTGGTATACCCGGATTAAGTCCACACATTGAAATTGGGAATTAAGCACGCTTTCTGTGAACTCCTGATCATCTAAGATCGCTCTATCCATGCACGCTCCGTAGCCTAATGTCTACTACTGTAAACGACCGAACCATCTAAAACTCCCGCTAAATTTGAAAAACCTCAATGCACGATGGCATTGCACCAAATGTGCTGACAAGCTTAAGAAGACTCGAAAAACTGAGGGAACACATTCTTCAACTCCCTCAAGTTAGAAATGCGGTGGAAGTCGCCAACATTGGCCGGTGCCTTATACCCCTCACTTCCCTCAGCAAGCTGAACAGTGTTCCATCCAAGCTTAGCGGCAGCCGAGCAATTCAACTTCGAGTCATCTGCCCAGTATTAGCACGAAGCACAACCAATATGCTAGCTTATTTGATTAATACTCACCAACAAAATAACAATCCCCCATCGTTTCCACTCCCGCCTCCCTCATCGCCTTCCGAAACATCCCCTCAGCAGGCTTGCACAACAGTGGATTAGCACCATAATCACAATACGTCAGTCCCTCAAACAGATCCTCGATCCCAAGGATCCTAACCACCCTCTTCCCATGATTGATATAGGCATTCGTAAACAACCACATCTTCACCTTGCTCTTTTTAATCGATTCCAAAAGGGCACGCAGCTCTGGGTCTGAGAGCAAGATGTTTTCAAGTGGGAGCGCATCGTCGACTTGGCAGTTGTACTCAAGAGGATCGATCTCGTGGTGACGGACTAGACCTTCGATGGCGAGGCCGTAGGACTTGTAGTATTCTTGGTGCAGGCGGAAGGCTTCTGATTGGTCGAGGGAAAGGTGGTTCATGAAGTATGCGTCGATTAGCTTGCTCATGTGATGGTGGACGTTTTTATCTGGAGCGGTGTTAGCATGTCGTAAGCGTGGTGCTATAAAATGGACGTAAGCTAACTCTTTGAGTATAACTACGACCATGTTAGTTTACTGAGGATATATTGACGCACGAGACACATACACAGTTATCGATGTCAAAGAAGAACACCGGTCTGGTGTCTGGTGAGACTGAACCCATTTTGGATTTAAGTATACGTTGTTGAAGTGTAAACTTAAAATTAAAGCTTATATGGGAATTTTGGTGGCGAGTATGTGGTTGGAAAACTATGCACAAGCGAGGATTTGCGCTTTAAGTATTTGTTCTAGGTGACTCTAAATCTGTGCTCATAAGGTTCGCCTCGCCTCTAGATACACAAGTACTTTACTTGGCCGACTGAAGTGGCGAAGCTCTCTTTGGTGTTTCGCCAATCACCCGTGCTCCATGCTGCTAGCGCCATTACAGGGGTGGCTGGCTTCCGCCAACCTTCCTGGCCCCCAAGCCTCGTGTAAACTCCGACATTTGCTGACAACCACGTTTGGTTTAAGCTCCGCACAACGACAATTGTATTTGCGGGAGAAACTGTGTTAGTTGCTCAGGCGGATTGAGAATATATACTGCGGCGAATCAAGTATCCCGACGATCGATTGACGGGAGAGATAAAAGGACGATCGAAGGAGCTGAGATGGCGCAAAGCGCGATCGCGTCGCTGGCAACGAACAGCTCGACGATGAATCCGACGGAACGAAAGGAGTTGCGCGAGTATGAGAAGATTATTCACTTTCGTGATGTTGTCTATTCAGGAACCCATCCACGTATCAAGCTTCCGTCACATATGGCTGTGAAGCCACTCCGGACCACGTCGATACCGACTGCACCTCAGCCGAGCTCTACTGCTACAGCTGCCGCTACATCTAACACGGCCGAGAAGAGGAATCAGAGGCAGGAGAAGACACAAGGTGCTGGGCCGAGCCCGGGAACTGTAAAGGCCGATACGACAGGAGAAAGAAGACCATTACTTGGCAAGGCTAACAACACAGGTATCGATCCGATATTCCTTGAGAAGTCTGACACCCTCAGAAAAGCCGAGATACAAATCCGTAGAAAGGATATCGAAAGGATTTTGAGAGAACAGATTGCAAAACAGCAGACTGCCGCCAAAGTTGCGCAAGTCACTGGAGTGGTGGAGCAGCTTCCTGACTTCGATGTGCACGAAGTGTTGAGCAAAGCATTGGTTATTGCCAGAGCTCAGCCGGTGGATGTGAGGCATGCATTTGGGCGGGGAGAACCAAGTCCAGCTGCAAGCGATTCCTTTGACGACAATACGTTCTACTCCAGTGTAGTAGAGAGTCCTGAACTCAGTACTAGCTCGCGCGAGCGTCTGGAGACTGGTGAGGTTACTTCGCGTCCACTCGTTCCTTTATCTTCTGCATTTGATGGCAAACCCGCGTCTGAGTCTGCGAATGACCTTCAAAACCGTGGTCAAGACGATTTGTCTTCTTCACGCACTGCTATTCCTGTGTTGCAAGCGGCTCGGCGAAAGCAGACTCCACCATCCCAGCATGGTTTGCAGGGTCGTGAGCAGGCCCTTCCATTTAGACCAAGTCCCCCAAATCGTTCTCAACAGTCCCAGCAAGGTTATCACTCTCAAGAGAGCACTTCAGCAAATTCTCAATCTACTGGATCGCGGGGCTTGGCAGTCAATGGCCGCCAAGGTGCTGATCGTTTCAATGCTACTTCCTCGACAGGAAGTGTGATTACACGCCCGGAAGGCACTAATCCATCACGTATGGATGTCGACAGTGCTATAACCTCAAAAGAAACAGCAGCTCAAGTCAATAGGCAAGTCTCGGATGTTATTCCACAGCAACGCCGTCCCATGTCCACAGATGAGCCAGGTGACGTTCGCAACTTCAACCTCTCGCCTGTTGCGCCTCAGCCCGTCAGAGTATCACCTCTTGCAACCGCAAAGGGTCCACCATTCGCCCAGCGGACCTTGGCTATGGATAATACCGGAGGCAATGATGGCGCGGCTACTGGGCGTTCGACTGCCGCCTTTACGCAAGATGGCAAGCAGAAAGGAAAGAGAAAGCACAGTAATGGAAGACCAGGCACACCAACCAGTCCTGCCTCTCCATATATCAAGACAGAACCTCGCTCGCCATCCCCTTTCATGCCAGCACCATTGCCGCGCCCCAATAAACGCCGTCGGCCAACAGCTCAGCAAAGCGGTGGATTGGATTACGATGAGCAAAGCTATGAGGAACCGAAGCCGCAGCCTAAGCAGCCGCAGCAACAGCCAAGCCAGCGGAATGCCAGGAATGCAAGACCTCAACCACCACCACAACAGCAAGATGATGCTCAAAATCTTATGGAGATTGATGAGCCGCGTTATCGTAGAGCGCTGCAGGACGAATCGCAGCAGCGGAGAATCACCAGCCATGAAGTATCTCGTATTCCACCTTCTCCAAGAAACCAGGCTGTCCCGTACTCGCCATATGAGCAGCGTGTAGCACGCCCATCTACACAGTTGATCATCGATCCATACGAGCAGTCGCCGAGGTATATACAGACACCTGTCTCCGCATCGGTCCGTCCAGAGATCGGCAGGGATGGGTCCGCGGACCTAGAAGGCCGTCCAAGACGCTCTCCAGTAATGATGGCACCACCGCCACGAATGTCCTCTCGCTTGGTTGTTGATGAGTATGGCAACCAGTACTATGCTTCCCTTCCTGTTGTCCCCAGGCAGTCCATGTTACCGCAATCCAGAGTCGTTGAGCAGGAGTACATCTTTGACAGGCCAGCACCAAGAAGAGTTGCGCGACCTGTTCATCACGTTTATGGAGAAGATGGTGTCTTGTATCAGAGGGAGCCGACATACGCGCCCCAGCAGCGCGTTATTTACGTGCCCGACCACCTGTCACCAATGGCGCCAGTCACTCGTCAACGTGCGGCGTCAATGAGGCCACCACCTCCTGTTCAGCCACCTGCCGAAGAGATTTCAGAACTGGAGCCAACTGAGGTACGCCATAGAGAATATTCAAGAATGCCAACAGCTAGGGCTGCTCAGGACGGCTATGTTCGTGTCAACGACGACAACTTTGTACGACTTCAGAATGCCCATCGCGGCCGTCAAGCTACACATTTTGAGCAGCCTCAGATCATGAGAGTTGCCAGCGTAAGGCCAGAACACAATATCAGGTATGAAGCTCCTCCTGTCGAGTATTACGGAAGACAGCATAGCCAGGTCTCTGGGACACAAGCTAGAAGAGAACGTGGCATGAGCATTCGTGGAGGAGACAGCTTCGTGGATGAGACATCACCCATCTATAGAGCGTTCGGCACCAAACTTGGCGAAGGGATGGGCCCTCCACGCCGGGAGTATCTCCAGCCAGTGGAAAGGTACCAGTCTGTAAGGCCGGCTGCCTCGGAAATGGATGATGAGGTCGAGTATGTGTCACAGCAGCCAGTAAGGCAGGTCGTCAGAAGGGCGGAAGGACACGTTGAGCACGCACCAAGAAGAGATCCACAATCGGGTTCTGATGGTCAGCCGCAATATTTGCCGAGAAGACATGTACAGCAGATTGACGAGGATGAGGATCATCAACAGGTGGTTTACAGATAGGGGATAATACCCTTAGTTGAGCAGTGGCCGTCTGCATTGTTTGAAGAGGGCAAAATGAGGTTCGGTAATAGCACCATGGCAATGTATGCCAGCAAAAAAAAAACCCCCCAATTTCACAATATTTCTCGTATGTATGGACTTAACCTGTGATCATGACTCTATGTGAACACATGATGTGCTTGTTCATTCTCTATAAATGTGGGATGTTGTGTGTGGAGCGTCTAGGCCTGCCAAGTGGAGGGTAAGCTCTGATAGTCTGTCCTTAGCTTTGGCTGGCATGCTCCAGACATGACATCATCACAAGCATGCCGTTGTCCACAAGTTAACTACCAGATTAGAGGATAATTACAATATGAGCATTACATACTGGACTATCCGTGATCTCCTAGATCTGGTACGACGACAAGCTGCGTATCACTTGTGCTCTTGAAGTGTCGTCTGTGCACGGCCACCAGCGTTGGATGTCCCATTCTTGTTCGCAGTACGGATCCGGCGAACGAAGCCTCAACCAATCTATCAACCATCATTATGAGCGCAGGCGCCACAATCAACTGCTAGCTCATCCAGAACACACATATACCTTCGACTCCCATAAATTCTTTGAATCCTCCGAATCCTCCGAATTCTCTTGTTGTAAACTCAAACCTTGTCAAGTCGGTGTTCGTTCATGGTCAAAGCGGTGCTACTGGGATCGTATCGTGCCAGCCGGCCCACATTATTCTTGCAGTGAGGGATTACATATATTCCGGAACACCCATATCTCTCTGTGCCATTCTACCATTCTGGCAAAACCCACACCTATACCTCATCAAGACATACGCGACGGCCAACACGACGACTCTCGCACCACCAGCTCCCCCCAACCCTCCTTCGCCATGAATAAACTCGCCAATATGCGGCATTGGTCGGAGAGGATGGGCCCTGGGTTTGGAATGTCGAGGCCGAATCAGCAACAACAGCAGCAGCAGCAGCAGCAGCACCAACAACAGGCACAACAGGCACAACAGGCAGCCCAGCTGGCCCAACATCAACAACAGCAACAGCAGCAAATGATGAGACAACATGTACCGCAGGCACCGCCCCAGCAGGCACCGCCAGTGCAAGGACACCACCTCCCAGCCCCGATCGGCGTCGCTCCCGACTCTCCTGTCCACCTCTCATTCAACGTGCCATTCTCGTCCGACCTCGAGGGCCCGATCATCGAGGATATTGTCCATGCCTCCCCAGACGCAGGCGAGCGCTGGACACACCCAGAGGACGCGCCGGATGACGTGCCAGTCCATAAGCTCCCGATCCACCAACAAAACGTGGCCAACCTCAAGAAGCTCTGTGGAAATATCACTAGCGGACCACTACCAATAGAGGCACACGTCATCTGCTCAGAACCACCTCGCAAGAAGGGCCGCCAGGTCGTCAATGTCTGCCTCACTGGCAGCCCGGAGCTGGTGACGAAGAGCCGAGAGACGATACTCAACGATATACCCTTATGTCTCGTAAGTATGCTTCTCTATGAAGCTTGACTTTAACTAACCAGTTATAGCGCCGCTCTGTCATAGATATCGAAGGCCGTCTGGTCCTGGATGAGGATGAGACGTCTCTCAAGACCTTCGTCATTGAGCACCTCGACGAGGTTGCCCGCTTCTGTGGCGTCGACATCTTCCTCCTTGGTCCAAAGTTCAACCTGCCACAAGGAAGTCTCAACGGAAATGGCGAGGCTGGTCAAGATCAGAGATGGAGAATTGCTATCTACGGAGATATGGAGAGTGCCGAACATGCAAAGACGAGGGTACTCATCTTCATCGATCGTTTGCTTGGAAGAACTGTCGATGCAATGCTCTTGGAGCTTTCATTACACACCGTCATCTGCGGACGCTCCAGAAAGAACATCAAGCTCATTGAGTCGGCTACCAATACCGCCATCTACTTCCCACCACCATTCTCGCAAGTCTATAGATACTGCCACCCAGGAGCACAAAGAAGAAACCCAGAGGAGATCTTCATCACTGGCGAAACTCCGCAGAACATCGCCATGGCTAAGGCAAAGATTCACCAGTTGACGTCTTCTACAAGACTGTTCATGAAGGACTGTGTTGTGTCTCCACCAAAGATTGACAGCATCCTTCTCACACGCTTGGACAAGGTCAGAAAGATCATGGAAGTGAATGGCACCTTCATCCTCTTCCCGCAGCTCGGCTCTTCGCGTAATTTGGTCCGCATCCAAGGAGTTGAAGGACTTCACGTTGAGCGGACCATCCGTGACATCATGCTTCTGGTAAGAGTTATATTTTTGCATTTTGCTACGAAAGATGAGCTAACATAAATTAGACTGGCCAATTCTATGCAGCTTCTTGGTGGATTCAAGGCACCCTCAACAACAGTGTTCCAGAGTCTTCCCAAATCCGTGTCATGCTTGCTGATATCTGCGCCAACTCTGATGCCGATATCATGTTCGACAAGCTGACATTCAATATTTCGGGAACCGATGATGCTGTCAAAGATGCTCTCCATGTCATTTCCACTATCACATTCGTTGCACGCTCGCAGTATCAGATTCGAGTTAAGATTGAGCTGGCTAATGAGCACAAGGAGTTTGTCAGTGGCAAGAAGAACGGCAAGATCAATAAGATCATGGGTCAAGCTAGTGTGCAGATCATTTTCGATGGATTCAACGAGTACAACTTTTATATCGACGTCTGTTCCCCACAGTACGAAGCCATGAAGGTTGGCTTGTCTCTGGTGGAGCAAGAGATGCCAGCCTCTATATCTTTCCATGTGCCAGACCAATACCATAAGCGTATCATTGGAATTGGCGGCCAGCACATCCAGCGTATCATGAAGAAGCACTCCGTCTTTGTCAAATTCTCGAACGCCATGGATCGTGGAGGAGTTGGCAGAGATGATGAGGATCATAAAGTCGACAACGTCATCTGCCGCACACCAGCACGTAACGCGAGCGCTCTTGAGCTCGTCAAAACCGAGATATTGGACATGGTTGACCGTGTCGACTCAGAGTTCACTACACAGACTGTCCATGTCAACAGGTTGTACCACCGCCTGCTTATCACCCGCATGACACAGCTCGAGGAGCTTGAGAAGAAGTGGAACTGCAAGATCATGTTCCCAAGCACGGAGCAAGCAAGTGATGATGTCACCATCTCTGGTCCAGAGTGGCAGGTTCCCCACTGTGTTGACGAGTTCCTCGGCATGGTCCCAGATAGCCACGAGCTTGTACTCGCCAGCTCGCCAGAGTTGACCAAGTTTTTAGAGTCTGTTGAATACCGCAAGGAGATTCTTACCACTCTGAAGAACCAGTATGTTGTCAACCTCGAGGCCAAGGTGGACCCCGCCGAGCTCACTGCCGAGGGCACTCCAACTGTTACGCTTGTCTTCCAATTCACAAGAAACAACGCTGGTGGTGTTAGAGATGCCATGGACTTCCTGGCTCAGAAGCTTCTGCCAGCTGGTGTCGAGCTGAACATCGTCAAGGGAGCCATTCCGAGGCCAAAGTCGGACTCTTTCGAGGAGAATCTTGGCTTCTTCAATGCTAAGCTGCTCCAACATGCTCCAGCTTCAGTCCAGTCGGAGTCTCCGAAGAAGAAGTCCTTCGAGAGCGAGGTCACTCGCGAGCGCAGCTCCATCTTCGATAAGCTTCGTAAGCCAGGTAGCATGGCTTCGATCACGAACTTCCTCGATCGGCGCAAGAACTCGTCGCAGTCTCCAGCTGCTTCCTTCTTCATGAACGGTTCCAGCAATGTCTCCAAGTCGTCGTTGATCTCCATGGAATCGACTCGCAGCTTCAACGCTTCTCGTGACCCATGGAACGACAGCGGTGTCAACCTCCAAAATGAGGACAACAACAGCCCATGGCCTCGTCCATACTCTAATGGCAACGGCACCATGCACCTTGCTCAGCCAGGTGACAAAACGCCAACACACAACATGAGGGTGTCGACCGACAGTGGCCGGCCCTCCACTTCCCATTCTACCAATTCCGGATACCCGGGCCCGGGACCGATTGGCACACCACGTTAACTCACGATCTCACGTCTCCCTGCCTCATGTTGCGCGCGGACACGACATGACGCGCAGGACGGACGTGGAGAATTCTTTCTATTCTCGGTCTCCTTAACTCTGGATGGATATACCCCTTGGGACTCGCGATAAAGAAATACCCAAACCATTTGATTTTGTTGTTCAGCTGTTAGTTACGTTCGGGTGTTGCGCACAAAGATACCACTTTTCCCCTCCGTGGTGTCACTGGTGGTCGTTTTCGTCGTTTGCTTTTGTTTTTTTTCTGATTTTACGATGTTGCCGGCCGACTCTCGTCCGTCGTGACTGAGTCGAGCTGTGCCTTGAGTTTGTGCGAGTTAGTTTGCGTGGGATGCAATGGGTATACCTGGGGTCTTGGCGATGGATGAAGCATTTACAAAGCTTAGCAAGATACCAAGATGCTTGCGCGTTGCGAGCGGTGCATGGGCCGATGGAGTTGTCAAGAGGATGATGATACCACGGGGACGACGGAATAAGAAAGAAAGAGAAATGAAGAGAAGATTTGTTGGAGAGGAGGATACCCCTGTTTGCTTGTTTTGCGCGATGGGAATGGGAAGATACCTCACGGACACGAATAGTAGTCTAATGCAATTTTGAAGTAAGAAAAGGAGAGTCAGGACGATGGTATGTGGAGCTGCCAAGAAAGAGGGATGCATGCACAGCAATTGCGTTGCGTTTGATAGACCTTGAGGTTGCCGCGGAATAAAACATGTCTTGATCTCTTGCTTTTCTGTTGTTGATCCCATACTTCAGTTTTACTTCATATTTGCCCACTACCCCGCGTAATTAAATGCAGACGAAGTTATGAGTAATACACAGTTCAGGAGGAAAGGTGCCCCGGTCTCGGGTAAAATGTGGAAGTTAATGCACGCCAATAAACTATTTTGTAAATATATTTGCTCTATTCACTTGCTACCATAAACTCTCTTGTATCTGTGCTCTTACCGGTGTTCTAGACTACACCTTTTACCAAATACAATTACAGTACAAACTCACACCAAGCCGGCGCTGTAACTTTTCGCACTCACCTCGTGCTCTTCTCAATACTCACCGTTGGCCGCTCGCAGTCTTGACGCCAAATCGTTAACCCGTACTTCGGCAACTTCCGACGCTTGCGCGCTGATCATGCACGATGACGCAGAAGGCCGCAGTGAGGATGCAGGGGGGGCATGAGCGGCAGACAACACAAATCCGTTTCAAATTGCCGACGGCGACTCTCGTGTCCTTGACTCTGGCAAATCAAGCTCGTAGAACTCGCAGCTAGGGGCCGGCTTGGCTGACGATGCGGTCTACTCAGCCACGAGGATGGTTGGGATTGGGAGGAGATGAAAAACAAGCTTTAGATCCCGAGTCTTCTTGGTGCGTTGCGGACTGGCGGATGAAGGGTGGGCTGTCATATCAGAGCTAACCATGATCTGTGGAGTTGTTTAGCCAGTTGCGAAGTAATCCACATTGCTCGGACGGTGAGCACGGTCTGAGACTATGGGTGAAATGTCATCGTTGCTCAGGGCTGGATTTCTTGCTTTGTGGTTAGACTGGTTGTGACAAAGACTGGGGTATCTTTGACCATTTTTCCACCGTCTATGGTAAAGAGGTTTTGTGAATAGCACACAACCCAGTAATATACGCATATCCTTTTGAGTTTGTTTTTACATATCTTTGTTTTGAGCGTGTTATATACCCCAGCGTCCTTTACTCGTGGATACTCTTGCGATACCCTTGCGCGCGCTTATTTCCGACTACGAAACGCGATCTCATATCTTAGCGACATTTGCCAAACAAAACATAGATCTTAATCTCAGCAAGAACAAGCCCTACTTCTAGTTATCACGATCCCTCGACTCTTAACCATCCACAAGAACACAGAATAACAGCATCAAGAGAGGTACGACGCAACCGCAAACATGCGCTTCGCGACGATAGCACCACTCCTCTTCACCATCGCAGCCTTCGTGCTAGCGATGCTCTGTGTCTTCGCCGGCTCTAAGTCAAACTTCATGCAAGACTATGATATCGTCAGCGTAAGTCAAACAACCCCCTTACTACTCCTTTCATCTCATTCTAACACACCTCCCAGCTCAATACCTCCACTCTTGGATATGCTCAGTTGGAAGACCAACCAGCAGCATCGGCCTCCCAAACCTCCTCCGCAGGGCCCGAAAGAACAGGCGGCCTCCGCAACTGGCTCTCAGATAAAAAAGACGACATCTCCAGCAAAGTCGACAACATAACCGACAAAGTCGAAACCAAATGGGAAGACTTCAAAGACGATTTACAAAACTCCGTTGCGGATAAACTGGCTGAGAAGCTTGGAATTGAGCAGTGGTATGGCTTGCACTTGATGGATATGTGCATGGGCAATTTCAGCCCGAATGCGACGGATGAGGATGCGAGCAGGGATGTGACGATGTGTAGTAATCGGACGGCTATTTGTAAGTTCTTGAATTGTGAGATATGGATGTAGTTACTAACGAGGTTGTAGACAAATTCGATCCGACATCTAGACTTGAGCAGAAGCTGGCAGATGGTCCACTCGGCGGCCAAGTCACATTGAAGGATCTAGGATGGCCAGATAAGATTCAGCAAGGCATCGACGCTGTCAATGGTCTGCTCGCTGCAACATTCGTCCTCTACTGCATCGGCATCGCCTTCGCCGGCATCCTGATCATCTCCTCCTTCCTCGCCATCTTCTCCACGGGACGCCTTCTTTCGATTGTCAACCTCATCATGGCTTTCCTCTCCTTCCTGGCCCTGGTTATCGCCTCGGCCATCGTAACGGCGTTCATGGTCAAGGTCACAGACGTGATCAACGAGAACGGAAACGATATCGGTGTTTACGCCAACAAGGGCAGCAAATTCCTGGCTATTACGTGGGCGGCTACTGGTGCGATGTTCTTGGCGCTCTTGAGCTGGATCGTGCTGTTTATTCTCGGGAGGAAGCAGCGTAGGCGTGGAGGGTACAATGATAAGGACGTGGCTGTTCGTGGATAATTTGCAGAAAAGGTGTTGCGTTGTTACGGAGAGGATTGAGCGACGGTCTTTGTGGTCAAAGTTCGGTTCTATCTGAGCGTTTTATAGCGATGTTTGTAGGCCATGGCGTGATTAATTAAGATACCCATTCTTCAGGCTTGTCAGCCAAAAATGCTTGCTTAACGCGAATCTAAAGAAAGCGAGGAGACGTCGCCTACACCATTGATCACATAGTCCTCGATCTTCATGCCCTTGTCGCTCCAGTGAAGAGGTGGTATGCGGTTCCATTGCTCATCGTAGAGTGGTTGGAGAGAATATTGACGATTAATATAATCGAGCTTCTCCAAAGAAAGCTTTCCCTTCATAGTGTCAAGCAGGCTGTGCCACCCAACTTTACAGGCGTCGAAACTAATCGATATTCTGAGACGTCTAAGTGATCCAGCATGGGAAATGAAAAGTTGTTCCATGGCAGGCCATGCCCATCCTGGACCGATCAATATTAGGGTATGCAATGACGGCCAAAATGTGTTGCGGAGCTCGGATGATTGAAGATGCAGAAGCCGACCATCCCATGTACCACTGAATTGGATGGAGAGCTCCTCAAGATTCTGGGCCAATTTCAGGGTCCGTAAGACATCCATCTGACTAGTAACTAGCCCGCGCCCAGTGTTGCCTTCTACGTTCAATTTAACGCTCGTCAGGTTGCTAAAGAAGTGAACATGCTTCGATGCGCCCATATTCTCAAAAAAGCATGATGGTACTCGATCATGACTAAAATGCTTTATATGGGCACTGGCGAGTTCAATTAAAGTAAGCAATTCATGTAAACTGTGCTTCGCATCTTTCCCTGTCGGCGTAAGGTACTGGTTTCTCTTCCATGCCCAACAAAACAACCCGTCTGATGCTGAGTCTCCGTAAAGACATTCGTCAATTCTGATATCCAGCGCCTCCAGGGACGTGAGTTTTGAAAATGCTGCGGACAAGATATCTAAATCGCCAAATGACTCTTCAAATAGCTCGATTAGTCCATTGACCTTCTCGAATCTGGCCAGTGCCTCGTCGACTTGTTCCTTCTTGCGGCTGTGACGATATTGATTGAGGTTATACCGGAATTCCATTTCATCCACGCACTGGCTCCTTATACTCAGGGTCTTGATCCTTGTCGAAAAATAAGGGTGTTTTGAAACTTCTCTCAGGCGCTCGAAGTCGTCTCGGCATTGCAGCGCTGTGAAATATGGTGATAGGATGAACGGACGTGCGACGAGTGACCAGACTTTCGAAGTAAGACGGATATTCTTGATAGTCTCGAAGTCCAGATAAGAGAGTATGAGCTCTCTGATTTCAGTCGGAAGCTCCTCGGAGGCTGACTTGGTAGCGGATGAAGGCTGAGAGCTGGCTTGGAGAGAGACCGCGGTAGAGAGCTTGGATTGAGGACAATTGGTCTCGCAGAGGGGTGGTGGGCACACGAGACAAGTAGACATGGTGATGAACAGGAGAAGATGAAGGCACAAGTGAAAGAATGTTTAGGGTAAAGATCCCATCCTGAGGATCGAAGAGGTAGATTTGAAAACCATTGTGGCCGTTGAGGTTAACGCTTGAAGCAACGGCCGTTTGTCAATTTCGGTGCCTAATATATGACGAGATAAGATGTCGATAACGCGGCCTAGACTTGGTGGATCAGGAACCGAATTGTGGCTGATCCTGGGTTAAGGATTGTGACTGGAACTCCAGCCTCGTCTTATACCCACTTCCCAATCTCATCCTCTCCGCCCATACTTCCTGTCAACAACAATGCCTTCACCAATCAGGTATGCCCTCTACTACCTCGAAGCCATAAAGCTGCAGAGCTGACATGCTTCAACAGCTGGTTTCGCTCTCTGCAGCCAAAGATGCAGGGCGCCATCGGGCTTGGTCTTCTTGGCTGGGGCTCTGCAGGACTCTTCCTTTCCGACACCGCTGAGAAGAAGCTCGGATTTGAGGCGAGCGAGCAGGACAAAGAGGCTTTGAAGGCCTTTGCGCCAAAGATTACTGTCGTTGAGCGGGACTGAAGGAACGAATGCGACAATCACGTGGGAATATTCAACGCGCCTGATGCAGCTGCAACAGCAATCAAGAACCATACCTACTGAACGCCTTCGGGCACCTAGCAAGGCCTAAGTGGATGTCGTGGGATTCTGAGCACGATCCACAATATGAGAGGCACCTGACAACAGCAGCTCCGTGGGGAATGGCGATGGAAGGCACATTGTATCAGGGTTTTCACCACATAAGCTCATCTTGGTTCTTCTTTTAATGTGTCTTCGTGTTGTAAAGACGAGCTAGCTTAATTGTATTTCGCTACCCGCTTCCACCATCACAAAGACTAAGACCCACGGGATAACCTCTGGTATCTTAGAAGAAATGTGTCATTCATTTCGTTACGCCGTAGTCTTGCTGGATCTATTGCAGTACGCCAAAGCAAATTCAGAAACCTTCCCAACCATTTAAGTAGCCTTCTTGGCGAACTCGACTCTCAGGATAAGATGTTTGAAACCGAAACCATCCATGTTCTGGCAAGCCTTCGCAGCATCGTCGCGGTTTGTGTACGAGATGAAAGCGAAGCCCTTGGCCATACCAGTCTCCCTGTCCTTTGCGAGGAAGACTCTTGTGACGTGACCGTATCTCGAGAACAATGCGCGGAGCTCGTCCTCTTCTGCCAACTCGGAAACCTAAGAGTTCGTTAGTATTGTTCTTTCTAAGATTGGGACATATGGCACATACGTTGGTGACACGCAGGGTGGCCAAATCGTCTCTCTCTGCAAACTTTCCGCCTCCCATACGCTCACCGGCAGCCGCAGCGCCTCCGCCTCCGCGCATGTGTGGTGGAACGTATGAGCTCTTTCCGACACCCAAGCCACCTGGTCCTTCTGGAGCATCGGCAGCTCCTACGGCGACATCTGCGCTTCCCTCCTCTCCGACTGGTGCCATGGTGTCCTTGTATGGACACTTGGCGGTGAAATGCTCTCCGGTACAGATACGGCACTTGACCTTCTTGCCCTCAAGCTTGTCCTTTATGCTTCCTGCCTCTGGCTGCTCCTCCTTGGCATCCTTGCGCCAGTTGACACTTGGCTTGAAAATGATGTTCTCGCCGACGGTGGTGGTATCGAGTGCTGGGCCAGCCTTGTCCTTTGCGGACATGCCGAACTTGCTCCATGCCTTGCGCTCTGCAACGCGTGGGCTGACAACCTCCTTGTGGACAGTCGTGCGAATGCGGCGGGTGGTCTTGACCTTCTTTCCATCGTCGTTCAAGCGGTAGGTGACGATCGTCTTGGTTCCATCCTTGTTGGTGGTGATCTGTTGTGGTGGGAGGTCAAGGGAGTTATCGTCAAGCTCCTCGTCATCGGCCCAATCCTGGCGGCTAAAATTGTCAGTATGCGCTGAAGCAGGGGTTTGACATTAATCTTACTTTGCTACTTTAGACATTTTGAGAGCTGTGTGGGGTATGATCTCAGCTGTTGTCGCAAGTCCGTGGCGGCAGCGTGGTGGGTTTTTGGTTAGGGAAATGTTCGTGGGGCTCGTTAGCGTCAGAATGTTTCCCCGTTCACACTCAGTCATGTGACCCTGGCCTCAACCTTCAACGCCATCGAGTACTTTGAGAACAATACGAAGCCACAAACCATTAAAATTTGTAAGCTTTCAACAGCGTACCTTTCTAATGGAGTTAAGCCTCTTACGACATACAGTTCAAAGCACATCGCCATGTAGATGGGCTAAGATAAAGCTGCCAAACTTGTGGCCGTCGTCTTAGCACTCTATCCGATAAGACTGGGCACACTGCCATCGATATTGAGATTAACAAGGGTTGCAAGGCATAGAAATACGACATACGTTTAGAGCTTGTTAAGCATGATCATATGGGCACTGAACTGCGAGCTTGGGCTCACTATGCCTCACCCGGCGTTACAAGTTAATAAACAATCATGTAAAGTATTTATACTTGTGATCGCAGTTTGCGGAATACTGGCATCTGTGCCTTCACATCACGCCGACGCACGAATAGTGTCGAAGATTAGTTCGGAGACATTTGCAAACCTATTTGTAATCACTCATTTGTAGTTTTTATGAGAGGAGTCGTTATTATTCATTTTCTCATGTTTATACATATTTAGAACGATGTCGCCCTATTTTCGAGGTATCCCGTGGGCTGGTCCCCTTTTTAACACTTTCAACGCCACCACCGAGCCTCGTAGCTAGCATGACCTGGCGAACTAATAGAACAAGAAGAAAGGCCGCTAAATCACAATACGAGTACAAAGTCCAAAACCCTAGTGGTGACATCTATGCAATCACTTCCGAGGCCTCCTGACTTAAAAGAACATTTTTTACACTATTTCACATCGTCTGATGGAAATATTTAGTCTTTCTTCTGCTCACCCTCCTTTGCCTGCTCACCGGCCTGACCCTCGGTGGAGCCAGACTCGGAGCGGGCCTTGTGCATCTTGTCGAAGAGGTTGAGGGAAGCAACCTGGAGCTCATCGGTCTTCTCCTTGAGCTGCTCAGCGGTGGCCTCACCCTCACCAGACTGGGACTTGGAGATGAACTCGCGGAGCTCGGCGATCTTGGCGCGGATCTGGTCAGCCTCGGTCTTGTCGAGTCTGTCGGCGAACTCATTGAGAGCCTTCTCGGTATCGTTCAAGACGCTGTCAGAGCGGTTGGCGGCCTCAATGGCGGCCTTGCGCCCCTTATCAGCCTCTGCATACTTCTCAGAGTCGTTGACCATGTTCTGAATCTCCTCATCGGAGAGACCGGAGCCGGAGGCGAGGGTGATAGACTGGTCCTTATTGGTTGACTTGTCCTTGGCGTGGACGTGAACGATGGAATCGGCATCAATGTCGAAGGTAACCTCGATCTGTGGGACACCACGGTGTGCTGGTGGGATACCAACAAGCTGGAAGTTTCCGAGGAGCTTGTTGTCACGGACGAGCTCACGCTCACCCTGGTAAACCTTGATCTCGACGGCGGTCTGGAAATCAGCGGCCGTGGAGAAAACCTGGGATTTCTTGGTTGGAATGGTGGTGTTGCGGTTGATCAAACGGGTGAAGACACCACCAAGGGTCTCGATACCGAGGGAAAGTGGGGTAACGTCCAGGAGGAGAACGTCCATGACCTCACCGGCGAGGACGGCACCCTGGATGGCGGCACCGATGGCGACGGCCTCATCTGGGTTGACCGACTTGGCTGCGTCACGGCCGAAGATGCTCTTGACGGACTCAGCGACCTTTGGCATACGGGTCATACCACCCACGAGGATAACCTCCTGGATATCCTTGGCCTGGAAGTTGGCATCCTTGAGGGCCTTGCGGACTGGCTCGATAGTGCGGCTGATGAGTGGGTCAACGAGCTTCTCGAGCTGAGCACGGGTAAGCTTCATGTTGATGTGCTTTGGTCCGGAAGAATCAGCAGTGATGAAAGGAAGGTTGATATCGGTCTGCATGGTAGAAGACAACTCGATCTTCGCTTTCTCGGCGGCCTCACGGACACGCTGGATGGCCATGCGGTCACCGGCAAGATCGAGACCAGAGGTTTTCTTGAAATCGGCGACGATGTTACGGACGAGAGTGATATCGAAATCCTCACCACCCAAATGGGTATCACCGTTGGTGGACTTAACCTCGAAGACACCCTTCTGGATCTCGAGGACGGAGATATCGAAAGTTCCTCCACCAAGATCGTAGACGGCGATAATCTTGTCATCATCCTTCTCGAGACCGTAAGCAAGAGCAGCGGCAGTTGGCTCGTTAACGACACGGAGAACGTTCAAGCCGGCAATCTGACCAGCATCCTTGGTAGCCTGACGCTGGGAGTCATTGAAGTAAGCTGGGACTGTGACAACGGCGTTCTTGATTGGCTTGTTGAGGTAGGCCTCGGCGGTCTCCTTCATTTTGTTGAGAACAAATCCTCCGATCTGGGATGGAGAGTACTTCTCGCCGCGGGCGGAAACCCAGGCGTCTCCGTTGGTGTGCTGAACAATCTTGAATGGAACCTCCTTGATGTCGCGCTGGACCTCAATATCGGTGAACTTGCGACCGATCAATCTCTTGGTAGCGAACAAAGTGTTCTCTGGGTTGACGACGGCCTGACGCTTGGCGGAGACACCGACCAAACGCTCACCATCCTGGGCGAAAGCGACGACAGATGGTGTAGTACGGGCACCCTCGGAGTTCTCAATGATCCTTGGGACCTTGCCCTCCATCACGGCGACAGCGGAGTTGGTGGTTCCTGGCGCGATGTTAGCGCAAATTTCATGTTGTCACGGACGGCGTGGGAAGCTTACCAAGATCGATACCGATGACTTGGCCCTTGACCTTCTCGGTGGCCTCAGTGGACTCATAGCGGACAAATGCTGATTGTAACGGGGAACGGCGGGCTGTGCGTGTGAAGGTAGAGGTTGCTCTTGGGAGCTAGAACGATTGACATTAGCATGAGCACTATCTGGGAGTGTGCCGCGAGTTAACTTACAGCTCTGGAAAAGGTGGAAGACAACATGATTGCCAAATGGTATATTACAACTCCTCCTAATTACTGATACAAAGATGAAATGAGATGTCGCCTTGATGGATTGGGGAGTGGATGGCAAAATGTATTGAGGAGGCGGAAAAAGTCCAGGATGGCTCGCGAAATTTAGAAGATGGGAGAATGCGCTAGTCCGGCATCGACGAGTACGGTCGGTGCAGTGCTCGGCGACCCGGCTCTGGGCGGCGGCTGGTGTGGAATTGGGCGGCTCACGTGAGTCAATTACGGCACCGTTGTTTTAGTGGTGACTTGTCAAGTTGTGACAGCCTGAGGCTTGAAATGAGGAAGTACCTTGATGGCTTCGGCTTGGTATCCTCACGGAAACATTGCTATCATCATTGACGTCCGTTGGTACTTTGACATGGAAAACTTCCAAATAACCTTACAGCTCGTTACAATACTAGCCTCTACCCATTTCCACGCCCTATCTCTTTCCTTGGCGTGATATCACGATCAGCAGCAGACGATCTGAGTTCAACTTCCGTTGTGTACAAGCTTGTTGCGCCCAGGTCTCGTGCCCGCACGCGTCTGCAACCGATATCATTATTCTCGCCAGCCGTTTCAACCACGTCTCCGAGCAAGCACGTGCTCGCTTCCTCTTCACATCGCATCGCCATGAGTTAGTTGTTGTTCGGATCTCGAGGCAACAAACTGATACAAAATCATGGCGGTGCAACATGATTCGTCGTGAGTTCACCCCGCCTTCAAAGACGCAGTCGCATTTGTAGAGGTCTGTCTGGCAGCACTGTGGGGGGGCTCAGATAGCATGCTCAACGATCAACAAAGATTCTATCCACAGAACTGGGTGGCATGAAATGCGGCTCTAAAATTCAACTGAAGTTCGCCACTATACACATGCAGTTTGCGATCAAGCATGCCTGCAGACAGCTCTGAACCGAGCTTGTGCTTGATCAGACGAACAAAACTAACATCTGCAGGTATGCTACCGAGCACTTAATACTGCCTGCTCCACGGAAGTATTATAAAGCATACATGCATGCGGGCCACTGGCAGCTACGTTCTTTTGTCGACTCGCCGACTCAAAATCATATCCACTACCTTGGCGGCCGCGATGTCTATCAACTTAACACCTCGACGAATGTCCGAACTATAATTGGCACATTGTGGTTCTCACCACGATGTTTGACCTCAACGAATGGAATAGTCTGTTGCGGCGGAGAAAGTGGGAAGTTCTCACTGCATCGTATGCGAAAAGGGAATGCTGGACGTGGTGAAAGTGCGACGGAGGGGGCGCAATTACATCTCACCAGGACCGATCTTCTGAGGAGTTGGACAGATGTCCTGGAGTCGCCTATAGGAAGTCCTGTGGAACCGCCATCAGTATGGGAAATGCAAAGTTATGGCAAAGAGATTTTGAACTGCATTACACTATGGTTTCCAGGTTACGAAAGTGTTTGCGAGGCGCACACCTCACCTGTGGCTGTTATCGCCAGCAACGACAAGTCCATATATGTGGTAAACCTTGATACGCTTGCCGTCCTGCAACAGATCACCCACCCCGAACCAATAAATCTTGGCATGATATCTCCTGATGGCTCGGTCCTGATCGTTATTGGGGACGATCCATTTATGTACGTGTACAAGAGGCGAGGCTGCAGACTATCAAAAAGCGATAATGAGTGGCACGAATATAGCAAGGTCCATCTTCCCGGACAAAAGATTAGCGATAGGGATGAGATGCGTGGAAGCTTTGCGGCCTCTTTCTCACATCGATTTCTAGCACTTGGGACACAGTACGGAGAAGTCGTCATCTTTGAACAGCAAGAACTCAAACAGTCGAAAAGTCCGCGGCCGAAGGATGCATTTAGGAGCACTCGGCCAAACACAAGATGCGGTGCAATCAGAGCTCTGCACTTCAACCCTTGCAGCTCGTTGGATTTACTGGCCATAACCGAGGATAATGGACGGGTAGTCACTGTTGATGTGAGGCAACTCTATAAGAGGCAAGTAATTGATACGGATCTAAGTGGCGACGTTGACATTGTAAATCTGCAAGAAGATTATGGTGAGCGGGTGGAAGATCCCGCGCTGGATGCTGACATGGACTCAACCGACGATGAATCTGCATATCCCGATCACCCTCTCACACGTCAGGAGCGGATAGATGCTCGGATAGCCCAGCGAGAACGACAAAATCAGAGGTTATTGCGCGAGTTGGACGCAACATTCGAGGGCGCTTCTAACGTGGGGTGGCTCCCTGACGAGGATAGAGAACTGGAAGTGCTACGTGCTCTAACAGCTAATCGAAGGCGACGAGAAGAAGCACGGAGACATCAGGAACTTCGTCTCTCCGCTCCAAATGCCGAGCTCCCTGATCCAGTTCCGGATGATAATGCCATCGGCCGATCAACTGAGCGCTCGCGAGACCTTGATGCTACCCTTGCTGCCCATGTAGCCAATCGCCGTCGGCAAAGGTCTGCAGCACCGACTGGTGAGAATTTGTTAGAACCTGGTGCGCTCGGTCTCCCTAGTGGCCGTCTCTTCCAAGAATGGATAAGCAGCAATCGCAGGTCCTCTGTTCGACTCTCCGAAATCCGCCAGCGCTTCTTAGATCGCGCTGGACATGTAGAAAGAAGCGTCGATTTACCTCGCTTTATGAGGTTGCCGGTCGAGGCAGAAGCGGAGGGCTCCGCAGACGCAGTACTACGTGGAGGAGCCACGAGAGAGGCATATTCGACTCGTACTCTGCCACGACCAGTTCCAGCTTCACCACTTCCGGGTAATGCAGATGCCCGCGCACGACTGGCTGCAAGGAGTGGATGGGACGAGTTGGATATCCTTGAGCAAAGAGTGGACGAGCAAGCTGAGATCGCAAATCGACAAGCTCGTGCAGAAGGGCGTGCTCAAGGGATAGAAGAGGACATGCGGATGGTTGAGGAGGCATCGCAGCGAGTTGCGGAACATCAACGTGCTAGAGATGAGACGCTACAGAGACGGTCGGAGGCTCGGCGACGGATACTCGACCGCCAGGCGCAAGATGTCGAGGCCAGGCGAGCGGAGCAGATGCCAGTCGTGCCGAGGAGGAGTAGAGCTGCAACACTACTTACTGATGAGCTGGCTGCCACGAGAAGGCAGCAAGTTCGTGGTTGGTTGCCGCGGGAACAGGTGTACCCTCCTAGTGTGAGGCAGTACTCGTATAACATGTATGCTGCACGAGGTTGGTTGACGCACAAGAATCAGACGACTGGCTGTGCGTGGAGTCCTAATGGACGTATTCTGTAAGTTATTCCTGCAGTCATGGGGATAGACTGAGGACAATAACTGATAGAAATAGCTACGTCGGGACTGAGGGAGGCATATACGAGTATCACGTAAACGTGGGCAATCGTAAGATCCACCCAAGCTTTGAGTTACGATAAGTACTCGCTGAGCATGAGTCACACGACTAGTAACGGATATTGGACATGACACCACTCTTGGTGTTTTTATTGAGCTTGGGATGTGAGAGTGCTTGGAGAGCTTTGTGCTGGCGTTGTTACTTTGGCAGGTCTTGGAAATCGACGTTCGAATCACAAGCACACATGAAAGGATTACCATACGCGCACAATCAGGTAGCGTCATATGAAATGCAGTTAGTAGTTGCACCAGTGCGACATTGAGGGGTCCAGTCAAAACCTTGGCACTCTTTACCAGTCCAGGTGCCTATCAAATCATCCGCACTATGTTCTGCCCTCGTAATGCCAAACAAGAATTGAAGGCCAAAAAGTAATAGTGACGAGAAGCTAGGCCTCTTTCCATGATGCCCCATCCGCACTTCCTACACTCTTGTCGCACTCTTACTACAGTGGCGTTCAAAACTCTCTTATTCAAACTGATGTAATGGAACCAAAGAAGAACCAAAGAGCTCTGAATAATACAATCAAGGAGGCAAAAAGAGAATAATTTGAATAGAAGGGCTACCGGCGCAAACAAAAATCCAACAAGGACGATATTCCACGTATATTTCCTGGTTGAGTGCAAGGCTATGGTGGGGCGGTGGGACATGTGTGAGCCTTATCCCGAAATAGCTGCGGGATTGATGACGCTGTGTGCACGAACGAAATATGCTCATCGTCGCTAGGTGGTGATATTTGCGACGACGGAGTCGATGTAGCGCAGGTTAGTTGGAAGAGATTGAAGTGATTGATAGTGTATGGAAGGCTGGAGAGTGAAGGAGGAGTAGGCTTGGGAAGAGGGTCCCCCAAATCCCTGCAGCTCTCTATGCGTCCATGCAGCTCAGCACCTGAAGTTGGTAAAGAAGCTCCAAAAAATGGTCAAATAGATCTAGGATACAATGCACAATCCTCGAACCAAAGCATAAAAATATAATTCTAATTGCCAAAGATAACGGAAGTTATGCTTTCTGCCCACGTCTTTACTATTGCAACGCCGTGCCTCTTCGCTGTCGCCGTGTTGATATCGCAATGGCTGCCGCTCAAGACGAACCAAGAACCAAAGGCCTTCGAGCCTCCGTAGACCGAGGAAACTCTGGATGAAGTTAATAACTTTTCGAGTGAAGAGGATGAAGGTGAGTCCTCGCAAGCATACAGGCTGTAACTAGTAAATGCGAAACTAAAAAAAGCAGTTGAAACCTTTCGCCCACGGAACTTCCGATCTCGTCACTACTGGAAGCCTCCATACGAGTCCAATTTTGAACTAGGCAATTCTGCACCCTACATACAAGGCGAAAAGGAGTATGACTCCTTTTATGGTACTCGTACAAAGGATATGACCTGGCGAAGAGAGGTCATCGATCGGCGGATCGAGCAGGATATTCTCAACATACGCGACCTGGACACGACGACAGTGTCGCAATTGCCATCCTGTAGAGCCACAGATTTGTCGAGGTCTGAAGGCCGCCCTGATGAAAGATATCGACGAGTTTGGAAGCACTATGGACGCAATCGATGCGCGTCAGAGAAAAAGTGCGAGAGAAGTCCACAAGAAGATGGTGATTGTGCACCGTGTTGGCAGACAAACTGCCAGCCTTTAGATCTGGTCTTGTTGTAGGAGTCTGATTCAGCTAAATAGCAATCTCCATTTTGATTCCGTATATACAGCTATGGCATGCCCGAACGCCACGAATGCCGCCAACCGCGTCAATCGTATCTTGTCCGATACTCATCAACATCTTCATCGCTCATTCAACTCTTGAAACTGTCCTCTTGACCACCACTAAATCATTCTCTATACTCTCTCCGCTTCAGCTCCTCAATTCTCCATTTAGGTGATGTCGAAAAGTGGTTTCAACTTCTTGATAAGCATCCACTCATCGTTGCTGACATGCGAACTGTAGAACTCCTTCAGGGCATCGGTAGACTTTCTCGAGATGAGAGGATACATCGTACCCTTCTCCTCCAAGTGACATCAGTAGGTTGGTTGATGAGATCCCATCTCGCTCTTAACGGCCACCGAAGGCTCACCACGCTTGCACTTGGACAAATGCTTATGGCCACGCTCGATAGATGCGACGCGGCCAAGAGAGATGATCTCCTTCAACCCGGTGACATCGTTGGGGCGGATACAGGTAATTGGTGTATCGAGCTTAAGCACACTCTCGACAACATCGACACCGATGATGATTGAACGGTCTTGTTGAAGACAGCGACGGTGTTAGGGACACATGGGAAGACGCCAAGGAGCTTAGACTCCTCCTTACGCTTCTCAACAATAGCCTCCATGTGCTTGGTGAATTGGTCGAAGAGATGACAAGTAATATCACCGGTGACGATCTTGATGCCCTGATCGTCGGCTTAGAGCTGTGCCTCCTTGTCAATTCTGACATCGAAACACAACATCACAGCATACTCTTTGGATTTCTCTAACATGGTACCGCACAGCATGGCATCGCGCTTGAAGACTGGTCCGATCCCGACGTTAGCAACTGGGATCTTGGAGACGCGGAAGAGGCCCAACAGGGCTTCCAAGGATCCAAGGATGAAGGCTTGCATGGAGACGCCGCGGCCGGTCTTCTTAATGCGCTTCATGAGGTTGGAGACATCGGACCAGGCCTCCTCCCCGAGCTCGGACTCGTCATCATCTGGGCCAATGACCATGAGGCGAGAACCTGCGTTGGCATCTTCCAAGTCTGGGCCGGAAACCTTAACTCCGAAGGCGACCTTGACTTCCTTGTTATGCACGTAGGCGGACTTGAGACGCAGCTCCTTCATTGGTGCCGGCGGAGGAGGAGAGGAGCAGGGTCTTGATAACGCCGTTGACACCACAGATCATGATCCTGTCTCCCTCACGCAGAATACCGTTGGAGAGGATAACATCGATCGACATTCCGAAGCCCTCAATAACCTTGACTTCCAACACCGTACACTGGACTTCAGCAAGGTACATAAGCTTGCCAACCATGCGCCCCTAGGGAGCTGCACGATCAACTTGAGCATATCTGGGATATCCTCACCGGCGTGTGCGGAGATTGGGGCGAGGGAGGCGTATTTGGCCATGGACTTGTTCTCGTAGAAGATCTCGGAGTTGAAGCTCTGCCCGGCGAAAGCGATCTCGGCGTCGGTGAGATGCTTGTTGAACTCGCTTTGGACACTTTTATTTTGCAGAGCAAGGGACTCGCAGAAGCCATTGTTGTCGAACTTCTTCCAGCCGTATAGAATATCGATCTTGTTGAGCGCGTCGATGAATGGGCCCCTCCGGTCACGATGGAGCTTCATCGACTCGGGGGTTTGGGGCTCGAGGCCGTGCATGATATCGACGATCAAGATGGCGATGTTGCAGAGAAGAGAACTACGGGAACGGAGGTCGGAGAAAGACTCGTGGCCTGGGGTATCGATGATGACGAGACCTGGGACCTTGAACTCGAATGTGCCGTCGCGGTTGGCGACTGCGGTCTTCTTCTTGATGGCCTCGACTGGGAAGTAGGTAGCACTGATCTGCTGGGTAATACCACCAGCTTCTCCCTCCCGGACGTTGGTCTGACGAATCTTGTCAAGCAACTTGATCTTACCGGTATCAACGTGACCCAAAATACAACAAATTTGGGAGGCCGGAGGTTGCCCTTGGACTGTGCGGCAAGAGACTCTTGGTGAGCCTTCTCTTTGCGCTCGGCCATCTCCTTCCTCTTTGCCTGAATAGCTGTTCCGGCAGTGGTGGCCTCCTCGTCCTCAGACTCAGATTCCGACTCTGACTCGCTCTCGGACGTGCTCTCAGACTCAGAATCTTCCCTCTTTTCGGCAGACTTCGGTCTAGATGGCATGTCCTTGGTCTCTGGCCTAGAAGCTGGCTTCTCCTCCTCATCCTCAGATTCGGCGTCCCAGCTGCCCTTGACGTCGTCCCCAGAATCAGCATCCCAGCTATCCTTGGCATCGCCGTCGGAGCCAGCCAGAGCCATTCTTCGCAGCCTCAGCCGCAAGCCTCTCCCTCTCTATCTTCTCAGCAGCCTCATTGAGCTTCTTCTCAGCTTCAGCCCTGGTTCTGGCAGCAGCCCCTTCCATCTCAGCCTCCTCCTCAGCTTGGACATCCTGCGGGTTTCTGCGTCCACCCTTCTTCTTGTTAACGTAGGCGACCTTCTTCTCCTCGCCCTGCTGTGCGCCACCAACAACGAGACCAGCCACCATCAGCTGCTTAAACTTCATCTCATTGCGAGCCTTCTTCTCTTTCTGTGCACGGGTCATGAACTTGCCTTTCTTCTTGGGCTGCTCAATCTTCTCCTTCTCCTTTTGCTTCTTCAGTGCCCTAGCCTCGCGCTTCTTCTCCTCGTCGGCCTCACAACGTTCTTCTTCCCCGATGGGGCCCTTCTCCTTTGCAATGGCGCCCTCCTCGTCTTCCTGTCTTGCGCGGAACTCCTCTTGCTGCTTCTGAAGTGCGCCAAGTGCTGGAGTCTCCTCCTTGACCCCCAACTTGGCAGTCTCGGCAGCTTTGCTGGTACTGGTCCTCCGGTGGTCTTCTTCCTAGCGGCCTATGAATGTCGCATTAGTAATTGTACTTACTTGGTCGAATATATATGTAATGCATATAATTCTTCCAGAAAGGGTCTTGACTCCAGAAATGGTAAGTTCTTTGTCGCCTGTTTCCGCAGACGCTCGGTGGCCAGTGCCGCCAGGCAGAGACACGACGACGCATTAGAAGTGCCAAGGTCCTCCTACTTCTGGAATCTCATCATCTACTCGAGTCCCCTTTTCAGTTGGCATGCAAATTATGTTGCGACAATGAGGCACCAACACAGCATCAATCAACATCGGCATCCAATACCACGATCTCCAAGAAAAGGAAAAGGGCCCCATCCGTAGCCTTCGATGGCTCTATCAACAACCTCACAGCCACAATACCACCAACAGCTTTCCATTGTTTTTCCGAGCTCCCAGTCGAGCTCCAACTCATGGTCTGGACCCACGCCTGCGCATCGATTGACCTCTACCGCCTTGGCTCCGACCGCCTGGCCTCAAAGCCGAAGTACGCGCTCCATCGCACTACACGCAGAATCCTAAGGTCTCAGCATGGCTTCCTTCGACATCTGCGGTCTACCAATGGTGGCTTTATAACTGGAAGGTGACTCGTAGTTACAACTATTATGGGACCGCCGAAAATCGCATATAACCTGGAGACCCTCTACCGCCGATGTTGTCGGCTTGTCATCTGTCTAGGGCGATGATGCTGGATTATATGAGGTCGTACATGAAGGAGATGCGCGAAGGTGAGGGGGAATCAGGGAATATGTATACTAGAAGACGGGCGGTACAGCTTGGCCACAAGTGCAAGGAAAAGTGGATAAAGCCTGAGGTTCCAGGGCACTATAGGGTGGTGCTGGGGTGTTATTGCCATTATCTGCACCTGAGGGACTTTCGTATTGATGAGGAGGAATTGGTTGGGTGATGGAGGGTGAGACGGGGATGAGGAATAATAGGCTGAAAAGGCTGCTTGACAAGGAGTGCATCAGGACGAGTACGAGATGTTTCGCAGGGCAAAGACGGCGGTAGTGTCAGATGTATTGTGAACATGATCCTAACCGGTTACTCTCTTTTATCAGTATTGTCCTCATCCCTGTTTACTTCCTTTCGAACGAGGACTATGCTGTCGTCGGAAGTCACTCGCTAAGCTGAAACAGGTATCCGAGAGGCGATATCCATTTACTATTACTAATTATTATAAAGACAAACACCGCTCCCTCATCACTCTCACCCCATCATCTACGGCTCATACTGCGCCATCTCAAGGCAATCCTCCTGCTCATAGCTATGCTCCCTCTCCCAAAACATCTCCCCCTTCGGATCATCCATCCCGTTCCCCCTAATCATCTTCGCCTCAAACTCCTCCCTGGACTTTAAGCTATAATGGTGCAACACCGCCTTCTGCTTCGTCGGGGGCACGCGCCAGGCAAATCGGTCAACAGTATCCCCATTCTCCCCAACGGTAATCGTGCCCTCCTTAATATTCATCTTATGCGGTCCCTTGGCATTCACGAACTTATCCGTCTTAACAAACACCTTGATCGTCTGGTTACTAAACCCGTCTTCTTCGCCCTTATCCTCCGTCGGATCAACTTGACACTTGGTATACGCTTTTCTAGTCGAAGTGTTTGGGCGGGACTGGTGCGAGTTGGACGTATACATCAACCAATTGATGGCAAAAGCCCCAACAGTCTCATTTCCGTTGAACTGCCCCAGCATAGTTTGGAGGGTGTACGGCGCCTTGATGTCAAGGAACTCGTCGTTGTCAATGAACCCCATCCATTTATGCTGGCTCCCGAACTTCGCAATACAATCATCATACATCTTCAGCTGCTGGTAACTGCCACGGGAGTCCTGCGGGTAGTATTGATGCGTGATAGCACGCTCGTCAATAAAAGGGCTGTAATCGTAGTCTGAGAGCTTGGGCGAGGAGCCGTCGTCCATGATGTAGAAGCGACGGATGCCCAGGTGGTTGTAGTGGTGCACGAGCCATTCTGTCAGCTCTGGGAATTGGCCCTTTGTGCCGAGGCAGATGGCGATGTCTTCGTTGGTGTCGCCAGATTCGTAAGAGGCCATCGAGGACGGAATGATTGGCTCCCCCTCGCCTCGCGCTGAGAGGTGCTTGCCGTTGTCACCGCGAGTTTGCAGACAGGTGGCTAGGTTGACAAGCCCAAGGGCCATGATAACATTTCGCCCTCCTGCGGAGAAGATGGACTTGATCAACATGTTGCCTTTGATATGAATTTGCCGACGAAGTACGGGCCAGCAAGGAAATGTTGGGTATAAAGTTGTATTGTTGTTTGTCGAAGTTTGAATCCGTTGATTATCTTGAACTTCAGCATAGGAGCCTCGGTCAACGTTCGAGGGTCCAGGAGCTAAAGCACGGAAAGCTCGGGATTGAAAAAAAAAAGGAGGAAGGAAGTGGATGTCTATTAAAGAAGATATTAAGGCTAGTAAATTGACTGTGTTATCAGTAGCTTCTAGATTTTCCTCCGGCGTTATGATGCTTAATGACGGGGATAGCCGCGGCAGTGTCGTAATAGACAGGACCACACATCCCGCCAGTTTGCATAGCAACGGCCCTTCGATCGTGGCTTAATGTCAGCAGGAGCTATGTCGTGGTAGACAAGACTATATGCTGTAAAGTCGTCGTCGTCATCACTGCTTGAGGGCCGCCTTTTGTTTTCCCAACATCCAAGACTTCGTGGAAAGGGTTGCAAAAGAAGTTCTCCATGCCCAATACAATTATGCAAAATCCCAACGTTATGCAAACGAGTCATCTAATGGTCCTGGAGTGGCCGGAATATTACATCAAGGTTGTAGGGCTCGGTGAAGGAGTCGTTTATGGCATTGTAGAATCCTTGGAAAAGTTAGGTGTAACCAGTTAGTGTGTTTGAAGTCCAGGCGAGATGGAAAGACTTACGGGTCACCAACATGATGGTTAAGGTTTCTTGTGTAAATATACACCTCGATTTTCCTACCATGGTGTCCAGCACACGCATTTCCTCTTCCTGCCTCTCAACTCATCATATTATCCCATTTGTTTCACCACCTGTTCCAGAGGCCGTTTACAACTTCTCTCTCCAAGCTTCATGCTTCCCCTTCTTTCAGCACACCGCCCGTCGAAGCCTGACACGACGCCGCCAATGACAAGTCCTCGTCCTCCTCCCTGTATAAGCATAAACTCTCTCTCTTCTTGGTGCCTGTTCCAGCACCTCATCACATCTTGCTGGATCTTGTGAACAGGTTGGGCATTGGGCGTCGAAAGTGCTGGAAACGGAGACAATTCGGCATGTCTGTTCTTGAGTTGGGTGGATCGGGACGAAGAGATTGACCTTCCTGACGGACAGATTGGGTTTGCACATGTGCAGGAGGCTGGGTATGGTGTTGATGTTTTGGAAGAGGTAGAGGAGGAGGTATGACAACAGGCGCAGCGGCGGATGTAGGTAGGTGTGAAGCCGCAGGTGTGGGATTCGGAGTAGTGGTAGCACATTGTGTTGAATCTATGTTTGTTTGGCTTATGATGAAAGTGATGGCGGACATTAAGTGTAGACCAGCTATATAGTTGTAGAGAAAACGATAATTTGAAGAAATAAAATTTAAACCAAAAAGTAATGATATGAAATGTCTTAACGTCTGTGTGGCAGTAAAAGCCTTATCCTTCGTATCTCTGCCTCGAGGAGATAAAGCTCTTTCATGGTGGACTGGATCGTGTCAAAGAGTAGTCTTTCTTCGACTACGCGATGCAGCGGGAATAGACAAAGAATATACAAAGGAGCTTCATCATCCTCCTCGAGGCGTGCGGAAGCACAATGAAGTTCTTGTGGGTAAAGCCATTGAATTTTTCAGCTATTCTTCGAGGCCCACGGTGGACGACGAAGCTTCAAACCCTAAAAATCAATCCGTAGGCAGCAAACCAATTGTCAGAGGCATGACCAAACATGGTCCTAGAATTGATGAGATTGAGGAGGTGCTCCACATGGAGAACCCCATATAAGCCTGTTCGAACCGAACCGCTTGGAATAGGTTCTGGTATGTTTGACAAGAAGTAGTCGCAACATGGTGAATCCGAACCCAAAAAACTGTCCGTCGCCGGTCAAAGTCCTGGGGCTCACCGGCGACAACCGAGATATCCGGATAGATCAACTGCCGCCATCGGAGACAAATACTCAAAATTATGTAGTTTCAGCACAAAGGGATGGCTCCAGCCGTTGCCCCAGAAAATTGACCTTATCTCCCAAATCCATCCATCATGCCAAGCAGACGTCTCTGATGCCTCGGCACAGCGCCAGCGGGCCCTATCCACACGCACGAGCTTCACCGAAGCCGAATCTCACTTTATCATCCGCGATTTATTTCGCGAAACACGCTTACGTTTGGTACCCTGCAATTGATCTTATACCGCTTCCAAAAAATTCTTCAGCCTCGTCGCCTGCTTTCTGTATACTTCTTCTAGACGACCTTCTTACGGCATCCCATTCTTAGCACAAGCAGCTTGCTCCAGCCCTATTTGACCTTCCAGTCCTTTTCCTGCCGTCCGAGATAGAAGTTTGAGGTCGACCTCCTTCTAGCGAAAACAGCACAAAACATATACAATGGGTATCTTCAACAAAGTCGAGAAGGTCAACGAGACCATCGAGAAGCTCCCAGCCTCAATTCCACAACCACATCTCCCAGAGAACAACGAGGAGCTGAAGCAGGATGCAGTGATCGCAGTACAAAAGTCTTTCGCTGGATTGCGCTCCCTGGCCGCTGGCGGTTTTGGAGGTGTCTGCGCTGTTGTCGTTGGCCACCCATTCGACTTGGTCAAGGTCCGTCTGCAGACCGCAGAGGCTGGTGTTTACAAGAGCGCAATCGACTGCCTGGCTAAGGGTATCGCAAGAGATGGCATGGTTCGTGGTTTGTACGCTGGTGTGAGCGCACCGCTTGTTGGTGTCACTCCTATGTGTAAGTTCTCAATTTCTGTACAGAAGTTAAAAAATCAACACTAATCGGTTAACAAGTCGCTGTCTCTTTCTGGGGTTACGACGTCGGCAAGAACCTCGTCCGGACATTATCCACCGTCCCAGAGTCCGGCCTCACGATCGCCCAAGTCTCCGCCGCAGGTTTCTTCTCCGCAATCCCAATGACCGCCATCACCGCCCCATTCGAGCGCGTAAAGATCCAGCTCCAGCTGCAAGACCAGAAGGTCCTCGCTCCAGGAGAGAAGCCAAAGTACTCTGGTGGTGTCGACGTTGTGCGCCAGCTTTACAAGGAGGGTGGTGTCCGCTCCGTTTTCCGCGGGTCTGTTGCAACTCTTGCCAGAGACGGCCCAGGCTCTGCTGCTTACTTCGCTGCTTATGAGTACATCAAGCGCAGCCTGACTCCAATTGACCCACACACTGGAAGGCCATCTGGACAGTTGTCTTTGCCAGCTATCACTGCTGCTGGTGCCGCTGCTGGTGTTGCCATGTGGATTCCGGTCTTCCCAGTTGATACCGTCAAGTCGAGGTTGCAGTCCATGGAGGGCAAGCCAACTGTCTCTGGTGTCGTCAAGGGACTGTACAGAGCTGGTGGATTCAAGGCCTTCTTCCCAGGGTTTGCGCCAGCTATTGTTAGAGCCGTTCCAGCTAACGCTGCTACCTTCTTGGGTGTTGAGTTGGCTCACCAGGCTATGAACAAGGCCTTCGATTGATCAATTAATTGAGCATGGTTCAAAAGCAAAAAACCACAGCAGAAGCAAGGGCGCCAAGGAGATGCGCCTGTGAAAAGAGGACAGCAGCATTCGAACTTGAATGTTGGATAGGCCAGGCGTATTGTCATTGGGAAAAATGCTTTGTACATAGACAGCGAGCTGCTTTGAGATAGACCGGGGTTTATCGGAATTCTGTTACATCAACCTTCTCAATCTTCTCCATGATACTTTTGGATCAGCATTCTCTAGGGGTCGAGGCCAGTGTTTGCCCGCGCCCACGACTCCACCACTCCAAGCCAAACATCTCCACAACACCTCCACAACATCTCCACAAAATTTCCAAAACACACAACGGTTGGTATTCGCTGGTGGTGACTTTTCCAACTACCAATCCACCGATCTGGGACTGCAGTCTCTACACAACAGACGGGATGCCCATTTCTCTACCGAAACAGACAAGTGCGTACAATGTCGCTACAAGGTGATATAAAATGATTGTGTTAAGCCCTGGCGAGCCATGAAATCATGCACGGCATATTTTGGCGCTGGGTTGACACCGGTGTCACCCCACGGTGGTCCGAGGTGTGGTCAAAAGGAGCGTGGCATACATAAACAACAAACCCACGGTTTATCGTCAAGAAGAAATACATTACCATTTCTGTGTTTATGCATTATCTTTGATCTTCTCCAGCCATGTTGACTTGTCCGCCTATCTACAGAGGACGTGACATATTTATGGATGATGGTCGTCGTAAGTGATTGATTACCACCGGGGACATAAACGAGAATGTAGTCGTATGTGTTTGTTATGGTGTTGTCTTTATATTGCCCAAAATGCGCTCGTCAATAATATAAATTGAAGGTGCGATCAGTTGAAAGATGAAATTTCAAGGTTTTGGCGCTCAATAACTTCATAATGGCGAGGGAATTCGGCTTAGAGCAGATATGGTTACTGGTGCTTAGCTACATTATGACCGGAACCTTACCTACACACTTGCCACTTGTCGTAGTTGGGTTTATCAGATTGCCACTTCTGGATATACTTCAGGAAGGCTGGAAGCGTCTCAGCGTCAAGGGCATATCATTATCAAACTATGGTTATGCCTTCTAGGTTTCCACTGATATCGCCTCTCTGCACACTTGTACGAAACCTTCCCCTATTATGCAATATTGCTTCCCAACATGTTGCTGTGCAGGATCGCCAGGCCCCATATCATCGTCTTCAAATCATCCGTACTAAGGTCGCTCAGAGGCAACGTCTTGTCAATAACTGATGCTGGATCGTTGATTGTTCGTACTCTGTCAAGGAAACCAGTTTGACAGAAAAGTTGACCGTATATTTTTGAGTCTCGTGAATTGGTCTGTTGAAGAAATGTTGTTCCCTTAAAACACTTTGCTCTCGAATATCATGTCCACGTCGACGAGGCTAACTTGTGGTAAGCACAACTCAGATCGTTCTGTTTCTCTCCAATCGATGACCCAGCTCGGCAGTTCCTTGTCGGGCGTGTTCTCAGTGCTATGAGCTTTGCCAAGCGGCCCAGCCGCTGCCAAACCTTTAGTGTCGGCGAAGCCTATAAGCATTTCCGTAAATTCTTCATAAATTCACTCCATGGAAGACCCATAACCTTTCGTAAGGCACCGTGGAAACCTTGGTCATGTGCAGGATTCCGCACCTTCAGTAATTATTCTGAACTCTCTTTCCAGAGCTCCTCTAAGTGCTAGAATTCTGTCCCCTGGATCAAGGCACTTGGTGTTGCTATATCTCAGCATGAAATCGAGTCGATCGCCATTTTCTTCATGTTGTAGGCCTGTCTGTATAGGGCAACCCTTTAATGCCCTTGAGAAGCTGCGGACGTCGGAAACTTCTGTCGAGATCTATATGATCAACCAGCTCCCGAAGTATTCAGGCATACTTTGTAGGCTTCCTCCGAAGTGGGGTGTTTCCACAGTGTAAGCTGTATCCAAGAATGCCAGCGAAGTATCGTTCTTGTATAGTCAAAAGTCGTCTAAAGTATCATCGACCAAAAATGCCGAGATGGCATCCCAGTCGTACTCCATCTGCGCTTCTATCGTTTTCTGCCTGTTCAATGCATCTGCTGCCCCATCTCACCTCTTCAAAATCTCCATGCACTGTGCTCCATCTCTCGGTGACAACTCCACACCCAGCCGGCAATGGACCACCGAAACCCCTTGATAAATCCTACTCATAGCCACTACCTGCGCATCTCTCTCTTTCGCATCATTCTGATTGGTACGAACTGCATTGACCCAAATCGTAAGTCTTCCTTTCGGCTTCCTCAAGTATCTTAGAGCGCTGTCACGGTTCACTGTAATCGGAACAACCCTTATGACACCCTCCATAGGCCGCTTTCCTGTCGAAGTATCGAGTACAAATAGGAGTTCTGGAAACACAGGCTCTTCCCAAGTATACGACAATGCGGCGTATTTAATCGCCGGCATCGATGCTTCGTCTGATAAGATATATGTTGTTGAGATTGTGCATCGTAGTGGTGCAGCGAAATTAGTGGAGGGGCCTAGGTTGGTGAGGAAGAGATTTTACTGCCCAGGTGGGGTGCGGAAGTGGTTTGTGTGAATATCTCTCGATGTCGTCGACCTGTTGGTCTGCCATATCTCCAGGTCCCGCTCTTGCCGACCTGCTGCTGGTGGACTATTGCTGTAAAACCAGTCAACTTTACAATCTGAAGTGGTTCACGACAGCAGCGGGGTTTCAAGTCGATGTCGTGGCCGACTGCAAAGCTGTCTAATCTTTCAAGGTTCGTGCATCACCTCGCAGTGAGGCGCATTGCGAGGCGGGGCGCAGCTTCATGCACGATCTGGATCGATATAAGTCGGCAAATCGATCAGCGAAAGCTTCAGAATAACAAGCGGTTGGCAGGTTCTCCACAGTTCCCTTGACCAAACGACTACCAGTTGGAAGCGGACGCTTTAAGAACTAAACCAAGGGATAGTACGAGAGGATATTTCCGAACTTGGGAAATCAGTTCGCAAGGACTACTTACATGGATTTATAAAAACAACTCTGTAGAATGCACCCTATCTTTAGTCTACACCTATACTATAACGATGCGCAGCTTTCATGACCTTAGCCCAGACCCTAACTCGCTCCTCATGCCATAGTCTCAAGCAGCCCTCCACCAACGACTCTCGACCTCGTAACCAAATCAAATAACCGTGGGTATACGTCAAGTCGTTACTTCGCTGCTGCTACGCTATGCTATGCAAATGCACATCTATCCACCGTTTCATATCCATCCATCGTTCGCAACGTGCCAACATCTTATCTCTCCCCACCATGTCTCTCTCTCACCATGAATACACCGCATAAATGCACCTCAACCTCCACTTGTTGCACTCACCTCAGTCCTCTACTTCTGCCCCGAGAAGAACCAGCTAGTACGCTTATTATTAGCCTTCTCAGGTGCCGCCTCACCATGTCCCTGAGTCTGGACCTGCTCACCTCCCCCACCACCCCTAAGAGGCTTAGCCACACGTCCGCCACTACCACCGAAGCTAAAGCCACCATTCGCGCCCGGGCCACCAAGACCTCTCGTGCTACCAACTTTGGCCGCCTCAAGGCGCTCCTTAACAGCCGTAAGCTGCTGCTCAAATCTAAATATCATTGTTAGCATGTAATCAATCAATACTCCATTTAGTCGAGCGGCGAAAGGGGCACGAACCTGTGGTTGGCGGACATGAGTTTCTCTTGGCTGTCTTGCAGGAGGGACTCGAGGGACTGGATGCGCTCGTTGCGAGCGATGAGCTTGCGCTCCGCGATAGCGACTTCCTTCTTCAGGCTGCCGTTTTGCTCGACGAGCTGCCGCTGGACGACCGTGAGCTGCTCGAGGTTACGCTCCAAAAAAGCCATCTTCTTCTGTTGGGCACGGTTGTTGCTGGTGCGGAGGACGTTGTTGTACTGTTCCCTCGTCTCATCCAAGGAGATCTCAAGCTCGACGACACGCTCGCAGCGGTTCTGAAGGTCGCGCATCAAGTTCTTCTTCATGTGGTCGAATTCAGCGATCTGCTCATTGACAGACTTGCCGCTCTTGGATACGCCATTGGCACTGCCGCCGGACTTGAGCTGTCTCTCAAGAGTATCGACCTTATCTCGGAGTGCCTGGTTTTCCTCAAGCTTGGCCTCGATGTCTTGCTTCAGCCCCTGGACGCTCTCCATCTCAGCCTCCTGCTTATTGGCAAGGTGTGCTGCGAAGAGTTCTCTCATCTCCTTGGCGTCTTCTGGGCCGAGGTTGCGCTCAAGAAGCTCCTCATACTGTGCTTCCACAGTCTCGAGGCGCTCCTGAAGAGCTGCACGGCGTGCGGCATCGGCACCGCTAGTTGCTCCCTCGTAAATGGACAGCTCAGCCTGTCTGACGATGCCTTGGATCTCCAATAGTCTCTCTCTAAGCTCCTCGAACTCCTGTGGTGGGATAGCCTCGCCGAGAGAGCTCTGCTCATGGAGCGAATCGAGTCTCTCAACGATGGACTTGACTGCCCTCTCGTTGTCACTGAAGACGTCATCACCTAGGTCGAAACCCGCCATCATCTGAGCCATCTTCTCCGCCTTCTTCTTCTCCTTCTCGTCGACAACAGCGCTGGTCTCCCTAGCACTAATCTTGACATCCAACAGGGCCTGCTTCACCTCATCAAGCTCAGAAGTAAGCTCCTGGTTGGCTTCCTTCAAGCCGTCCATGGTGATTTGCGCCTCCTTGCCCTCGAAACTTAACCTCTCAAGCTGCATTTTGAAGTCGTTGACCTCGCTCATCAGCCTCTCGTTCTCCTTGCTAGTCTTTCCGGCATGCTCCTTCATATATGCTAACTCTTCCTTTGCATCTCGTAAGCTCTTCTCCACTGCTGCGATCTGCGACTCCCTCTCGGCAATCTGATCCTGCAACTCATTCTCTCTTCTCAAAAACTCGTCGCGCTCATCTTTGTCGATTGGGACAACTGGCGTTGCCGAACGCTCTGTTATTGGGGTTTCCGCACGGTTCTCGACTTGCAGTTGTGACGGAGTTGCCGGCCTTGGAGTGCCCGATACGGAGTTACGGGCGTCTGCCTTGGTCTTGGCAATCTTCTGAACCACAATAGGTGGAACCCACTTCTCCTTTGGCACACTCTCCCCGACACGCCATTGCTGAACTTCGCCCTCGAGAGACGAAACGTAGTTCTCAAAAGTAGTGACCTGAGCTTGCGCCTTCTTGAGAAGCATCTTTAGTTCCGCAGGACTGAGTTCGGCATTGATTCTCGCCTTGTTCTTAATCGCCTTAGCCCTCATACCGAATCTCAGCGTCGAAAGTGTCTCGGCATCGTTGTAACTGGACGGCGATGCGTTGATGATAAGTGTCGTCCTCGAGTTACCTCCGAGAGACTCCTGAAGAATTCTGGTAAGTTTCGAGTCACGGTATGGAATATGTGATGATTTGCCGTCAGTCAGAGAGTTGATAACCATTCCCAAGGCACTCAGAGACTTGTTGATCTTCTTGGCCTCTTCCAATGTCTGACCACTTGCACCTGTCTTTCCGACCTTTTCAGAACCAGCCAGATCAACCAAGAACAGCTGCCCATTCTTCGCCGAGCCAGTCTCAACGTTTTTCTGTGTGATGGTGATGACAAATATCGAATGCGAACGGGAAGACTCCTGGTTCATATTCGTTGCTGCGACAGCTCTTGCGTTTCCTCCTCTCCTCATGACTTCGTAAACTTCACCGACGTTGGCGACATAAACCTCCACCAGACCCTTTACGTAAACGCCCTTGTTCTTCTCCTCGTGAATCGGTAAGTTGTCGTTAGAAGGGTATAGCAAATCGCGAATCCTCTCCATGTAGATCTCCATGTAAGAAACCTTGACGGTATATTCTATGGTGAATGGCGATTGTGCGATGCTGGCGAAGATCTGCTCAACAATACGTGGGATAACTCCACGTCCTTCCTCATCCTCCATGTCCGTACCCATCATGGTGTAGGACTTTCCAGCACCAGTTTGACCGTATGCGAAGACTGTTCCATTGTAGCCGTTCAAGATGTCGTCTACCGTCGGTCTAATTGAGAAGTCGAAGATGTCCGCTTGGCGCGAGTTCATAGAGAAGACACGATCAAACGTGAAGGATCCGCTTGCTTCTTGCGACTGCGGTGAAGTTAGCTATGTGGCCAACAAGGTGCCACCCACTTGCCGACGCAGTCTTTGCTTACATCCAGTCTGCAAGTATCATCTGACTCAAACTTCACAATCGGCTCTCCTCCAAACTCGACTTCCCTCCTGTTCTGCGGCCTGAAGCGCAGAACGACCTTAATACTGTTGGTCGAACTGTTTCCATGTCAGTGTGGAGCGCCATGCTTAGATATACGGAGTAAGACATACGCCATGATTCCCGTTCGTTACAACCACAAGCTCATACGTTATAAGTCGCCGTTTAAGCGACGTGAGGTGTTGTAGTCGTCGTCAATGGCGACAAGGAGGTGTACCGTGGGCTTGTTGTCGCGAAAGTTGCTCGGCGGCGTGTGATGAGGGGAGCCGGTGGAGCTATGGGATTTAGTGAAACTCAAGAGTGCGAAGTGCGACAAGTAATATGCTCGCTGACGCCAAAAGATGCAGAAACTCAGAGTTCACAAAGTTAGCCGCGAGAAACAAAAGTATACTGTCTTGGGCATTTTGGGAGTCAACAATCAGTGGTGTGAATTCAGGGACGCAAGGCTAGGCTCTGGCGCTGCTGCACCTCTGTTGTGGTCCGACGCCTGTTGTGGCAGGCAGCTTGGCACCCCCTGCTGTACCTTGAGGGTTGTCTTCATACGGTGCATTTCTGCGTACAATTTTCCTGCCAACCTGGAGTTCGAGTTTTTTACCATGGTTTACAAGAACAGCATCTGTAAAATTGCTTTTGATGATATTTTGGTTTCAGAAAATGTCCAAGTTACCTCAAACTAAAGATTACTTGAGAATGTCCATGCACTGACTATCATCCAGTCCATCCGTCTTCAACACTTCTCTCCCACGATAGCCTGACCAGCCAGCACGCTGCCAAAGCAAGAATTGTCCTGACTGAGGTGTACCAATCACTTCTTAGCCTAACCATTACGCACCGTGGTGTCAACACAAACTATTACATCGGTTGAGGCCATTTCGAACCAAGGCTCGTTCATTCCCCACTCTGTAAGAGGTAACGGGCATGAATCAGACAGTGGTTGATCTCAAAAGGATTGAATCAAAAGTCTGCTTTTATTCGTTTTTAGGCTCAAACGAGCCTAACGGAGGAGGTATAATCGATCTGATATCAACGCCTTGCCCATAAACCCAAACTCCCTTAAATGCCACCACCAAGTGCGCCATCGCCAAATGCAAGCAAAACCCTTAATGTAGAGGCTACTCCTCACCCCAGCTGAGCTCAACGGTCTCCTTAACCTTCTTGATGTATTCTTTCCTGTTGTCTTTGTAAAGATTGGAGGCCTCGACGTTGGCTGGGGATCCGGTGTTTGGGTCATTGAGAAGACTGCTACGTGTGAGTGCCATCCTTAGAAACGTGCTGGTAAGTGGAACCTACCTTTGAATACTGGTGAGGATAGCAGCAACATCGTATGTAGGACTCCACCTGTTCTGCAAGATATCCAAACACAACTCTCCTGTCAAGTAAACGTTCGGGTGGAACATCTTGCTAATGAACTTGACGACCGGTGGCTTGTTTGGATACTGCTCCTCGAACTGCATGACGAGTCTGAAGGTGCCGTCCTCAAAGGGAGTGTCAGCTGGGCCAATAATGACAGCGTTCCTGTGGCGCAAGTTAGTTCCTGATTATCGGCAACATAGTTGAATTGCAGCATGGGACCAAAGGGCCAAGCAAAGACTAGACGTACCAAGTCATAACATTATCTGCTACAGGCGATGCAGATACACCAGCTGGAGGATCAGTTTGCATGCGCTGCGAACCTGTTAGTTATTGTCCGGCACAAGCTTAATAGAGCCATCACTTGCCTTGAAGTCGCGCATAAGACGGCGGCGGGCTGCGGTAGACATCTTGATGAATGCTTATGGTGAAATTCTGGTATTTTGATGAAGTAGCTAAGAATTGCGCTTAGTTGCTGTCTATCGCGGGGTATGATAGTTGATGGTCAGGTCTAGGCGGTATCGATTGTAAGATATAGCGCCTCCGATAGCACGGTCGTGAATCGTGATGTAAACATGTACCGGAAAAGCTTATTGGCCGAGCTTTGGTTGGCGTTGATCGGACCAGATCCAAGCATGACTCCAGGCAATTTAACCACTAGCCTTTCACTAGTCCATATTCCCTTAAATAATTCTTCAAGCTGCATTCGCCTACACCGCCTCGGTGGGGCCGGCATGGCAGCAGGAAAATTATTCAGCCACACCAAAATGTTCCATGCAGGTTTCATCAACTGACACTCATCACATGATAAGCAAATTTGAGGAACTCTTCCGCCCCCGCCTTTCTCCCAGAACGTGACATCAAGTGACATGGACCCCCTGCGCTTCCCCAACCTCCGAGGCTATCCGGTTCTCTCCTCCATCTTCCCGCCACGTCGGAGACATGGGGTGTACATATTACTCCAATTCCTAGGTTTAGTGATTTTCTTCCTTCGTCTCCTCTTTCCTCTTCACCTTGTGCTTTCTGCTATATACGCAATTATCTTTATCGTCGCGCTCAATCCGCAGAAAACAGTCCGACTACCCCTCTTCTCTGCGCCATCACAAGCCTCATAATGTCCGCACGATTGGCAACCTCCCAGCTCCGCACTGCGGCACCACGCATTGCCCAGGTCAACAAGCACTTCTCCACCACTTCCGCTGCTCGCAAGGAGATTCAGGACGCCTACATCCTCGCCGCATCCCGCACACCGACCGCCAAGTTCAACGGCTCCTTCCTGACGGTTCCAGCACCAAAGCTCGGTGCCACCGCCATCAAGGATGCCGTCGCTAAGTCTGGCGTCCCAATGGAGCGCATCAGCGACGTCTACATGGGCAACGTCCTCTCCGCGGGCGTGGGCCAGGCCCCAGCCCGTCAAGCCGCCATTTTCGCCGGCTTCCCAACTTCCGTTGAGGCCATCACAATCAACAAGGTCTGCGCTTCCGGCATGAAGGCAGTCGTATTCGCAGCACAGAACATCCAGCTCGGACTCGCCGAGGCGCAGGTCGCCGGTGGAATGGAGAACATGTCTCGCGTGCCAACCTATATCCCAAGAGCCAGTTCCCAGCCAGCTTTCGGAAACCAGACGATCAAGGACGGGCTGGTTGAGGATGGATTGTGGGATGTGTATAACCAGCACCACATGGGTGTCTGCGCCGATAACACCGCGAAGAAGCACAACATCACTCGTGAGCAGCAGGACGATTACGCTATCCGCTCGTACAAGCGTGCACAGGAGGCATGGAAGAACGGAGCTTTCGATGAGCAGATTGCACCAGTCACTGTCCCAGGCCGCAAGGGAGATACCATTGTCACCAAGGATGAGGGCTACATGGATATCAAGCCAGAGAAGGTCCCATCCCTCAAGCCAGCCTTCGTCCGCGACGGCACCGGAACCGTCACTGCCGCCAACTCTTCCACCTTCAATGATGGTGCGTCTGCAATCGTTTTGGGTAACAAGGCCATTGCACAGGAATTCGGCGGCAACAGCCGTGTTCTTGCCCGTATCTGCGGACACGCTGATGCGGCTATGGACCCAATTGATTTCCCGATCGCGCCATCCAAGGCCGTTCCAATTGCGCTTAAGCGTGCGGGTATCACTAAGGACCAGGTTGCTGTTTGGGAGTTCAACGAGGCGTTCGCTTCTGTTATCAAGGCGAATGAGAAGATCCTTGGTCTTGAGAATGCTCGTGTGAACGAGCAGGGTGGTGCCATTTCCCTTGGCCACGCTTTGGGTAGCTCTGGATCGAGAATCTTGGTTGGTCTTTTACATCAGCTGAAGGTTGGCGAGTATGGAGTTGCCTCTATCTGCAACGGAGGTGGATCTGCCACCGCTATCGTTGTTCAGAGAATTGACAAGGTTTAAATGGAAGTGGACTGTAAATAAAAAGGCGTTGGGATGGGTAGCATGCACTGATAGCGCTTGAGTACGAATTTGGATAAAGCAAAAGAAATGAATCCTATAAAATGTCATGGGCATCTTTTGCGGGCAATTATTTGCTCGTGGAGGGTTTTCGCAGCGTGAATTTTGTTGTCTTAAGTTGTGCATGCCTGTATGTTTTACTCTGCACAACCTAGATGCGTTACCAGCAAGTCGAGACTTGTGACAAGCAGATGCCAAATGTCAATGACAGGATAAACCACCCAAATCGCCGAATGAGTTGTCAGGTAAGGACCCTTGCATCTTTTTCACCGGTCTAGACAGTACGGCATATATCCTGCAGAAAGCGAATAACTATAACCACGAACAAGTCGAAATGGCCAGTGAAAAACTCTTGTCTCACCTCCTCCCTACACAGCTGCGCCCAGTGCTAATGAACCATCCGCCAGTGTGTTGTCAACGCACATATACTCGTAATAAAACAATATGGACCTAATCCACTCACAGCTTGGAGTACAGCCCGGCCGGTATCGTCGTAGCCACAGGGTGCTGGCACAGCAACACGAAAGTGGCAGTGCACTACAAAACAATGATGTTCCAAGAGTGCATCGAGAAAGCAAAGGCCGATTACAAGTTCATCCCAGTCCCAGCGGGCAGGAGTCCTGTTAGGACGTTAAGGGAGAGTGAGCTGGAACACGCAGAGAAGACGATCGAGACTTGGCGTATTTATGGATCGAAGGTCTTTGGAAGTCTGCTCAATTTTGTGACGAATGGGGAGATTGTTACTATGGTTAGGCGGAGAGTGCTGCCGCTAACATAATTCAGTTTCCGCAATGCCAAACACGAGGAGTATAGGATTTGAAAGGTCGATTGGGGTGGTATCTAGCACTAAAACGCTAAAGATACGATGGTTTGTTTACCTGGACCGATTTAAGCTGCTTCCAAAAGCAGACCAGTTAGCTTCCTTAGTATGTAGTTTCAAAGCGGAAAAGAAACGGCGAGATCTAACCAGTCAAAAGGCTTATTGAAAGCTCAGGTAGCTAACAGGTTGGCGTTATTAAAATTCCACCCACCCAGCACCCGCTGAAATACACATTTCAAGGTTTTATGACAGCGTACTATCCGTTATCTGATCGAAGCTGTGGTTCTACTTGGGCCACATCAATAACTTCAATAAGTCTTTCATCAACGCAACTTGGAGTGATACTAGTCAGTTAGCACCTATAACAATGTAAGCTAGCAATGGCCTTGCTACTTGAGGCTCAACGAGTAATATGAGATCGCACTTTTAATAGCCAGATGTCAAACGACAGTTTCGCGAAACACTAGTCATCGAGTGGCAGATTGGTTTCTTTGCATCCCTTGTGTCGGTCGCGTGCAGAATAGACGTGAAGATTGAAGCAAAAGCAAATATGGTTTTCTGAACTAGAAATATCAAGTTTATAGTAAAGCAATGGTATCCGCTGTACATCTCCCATACGCCGCATCCCTAAGCCACTGTAAACCCCATGCGAGTGTCTTGTGACTGCTGATGTCTTAAATAGCTGGCAACAACAGCTTTGAGCAAAACCTCAACTCATAACACCTCGAATCTGCCGGATCAAACACAGCATTGTTCCTCTTCTCCAACACTTCATCATGCTTCAACCCAATATTCTCAAAATACACACTCACAATCTCATCGCCCTCCGCCGCCAGCACCCCATCTGGCATTCTAGCATAAGTTTTCGGACACACATTCCTCATCCTCAACATCATCTGCAACAAATCCGTAATCCTGTCTCCCTGACTCCCATACCATATCGGCGTCTTATCAAGCGGCCAGCGGGCTTTCAAATAGTCCTGTTCCCAGGATTTGAAGAGCCAGGTGGACTTCTCTACGCAGTTTAGGAGGATGAGTGCGACGAGGAAGGTTTCGAAAGAGGAGGTGGTGGTGCGCTGTAAGAGGCGGCGCTCGAGGTCGTTAAGCACTGTTTTGGCGTGCTGGGCGGCTTTCTTTTCGACGGCGGCGGAGAGCTGCATGCAGAGGGCTTGGTAGGTTGTGCTTTGAGGATCGATTTGAATGTCGCCGTTGGATTGGATTGCAGCAGCGTCCTCGTTGAGCTCGTTAACTACATTTGGGCCTTTAACTTCTTCGCTGTCGGTGTTGGCCATGTCATTATCAGCGCCGTCATTCATTTGTTCGTCCTCTGGTGCAGACACAGGCACTGGAACAGTAATAGCGGCTTCGACTGGGACTGCTTGTTGCAGAGTGCTCTTCTCCGTCATAACCCACTTCAGCTCGTGGTCAACCAGAATATGTACTGTACCCCAAAGCTCCAGCGCACGCTTGAGCAGAGTATCTTCATTCTGCCTTGACAGCTCCATAGCGACACCAAGTGTAACATTCATGAAATGGGACGGCTCTTTCTCAAAAAAGATAGGTGCCATACGCTCTACATAGTTCTCGATCTTGAGTGGCAAGTCATCGGTATCGCTGTCCAGAACGCGAATTGTCTCTCCACTATAATCAATCGTCAACCCCAGGATTGGATCCACGTTCTTCTCCACCGGCATGTCTACCCCTTCCTGCGAACCAAACTGAGACGAAATGTTTGTCTCCGGATAATGGGAAATCTCAATGCGACTTGCCGATGGTTGAAAGTTGATGCGGGCTTTTAGAGCATTGACCTCATGATAGGCAAGCACGGCGTGGAGACCAGCCGAATACATATCAAGCTCATCTGCAAGGCGAGTTCTCATGCAAGGCTGTTTCCACAGGCGCGCGCTCTCGACGTTCCGGCAAGTTTGGCATGGTGTCTCCCCAGAGCATGGCTTCTTGAGCATCCTGCAGCGAATGCAAGCACCCTTCTTACGAACTGCCTGAACCTCCTTGCGACGTTCGGACGTGAATCTGCCACGAACTTTCGGCTTGTTTGGCCTCTGGCCGTTTCCATACTCTGCACTAAACTCGGTCGTCATGCCTCCGGTGCTCATGGCAAGAGGTCTTTGGAAGGTCTGCTGTTGTATCCTTGGCTGCTCCATGTGTGCCTCGAATGGTCCGGCATCTGGGTACATGTTGCCTCCGGAGCCATCAAGCATCGGCCATGTTGGCTCTTGTTGGTCCGCGCTACGCTGTGGCACATATTGGCCATCGAACGTCGCATCCTTGAGGCTGTTAATGTCCGAGACAAGGCTTTGTGATATCTCCTGTGCGAGATTCTCGTTGAAGAGTTGCGGGTCGACCATCTCAGTGAAACGAGCTGTCGCTTGGGAAGCTGTCGCCTCAAGATCTGTGGCGGTCGCCATGTTCATTGGATGTTGATCCGGTCCAGACGCTGGCATAGTATTGTCTGGCTGTGGGACGAAGTTGGCTTGCATGTCTGCGTTGGCCTGGCTTTCACGTCTTGGTGCAAGCTTTTGGCTTAAAAGTTTCTTGTCGCGCTGAACTCTTGCTTCGTAGCTGAGAGGTGGGTTGTCTGGTGTCCACTGCTCCTGCAGCTCAAACCTCTCAATGCGAGGTGGCTCCTCGACCCTCGGTGGCGCACTGTTGTTATGTTGAGTGCGATCGTCGTGCTTCTCACTAAGATCAATCTGCCTTGATACTTCTGCAAGTGTCTCGAGTGCCGTCCAGCGTTGATTGCCCGCCGGGAGCTCTACAGACTGTTGGTTGACCTGGTTTCTAGGATCGCTTATGTCCGGCAGATCGTTGAGCTGGAGAAGCGCCTTCTGTCTGTCGCGTAATGAGATTGCTGGACACTTCTTGACGAGATGGGTGGTGAGGCTGTCGATGCGACCTTTTGGGAATTTCTCTCCGCAGGATTTGCAGGTATGTTGATAGCGATTGCTAGAGTCCTCGAGCTTCGCGCCACGCTCAAAGAACTCAAGAATGAGTTGGTTTGGTTTGCGGCCCATATTGGCGAACTGCCGTTCTAAGCCGTGAGTGTAGTTGCTGCGTGCCTGACTGTTCAATGATTGTGAGGAGCGCGGTGAAGGGCGATTGAAGTGGATGCTGTCCAAAATGCGGTTCCCCAGTATGGCCGGTTGCGGCAAATGCGTCAGCCTGCGTCAGCGGCTCTGATTTTAGCAATACACCGTGTTGTTCCTGAGTGATTGGAATTTCGATTCGCTTTCGTAGTTATGATAGTTCGTGAGGTCGCAGAGTAATGCCAGATCTATGAGGGCGGTGTCTTTGGATCGATGGTAGGCGGTGTCGAAAAGTACACTAGCGCCAGCCTTATCTGTTGCGCCTTGGCATGAGACAACAAGCTATGTGGCAGCAACACGGTACCTCAGATTGAGCATGTAATGTCGAACTAGCAATAAATTATTATGGCAAACTAAAAAACAAAAACTAAAACTATAGTCTCATGGCATCAGCATCGTAAATAGCAAAATTTGATGAACAGAGTGGGACTCGAACCCACGCCACTTTCGTGACCAGGATACATCGCTACTTCCGACGAAGTAACTCTTATTAAGGAAAGACCTTAACCTGGCGCCATAACCAGCTCGGCCATCTGTCCTCCGTGCTCGGTTGTGAAATGAGTTACTATATAATAACAAAAGCAACTTGTAACCATTCCCAATCAGGCAATGAGTGTTTGACGACTTCATGGTGATACACTGGTAGCATGTAGCTTCATATGCTTGTGTCTCTAATTCTTTTGATAGAAACCTAAGAAGGCAGTAGGCTACATTCAAGTGTTAGCCTCTCCAAAGAACTATAATTGTTTTTAAGGCGAACTTTCGTTGGCATTTAGACACTTGATGATTACAGATCTGGGAATTGAGCGGCGCAAACTCCACATTGAATACAACTTATAAAACCTAAGCCAAACCGCTTCGCAGGCTCAGACATCACAAACAAAAACAAAACCTGATGTTAAAAGAAAGATAGGCCTAGGTTCATGATGTTCAGATAACAGCAAAACACTAACCGCCAACGCACAAAGCGAGCCGCGCTATCTCCACCACGACGGGACTAACGACAACCATCCCAATAACCACACCAGCAAAACTTAATGAACAGAGTGGGACTCGAACCCACGCCACTTTCGTGACCAGGAGATTATTTCAACACCATAAAGTGATGAGGGATGTTATTAAGGTAATACCTTAACCTGGCGCCATAACCAGCTCGGCCATCTGTCCTATTGGGTGAGTTACTAACCAGTTGAAGCTTCTTGAAGCACGAAATCTCAGTTGTAAAGCTTGAGCTTATGAAGTGATATCTAGGAGGAGAGTCAGGAGCTTGACTAAAAGCATATATCACAGCAAACAAAACGGAGATTTAAATAAGGGTGCTGTTTGCTTCTCGCATTCTCCGTCCTCATGGTTTTTTGCCACTGGATCGGTCGTAGGAACAAGATCTTGCAAAATTTCGCCGCCACAACTCCACTTGGCAGCTGTCAGACTTCACTCATCACCCACCATACCTCCACCATCAACGTATACACGAAGACACGAAGCAAAAGATAATGAACAGAGGACCAGGAGATTGTGCTCACAGTAAACTGTTCGTACGTATTAAGGTAGGACCTTAACCTGGCGCCATAACCAGCTCGGCCATCTGTCCTGATTGATGGGATTCGTGGCCTGCGAACCATAATGATGATACGGCCAACCGGGGTCCATCTCTGAGATGGAGAATTCAGGTTAGTAGGTATGAGGTGCGGAAGGAGAGGGTGTGGGTTGGACGGTTGATGGGGTAGAGTGTTGCGGTGGTGATGTGGCCGCTGATGTATGAGCAGGCGTGGCATGATAACCCGCTCTGTTATGGCTTAAAGAAAATCACAAACGTGATGAAGATTAAGCAGGAATAATAGAATAAATGTTATATTGAAGAGTTGCGATGTATGAGAGAAGGGTGATAGAGCTGTGGAAAGTAGAGTTTGCCGTTGAACACAGATCGATAGACAGAAATAGAACAGAGGTTGTCGGAACACGTGCACTAAATCAAGACACATCTGGCGTCCCTGCCAAAACGACGATTGCCCCTTTACAAGCCACGCTTTACCCCTTTCAGCCAAGACGCCAGGGGTAAAAGTGCCAGAGCATTGGTCCCCACGCACAAAGGGCCTCTAGAGCGGACCACAGCGACCAAACACAGCTTGTCACAACCTTATCCAAGCTGGTTAGAATCGAGTTGCACAGAACTCCCTATCCAAATACGCGACGTCCACATCATTCCGGCGTCTGGTCCATCCAATTTCCTGAGAGACTTCATTACCACGGCGAGCTTTAAGCGCAACATTTCTGCTCAATAAACCTTTACGACCTTTGCAATTGACAAGACAGCTTGACAGCACGGTACGTCTATCATTTCTCCTGCCATTTCTTTAAGGGCGCCAGGTTCCTGGACTTAAATGACCTGGCGCGGACCCCTGCGACCCTCGAACTTTCTTAAGGACCCCTTTCGACAACAAATACTCGACGCGAAAGCAAACAACTACACACGTTCAAGCTCCGTCTCTATTAGTTCAGAGCAAGCAAACCGTCGCACTTACGGCAGCACGAAGCAAGCAACAAGTCTTGACAACCCTAGCCAGTTTCGCGCTCAGGAGAACAGCAAGGCTGTAATTATTCGTATGTGGCCTCGACGGACACGATAAAGATGCATTTGGGAGAGAGTCATCCTTAGAACGATTACGACGACTCTACGAACGCGGCTGCCGTCGGACTTTCTTATTACCAACCATGGCGGAAGTCTGGACTGAAGCTGATCTCTCGGTGCTATCATAGGTATCATCAGTGCGCCTTCCATCGCAACTTGACCTTTCAACCTCCGTTCGACATCCGATATCATGGGTAAGCAGCTTTCATCTTCACTATCCCACAGGCATTGCATGGAACTGCTCTATATGGACTGGATAATACGATTGTGTCGGCCATCTTGAGGACATTCTATGGATTGGGGATCAACTACACAAGAAGACGACGACTGGTACTTCAACCCATTTGAGTGTTTGTACCTGCTGTTTGCCGAGCCTATCTTGAGCCGACTCGACTGGAATACCCAACGCTGTTTGTCCGGAACCCAGCTCCGAATCATGGAAACACCTGCAGAGATGGCACAAGAAGTGAGATCTGATGGCACATGTTTGCCTGCCACTACCCGTATGGAAGCGTGCGAGGCTATGGTGCCACCAAGGACGTCTTCTCAGTTCAGAACACCTGTAGCGGACAATGTGGCCGACGCTGAACAACTATATCGTCCATTCTTGCAGACGGACGGGCCTTGTGACGCCATGAGCACTGTTATACAACTACAGCTGGAAGCCGCCACGAAACACAACAAGCACACAATGGCCATCAACGGAGAGCGTCATATTCTGAAGAGCCCAGAGACATGTCCATGCAATGCCTGCGTCTTTCTTCGCGATCCAGCGTACTTTCCGCCAGAACTTAAGAATGCTAACATAATCACAACAGCGTCTAACGGCGTTGCCCCTCCGGCACAACCGAGATCACCAGCACCTGTTCCAAATGGCAAGCCAACGTCTCCAATGGAGATGCCACAAAGCGTTGCGTCCACAGACCCAAAGATTGCTGCCCAGCAAGCCAGCGATATGCGCAACATCGTGCGCAGAAAGCTTACGGGATATGTCGGCTTCGCCAACCTCCCAAACCAATGGCACCGGAAGTCCGTCCGCAAGGGTTTCAACTTCAACGTCATGGTTGTCGGTGAGTTTCGATGAGCGCCATCTTTAAAGTGGGAAGACTGCTAACAGACGCAGGTGAATCTGGTCTCGGAAAGTCAACCCTCGTCAACACCCTCTTCAACACCTCCTTATACCCACCACGCGAGCGCAAGGGACCAAGTCTTGATATCATTCCAAAGACCGTCTCTATCCAGTCGATAAGCGCAGATATTGAGGAGAACGGTGTCCGCCTCCGTCTGACTGTTGTCGACACTCCGGGCTTCGGTGACTTTGTTAACAACGATGAGTCCTGGAGACCTATCGTCGACAACATTGAGCAGAGATTCGATGCTTACCTTGACGCCGAGAACAAGGTCAACCGCATGAACATTGTCGACAACCGAGTCCATGCTTGTGTTTACTTCCTTCAGCCAACTGGCCACTCTTTGAAGCCACTCGACATCGAGGTTATGCGCAGACTCCATACCAAGGTCAACTTGATCCCAGTCATTGCCAAGGCCGATACTTTGACCGATGAGGAGATCGCCGCTTTCAAGGCAAGAGTATGTTACCAACAACTCCATAGAAAGAGCTGAAACTGACTGCAACTAGATCCTCGCAGATATCAAGTTCCATGACATCCAGATCTTTGAGGGACCACGCTACGAGCTTGACGATGATGAGACTATCGCCGAGAACAATGAGATCCTCTCCAAGGTTCCGTTCGCTGTCGTTGGAGCCACGTCCGAGATCACCAGCTCTGATGGTCGCAAGGTCCGCGGACGCCGTTACCCATGGGGTATTATTGAGGTTGACAACGAGGAGCATTGTGACTTCGTCAAGCTCCGCCAAATGCTCATCCGCACTCACATGGAGGAGCTCAAGGAGCACACGAACAACGCCCTTTACGAGAACTACCGTTCCGGGAAGCTCACTGGTATGGGTGTTGCACAGGATCCAAGCGTGTTCAAGGAGGTCAACCCAGCCGTCAAGCAGGAGGAGGAGCGCAGCTTGCATGAGCAGAAGCTTGCCAAGATGGAGGCTGAGATGAAGATGGTCTTCCAGCAGAAGGTTGCAGAGAAGGAGAGCAAGCTGAAGCAGAGCGAAGAGGAGCTGTATGCCCGCCATCGTGAAATGAAGGAGCAGCTCGAACGCCAGCGTATGGAGCTTGAGGAGAAGAAGGCGAGAATCGAGAGCGGGCGCCCACTGGACGAGAAGACGAAGCGTGGCAAGTTCTCTCTGCGTTAAGATACCCCTGAGTTCAACGAAAGTACTCAACGTCCTCGACCATGCCGACACGCACAGCCATCTGCAATTTGTTTCCTGCTCTCAAGCGACAATAATACCTCGGATGACGACGGCGAAACGAAGCGGTTTCACCCCGGGCGCAACGGCCACAAGGCCATTTTGACGGCATGCCTCCTGTTTTATTCCCTTATCTATCGGACAACGGCGCGATTAAGAAGTCCAACCATACAAGTCAGGCATGAGTGTAGGGGAGGAGAGATGGATGATTGTGCTCTGGCTTGTGCTTAGTACCAATGTGGCTTTTGCTCTCTGCACTCAGCGTTTCCTTTTAATTTTGCTACTCTTCATTTGTGTACTTTGTGGAGCTTGAGCTTGAGAACTAAAGAGCTGGAACGGAAAAACCATTCTGTAATTATTATACGATAGCTTAAGATTTCATTTTGATAAACAGCTGGCTCGTATTTGTCTGATGCGTTTGACGATGCTGGTTCCAGCTTGCGGCAGGAATGCATCCATCACCTGCCTATGTAATGTGACACGAGACCGAGCTGTGAGACCTGCAGTTGATGTGGATGTTTGCATCGGGATAGCACAGCAGGAAATGTAGACGTGTCTGGTTTGACGGGGCTGATGATTCGTCGCATTTCCAACTGTTTCTGCGATGTTTCCATCGAAGGTTGCTACTCACTCATCCAGTCTCGGCAAGCACAGAACACAGATCCAGTAACCCAACCGAGTACAGTATAGTCTCGGTAAGACGATGTAATCTATCCCGTGTCAAGAAATCGTCTTAGTAAATATATCGGAATATTGAATTATTACGT